>Ga0247808_10000506_pt1 | contig 19063 bp, 17 predicted proteins | sample UWRJL089202R1_FD_179914 | JGI IMG/M metagenome (GOLD analysis project Ga0247808, IMG submission 179914) | Plant litter microbial communities from Arlington Agricultural Research Station in Wisconsin, United States - UWRJ-L089-202R-1 | ecosystem: Environmental > Terrestrial > Plant litter >... | reverse complement strand
AATGCCTCTACCGGTGTCATCAGTGGTACAGTGGCAACGGCAGGTACTTACAACGTCATCGTAAGTGCTACAAACGCCGCCGGTACAGGAACGAAAGCAGTAACGATTACCATCACTGTTCCCGCACCGGTGATCAGCAGTGCGGCAACGGCCAGCGGAACAACAGGTGCCGCCTTTACTTATACGATTACAGCATCCAACGCACCCGCTACTTTCAGTGCATCAGGTTTACCGGTTGGTTTAACGGTCAATGCATCTACCGGAGTCATCAGCGGTACACCAACAACAGCGGGTACTTATACTACAACAGTAGGCGCTACTAATGCCACAGGAACAGGCACCAGACAAGTATCGATTACCATTAGTAATCCTGCGGGTACTACGCCTTACGGCGGTAGCGCATGGGCCATACCTGGTAAAATCGAAGCGGAGAATTACGACGACGGCGGAGAAGGAATAGCTTATCACGATGCGGAAGCCCTGAACCAGGGCGGCCAGCAACGTACGAACCAGGGTGTGGATGTAGAAACCTCTAGCGACGGGACGTTGAATGTCGGATGGACAGGTGCAGGAGAATGGTTGAAGTATACTGTTAATGTAACAACTGCCGGCGTATACAGCTTGCAGGTGAGAGTCGCTTCTCCGAATACCGGAAAAGTATTGCATGTTGAAATTGATGGATCAACCATAGCAACAATAGCTGTGCCTAATACAACCGGCTGGCAAACCTGGCAAACGGTAAGTGTGAACACCACAAGCATCACTGCCGGTTTGCACAGCCTGCGCATTTACATGGATACAGACGGTTTCAATTTGAATCACATCACGTTTGCTCCGGTATCAGATCCTGCTGGCGTAGTCACTTGCTACAAAGCACCGACTGCGATTACTGTCAATGGTAGTTTGTCTGAACCAGGATGGAACCTGAACAAAACGATTACAAAAACAAGCATCGGCGCACCTAACAATACTGCTACCTTCGGTGTATTGTGGGACAATACTAATCTCTACATCGGAGCCAAAGTAATCGACGCGAGTTTACGTACGAACGCTGTAGATTACTGGAATGCGGATGCGATTGAAATATTCATCGATGCCAACAATAATAAATTGTCTTCGTTTGATGGTTACGATAATCAGTTCACCAAAACCTACGGACAGTCTGGTGTTTACAGCAGGGTAACGATAAGCGGCTTGCAGCATGCTTATGCAATGATCAGCGGCGGTTATACGATAGAGTTTGCCATACCCTGGTCACAGCTCGGCATCACAGCGCCAGCGGCCGGTACTAGCATTGGTTTTGATATCAGCAATGACGATGACGACAGTGGAACAGGAAGAAGTTCACAAGCGGTATGGAATGGTACTGGAAACAATTACCTGACGACTGTGGCTTTTGGTACACTGGTCTTAAACGCTGCCAATTCCAGCGTGAGACTGGATGCAACCAATGAAAACAATGACGTCACGGATCTGAATGTGTATCCAAACCCCGCGATAGAAAATGGTATACTGACCATTCAAACAACTTGGGAAGGACAAGCGTCCATTGAAATCGCTAACCTGCAAGGACTCGTCGTGAAAGAATACAAAGTTCAGCTCTCTGGTTCGGAGATGAATGTAAGCACAGAACATCTGCCTTCAGGAATTTATCTGCTACGGGTAAGAAATTCTGGTAATCTGGCTACAAGGAAATTTGTCATACAATAAAAAAAAGCCGGCATGTAAAGAAGCCGGCTTTTCTTATGGATGTTTTTTGACTTGTCTTTATTCAAAGAATCCCGAGCAGTTGGCACGAGCAGGAACGCTCCGCCAGCGTTGGAACAGAGTAGAAAGATAATTGCTTAAAATAAAAAAGCATTCCCAAACGGGAATGCTTTTTTATTTTATTTAGATTTGTTGTACATGTAACGTGCAATTTTCCAAGTGCCATTTATTTTTTGCATGACAAATGTTTCACGGTAATCATCGGCTATCGTTTCATTTTTTGCTTTGATTACAAAAGATCCTTTTGAAGTCGAACTGACAATCGCATAGTTTCCTTGCACGGTAATTTCAGCGATGCTCACTTCCAGTACAAACTTGAAATTATCGAAAACGTATTTGAATGTACCATTAATTTGCGCACTTCCTGTAGCAGTAGGAGCGCCCTGTGGCAAGAGTACTCCGTTTTCTGTAAACAAAGACGTCGCTTTATCCGCGTCTGATGCATTCAAGGCATCGAAGTAGGTATGTACTAATTTCTCTACAGCTGCTTTATCGTTTGATTGTGCATTGGCAGTGTTTCTTAAAGTGAATAAAGAAGCAAGAAGGACAAGACTTAAGATTGTTTTTTTCATGGCTATATTTTTTTAGAATGAATGATAGATTAGATTTTTGATTTTGCTTCTGTTGCGTTGACTGTTTTTCCAAGCGCTCCGAATTCATGCAAGTCTCCGAATACTTCAATACGAATGGATTGATCGATGCCGCCAATGCGCACCGGCGCAAAACCACTGTCAGCAATCAACTCTTCCACTTGCGCATTGATCGTTGTATCGTCTGTTGCATAAAACAAGGCGGTGACTTCTGGCTTATGGTAGGCAGATGCGGCCAAAGATCCGGCGGCTAAAGTACCCAAGGCTTTGACTAATTTTGCATTCTTAGGAAGCGCAGCCGCATTGATCTGACCGGCAGATTGATTGGCTCCGATAATCTTTTTGAATCCGCCTTTTTCATCGGGTGCAATAGGGTTGGATGGATCAATGATTACCTTGCCTTCTAAATCGGCAGCGTATTGCTTCATGAAATCAGTGATGGTACCAAATGGAATAGATAAAATGACCATGTTGGCATCTTTCACTGCGGAAGCAATATCACTTGCATGAGCGGTGGCTCCCCATTGTGCTGCGAGTGCTTTGGCTTTCTCCAGGTTTCTGTCCGCGGCAATGAATGAGCGGTTGGATTTAGCAAGATTGGCAGCTACTACCTGTCCGATATTGCCTAAGCCGATTACGGCTATTGTTTTTTTCGTTGTCATACTATTTCTTTTATCGTGAATGAATAATTTGATCATGCAAAATTGCATTGCAAACCATACATGCTCCAATAAACTACATCAAGAAATAGTATTGATCTAGATTAAGACTTTTGCTTTGCTTGCTTGTGGCGTAAGCGACTTAAGAACTCCGGGGTAATACCTAAAAATGAAGCCACTTGAGTTTGAGGCAGGCGATTGATAAGGTGTGAATAGGTTTGTAGGAAGGATAAGTATCGCTCTTCAGCCGTAGAACTGATATTTTGCAACAATCTTTTTTGAAGCGAAACAAAACTATTTTCTATTAACACACGAAAAATTCTATGAAACTTAGGTGCCTCTTCATAGAGCTGAATAAGATTGTCCCAGTTGATTTGTAATACCATCGTATCTTCAAGAGCGTCTATATTTAGTTCGGAGGGTTTTTTACCATGAAAACTATCAAGATCTATCATCCACCAACTTTCCGCTGCGAACTGAATAATATGTTTGTCCCCTTTTTCATCTATTTTATACATTCTTAAGCAACCACGAACTACAAAATTGAATTGATAACATTGATCTCCTTCCTGCAACACGTAATGCTTTTTCCTGTAAAGGCGTGGCTTAAACAACTGAGTAACTAATTGTTTTTCCTCCTTGGTCAAAGGCAGCATCTTCTCAAAGTAATCAACCAGAGGTTCGGATTGCGCTTGCAGTAATTCTTCGTTATTCATTTTTACCAAATAGGACTTTGTTGAATGGAGCTACCTTGTTTCACAAGCCAGGCTTTGTTTCGTGTCTCACGAAATAAATAGAAACAAGATAGAAAAAATTAAAATTCCTCTTCATCAAACACTAAATCCGCGTCCTTCTCCCAGATCTCCATTTCACAAGGCTTGCAATTGAATTTTAACTTGTATTCGTTGTCACCGTGTTTCAATACTAAGGGCTCTACTACTTTTTCACCCATGGTATTGCGTTGGTATTTGGGGCATTTTCCTAATTCGTATTTGACGCAATACTTGGTAGTCATCACGCGCGCCTTGCCCGGATCCCATTGCAACTCAAATGCTTTTTCAATTTCAGTTACACCGTGTCTGTGATAAAATTTCCGAGCCAGTTCATTCGACACGTTGTACATAAAATCAAGTTTCTCCACCGGATAAGGATGCGTAGTCTTCTGTATTTTATGTTCTTTGCGCACGTAACCTTTTACACGTACAGGAATCAATTGTTCCAATACTTCTCTTCTCAGTTCATTGATTTTTGAAATCGGTAAAAACCAAGCGTTGGAAATGGCAACGTTTACTTCATCGGCAATGAAAGGCGTGTTGCCTGTTTTGGAAATATTCTTTTTAATGTTGTCTACTGAATCGCCCTTCTTGCTGACTTCTTTTTCACAAGCCAGTACGGCAATGCTTTCGTAACCGTCTTCGTCTACCGCTTTTAACTCGAAGCCTGTTGGTGTTTCAGTAAAGAACAGGCGAACACCAATCTTACGAATGGCACTGTCTTCGCGTTCTACCAGTTTATTAAACTCCGCATCGGAGTTTCGATAAATCATAGTCCCTACTTTAATGGGCTTAAAGTTATTAGGTAAAACAATGTCTTTCACGATGGTATTGATCTGCGCACCATCAGGTTCTCCGTCCTCGTTGATGAAGTACAGTCCGTCTCCGTTGTTGAGTTTATCGGAGTTTTCAATGACATAACCGTTATGTTTCACTTCCAGCACTTTTCCGATCACCTGTCCCTGTGATTTGGGCGTTTCCCAGGAACCGATGCTAGCTGTGCGGTGATTGACAAAATAATCTGTATAGCCGCGGTTGAAGCTGCGGTCCATCTCTGCTTCAAAATTATAAAAGGTTCTTCCGGAAGAAGCTTTTTCAAAACGATCATTGTCCTGAAGAAACGCATCTAATTTCTTACGCAGGTAGGAGACATTGTTCTTGACATACACAATGTCTTTCAAACGGCCTTCGATTTTAAAAGACGTAATGCCGGCTTCGATCAGATTCGGCAATTGATCGCTCAGGTCAAGATCCTTGATGGATAACAAATGACTGTTGGCAATGAGCGTTTTCCCTGTGCCGTCAATCAGGTTATAAGGCAAGCGGCAGTTCTGCGCACAAGAACCTCTGTTGGCGCTGCGTTCACCACCGGCAATGCTCATGTAACAGTTTCCGCTGAAAGAAACGCATAAAGCACCGGAAACGAAAAACTCCAGTTCAATATCGGTTGCTTCGTGAATGTCTTTGATTTGATCGAGGTTGAGTTCGCGCGCCAGCACCGCACGTTTCATGCCTGCATCGGCAAGAAACTTTACATGCTTGGGGTCGCGGTTGTTGGCTTGTGTACTGGCATGGATCACGATGGGAGGCAGATCCATTTCCAGAATGGCCATGTCTTGAATGATCAACGCGTCAACGCCAATGTCATAGAGTTCGTGGATCAATTGTTTACAGGTGTCGAGTTCGTTGTCGTACAAAATCGTATTCAACACCACGAATACCTGAGCTTTGAATAAATGAGCATATTCTACCAGTTCTGCAATGTCTTCGACTGAGTTTGTCGCATTGCTGCGTGCCCCAAATTGTGGCGCGCCAATATAGACAGCATCTGCTCCGGCATTGATGGCCGCCATTCCCTGGTACAGGTTTTTGGCAGGAGCTAGTATTTCAACCTTCTTCTTCATAGCGCCATAAAGTTCCGAAAATATTTGCTGGATTAAAAGAAGGAAGGGCAGAATCTCGCCTATTCCTTGGTCTGGCCTCTGACAGGCCGAAACGATGGCATAAATGCGGTAACTTCTATTCCTCTATGTGTTTCCCGGGGGGAGGAAGTGTATATGCTTTGATCAATTAAACGATTGCCTGAATTTCAAAGGCGACATATTGGTTTTGCTTTTGAAGAGTTTGGTGAAAGATTGCGGATGTTCAAAGCCCAATGCGTAAGCGATTTCGCTGATCGATAAATCGGTGGTAGATAATTTTTCCTTCGCTTTTTCGATTAACTTTTCATGCATGTACTGCTGTGTACTTTGTCCGGTAAGTGATTTGAGCAGCCGGCTCAGGTAGTTGGGAGATAGATGGAGTTTGTCAGCGATCAATTGTACCGAAGGAAGCCCCGCTGACATTAAATCCGGCGTGTTGAAATACTCATTTAATAATTCTTCTAAACGAGTCAAGAGGTTATGATTCGTGATTTTCCGTGTAATGAATTGCCTGTCATAAAATCGTTCAGAATAGTTGAGCAACGTTTCAATGTGCGAAAGAATGATGTTTTGGCTAAACTTATCAATGTTGGCGTGGTATTCCTGTTGAATGTTGGCTATGATCCCATGGACGATCGCTTCTTCTTTTTTCGAAACAAAAAGGGCTTCATGCACAGAATAATCAAAGAAGTCGTATTTTTTGATAAGATGCGCCAGCGGTGAGTTCCAAAGAAAATCAGGATGAATCAGCAGCATATAACCGGATGGTTTTTCCTTTGTTTCAGGTACTGGTTCAATGCTGAACACTTGATTGGGCGAAATGAAAAACAGAATCCCTTCGTCAAAATCGTATGCCTGCTGTCCGTAGTTGACTTTGGCATTCATGCCTCTTTTTATTGAAATCTGGTAGAAATCAAATACCCATTTGGTGTTGCTGATATCGGCTGGCCGTTGCACATCCTGATAGTTCACTACACTGATCAGCGGATGTTCCGGAGGTGGCAGACCTCTTGAACGATGGTATTCGCTGATCGTTTTTATCCTTTTTATTGGCTTGGGTTCCATGATACAATGTAAGATAAGTTAACTGTTTAACCATTGGGCAAACAGCCGATGTAAAAAAGGCAATAATACATACGAAAGTAAAGGTACTAAAATAAGCGTCAGCACCAGTGTGCGCAAGGGTAAGGGGATTTGAAGCAGCTCGTCTCCAAAGGCCCAAAACAGCAAGGTGATGGCAGGATAAATAGCCAACCATGTTAATACGGTTCTTTTATGATGGATGTTTTTATTCATAACTATTCGTTGTCTGAATGATATACTGCGGCAAATTCTTTCGCAAAATCGGCCAGTTTTATAGTACCCAATGCAGGTTTGTTGCGGTAGTAGTCTTCATACAATGCGCCTGTACGCTGACTGGCTTGCAACTCCACAAAGCCTTTGGCTACTTGCTCGTTAAAGCCGATGTTTAGCCAGTTGCTTAACAGTTGTTCATCGGAGATCACATTCCATTTCATATCCGGTTTTCCAATGGCTTTACCTAATGCTGCGGCAATTTCGTTGGGTGAAACTTCATCGCTTGCTACATAGCGAACGGATCTGCCTGCAAAGGGTTGTCCGATTTCTTCGGCAATGACCTGTGCCACGTCCAGCGGAGAAACCCAGGGTTCTTTGGTATCACCGCCATAGTTGGAAACGATGAAGCCTTTGTACTTCATCGTTTTTACAAACGAGAACATATTGATGTAGAAGCCGACAGGGCGTATGAATTTGATCGCTACGTCTTCCGGAAGTTCACGTAAGGTATTTTCTACCTTGTGGTGGAAAATCAAAATCCCTGTCCCTTTGTCGGTATGTGCTCCAATGCTGCTTAAATGAACGACACGTTTTATGCCGGCTTGTTTTACAGCTTTTTGATAGTTATCACCGATTTGGTTGATCTTGCTGATGAAATCAACGTCCTTGTCAAACATGTCGCCTGCAGCTTCCATCGTTTCCATTAAGTACACGATGTCTGCACCTTTGAATGTTTCGGTTAGAAAATCAGCGTCAAACATACTGCCGACAGCTGCCTGGGCTCCTAATGTTTCGATGGCTGCTTTCCTTTCCTGATGCCCGGTGATGACTGTAACGGCATGTCCTTTTTTTACCAGTTCCTGAGTGAGTGGTTTCCCGATGTTCCCGATGGAACCTGTCAATACAATGTTCATGTTTTTTTTGTTTTAGTATATACAAAACTGGGGATAACTTAACAGGCAGGTTTAGCCAAATCTATCTTTGTCTTCATCAAATACAACAAGCATTTCCCCTGCGGCTAATTCCGCCAGTGTCTATGAAAAATCAGGAAGCATGAAGAAGGTTATTCTTTTTGTTTTTTAGTTCACCATAAATAGTTGTGAAGCTCCCAAAATTGTATGACTTTTGAATAGGGTAGGATTCCCTCACAAAAAAAGGAATTCTTTTTACCCTTTCTCTACACAATGCAAACCTCCAACAAAAAAAGAAACCTCTGGATCATCATTGGGATTACCGTATTGAATGCGATTGGAATGACCATCGTTTTTCCGCTCTTTCCTTTTCTTTTAGAACAATACGTTCCCGCTGCAGACATCGCACTCGTAATGAGTGCACTCGTATCGGTGTTTGCTGTCTGTACGTTCTTTGCTGCACCGGTCTTTGGCGCACTCAGCGATCGCTATGGACGTAAGTCCGTTTTAATCATCAGCCTGTTGGGTTCCGCGGCAGGCTACGTCCTGCTGGGTGCGGGAGGAGCGCTATGGGTGCTTTTCCTGGGCAGAATCATTGACGGACTCACAGCAGGAAATCAGAGTGCGCTTTTTGCTTATGTCACAGACAGTACAGAACCGCATGAAAGAGGCCAATGGTTTGGCTACCTCGGCGGCGCCATTGGCCTTGGATTTATGATCGGACCAAGCATTGGCGGCTTATTGGGAGCGGTTTCTATTACCTTGCCTTTCTTCATCACGGCAGGAATTACGTTGGCCAGTATGCTTTTTATCGCACAGTTTTTACCGGAGTCATTGCCCGTAGAAAAACGTACCACGCACCTCACGCTAAAGAATTTCAATACCTTTTCCCATTTCAAAGACGTGTTCGCTATGAAGGAAGCCCGCTCGTTACTGATCATGGGGGCCTTCTTTTACATTGGACTTAACATCTGGCAATTCAACGCGAGTATCTTTTTGAAAGATGTTTTCCTGTGGGGGCCATCGTTTATCGGCGGCATATTCATGCTGGTGGGCGTTTGTGATATCCTGTCGCGGGTCATCGTGTTGCCGCAACTTTTGAAGATCTGGAGTGAACGGACCGTGGGTATCATTGGACTGTTCGGACTTTTCCTGGGACTTGCTTTTTTGTTTCTAAGCGCCTATATCCCTTCTGTGTTTCTTGTCATTGCCGCTGTTGCCTGTATTGTATTGGGTGAAGGTTTGTTTGACCCTTCCTATAATGCACGTCTTTCTTTGTCTGTGGATGAAAGCAATCAAGGGCAGCTGCAGGGAACCCATCAAAGTTTGCAGGCATTGTACCATGTCATTGTTCCCATCGGAGCAGCCTTTATCTATACTTACGATCACGGTGCCGTCTTTGGGATGGCTGCCTTGTTCATGATTTGCGCATTGATCCTGTTTGCACAATTAAAAAATAAAACAGGAATAGAGTCCTAGATTACGATGAACCTGTTGTCAATTTTCTAACGCTTGCCAGCAGCTCGGCGGCATTGTTAGTTGCTGCGATTCTTTTTGTAGTAAACCCTCACGGTAAACATCTCTGCGTAATCATCGTAAGGAAAAATATATACCCACTTTTTATCATCCTTTACTTTGGTAACATTTCCATAAAACGTATGCGTATATTTTCTGTCCTGGAGGTAAAGTTTTTTGTCAAGAACCACGGCTTTAAATCGTTTTGCAATCAATTCCTGTTGTTCATATATAGTGGATAAGGAATCTATTTCATCCCTATCAAAAGGATTGCGGCATTCGTATTCAATGGATTGATCCGGTTTGCGTTTAATGAACCGGTAGTGTTGCAGTTGATCTTCTAATAAGGCGTTGATGGAATCATTGCTGGTGTAACCGACCTCAAAACTGCCGAATAATCCATGGCTCATCGCAGCGTTTGGTGTATCAGGTAACTGCCATTGCCAAACATAAATAACAGATACACTCTTCCATGCGTTGTTCTTTAATGTATAAATGAATCCGCTTACACAGTTGCTCGCTCCGCCATGGTGTGGAACCACGAACAGATCATCCACGCCATCTCCCGTTACGTCTCCGCAATTTTCAATGTAGATAAATCCAAGAACGCCACCTGCTAATTTTTGAAAAGAAGAGTCAGTCGAAGATAAAAAGGATTGTTTATGGAGTCGATCTGCAAGAAACCAGGAGTCGAAATAATCAAAGGCTGCATCGTATTTGGCTACTTCTTTTGTTTGCAAGGAATCGGTATAGTTTTCTAACAGCGTATCTTTTTTGCCATCCCCATTAAAATCACCGGTCACCAGGAATCGGTATCCCATAACGGGAACAGCATTTTTTACTAAACTATCGAATCTTGCATTCAATGAATCCTCTGCATTTACGCGCTGTGAGGGCATACTTATTTTATACTCTTTCTTTGTTGTCGTTTCACAACAGCATAAAAGAATCAAACTGCACATAAAAACTAGATGTTTATTCAGCATATGTCTTATTGACTCACTCCCGCATACTCCCAAATCGCTTTTCCATTGATCTTACGAATGCCGCTTGCCTGTGATTTTGCAGCATTGATCATCGCTTGTGCCAGTATTTCTGTCGGCAGTGGATGTTGCGAACGGAAGAGACCGAGCGTGTTCAAAACGTGAAGTATCTTGCGGCTGGCTACCTCAGCGCTTCTGTCACTGTCCTTTCGTATCAATAGCGGAGGATTGAAGATCGTCAGCTTGGGAAAGCTTAGAGCGGTTACAGCTTCTTCCAGTTGTCCTTTCATTTTGGAATAGAAGAACAAAGAACGTGACGAAGCAAAACCGGCAGATACCAATACATAATGTTTCACCTGGTTTTCTCTGGCAACTCTTGCAAATTGATATTGGTATTCATAATCTATTTTCCATTGCGCATCTTTACTTCCTGCCGCTTTCAGCGTGGTACCCAGGCATGAAAATAAAACATCACCTTTCACCAAAGGCGCCCATTGCTCCGTCTGATCAAAGTCGATGACATGAACTTTCAATTTGGCATGTACGAGCTTCAGATCACGTCTTACGAAAACGGTGACTTGATCAAAGCTGTTATCTTGTAACAATAAATCCAGTAAATCTTTTCCGGTAGCACCTGTTGCTCCGATCAATAAAGCCTGCATAACTGAAATGTTTTAATTCAATGGTATAAATATTTTCGCCTTCTGACTGTAAAAAGATACAACATTTGCAGGTAAGAAACCAAGCCTTAGCGTGACACCTTACAAGTACGCTCATCCATTAAAATAAATTTCCTCTTCACCCATTAATTTGTATATTGAATAAAAGAAAAACCGCGATGCATCTTTTCCAACTGATTCAGAAACCAATATACCAGGCATTACTATTTGTGCTGTTAACGATCGTGTTTGCCTTTATACTGAAGCCCAAGAGTGCAGATAAGTTATGGGTGATCTGTGGATTGATTTATTGTGCTTTTATTTTGTCTAATGCGGTGTTGTCGTTTTGGGCTGTTGATGTATGGTCTTATTTTTTCGTTTCATTGGGCTGTTCCTTGTTGTACTTAGCCGTGATTGCCGTTACGGTAAAAGTGCTGATGAATATACTCAAGCTGGAAGGCTCAGAAGAAAGTGCGATGGTTTTTCTGGTGGTTATTTTTCATCCGGTAGCCTTACTGCTGGCGATCTTCCTCAAATGGGCTTTCTTCAAGTAGGTATGGCGTGAATCATTGGGCCGTAAACTTGCGAGGTAAGAAATAGCGGTTTTTGAGCCTGTCCTTGTAGATCCCCTTACCAATAGTACCTGCGAAGTCCTGAATCAACCGCAAACTTTAACTCCGGCATGGAACAACTTGACGCTTTCATGTGTTTCTATCTTTTCACCAGTATACTTTAAATGAAACTACTACTTAATTATTTAAAAAATTACAAAGGTCTTATTGTCATTGCTTTACTTCTCGCTTCTACCAGCCAGATTTTCTCTTTGCTCGATCCACACATCACCGGTAAAATCGTTGATAATTTTATAGAAAAGAAAGATACCCTTTCCAGAACTGAATTTATCAAAGGGATCTTGTTTCTGGTTGGATTGGCCGTAGGCGCTGCCATGGTTTCCCGTATTGCTAAAAATCTTCAGGATTACTTCACCAGTATTGTCGTTCAAAAGTTGGGTGCTAAAATGTATGCGGATGGATTAAAGCATTCTTTGGAGCTGCCTTATCAAACCTTCGAAGACCAAAGAAGCGGAGAGACGCTCGGCATCCTTCAAAAGGTACGTACTGATTCAGAAAAATTCATTACCTCTTTTATCAGTGTTTTATTCGCCAGTATAGTGGGTTTGATTTTCGTAGTGATTTACTCTTTATCTGTCAGTTATAAAGTAACCCTGGTTTATTTTGCTGCTGTACCGATCATCGCTTTTACGAGTTGGTTGTTGAGTCGTAAGATCAAAGTGGTACAGAAAAGCATTGTAAAAGAAACCACGGCGCTGGCAGGATCTACGACAGAATCATTGCGCAATATTGAGTTGGTAAAAAGTCTTGGACTTGCCAATCAGGAAATTGATCGGTTGAACAATACCACGTATAAAATTCTTGACCTGGAGTTGAAGAAAGTGAAGTACGTGAGAAGCATGAGTTTCTTACAAGGCACTACCGTCAATTTTATACGCAGTGTCATGGTGGTCATTTTGCTGCTTCTTATTTTTGATAATGAATTATCAGCGGGTAAGTATTTTACGTTCCTGTTTTATTCGTTCTTTTTATTCGGACCTCTGCAGGAATTGGGAAATGTAATCATTGCCTACAGAGAAGCGGAAGTGTCACTGGCCAATTTCCACCGCATTTTAAGTTTACCCAAAGAGATCAAACCTAAACATCCGACTTCAGTAGGCACTATAAAAACATTGAGTTTTAAGGAGGTGAGTTTCAAACACCAGTCTGCCCATAGCAATGCGCTCAATGGTATTTCTTTTTCTACACACAATGGACAAACCATCGCTTTCGTTGGGCCATCAGGATCAGGGAAAACAACTTTAGTGAAACTGCTCGTAGGGCTCTATCCTCCTATAGAAGGTAAGGTATTGTACAACGATGTTCCAAGTACCGCCATAGATTTGGATGAGCTGCGGGAAAAAATTGGTTTTGTCACACAGGATACACAATTGTTTTCCGGAACGATTCGTGAAAACTTGTTATTTGTCAAACCAGATGCATCGGATGAAGATTGCCTGATGGTATTGAAGAAGGCTGCTTGTCAAAGCTTGTTGGCCCGTGCGGATAAAGGCTTGGATACGGTGATTGGTGAGGGTGGTGTAAAAGTTTCGGGAGGAGAGAAACAAAGACTATCGATTGCGCGTGCGCTTCTTCGTCAACCGGATATTTTAGTGTTTGATGAAGCGACTTCTTCGCTGGACTCTATTACCGAAGAGGAAATCACGCAAACAATACGAGAAGTGTCTACCGTCAAAGATCACATCACCATATTGATTGCACACCGCTTATCTACAATTATGCATGCGGATAGAATCTTTGTGCTTGAAAGAGGAAACATCATTGAATCCGGTAAGCATGAACAACTCTTATTGGAGAAAGGCTTGTACTATGCGATGTGGCGTCAGCAGATCGGTGAAAAGAATCCGGTAGAGAGTGTGTAAATACTCTTCCCGCTATGAAACAGGAATTAATTATTTAAACGCTATAAACCAGCAAAGGTATTTTTACCTAACAAAGGCTTAAGGCTTTTAGCACTTCTCTTCCAGTACGTAAGGAATAGATACAGGTGCCCCCTGGCACCTGTATCTATTGGGAGTATTAATCAATCGTTATACTCTCCAAGGCTTTCTCCATGGCATATTCTTTTACGCCCGGCACTTTTAATCCTTCCGCACGGAATACCGTCAGATCCGTCATGCCTAAAAAGCCCAGGAAAGCTTTCAAATAAGGTGCAACAAAATCATTGGCTTTACCAGGACCTTCTGAATACACACCACCGGAAGACATGGCGACATATACTTTTTTACCTGTCACCTTTCCAATCGGTCCGTTTTCACCGTAGCCAAACGTGATGCCTGCCCGTGTGATGTGATCAATCCAGGCCTTTAACGAGGAATGAATGGTAAAGTTGATCAACGGAGCACCAATGACAATGATGTCTGCGGCAAACAATTGTTTTACCAACTCATCAGAAAGTCTGATAAATTCTTTCCCTTCTTCCGTCAGCTGATCTCCCGGAATGAAGAAGGTGCTCAGCACAGCAGGCGTAAGATGCGGAATGTTGGTATCCACAAGGTCTAATGTTTCCAGTGTACTGCCCGGATATTTTTTCTGAATTTTTTCAACGATGGCCTGGCCCAGTTTCATGCTTGAAGAGGCGTCTCCTAAAAGGCTGGAGTTTAATTGAAGGATGTGTTTCATAAGTTTACTTTTTTAAGAAGATCCATTTGAATACAGGGGCTGTGAAATATTTCTTTCGCCCGACGGATCAAAAGTAAAGCTTACAACTGACCAAAAGTGAGTACTTACCCAAAGGAAAGCGGTTTCCTTCAGGTAAGTTGTTACCTTTGTCTCTATGAAGATGATGTTAGAGGAAAACCTTCTTAGTAAACAAGAATGCGCCAGTTCGCTTAGAAACGTCCTTGATGCGCTGTATGTTCTGAATGGGAAATGGAAGATCCCTTTGATCCTATGCCTGGTGCAATCCCCCAAGCGTTTCAACGAGATTCAACATGAAGTCATCGGCATCTCTCCGAAGATATTAGCGAAAGAGTTAAAGGATTTGGAATTGAATGACTTCATCACACGCCATGTATATCCCACTACTCCGGTAAGCATTGTATACGAAGCGACAGCATACAGTCGCACCTTGAGAAACGTGATAGCAGAGCTCAGTGCCTGGGGAGAGAAGCACAGAGAAAAAGTGAAACAAAGCATGCGGTAATATCACAGGGCCTCAGGTGATTGATTAAGCCGGCTCCCACAATTCAATCTTGTTGCCTTCCGCATCCATGATATGGATAAATTTTCCATAATCGTAAGTAGCCATCTCATCCAGTATGGTCACTCCGTTTTCTTTGAGTTTAGTGACCAATCCTTCGATATTCTGCACACGGTAATTGATCATGAATTCTTTTTGAGATGGAGAAAAATAGTCGTCTCCTTTTTTGAAAGGGTTCCATTGCAAAGAATCGATCTGATCCGGATTGTTCAGATTTCTCGATTCAAAACTCGCCGAACCCCAGTCATTGATCTCCATGCCTAAATTTTTAGTATACCATTCTTTGGTTTGCTGGAGGTTGTCTGAGAAAAAGAAAATGCCGCCGATTCCTGTCACCTTTGGTGTGTTGTTGTCGGATGGTTTATTGTGCTCTTCCATAGGGTATGTCTTATGATCAATTGGAAATGGTAGAGGCTAAATTATTATATTTCTTATCAAAGATCAATGGATCGGCAGATTGTTCTGATGATCTTTACATAGGATAAGACAAAGATCATTTCATTTGTCCTATTATACTTAAGAGCTAAACAACACAGATATGCTTGATATCGTCATAGACTCGCGCACAGCAGCGATAAGCCCGCAAATGAAAGTGAAGCGCATTCTTCCTTTCCGTCTGCACCGGATGGTCGGTCCCTTCATCTTTATGGATCATGCCGGACCTATCGTAGATATGCCTTCACAGCCATCGAGTTTAGATGTACTTCCTCATCCGCACATTGGTCTCTCGACCGTCAGTTATTTGTTTGGCGGTGAAGTCACACACCGCGACAGCTTGGGAGTGCAACAAATCATTCGTCCCGGTGAAGTCAACTGGATGACAGCGGGCAGCGGCATTTCACATTCCGAACGGTTTGAAAATCCTTCTTCATTGACAGGTGGTTTAGAGATGATACAAACCTGGGTGGCTCTTCCTGAAAAGGATGAAGAGGCTGCACCCTCTTTTGCCAATTACACACCTGAACAATTGCCTGTCTTTAACGAGAAAGGCATTTGGATGCGCCTCATTGCAGGGGATGCGTATGGACTACAAAGTAAGGTGAAGACCAACTCACCGCTTTTTTACTTGCATGTGGTGTTGCAGAAGGGGGCACTGTTCGGTCTTCCGAAAGAACATTCCGAACGCGGGTTTTACATCGTGAAAGGAAGTGTTGAAATAGCCGGCGTTACCTATACCGAAGGAAAAATGCTGGTCTTCACAAAAGGCGTTGATCCGCGCATTGTGGCGAAAGAAGATACAACCGTGATGTTGCTGGGAGGCGAGCCTTTAGGGGAGCGTTTCATTTGGTGGAACTTTGTTTCCTCACGCAAAGAACGCATCGAACAAGCCAAAGAAGATTGGAAGCAGGGTAGAATCATTTTGCCGCCTAACGATAACCAGGAGTTTATTCCATTGCCCGATGATCATTCCAGTCCTGCGGGAACAGCGCCAAGGCCGGAACCGCTTTCGTGATTAATGGGAGAGATGTTCAATTTTTAAAAAATGAATGGTTTTATTTCACTTTATTTTTGTTGTCTTAATTAACAATTAGGTTGCGTGAGGACTTGTAGCGAAAAGCCCGACCCGAAGGGGCACGCCCTAATCATTTATACCATCGAGGTCTTATTCAAGCCTATACTTAATTTCTCAAAATGGCAACGTTAAAGATTAATACAAAAAACAAAACGGAATAAAGTCCAATAAATAAAGAACGTTAAAAAAAATCATATGGAAATAGGAATAGATAGTTTTGCATCGGCAATGTACGGAAGCAACAGCCTGAGCGGTGTAGACGCGATGGAGCAGTTGTTGGATAGAATCGCCTTTGCCGATGAGACAGGACTGGATGTTTTTGGAATAGGTGAACACCATCGTAAAGAGTTTCTGGACTCTGCTACAGCCGTGATCCTTGCTGCGGCAGCTTCGCGAACGAAACGCATTCGTTTGAGCAGCGCTGTGACAGTGCTCAGTGCAGCTGATCCGGTTCGCGTATTTCAAAACTTTGCGACACTGGATTTAATTTCGAAAGGACGAGCGGAATTGGTTGTGGGTAGAGGATCTTCGGTAGAAGCTTATCCGCTGTTTGGATTCAGCCTGAAAGATTACGATGCTTTGTTTAAAGAAAAGCTGGAGTTGTTGCTTCAGATTCGGGAGGAAGAATTTGTAACCTGGTCAGGAAAATTCCGCGCACCACTGGACAACCAACCCGTTTATCCAAGACCCTTGCAAGAGAAGCTGCCTGTGTGGCTGGGTGTAGGCGGTACACCTGAATCTTTCATTCGTGCGGGAACACTGGGCTTACCACTCATGGTCGCTGTCATCGGCGGAGAGACGCACCGTTTCCGTCCTCTGGTGGATTTATACAGGAATGCGGGACAAGCGGCAGGGTTCGCAAAAGAACAATTAAAAGTAGGCTTACATTCACCCGGCTTTGTCGGTGAAACAACAGAGGAAGCCATCGCCGATTATTATCCGGGATATGCAGAACTGTGGACGAAAATAGGACGCGAGCGCGGATGGCCTGCGGTAACCCGGTCTCAGTTTGATGCACTCATCGGACCGACAGGTGTATTGGCCGTTGGCGGTCCGGAGCAGGTCGCAGAAAAATTAGTACGACACAGTAAAGCGCTCGGTGGTGTAGATCGTTTCACTTTCCAGATGGACAATGCAGGATTGACGCATGCGCAATTGATGAAATCGATTGAGCTTATCGGAACAAAAGTGATTCCTTTGGTAAAAGCCGCTAATGGTTTATAAAATTTAATAAATGAAGAAGGGGGTGAGTGAGAGGTGAAAGATATACTCACATTCTCACTCACCCCCTTGTTTATTTTTTACTTCTTTACTCTTTTATCCGTCATAATAATTTCCCCGGTAGAAGAAGACAGCCCTGATATTGCTTAATCCTGCCTATCCGCATTCACCTGCAGGTAAATAAAAAATGAAGTGCCTTCTCCCAATACACTTTCTGCTCTGATATAGCCTTTGTGGTTTTCTACAATTTTTTTACATAAAGCCAACCCTATACCTGTACCGCTGTATTTGCTTTGGTCATTGAGACGTTGAAAAATGGTGAAAATCTGGTCCGCATATTTTTGTTCGAAACCGATGCCATTGTCACGCAGTATAATTTCTACGTATTCAGATTGTTCATCCATTTTTGCATTTTCAGAAATTTCCTGTGGAGCAAGAAATCGGGAAGTGAGTTGAATCAAAGGAGCCTGATCTGAAAATTTGAGTGAGTTGCCGATCAGGTTATAAAATAATTGATGCAGTTGCAACGGAATGCCTTTGATAGCGGGCAAGTCTGAATATTCTATTCTGGCATTCTTTTGCTCTAAGAGCAATTCGAAATCAATTTTTATATTCTCTATGATGCTGTTTAAATCGGTGGGTGCAAAATGAACATCTTTCTTGGACAGGCGTGAATAGTTGAGTACATCTTTAATCAGAGTACTCATGCGTTGAGCAGAAGAATTAATTTTGTCTAGGAATTTTTTTGATTTACTGCTATCGGCACTGTTTAAGTTTTTTTCAAGTAACTCTGAAAAGCTTCTGATTTTACGAAGGGGTTCCTGCAAGTCATGACTGGCGATGTAAGCAAACTGCTCCAGGTCATGATTGCTCATGTTGAGTTCTGCGATTTTAGTTTCCAGCTGACGTTGGTTTTTTACCAGTTGCTTTTGTGTTTCTTTAAGTTCCACATTGTTTTTTAATGTTTCTTCCACTTGCTTTTGCGCATGGATGTCAACAAAAAAACCGGTCCAGCTCATTGTTATTTCATTCTCTGTTTTCAACGGAATGATAGAAATCAGATGCCAAATGCTGTGATCTTTACCTTTCAATCTGGCTTCTGCCCGAAATAGTGTATTGGATGATTTCGATTTCTCCCACTCTTGAAATACTTTTTTTAGATCATCGGCCATGATCATGGATTCCAATGAAAAAGTTGTGAGTTGAGTGCCGGATAGTTGAAAAAAATCCTGCAGCCATTTATTGGTATATGTTATTTTCCCGGCGTTGTTAATGCTGAACATCATCAACGGCAGGGTATCCGTGAGTGTCCGGTATTGTTGCTCGCTTTTTTGAAATTTCTCACTGAGTTCAATCAGCTGTATATTCTTTTTTCTGATTTCGTCGTAAGCAGAGATTGGTGCTTCTTTTTTAAAATGTA
>Ga0247808_10000505_pt1 | contig 19075 bp, 17 predicted proteins | sample UWRJL089202R1_FD_179914 | JGI IMG/M metagenome (GOLD analysis project Ga0247808, IMG submission 179914) | Plant litter microbial communities from Arlington Agricultural Research Station in Wisconsin, United States - UWRJ-L089-202R-1 | ecosystem: Environmental > Terrestrial > Plant litter >... | reverse complement strand
ATGGAGAGATTAATTACATTTTTTGCGATGATGAATATCTTCATAAGATAAATGTAGAATATCTAAATCACGATACGCTAACAGATATTATCAGTTTTGATTATACAGTTGGTAATGAATTAAACGGAGATATATTTGTTTCTGTTGAAAGAGTAGAGGATAATGCTAAGGATTTTAACGTCTCTTTTGAAGAAGAATTGAAGAGAGTTTTAGCTCACGGTATTTTACATTATTGTGGATACAAAGATAAATCAGATAAAGATGCTGAATTAATGCGCTCAAAAGAAGATGAAAAAATTACAATGTTTCACGTGGAACAGTAATTAAACCACTTTATGTTTGAGTAAAGTATATGTTCCACGTGAAACATATTTCAGCTGAAATTACAAAAAGAAGATTTGTTCCACGTGAAACATTAAAATTTGATCCGGTTTAAATGTTGAATCGTGATATTTTTAAGTTTTGAAACACTTGATTTGAGATTGAAAAAAATACAATGTTTCACGTGGAACATCTAATATTGAGATTAATTTTAGAAGAAGATTATAAAGATGTTTCACGTGGAACATGTGAATTTGATATTTTGATTAACTGTTTTTTGTAATTATGTTTCACGTGGAACACGTGAAAAGTTTTGTAAAGATGGTTTTTAGAAGAATGGATTTTATCCATACCGTGTAGATTAATCTGTTCCACGTGGAACAAAAGAGAAATATTGCTAATTCTGAGAACCACCTTAAAGGGTTTCCAGAGAATAATAAAACAAAATGTTTTTAGAAGAATACGATGTTATTGTGGTTGGTGCAGGTCATGCTGGATCCGAAGCCGCGGCAGCGGCTGCAAATTTAGGATCAAAAACTTTATTGGTTACAATGAGTTTGCAGAACATTGCACAGATGTCTTGCAACCCAGCGATGGGTGGAATTGCAAAAGGACAAATTGTTCGAGAGATTGACGCCTTAGGTGGATACTCTGGAATTGTTTCTGACCGAACTGCAATTCAATTCAAGATGTTGAACAAATCAAAAGGACCCGCAATGTGGTCGCCAAGAGTTCAAAGTGATCGAATGCGTTTTGCTGAAGAGTGGAGGATGATGTTGGAGGGAACTCCAAATTTGGATTTCTACCAAGAGATGGTAAAGGGTTTGATTATCGAGAACGGAAAGATAAAAGGAATCAGAACTTCATTAGGAGTGGAGATCAGATCGAAGTCGGTTGTCTTGACAAACGGAACTTTCCTAAACGGATTGATTCATATTGGGGAAAAACAATTCGGTGGTGGACGTGCCGGTGAAAGTGCTGCGCATGGAATTACAGAAGATTTGGTTGCTGCGGGATTTGAATCTGGCAGAATGAAAACAGGAACGCCACCACGTGTTGACGGACGTTCTTTGGACTATTCAAAAATGAACGAGGAAAAAGGAGATGCAAAGCCGGATAAGTTTTCTTATTCTGATTTGACAACTCCGCTAACGCATCAGCGATCTTGCTATATGACGTATACGTCTTTGGATGTTCATGATATTTTGAGAGAAGGTTTTGATCGCTCGCCAATGTTCAACGGAAGAATCAAAAGTCTCGGACCAAGATATTGCCCTTCGATCGAAGACAAGATAAATCGTTTTGCAGACAAAGAACGTCATCAGTTATTCGTAGAGCCTGAAGGATGGAATACATGCGAGGTATACGTAAACGGATTTTCGACTTCACTTCCGGAAGATATTCAATTCAAAGCATTGAGTTCTGTTGCCGGATTTGAGAAAGTGAAATTCTTTCGTCCAGGTTACGCAATCGAATATGATTATTTTCCGCCAACGCAATTGAAACATACTTTGGAAACGAAGTTAGTCGAAGGATTATATTTTGCCGGACAGATAAACGGAACAACAGGATATGAAGAAGCAGCTTCGCAAGGTTTGATGGCTGGAATAAACGCGCATTTAAAAGTGCATGAAAAAGCACCACTAATTTTAAAACGTGATGAAGCGTATATCGGAGTTTTGATTGATGATCTTATTACGAAAGGAACAGAAGAACCATATCGTATGTTTACATCAAGAGCTGAGTATAGAACTTTGCTTCGTCAGGATAATGCCGATTTTAGATTGACACCAATGTCTCATGAAATTGGTCTTGCTTCTGAAAAGCGTTTACGCCGAATGGAAAAAAAATTAAATGAGTCTGAAAAGATGGTTGCGTTCTTTAAAGAAACTAGCGTTTCTGTTGCAGAAACAAATCCTATTCTGGTAGCAAAAGAAACAGCACCCATTACGCAAGGAGATAAAATGTTTAAAGTTTTCTCTCGTCCTCAAATTGATTTAGAGGATATGATGAAATTTGAAAAGGTAAAAGAATACATCGAAGCGAATGAAGTAGATCAGGAGATTTTAGAGCAAGCAGAAATTCAGGTGAAATATTCGGGATATATCGAAAAGGAAAGAAACAACGCTGACAAACTAACTCGTTTAGAAGAAGTGAAGATTCCGGAAAATTTTGATTATGATAAAATTAAATCAATGTCGATTGAAGCAAAACAAAAATTGAGCAAGATTCGTCCTGTAACAATTTCACAAGCATCTAGAATCAGCGGAGTGTCACCAAGTGATATTTCCGTATTGTTGATTTATATGGGAAGGTAAGGATCTTAGATCTTAGATTTTAGATTTTAGATTGTTGATTTTAGATTGTGGATTTTTCTGTGCCCTTTAATTTTTAAATATAATTTTATTTAATATATTTTGAATACAGTTTGTCATTTCGACGAAGGAGGTTCGAGTGATAGTGAACAGGCGAAGTAAATCTTAGCAAGAGACTTCGCAATCATAGTAAAAAATATCTAAAATCAACAATCTAAAATTTAGTATTGTTCCACGTGAAACGAAAACAAATCTAAAATCTAAAATCAGAAATCTAAAATTAAAAGTGTGTTCCACGTGAAACTATTTTTTGAAGTGAAGTTATAAGTGACGCGCTTAATAGTAATTTAGTACAGTTTGTCATTTCGAAGAAACTAGGCTCGAGCAATAGCGAACAGACGAAGTAAATCTTCGTTGCAAGATCGACAAAGATTGGCTCACCATTGGGGAGCTACTCGCTAAAATTTATCCTTTCGTCGAATGACATAAAAAATAACAAATCCGTTGCTAAAACAAATAACTTTTACAAATCAGAGAAAAGAAGAATTTCCGGAGGAGATCCCATAATATTTTGAAAAGAGTTAGAAATGAAAATTTCAGATTATAATAAATTTTCACAATCTAAAATCAACAATCTAAAATCAAAAGTGTGTTCCACGTGAAATGCATTCGATTTTTTGAAGATATCAGAATAAAAAGAATAGAGTAGTTTTATAAAATTCAACATAATCTAAAATCTAAAATCAACAATCTAAAATTAAGCTGTGTTCCACGTGAAATGCATTCGATTTAAACGAGAAAAATCAAATTAGTAAAAATAGATTGAAATTATAGATTCCAACATAATCTAAAATCAACAATCTAAAATTAAGCTGTGTTCCACGTGAAATGCATTCGATTTAAAAAAATCAAAATGAAAGAAATAAAGTAGTTTTATAGAATGCAACATAAATCTAAAATCTAAAATCAACAATCTAAAATTAAGCTGTGTTCCACGTGAAATGCATTCGATTTTTAGAAATCAAAATAAAAAAATAGAGTAGTTTTATAGATTCCAACATAATCTAAAATCTAAAATCAACAATCTAAAATCTAAACCTGTTCCACGTGAAACAGGTTTTGAAATTAAAGCATATTTATAGAATTAAAAAAAGATGATGTTTTTCATATTTCTTGTTTTTAAAAAAAGAAGCATAATCTAAATTCTGAAATCTAAAATTAAATTAAACCAAAATACTTAGAATTAAAAAATGGACGTTTTAAACAAAAAACATTTTCTTACTGTAAAAGACCATTCTGTATCTAAAGAAATTTTCGAGTTATATTACGACGAAACTTTAGACATGTTAATTACTTCTCCTCAGCCGGATTTGCAAAATTTAGGAAGGTATTACGAAAGCGAAGATTACATTTCGCACACAGACAACAAACGTTCATTATTTGAAAAAGCATATCATTTTGTAAAAAATATTGCGCTTAAAAATAAACTGAATCTTATCAATGCAGAACAATCTGCGAAAGGAAAAATTTTGGACATTGGTGCCGGAACAGGAGATTTTTTATTAACTGCAAAAAATGACGGTTGGGAAACTGTTGGAGTAGAACCAAGCGATAGAGCAAAAAATATTGCGATACAAAAAGGAATTTCTTTTGTCGATGAAATTAGCGTTCTCGAAAATAATTCTTTTGACGTAATTACCATGTGGCACGTTTTAGAACATGTACCAAATTTAGAATTACAAATTCAGGAATTAAAGCGTTTACTAAAACCAACTGGAACATTAATTGTTGCTGTTCCAAATTTTAAATCGTACGATGCAAAACATTATAACGAATTTTGGGCAGCTTATGATGTACCAATTCATTTTTGGCATTTTTCGAAAAAATCGATTCAGACACTTTTTGAAAAAGTAGAAATGAAATTGGAAAAAGTGCTTCCAATGAAATTCGATTCATTTTATGTGAGTCTTTTGTCTGAAAAATACAAAACCGGAAAAATGAATTACATCAGCGCATTTTTTGTTGGTTTTCGCTCAAATTTAAAAGCGAAGCGAACAAAAGAGTATTCATCGCATATTTACGTCCTAAAAAACCGCTAAAACGCGAAATAAAGCCATTTAAGCGATTGTTTTACCTGGAGTGAGTAGAATTATTGTCTTTTTTGAAAAAACACCGCTATTTTAAGCTATTAAAGCCGGTTTTAATAGCGATGTTTTATAGTTATTTTTTGATCCATAAATAAAATCAATACGAGAAAAATAGAGCATTTTTTAAACTTTATGTTGATGCTATTTATTTTTTTATATTTTTGTCTTTAATACTTAAAAAAATTAGAAATTTAGAAAATGAAAAAAGCATTAGTAATTATCGCACTTTCAATTTTGGTTGTTTCATGTGGTAAAACAGCAGAAGTTAAGGAAGTAAAAACAGCTTACGTTGATACTTCAGTTTTAATGAAAGAGTACACTGAAGCAAAAGATCTTGAAGCAAAATACAAAGGTCAGGCAGAAGAAAAAGGAAGACAACTACAAGCTGAAATTACTCGTTTTAAACAAGACGCTGCTAATTTTCAAAGTCAGGCACAAGCAAACGGTCAGGCGTGGGCACAACAAAGAGGAGCAGAATTGCAAAAAAGAGAGCAACAATTGACTTATGCTCAACAAGCTTTATCGCAACAATTGCAACAAGAAAGCGGAGTAGAAATGGATTCTCTTGTAAGTGGAGTTAAAAAATTCATTAAAGATTACGGTAAGAAAAACGGTTATTCATACATCTACGGTACAGGTGATGCTGCAACAGTATTATACGCTGAAGAGAAATATGATATCACAAAAGAGATCATTAAAGCTTTGAACGAAAAATACAAAGCAGCTCCTAAAACAGAGGAAAAACCAGCTGCTAAAGAAGGTACAGAAGCTAAAAAATAATACCAAACTAACTAAATAATGAAAAACCTAAATCTTAACCGATTTAGGTTTTTTCTTTTATAAAAACACGATAACTTTAGTTATTCAATACAAGTCAAAATGCAAGATGTTTCAGAAGCAGCAGCTTATACTTTACAATTCATCAATCAAACGCAAAAATCGATTTTCCTGACAGGTAAAGCCGGTACCGGAAAAACCACATTATTGCGTGAAATCATAGCAACTACGCATAAAAATACCGTAGTAGTAGCACCAACAGGAATTGCTGCATTAAATGCCGGCGGAGTAACGATTCATTCGATGTTTCAATTGCCATTTTCCGCATTTATTCCCACATACGACGAAAGTTCTCAGTTTACAGAAACAGTAAAATTCGAGAACAAAGAAACCTTGAGAAGGCATTTCAAAATGAACAATGTCAAGCGAAATGTGATACGAAGTATGGAATTGTTGGTTATTGATGAAGTAAGTATGCTTAGAGCTGATTTGCTTGATGCAATAGACTTTATGATGCAGACCGTACGCAAAAACACACGTGCTTTTGGAGGTGTTCAGGTACTATTTATTGGTGATTTATTACAATTACCGCCTGTTATCAGGGACGAAGAATGGCGAACGTTACGTAATTATTACAAAGGAAAATTCTTTTTTCATTCGCATGTAATGCAGCAAAATCCGCCGCTTTACATCGAATTATCCAAAATTTATCGTCAAACTGACGATGCTTTTATCTCTGTTTTGAATAATTTACGAAATAACCAGATCACACCGCATGATGTGCAGGTCTTAAATCAATATGTTCAGCCTGATTTTGATCTCAAGAACAACAAAGGATACATTACGCTTACGACCCATAATGCTAAGGCAGATGCCATGAATGAGCAGGCAATTAATGATTTAGCAGGTAATGAATTTACGTATTTGCCATTTGTAGTAGGTGATTTTCCCGAAAAAATATTTCCGGTAGAAGAAAATCTAAAACTCAAGACAGGAGCACAGGTAATGTTTGTAAAAAACGATCTTTCGTTTGAAAAGCGCTATTTTAACGGTAAAATGGGGATCATAAAATCACTTTCGGCCGAAGAAATCTTTGTGCATTTCCCTGAAGAGAACAAAACGATAGAAGTAGAGAAGTACGAATGGAAAAACATTCGATATAAAATAAATGAGCACACAAAAGAGGTTGAAGAAGAAGTTTTAGGCACATTTGCGCATTATCCGTTAAAATTAGCATGGGCAATCACCGTACATAAAAGTCAGGGATTAACTTTTGAGAAAGCTGCGCTCGATGTATCGCAAGTTTTTTTGCCTGGACAAGCGTATGTAGCATTATCACGTTTAACGTCCTTAAATGGGCTTATTTTGCTTTCTCCGTTGCAGATGAATGGTATTTCGAACGATCAGGATGTAATGGATTATGCTTTGAATAAAGCGACGGAAGATGTCCTGAAGAATTCATTGCATTTTGAAACTAAAAATTTTATTCATAACTATTTGATTAACAGTTTTAACTGGACGGAATTAGCGCAGGAATGGCGCAATCACCGCTTTAGTTACAACGAAAATGCTGCTGGTTCAGAAAAGTCGAAGCATTCGAATTGGGCGCACAAGCGATTAGAAACAATTGATGTGCTTCTGGATCCTTCGCAAAAATTCATTCAGCAGCTTAACAAAATATTCAGCAAAGAAACAGTCGATCTGCTTTTTGTGCAGGAAAGGGTTATGGCAGCTTATGATTATTTTTTCAAATCAATGGACAGACTTGTTACGGATCTATTACAGAAAATTGCTGAAATTCAAAAATTTAAAAAGGTACAGGCATTTTACGAAGAATTAATGTTTCTGGATGATCTGCAGACAAAGGCTGTTTTACGCCTAATGAAGGCCAAATTATTGATTGAAATCGTTGTGGCGGGAGAAAGTATCTCTAAAGAAAAATTAACGTCCTCAGCGATTAAAAATTATAAAACAGATAAAATCGCCAGAATTCGGGAAGAGCTTAATATGTCAAATACAGATATTTTCAAAGCAGAAGAACCTGTACAACGCTATACGTCAAGAAAATCGGCTAAAACAGAGATTAAAACCGAAAAGAAAACGACTGTAGAAGAAACATACGATTTGTGGATAGAAAAAAAATCAATTGAAGAAATTGCACGCCTGCGTAAACTTACCGTTCAAACTGTAGAAACACATTTGGTAAGGCTGATTCAGGCTAAAAAAGTTGATGTTAGTGATGTGCTGCCTTATGATAAAATTTTGGCGCTGCGCGAAGCTTTCCAATTTTATCAGGAGGAATCATTAAGCCCTTTAAAAGAAAAGCACGGTGACGAATTTACGTGGGATGAACTTAAAATGTTTAAAGCCAGCTTAAGTATGTCCTAATCTGATAGAGTTTAAATTATGTTCGTACTACTTTTGTAATATATTTTATAATAAATTATTACTTAAGGAAGATGAAAAAGAATTTAATGTTTTTAGGGCTGTTGCTATTTTGCAGTAATCTAGTAACGAGCCAGGAGTTAAAAGCGTACGAAAGAAAAGCAAAAGCATTTATCGAAAATGTTAGAAATGGAAGAAAAGATAATATAGCGGCTACAATTACGTATCCTTTTGAAAGAGAGTATCCTATTCCGTCAATTAAAAATAAAGCGGAATTTGTAAAGAGGTATGATGAAGTTTTTGATGAAATTTTAAAAGCTGAAATTATAAAGTCTCTTCCTCAAAAAGACTGGAAAGATATGGGTTGGCGTGGTATTGAACTAAATAATGGTAACGTCTGGATAGATAAATCAGGAGCTTTGATTACAGTTAATTATCAGTCAAAGTTTGAAACGAGACTTAAAAATAAACTTATTGAAGCAGAAAGATTTCACTTGCATGCGTCGCTTACGAAGTATAAAGCACCACTTTATTTGCTGGAAACACTTAATTACAGAGTAAGAATTGATGATATGGGAAATGGAAATTACCGTTATGCATCATGGCCTATTAAGCAAAAAATGAGTGATGCACCAGAAGTGGTAATTCTTGATGGAACATGGATTCACGATAATAATAGTAAGAATCACCATTTTGAGTTCACGAAAAAAGGTGGTTTTGTTTATGATTGTTCTATTATTGAGTGGGGCGAGCCAGGTTCACCACCTGCAAAAGTGATGATCTATCAGAATAACAAAGAAGTTTTTTCTGAGGCTGCAAAGATTGTTGTAAAATAAAAAAAACAGAAGTATAAAAAAAGTCCGATTTATGAAATCGGACTTTTTTATTTTATAGCGATTCGATTAGAATCCAGGCAGCCGGATTCTCTGCTTTTTGAATTTCTTTTTGTGCAGTTTGTGCTTCAGACATTGTAGCATAACTACCGTATACAACCGGAAATAAGCCGTTTTTGTCTTCGCCCAGCATTCGTGCTTTGTAACCGTCTTTTAGTAATTGCTCGTATTCTTTCTTTGCATTTTCCTGACTTCTAAAAGCACCTGCCATAATGTGATAAGGCATTGTTTTTAGACCAGCATTGATTGTTTGTGCAGAGTCTGTAACCGCAGGAATTGGATTTTGAATAAAAAAGGTAGCTTCCTGTATTTTGTGCTGTACTTTTTTCTGTACTGAAGTTTCTACAAGGATCGTTTGAGAGGCAATTTGATTTTCATAAATTGGGTAACCAATACTTCCTGTAATTCCAAGCCCTAAAACTAAAATAGCAGCATATCTCAGGTAAGAACGAGAAGACTTAACAACAGCTTCAGCTTCTTGTAAAGTAATCGTTTCTTTTTCTTCAATTTCTTCCAGTTTTTTCTCGAATATCTCTCTTTTTACAAGAGGTGATACAAACGGGCTCAATCCAAAAGAAGTTGGTAAATAGTTGGTAGTATCACTTGGTGTAAAAACCATATTTTGGTCAGCATTCAAACGAATATCGCCAATGTTTTTTAAACTTAAAACACCAAATTCTTCTAGTGTTTTTTTCCAATTCAAGACCTCAAAGGCAATTGAACTAACTGCAAATCCGTATGATGTATTTTCTGCCTGGGCAATATGATTTGCCAGGAGTCCGTCGTTGTTTTTTAATAGGCTGTTAAAAGCAATCGTCTTTTTAGGTGGAAAAAACGAATTGGTGCTTTCGTTTAGTTTAGCCGATTGAATTTCGGTTAAAAATGCTCCAAATCCTGGAACCGTTATGCACTGATAACGATACAATAATTGCGAGATGTAAGTTTCGATTTTCATAGTAACAAAGTTATGCAACGAATATAGTTATCAAAATTTTATTCACAATTTTTATTAACAATTGACATAATAGTACATTTATCTATTATTCAAATAGTTAAGTAAAGATAGTATTTTGATTGATAAGGTGCAATATCATTTTGGCTTTATTTTTCGAAGGAATTTACTTCTGATTTATATATTTGTCTTTCTTCAAAAACGATGACTTTTTGTTTTTGGAAGAATTTAATCGCCTTTAAAAATTTTATTAAGAGAAAATGTCAGATCAGGAATTGTTTTATTTATTAGCTTTATTAAAAGTAGACGGAGTAGGAGATATAATGGCTAAAAAGTTAATAACGCATTGTGGAAACGCGGAAGCTATATTTAAAACAAAACCTACGCAAATTGCTGCTATTGATGGTGTTGGAAGTGTATTATTGAAAAATTTGCAAGATAAAACAGTTTTCGAAAAAGCAAATCAGGAATTGGAATTCATTAATTCAAATCAGATTAATGTTTCCTATTTTCAAGCAGAAGAATATCCTGACCGGTTAAAACATTGCATAGATTCTCCAGTTTTAATTTTCTCTGCTGGTAAAATAAATTTAAAAAACAAAAAAGTCATAAGTATTGTGGGTACAAGGCAAATTACTTCTTATGGTTCAGAGATTTGCAGAAAAGTAATAGAAGATTTAGCACCTCTTGATCCTGTGATTGTTAGTGGTTTTGCATACGGTGTTGATATAGTTGCGCATCAGTTAGCAATGGATCATAACTTACAGACTGTTGGTGTTTTAGCACATGGTTTAAACCAGATTTATCCAAAATCACATAAAAAATATATGGCAAAGATGGAAGAGAACGGAGGTTTTATTACTGAGTTTTGGAGCTCTTCTAATCCTGATAAAGAGAAATTTGTACGCAGAAATCGTATTGTTGCCGGAATATCTGAGGCCACAATTGTAATAGAATCTGCGGACAAAGGAGGTTCGTTGATTACAGCAAATCTAGCCAACGATTATAATCGGGATGTATTTGCCGTTCCGGGGCGTATAACCGATAAGTACAGTCAGGGCTGTAATAACTTAATTAAAACACAAAAAGCAAACGTCTTAACTAGTGCTGCCGATTTGGTTTACATGTTAAACTGGGATATTGAAAGTAAAGTTAAAACGGTGCAGAAACAGCTTTTTGTAGAATTAGAGCCTGATGAACAAATTGTCTATGATTTTCTGTTAAAAAACGGTAAAGAATTGCTAGATGTTATCGCGCTGGAATGTAATTTTCCTATTTATAAAATCTCGGGAATTCTCTTAAATATGGAATTGAAAGGGATAGTTCGTCCTTTACCAGGAAAATTATTTGAATCAATTTAACGAGTAATTTCTTTAAAATTATTTATTTCTTTTCATAAAATGTTGATACACTTTATATAAAATATAGATAAATAGAAGTCCAAAAACTACATTTAAAAATTGAAACAGATAAGGAGGAATATCATATTCTTCTATATATTTATTCATTATTTCTGTAATTATAAATTATTATTTGGCGATTATTAATAATCGTAAGTTGTTCTAATTTATAAAGTTACGAAAAAATAAATAAAAAACCTCTTGTATTACAAGAGGTTCTAATATGTTTATTGCTTTAAAATTACTTACCAAATCCGAGTTTTTCACGGACTTTTTCCAGAACACCATCAGCAACAGTAGAAGCCTTTGCAGCACCTTTTTTCAAAAGGGCATCAACTTCTTCAAGATTGTTTATGTAATAATTATATTTTTCTCTTTCTGTTTTAAATTTTTCAGTAATCAATTCAAAAAGAGCTTGTTTTGCATGACCATAACCATAATTTCCGCCTAGATAATTAGCTCGCATTTCGGCAATTTGCTCTTCAGATCCAAGAAGTGAATATATTGCAAAAGCATTGCAAGTATCAGGATTTTTAGGATCTTCCAGTGGAGTACTATCCGTTTCGATACTCATTACCTGCTTACGAAGTGTTTTATCATCAAGGAAAATATTAATAATATTGTTGGCAGATTTACTCATTTTTCCACCATTAGTTCCAGGAATCAACATAATGTCTTCCTGAATTTTAGCTTCTGGAATGACAAATGTTTCTCCCATTTGATGGTTGAAACGAGAAGCAACATCCCGAGTAATTTCTAAGTGTTGTAATTGGTCTTTTCCAACAGGCACAAATTCAGCATCATACAATAAAATGTCTGCAGCCATTAACATAGGATATGTAAAAAGTCCTGCATTTACGTCATCGAGACGATCGGCTTTATCTTTAAAAGAATGCGCAAGCGTCAAGCGTTGAAAAGGAAAAAAACAGCTTAAATACCAAGTCAATTCAGCAGTTTGTACAACATCAGATTGTCTGTAAAACGTAACTTTATCAGGATTTAATCCACAGGCAAGCCATGCAGCAGCAGTGCTATAGGTGTTTTCTCTTAATGTCTTACCATCTTTTATTTGTGTAATCGAATGTAAATCAGCTATAAACAAAAAAGATTCATTAGTAGGTTGATTCGATAATTGGATTGCAGGAATAATAGCTCCCAGTAAATTGCCTAAGTGTGGCGTTCCAGTACTCTGAACACCAGTAAGTATTTTTGCCATTCTAGTTTTTTTCTTAACCGCAAAGATTGCAAGTTTATTTTCTTTAACCGCAAATTTCGTGAAGTTTTTCGCAAAGTGAGCTAAGTTTCTTCAAGTTCTTAAAGATTTTAGGGGAATATTTTTTAGAAAAGTCTAATATTATAAAAATCTAACGATCTAATTTCATTTCTGTTTATTACATTTGAAACCATGAAAGCAATAAAAATAGTTTTTTGGATCTTATGGAGGATATGGTTTTATATCTTAATGGCCATTCCGATATTAATTATGCTGCCCTTTTTAGTGGCTTCTATTTTAACAGAAAGGGGATATCCTTATTTTTTCAAAATGGCTCGAATTTGGGCACGAATTATCCTTTTTGGAATGGGTTTTTACTATACAATCAAACGTGAAGAAAAGTTAGTAAAAGGAAAAAGCTACATGATTGTGGCGAATCATACTTCGATGACAGACATTATGCTGATGCTCGTAATCATTAAAAATCCTTTTGTTTTTGTTGGAAAAAAAGAACTTTCTAAAATTCCTTTGTTTGGTTTTTTCTACAAACGAACTTGTATTCTTGTAGATAGAAATTCTTCTAAAAGTAAAAACGAAGTTTTCAAGAGAGCACAGGATCGTCTAAATCAAGGATTAAGCATCTGTATTTTTCCTGAGGGAGGTGTTCCGGATGATGAATCAATATTATTAGATGAGTTTAAGGATGGTGCTTTTAGATTAGCTTTAGAGCATCAAATCCCAATTGTTCCTATTGTTTTTGCGGATAATAAAAAGCGTTTTTCATACACATTTTTAAGCGGTAGTCCCGGAAGAATGCGTATAAAAGTTTTGCCATTTGTAGAAACAAAAGGACTAGGGCCTGAAAATAGAAAAGACCTAAAAGATCAGGTTAGACAATTGATCTACAAAGGATTATTAGAGTTTAAAAAAGACGATAAAAAATAAAAAGAAACCCGACATTAGATGAGCAATATGTCGGGTTTTATTTTGAATTAAAAACCTCTTTTTTATCCAAAATTGTTCCTATCTGTGAATGATTTTTTCCGAAATAAAACGTAATACTTTCTTAAATTTTAATCTGGTTTTTTTACGGTTTTTATTCAACAACACTTCTATTTTCTCTTTCATAATTCAAAATATTAATGGTTGGTAATAAAGAGTTTATACAAACTCAGGTTGATTTTTATTTATAAGAGTGCGAAAGGTTGAAAAGGTTGCGTCAAAGAGTAGAAAATTCTTTAAAAAAAATAAAAACCCGCAAGATTTACAAATCCTGCGGGTTTACTTTTTCAGCAAATATCCTTACAATAAAGGACTTACGCGTTTTTTATGCGTTAGCTAATTCTTTAATATGAGCTTTAATTTTTAGTTCTAATTCGTCAGCTAATTCCGGATTATCTTTAATCAGAGATTTAACAGCATCACGTCCTTGACCTAATTTTGTATCTCCGTAGCTAAACCATGATCCTGCTTTTTTAACGATCTCAAATTCAACGGCTAAATCAAGAATTTCTCCGGTTTTAGAAACACCTTCTCCGTACATAATATCGAATTCTGCAGTTTTAAAAGGCGGAGCTACTTTGTTCTTTACAATTTTTACTTTAGTTCTGTTTCCAATAACATTCTCGCCATCTTTAATTTGCGAAGAACGACGAATATCTATACGAACAGAAGCGTAGAATTTTAATGCGTTACCACCGGTTGTAGTTTCAGGATTTCCAAACATTACACCAATCTTTTCTCTCAACTGGTTGATGAAGAAAACAGTACAGTTTGTTTTACTTATGGTTCCTGTTAACTTTCTTAGAGCCTGAGACATCAAACGTGCATGAAGACCCATTTTCGAATCTCCCATTTCACCTTCGATTTCGCTTTTTGGAGTTAATGCTGCAACAGAGTCAATTACAACGATGTCTATAGCACCAGATCGAATCAGATTTTCTGCAATTTCTAATGCTTGTTCCCCGTTATCCGGTTGTGAGATAATTAGATTTTCGATATCTACACCTAATTTCTCAGCATAGTTTCTATCAAAAGCATGTTCAGCATCTATAAAAGCTGCAATTCCTCCCGCTTTCTGAGCTTCAGCAATTGCATGTAGTGTTAAAGTAGTCTTTCCAGAAGATTCTGGTCCGTATATTTCGATAATTCTTCCTTTAGGATATCCATTAACTCCAAGAGCTAAATCTACACCAAGAGAACCTGAAGAAATAGTTTCAACTTCTACAATGGCTTTATCGCCCATTTTCATAACAGTACCTTTACCGTACGTTTTATCTAGTTTGTCAAGCGTAAGTTGTAGCGCTTTTAATTTGGCATCTTTCTCTGAACTCATCTTTTCTTTTTCTTTTTCTTTCATGTAAAATTTTATAATTCTTTTATACTCAAAAACAAACCAGAAAATTAATAACTTACTGATTTAGATTTGCATCAGGCTTGTAATTCGGTAAAAATACTTCTTTTTTTTGATGTTTGATCGTTCCAAATTGTTCCAAATTGTCACAAAATGATACTACAAAAATAAAGCCTTTAATTCTGTGGCGTCAGAAGGTTTTATTTTTCCGGCAAGCAATAAACTCAATTGTTTGCGGCGCAGAGCAGCTTCAAATCGTTGTATTTCAAGTTCAGTTTCCGGTAAAATAGGTGGTACTTCTACAGGTCTTCCCGTATCATCAACAGCAACAAAAGTATAAATAGCTTCGTTAGCCTTAGTTCTGTTTCCGGATTCGCGGTCTTCTACCCAGACGTCGATAAAAACTTCCATAGAACTTTTAAAAGATCTTGAAACTTTTGCTTCAACAGTAACAACACTTCCTAGAGAAATGGCTCTGTTAAAAGCAACGTGATTTACAGAAGCAGTCACTACAATTCGGCGTGAATGTCTGCGTGCTGCAATACTTGCGGCGCGATCCATTCTCGCTAATAATTCGCCACCAAAAAGGTTATTTAAAGGATTTGTTTCGCTCGGTAAAACTAAATCGGTTAAAATAGTCAGAGATTCTGAAGGGTGTTTTGGATTCATTTTTTTATATAAAAATTTAAGATAACAGGCTGTTTTTAGTTCAGCCAATAAACAGCTATTACAGCTGGAATAAAATAAATAACAATGGTTCGTGCGCCATCATAATCTTTAGCTAATCTTTGTCCGAAAAGCATCATTAACAGACAGATACATGAAAAAATTGCGCCGTAAAAACCAAATTCTCTTCCACTTTTAGTAACTAATTGTATAATTCCGACTACGCAAAAAATTCCGGAAATTAATTCTAAAACCAGAAGATGAAACAACGCCAGCGGTACCTGGTTTCTGAGTTTTGTTTTGGCAAAATGTTCCTTAAGCCAGGTAACATTATCCTGCCAGTAAAATATTTTTTCGTAGCCGGATTGTAAAAAGGTTAAGGCTAGAAAAGCTAAAATTAAAATAGAAGCAGCATTATTCATTTGAAACTATTTTTTGTGAATTAAACGAGTTAGTTTTATAGATAAATCTGTTAAAATTATTTTCGCATTTCCGTTTCTTTCAATGTGATACATAGCATCTGAAAGTTCCTTGAAAATGTCGTGAATATTGTTTCCGTTAACAAAAGGAGCAAAATTTTCTAATTTAAACTTTTCAACTTTTGGTTCAATATAGACTAAAGTAGGTGCTTCATAATTGAGCAAAAGCGCCTGTCGAAACATTTCGATACAAAATTGAATAAATTTTTTCTGGCTCTCACGACCAAGAGAAGCAATTTCTTCGCTCCAGGAAATTAAGTCCTGAATAGCCGCTGCATTTCCTTTAGCCCTAAAAGCCGCACGTACCCAATTGACAAACCATTGCTCAAAAGGATATTCAGAATCATCATCTTTTAGTAAAGAAAGTGCTTTGCTAAAATTACCCTGCGCCTGATGTGCAATTTTAAAAGCCATTTTCTCCTCAATATTCTCCTGAGAAATAAGGGCCTGAGCAATTATTTTTTCAGGCAATCCATTGAAATGAATGACCTGACAGCGGGAGCGAATAGTTTGAATAATATCTTCTTCATTTTCAGAAATCAGGATAAAAATAGTTTTTTCTGAAGGCTCTTCGAGAAGTTTCAATAATTTGTTGGATGCAGCAATATTCATTTTATCTGCCATCCAGATAATCATGATTTTATAACCGCCTTCGTATGATTTTAACGAAAGTGATTTTAGAACTTCCTGAGCATCTTCAACTCTGATTTCACCCTGTTTATTCTGGACACCTAAAAGTTTATACCAATCAAACAATCCACCGTATGGAGTTTCCTGAATAAAAGTGCGCCAGTCTTGAATAAAATCTAAACTTTTTGGTTTGGTTTTTACATCCTCAGTAGTAACTGTCGGATAAATAAAATGAAGATCAGGATGTGATATGTTTTGGAATTTTAGATTGCAGGAATCATTTCCATTTGTATTCTCGTCGCCTTTGTTGTTGCACAAAATGTATTGCGCATAGGCAATAGCCGTTGATAGTGTACCGCTTCCTTCTGGCCCAATAAACAATTGTGCATGCGGAATTCTTCCGGAAGATGCGCTTTTTATCAAGTGACTTTTGATATAATCCTGACCTAAAATTTGAGAAAATTGCATGAAGCAAAGATAGAAGAAAATGATGTAGTCAAAAATTTTAGCGATAAAGTTTAATTTTTACAGCTCATTTTAAGTTTAATAGAGCACTTTTTAACCAAAAAAAATATCTTTTTTATCTTAGGTTTTGATATTATTGACCCTCATTTATAAACATTTGACGTTTTTTTGTTAATAGTTTTTGCAAAATTGTTGTAATGATGTTGTTTTTTTAATTACAATAATGCGTATAAATCTCATTAGCTAGTTAATTTCTTACAGCTTATTTCTTAACATTTTTAACTAAAAACTCGGTAAAAGGTATATTTTACCGAGGTAGAGCACTTTTTTAAGTTTTTTTTATGAGGAAATTTTCAAAAAAACCCTCATTAAAGTTGTGTTTTAAGTTAATTTATATATTTTTGTTTTTCATCAATTATTAATCTTTAATATGAATTTATGAAAGGGAAAATTATTTTTTTAAGCTTGTTATTTGTATTGTCAGCAGAAGCAGTTTCTGCTCAGGCTAAAAATGCTCCTAGAAGTATTATCAGTACAACTGCTATTATTCGTAAGTACCATGATCAAAAAGAATTGAGTGGTATGCAGAAAGGTGAACTTTTAGAGCTGTACATTGAACGTATCAAAGTATTAGTGAAAACGCTTCCGTACATTGCATTGGTTACTAAACCAGGTGTTACTATGGCAGATTTAGGTATTCCGGACGATGACAACCACAAAAAAGTGTTAGACGGTCAGGCAGTTGGTACAACAAATTTCTTAGATACTACAGTAGATTTCCAAAGAAAAATGATGCCATATTCTGATAAAGGAAACTTAATTGCGGCTATTTTATTTTACGAAAACACTTTAAAATCACTACATGAGTTTAACGAGTTAAACGAAATGTAATTTTTTGACTAAATAAAAAACTTTTTTTATTTTGTTTACGTAACTGTATGGAATAAAAAAAAGACTAAATATAAAACACTCGTTCTCGAAATTTTCTGTTTTTTCAGAAAATTCGAGATGAGTTTTTTAAGTATTACGCATACCCAAATTTATTATTAAACCTAATACACCTTATCATGAAAAAATTTACTCAAATTATCTGCATTCTTTTGACAGTGACAAGTATGAGTGCTCAACAAGAGAAAGGAATTATGGGCTACAACAACTGGTTGAACAACTGGACGGAGTTTAAGCCTAACAAAGTCGACTATGGTGAAGCGAATCAAATTTTAGCAGGAAACATTTCTGTTAATACAAAATTGATGAAAAGAAACATTTACGTTTTACAAGGAAACGTTTATGTAACAAACAATGCTGTTCTGACTATCGAGCCTGGAACATTAATTATTGGTGATTTTGAAACTAAAGGAACTCTTGTAGTTACTAAAGGAGCTTCAATTATTGCGGATGGTTTAGAAACAGATCCAATCGTATTTACTTCAAACCGCAGCGTGAAAAAAGCTGGTGACTGGGGTGGAATTGTAATCCTTGGAGATGCTCCAATCAACAAGTTTGGAAATGTTGGTTCTTACAACTTAGATCTTGATCCTTCACTTACTACTTATGGTGGTGATAACGTAGCATCAAACTCTGGTATTTTAAGATTCGTAAGAATTGAATTCGCTGGAAAAAAAGTAAAAGGTGTTGACACTTTTAACGGATTAACAATTGCTGGTGTTGGAAACAAAACTATCCTTGAAAACATTATGGTAAGCTACACTGGTGGTGATGCTTTTGCTTTCTACGGAGGTGATGTAAACGCTACAAAATTGGTTTCTCACAGAGCAATCAATGATGATTTTAAATTTACACAAGGAGTTCAATGTCGTTTATACAACTCTTTAGCAGTAAGAACTTCATACTTAACTAGTAATAAAGATGGTTCTCGTTGTTTAGAAGTTAAATCATTCGAAAAGAAAAACGAAACAGATTTTACTAAAAAACAAACGCTTGTAGTAGCATCAAATATTACAATGCTTAACGATAGTGAAAATATTAAAGCTGATATTCAGTCAGGTTTAGTAAAAGAGGCTATCTACATCGCTGAAGGAGCTTCTCTGGAAATGAAACGTAGTGTAATCTCTGGAT
>Ga0247808_10000504_pt1 | contig 19110 bp, 19 predicted proteins | sample UWRJL089202R1_FD_179914 | JGI IMG/M metagenome (GOLD analysis project Ga0247808, IMG submission 179914) | Plant litter microbial communities from Arlington Agricultural Research Station in Wisconsin, United States - UWRJ-L089-202R-1 | ecosystem: Environmental > Terrestrial > Plant litter >... | reverse complement strand
GGCGGGCGCCGGCCTCATCGCCGGGACGGCCGTGCTCGACTTGAGCGGTTTCCACCGGGTCGTTGTCGTCACGGCTTGCCTGTTCGCTTCGGGCGGTCTTGTGTCGCTGGTCGGCATCCGCAACTCCAAGATTCCGATTCCCGAAAAGGTCCAAGCAGCGGAAGTGTGACTCTCGGCACGTCCAACCGGGACGTGCCGACTGGCTGAGGCTGCGAACCACGGAGAGCGGTCGCGGCATCGACGTCGAAGGGCGCCTGCTCTGTCCGCTGGGTCGAGGAGTCGGCGCCTGACTTCAAAGTCCTGGCAGGCGTTGCGAACTGCCGATTCACGGGTTCGTCGAAACCACGCTTCCAAGACGCGCGACCGTCGGCTACACGCCGATCGCCAGATGGACTGACCTCACCGCGCTCGACCCTTCACCGACGGCGGCCGCCACGCGTTTCATCGACCCGCGTCTGACGTCGCCGGCAGCGAAAACACCGGGCATGCTCGTCTCGAACGGATGTGGGCCTCGCCCGAGCAGCGTAAATCGTACGGCTGCTTCTTCATCGAGGTGAGCGTCGGTAAGTATGAAGCCATTCTTGTCGAGCGAGATAACTTGGCCGTCGCCAGTGCCGTCCGGCTCCCGCAACCATCCTGTCGCGGGCTCCGCCCCGATGAAGCAGAACAAGCCGCGACACTCCTGAGCGTTCGTTTCCCCGGATGTTTTGTCCCGGAGCGTGATGTTCTCCAGATGTGTCGTCCCCTGAAGGCCGACCACCTCGGTGGACGTGCGAATCGAGACATTCACATGGGCCCGGAGCCGGTCGGCCAAGTAAGCGGACATCGTGGAATCGATATTGTCCCGTCGCACAGCCAACGTCACGTAGCAACCGCGCGAAGCGAGGTATAGGGCGGCCTGTGCCGATGAGTTGGCGCCGCCGACAACCGTCACCGAGCTGGTACCCACCGCCCGGGCCTCAATCTCCGTCGCGGCGAAGAATATGCCCGCACCTTCGAACCGCGACCAGTTCTCCAAGTCCAGAGAACGATAGCGGGCGCCGGTTGCGATAATCACCGAGTTGCAGCGGATGACGGTTCCGTCCTGGAGTTTCACGGCAAGGGTCCCATCCGCCGGCGTCAGGCTTTCCACAACGCAGGGGCTATACAGCCGCGCACCGAACTTCTCTGCCTGGACAGTGGCGCGGGATGTCAGTTCCGCGCCGCTCAGGCCCGACGGGAACCCCAGATAGTTTTCAATACGAGAACTCGCCGCGGCCTGGCCGCCGGCGGCGATCGCGTCGAGAAGTACTGTGCTGAGCCCTTCGGACGCCCCGTAGACAGCAGCGGCCAGACCCGCAGGGCCGGCTCCGATGACGGCAAGGTCGACGACTTCGTCGGACGGATGGTGATAGGAAAGGCCGAGGTGCTCGGCGAGTGCACCCGGCGTGGCGTTCTTGAGAGTCGCGTCCGGGAGCACGACCGCAGGCAAATCGCTTATTCTCAGCCCTGCAGGCCGTAGCACCGATTCTCCCGACAGAGTCTCCGTGTCCACCCACGTATGTGCCATCTGTTGCCTTGCCGCGAAGGTCCTCAGCGCGAGCGACGCGGCCGAATTTCCCGGTCCGACTATCTCCACGCCGCCAGCTCGTGCATTGGCCCGAAGGCTTTTCCGTCGAGCGATGAAGGCTCGGAGCATCACATCCGATAGTTCTGGATCGTTTGCCATGATCAGACGGAAGTTCTCGTGCGGGATTGCCGTGACGGCACCACCTCGACTGACCCGCCCGGTGAGAAATATCCGCTGCCGGCTCAGGAAGTTGAGCTCGCCGATGAATTGCCCCGGACCGAAGAGCCCCACAGACTCTTCCTCGGCCCCGTCGGCTCGAACTTGCACCACGTCGATGAGAGCATCATGAACCAAGATCAGGTCAGGCGAGACGTCGCCGGCTCTAAAAACGAGATCCCCAACTTCGACTGCTCGCTGCGATCCGTAAGTCGCCATGCGTTCGAGGAGTTTCTCCGAGAGCTCGGGGAACTCCGCCGATCGGTCGGCCGCTACTTCGCTGTCGGCGGTGACGCCTGAGGGGCTCGGGGTTGCTCGACCGCCGTTCCCGCGGTCCGCGGAGGTGGGTTGCATTTCCTCTGATTCAGTCACACCCCTATAGGTAGCATCGACGCGCCTACGACGGATCCCCTCAGGCTGGCCCTCCCACCCCCACTTCGTGTCCGGGAAGGCGGCATGCCGGAGAGCCGAGGCTCCGCTACGCCATTCCGGCGCGAGTGGCGAATGTGGGGACGAGAGGGCCACCCAAAACCTCACCTTGAAGGCGCGCCGCGTGTCACTCTCCTAATGAGCAGGAAAAGACCAGATGGTCGACTTTCTGAGCCGAGAGATAGGAGAAGGCATGTTCGAGGACATGGACCTCACGTCGGCGCTTGCGTGGATCGTCGCCTTTCTGATCGTCACGGTCACGGTCACGGGACTGTCGCGACGCGTTGGATGGTCCGCACCGGTGGCGCTCATTGCGATCGGCGCCGGTGTGTCATTCGTGCCCTGGGTCCCCCGAGTTGATGTCCAGCCCGACTTTGTCCTTTCCGTTCTTCTGCCGCCGCTTCTCTTCGCCGCCGCGCTCCGAATGTCATTCATTGATGTCCGAGCACGCCGAGATTCGATACTGCTGCTGTCCGTAGGCCTAGTGGGATTCACCGTGATCACAGTGGGTCTCGTGACCTGGTTAGTGGTGCCAACCTTGTCGCTGGCTGCAGCATTCGCTTTCGGGGCGGTGGTTGCGCCGACAGACGCCGTTGCTGTCACCGCCGTCACACGGCGGACGAAGCTCCCGCGGCTGCTCACCACCCTGCTCGACGGTGAGAGCCTCCTCAACGATGCGACGGCTCTCGTCGCTCTCAATGCCTCGATTGCTGCAATTGTTGCGGTCTTCAACCCGTTCAACGCCGCTGCAGACTTCGTCGTCGCGGTGATCTGCGCTGTGGGGGTGGGCCTGGTGGGCGGCACCGCCATTGCAGAAGTCCGACGTCGCCTCAGCGCCCCCGTTCTCGACACGTGCCTCTCGCTGGTCACGCCGTTCGTGATCTTCTTGACGGCTCAGGCGATCGGAGGGTCGGGACCATTGGCAGTAGTCGTGGCGGGCCTGTTGCTCGGGTACCGCGCTCCCGCGATCCAGTCAGCGGAGGCGCGAATTGCAGAGTCTCTAAACTGGCGCACGATTCAGTTCATCCTTGAAAACGCGGTCTTTCTCCTCATTGGATTGAGCCTCCCGTCGATCCTTGCCGGCGCCCTGAGCTCGGGGATCTCGTTGCCTCGGGCTTTCCTGATCATCGCCGCCGTCCTCGCAACGCTGTTTGGCGGACGAGCGGCTTGGAGCCTGTTCATTACAGCGATATTTCGGTGGGGCCCGCCGGTGCTCCGAAGGCGGCAATGGACGTGGCGTACGAACGTCCCGGTCACACTCGCCGGCATCAGAGGGGTTGTGACACTCGCGGCTGTGTTTCTGTTGCCCGAAAGCACACCGCATCGGGGTTTTCTGCAATTCCTCGCATTCGTCGTAGTGGTCGTCTCGCTCTTACAAGCGCTGGCTCTTCCCTGGGCAATCCGACTGATTGCGCTCCCCGCCCCTAACCTCGCGCAAGAACGAATGGAAGTTCAGCTGCTCACCGCCGAGGCGCAAAACGAGGGACTGCGACACCTCGAAAGTCTCGCGGATCTAGGAAATGCCGAAGAGCGGGTGTTCGTACGGCTGCGGGCGAACGCGTCCTTCCTCGACACGGCGGGAGATGACCCGGAATCGACAACGACGCGATCGAACGAGTACGCGAGGCTCAGAATGCTCATGATCGCGGTAGAGCGAAGAACCACGCTGGCCGCCAGGGCCGAAGGCCGCTATCAAGAGCCCGCGGTGCGTGCCGTATTGACGTTGCTGGACATCGAGGAGGCCGCGGTTCGCGCGGCCGCGGTGGGACCAGAGGACGACTGAGCCTTGCCAACACCTGGTAGCGGCCGGATGCGACGCGTTGGCCAGAATCCCGAGATCGTCGATCTTCCCGAAAGGCAGATCTTCAACGAGGTCCGTCCCGATCAGTGACGCGAGATGGCGATAGTTGACGATCGCAGGCGCGGATCGGGCGTCAACGGCGATGACGCCTCCGCTCCCGGATTGTCCAGAACGCGCCTCCGGAAGCCATATCTGACGACCGGTCAACTGAAATCGATCCATCGGAAAAAGGAAAAGAAATGACAAAAATCAAGGGTTCGACCGTATTGGTGACCGGCGCGAACGGAGGGCTCGGACAGGAGTTCGTCAAGCAGGCATTGGACCGCGGCGCAGACCGTGTCTATGCAGCGGCTCGCCAGCCCATCGCGTGGGCCGACGACCGGGTCAGACCGCTGACACTGGATATAACTGATCCCACCTCAGTCGAAGCGGCCGCCGAGGTCGCAACGCAGGCATCCATTGTGGTCAACAACGCAGGCATCCTCCGGAAAGGCGATCTATTGACCGCTCCCATGGACGAAATCCGCGAGCAAATGGAGACGAACCTCTTCGGCACGCTGGCCGTGACGCGCGCATTCGCGCCGGCACTCCGCCGGAGTAGAGGCGCGCTGATCAACGTCGCGTCCGTCCTCAGTTGGCTTGCGATCGGAAAGGGGTACAGCGTTTCAAAGGCGGCGTTGTGGGCTGCGACCAATGCGCTGCGGCTCGAACTGGAGCCAGACGGAGTTCAGGTTGTTGGCGCATACCTGGCCTTCACCGACACTCCGATGAACGACGGCCTGCCGACCACTGGAATGAACGACCCCGCAGACGTCGTCGCAGCGATTTATGACGGAGTGGAAGCGGGCCACCACGAAGTACTCGCGGACGAGACCACTCGGGGCGTGCGGGCGGCGCTTTCATCTCCACTCGCACACCTCTATCCCCAGCTCGCAAGCAAATAAGAAGTCTGCGGGTAAACGATCCGGCCCGGAAAGGTGACCGCGCCGGGGCCACGATGTCGCGAACTGTCCTACCTAGCGTTGTGAAGTGAGCAGCGAGCTTGCTGCGAACCGATAGGGACGAAGAATTGACAGACCAGACGCTCGAAGCAGGCTCCGCCACACGGTTCGGCGCACAGGTGTCGCACGCAGGCGTTGTTTTCGCTTCCGTCGTAGTCGCTGCGGCTGCCGGCGCGGGAACACCGCTTTTGTCGCACTACCAGCGGACATGGGGGTTTCCCGTGTGGGAACTCACCGCGGGCTTCACCATCTACGCGGTCACGCTCCTCGCGACTATACTCATCGCGGGTTCGCTGTCGGATCACGTCGGTCGCCGGGCGGTCCTCATCGCCGCGCTCGCGCTCATGATCGTTGCCAGCGTGCTCTTTCTTGTCGCCGACAATATCGGAACTGTGATCCTGGCCCGAGCGATCCAGGGTGTGGCCACCGGGGCTGCAACCAGCACCTTCACCGCCGCAATAATCGAGCTCGCGCCGGAACGCCATCGCCGGATCATGACCGTGGTGACAGGGTCCGCGCCCGTCGCCGGCCTGGCACTGGGGGCGCTCGCGACCGGTTTGATGCTGGACATCGTGGAAGACCCAACCACAATCGTCTATTCAGTGCTGGGAGCCGGATTCGTCGTCGGCCTCATAGCAGTCCTCGCCGCCCGCGAGACGGCAGCCCTCTCGCCCGGCGCCTTAGCGTCGCTGAGACCGCGCTTAGCGATACCGCCCGCTGCCAAGCAATGGTTCGTATCTCTCGCGCCGCTGGTCGCTGCTGGGTGGATGTTCTCTGGTCTTTTCCTCGGACTTGCTCCTTCTTTCGACCGGGAGGTTTTCGGAATTTCAGACGGAGCGCTGAATGGGGTGATCGTCGCTCTGCAACCGGCATCGGCGGCGGTGTTCAGCCTCCTCTTCAGCAGGATTCAAGCCGAATGGTCAGCTCGGGCCGGGGCGGCTCTGATGCTCGTCGGCGCATTGCTCGCGATCACAGGCATCGTTTCCGGTGAGATTTTCGTGACAGCACTCGGGGCCATCGTGGGCGGAGCTGGTCAAGGAGCGGGATTTGGCGCCTCGCTCCGCATTCTGGCCCCACTGGTGAGCAACGCCCATCGTGGCGGGCTGTTCTCCGCCGTGTACTTCATCGCCTACACCAGCTACGGACTTCCCGTCCTGGCTGCCGGGCTCGCCTCAAATCTCGTAGCCCTCACGCCCATCGTGATCGCATACGGCGCGGTCGTCGCCGGGTTCGCCCTCTGGGCCGTCCTATCGACTGCCGCTTCCTCCCGGCGCGAACGCCGCGCGGTTAACAGAGAAAGAAGCTGAACATGTCGGATACGAAACAGGGCACGGCCACAGCTGTCGGCTACCTCGAAGTCACGAACCAGACCGTCGAAGCCTCCAACGGAATCACCTATGCCTACCGCAGGCTCGGATCCAGCGCTGACGGCATCCCGATCATTTTCCTCATGCATTTCCGGGGAACGCTGGACAACTGGGATCCTGTACTTGTCGACGCCGTCGCGGCGCAGCGGGAAGTCATCCTGGTCGACAACACGGGAGTCGGAGCATCGACAGGCAGCACTCCGAGCACGGTCCGCGAGATGGCAGCCGACCTCATCGCGTTCACCGACGCTCTGGGACTGCGACAATTCGACGTCTTCGGCTTTTCCCTCGGAGGCTTCGTCGCCCAGGAGATCGCACTCACGCGGCCTTGGGCGCTGCGTTCGTTGATTCTCGCCGGCACGGGTCCCGCCGGTGCACCGAGAATGCACGGATGGCGCGAGGACATCGCCCGCGAGTCCCGGCTCGACGAAAGCACCGCGCAAAGCCTTCTCTACATCTTCTTCGCACATACCGAAACGAGTTCGGCATTGGGAGTCGACTTCCTCAAGAGGATCTTCGCCCGGACCGAAGGACGGGACGAACCCAGCACCCTCGCTACACGCGACGCCCAGTACGACTCGGTACTCGAATGGGGGATCCCGGACTTTTCCAAGCTCCAGCGCCTCACCGGAATTTATCAGCCGACGCTGATCATCCAGGGCGACAACGACCTGATGATCCCGACGCCGCTCAGTCACCTGATGGCGGGATTGATCCCGGATGCACGCATTCACATCTTCGACGACGCCGCGCACGCATCGATCTTCCAGTACCCGGCCGAAACCGGCCAGCTCATCCTGGACCACATCGGCTACACGACATCACTCGAAACTGCCAACCAGTAATCACCCAACAGAGTAGAGGAAATAGAAATGACATCACTACTGAACAAGATCATCGAAGCTCACGGAGGCAAACGATGGTCGGAGATCAAGGAAATCAGTGCAACCCGCCAATTCGGAGGGGCTCTTTGGAGCCTCAAGCAGGTTCCGGGTATCGCGGAACAGGGTCGCTTCGTAGTCGACCTGACCCGGGAGCGCACCTCGCTCGAAAATTTCGGGGACGCCGGCCTCCGCACCGAGTTCACCCCTGACCGAGTCGCAATCCTCCGTGGCGACGAGGTCATCGAAGAACTCGCGAATCCGCGAGCCTCATTCGACGGTCACGTGCTGGAGACACCATGGACGCAACTCCAGCTGGCTTACTTCACCGGCTACGCGATGTGGACGTACAACACCGAGCCTTGGTCCTTTACCTTCCCCGGCGTCGAGACCGAGGAACTCGGGACATGGGACGAAAACGGCGAAACCTGGGATCGACTCCGGGTGACCTACCCGAGCACCCTGGCCACACACAGCACCTCGCAGACCCTGTACGCGGATTCAAGTGGAATCCTCCGTCGACGTGACTACGAAGTGAACATCGCCGGCGGTTCTCCGGCTGTCGAGTACATGACCAACGAAGTCGAGGTCGGAGGGGTAATCCTTCCTGCGGACCGCGCAATCTACGTCCGTGACGAGAACGGAAAGGCTCTGCCGGAGCCGTTGATCGTCTCGATCCACATCGACGACATCCACGTGAAGTGACGTTTTCACCTACACGGCCGAAAGCCACCTCATGAGCGACCTAGTGACGGCCGTCGATCTAGTCAAAACTTTCAAGGTTGGGCGAAACTCGACGGCCGTCCTTTCGGGCATCAATCTTGCGATTAGGGCGGGGGAGTCGGTCAGCATCGTGGGTCCAAGCGGTTCGGGAAAGTCAACGCTTCTTTACTGCCTGTCCGGTCTCGAACCGGCCACCAGCGGCCTGGTCCACATCGACGGGACCGACGTGGCGAAGATGAGTGCGAGGCAAAGGGCTCGTCATCGTCGCGCCCACGTCGGATTCATCTTTCAGTCGTACAACCTGGTCCCCACGTTGTCTGTTCGCGACAACGTGGGAATCCCTGCCCGCCTCGCAGGGATTCGATCGTCGGCCGTGGCCGACGACGTGCTCGACCGGGTGGGCTTGAGCGGGAGGGGATCGGCGATGCCATCCAGCCTTTCAGGCGGCGAGCAGCAGCGCGTAGCGATTGCACGAATCCTCGCGATCCGCCCGCCGATCGTGTTCGCCGACGAACCAACAGGAGCTCTCGACAGCGAAACGGCAACGACGATCATGGGAGAACTGATGGACCTCAAAAGCCCCCAGTCATCGGTGATCCTCGTGACGCACGATCTGGATTCCGCGGCGCGTACGGACCGGGCCCTCGTCCTGCGCGACGGCGAAATTCGTCATCAACTGCTCCACCCGTCGGCGGCGGAACTTTTTCAGGCCGTCCAGTCGACAAAGATCGAGGGCTAACGTGTGGAAAATTCTTGCCAGTGACCTGACCTGGGCGTGGCGCGTCTGGGTGAGCACGGCGCTCGTCGCTGCGACCGCAGCTGCAGCCGGATCCGTGCCGGCCGCGTTGGTGGAAACCGGAATCGGCGTCGGAGGGCTCCGAGGCCTGGGAATACTGTCGATCGCATCGACCGCGATCGTGTTCACCACCATCGCGTTCGTGGGAGTGCTGGCACAGGTTTTGAGGTCCACAGTCCGAAGTCGGCGTGCAACCTTTGCCCTCTGGCAATTGGCTGGTCTTCTTCCCGGCCAGACGTTCGCCGTGGTGTTCATCCAGATCATGATTACCGCCGCGGCGGGCGCTGCGCTGGGCACTGTGGCCAGCGCTCCCTTCGCCGCCCCGCTGGTGGAATACGGACTGACCGGGGCGTCGGGGCTGGGTAACGTCGAGGCGAATTATGGCGGGCTTTCGCTGCTGGCCGTCGGTGCAGCCGTCGTTGTGGTGGCCGCCATATCGGCGGCCAGTGCTTCTCGGGACGCGTCGCGCAGCCGTTTGGTCTCGACCGTTTCAAGCACCGATCGCGCCTTGCGTCCATCGAAGGTTCGGTTGGTGGCGGGGTTTGCGCTCGTCGCGCTTTCCGTCGCCATGCTCTCGTCTCTCCCCGCTTCGCTCAAATCGGGCGGCGGTCAAGCGCTCCTCATCGGACCGATCCTCATCGCAGCGACCGCATCCGCCGGAAGTCCAATCTTCGGAATCGTCACACGCCTATGGACCGCCGCATTCAGAAGCAGCTCAACGACGGTCTACATTGCGCGGTCAGCGGCACTCGCCAACGTCAAATCCGACTCGACCGTACTGTCAGCTCTGATCGTGGCAATCGGTCTTCCGACCGCATTTATCTCGGGCGAACTGACCATACGGACGGCTCTCTCCCGGTCCGCGGACGGACGGGTGGACGCCGCAGCCCTACTCCTACTGTTCGGTCCCGTCCTACTCGGAGTCGTCGGTTCTACCCTTGCCGTGTACTTCAGCGCGGCACAGAGAGTTCGGGCGTCGGCGCAATTAGAAGTCGCAGGGGTGTCGCCACGGGCCACTGTCGTGGTGGCCGCGGTCGAGGCCATCATGAAATGGGGAACGGCGACACTGCTCGTCACGGCCGTCGTCGCGATCACTGCGTCCGCAGAGTCCCTACTTCTTCGACAAGTTTCCGCAACCGTCGTCCCGAAGTTTGGCGCAATGGTACTCGGCATCCTCGCCTTGCTATGCCTGGCACTCATCGTGACGGCGTCATCTCTTCCGGTAATTCTCTCCCGAAGACGAGAACTGCCCGCGCGATTGTCGGCCCCGTAATCTCGCTGCCGACCTCTGGTCGACAGCCCCCCAATCAACAGAGAGCAGGAACCCCATGGTCGCTTGGACCAGAGCCGAATTCGACACGATCGCGGAGGCCGAGGAGATTCAAATCAGGACGTCCCGGGTCGATGGCAGCCTGCGAAAGGCCGTCACGATCTGGGTCGTTGCCTACGATGGTGCCCTGTACGTAAGATCAGCAAACGGCCCAGACGGTAAGTGGTACCAGGGAGCACGATCGCTGCACCGTGCAACCGTTTCAGCCGCCGGCGTCGACAGGGCTGTCGATTTGATAGAAGTCGACGGCCTTGTCGAGGAAATCGACCGAGCCTACGCCGTGAAGTATTCGGCCTACGCGACGACCTTCTTGCTGCCGCTTCTGACACGCGGTGCCCGCAACGCTGCTCTCAGGCTGGATCCGATCGCCTGAGGAACCCTATTGCCGGTTTGTCCCACACCCCCGACCTTCGACGCCGTCATCGCGCCGGCCCGGACGGACATATCCACGCTGCGGCGCGCCTACCGGTCCAACTCCCACCCACCGATTCGCCTGAAGCCGACAATTTCTACGAGTGGGAAAGTGTCCCCGGCTGGGTCATCCGCCTGCATGCCCGAGTCCATAGCGTGGAAGCACGCCCAGGCGCCCGCCGGCCATCAACTCACGAAGGAAACCGCTCATGCCATACTTCACTACCTCTGATGGGGTCGAGATCTACTACACCGATCAAGGAACAGGAAAGCCGGTCATCCTCAGCCATGGGTGGCCTCTCAGCTCAGACGCATGGCAGGTCGAGATCAAGCTGCTGGCCGACGCCGGCTATCGCGCGATCGCACACGACCGCCGCGGACACGGGCGCTCCTCCGCCACCTACACCGGAAATGACCTCGACACCTACGCCAAGGATCTCAACGAACTCGTCGAGTTCCTCGACCTGCACGACCTCGTGGTCGTCGGCCATTCAACAGGAGGCGGCGAAGCGGTTCGGTACGCGGCTCAGTACGGCGCCGGCCGTGTCCGCAAAGTGTTCACCGCAGGCGCGATCCCTCCGGTGATGGTGAAGTCCGAGTCGAATCCCGACGGAACGCCGATCGAAGCGTTCGATGAGATCCGCGCAAACGTCCTGAAAGACCGCTCGCAGTTCTGGATCGAACTGTCGGAACCGTTCTTCGGAGCGAACGTCGAAGGATCGAACGTCTCGCAAGGTGCGAAGGACGACTTCTGGCGGCAGGGCATGCTGGCCAACCTCGCGGCGGTGTACGACTGCGTCAAGGCGTTCTCCGAGACAGACCTCACGGAAGACCTCAAAGCGCTCGACGTGCCGATCTTCATCGCTCACGGATCGAAGGACCAGATCGTCCCCATTGCAGACGCGGCTTTGAAGTCCATCGAAATCGTCAAGGACGGCACCCTGAAGGTCTACGAGGGCGCACCTCACGGCATCTACGGCGACTACCAGAAGGAACTGGACCAAGACCTTCTGGCATTCATCGCTGACTAGTTCCAAAGCCAGCGGCCCGGCTCTGCCGTCTTCAAACGGGCTGGGTCGCTGTCCAAACAGCGGTCGGAACACGCAGTTTGCGCGCCAAGCGATCGTCAGCCTTCGAAAACACGGACGGCGCACATCGCCTTCGATTCGAGACGGTGAGCGAAGCGACGGGCTAACCATCGCCGCCCGAAACCAGAACATCCAACAAGACCAACAGCTATCTGCGCAAAGGACAATCCGATGACTTCCGATAACCTCTCTTCGGCCGCCGCGGCGTCCGGCACATTCCTCATAGGCGGGGATATTTCGGTCAACCGCCTAGGGTTCGGATCGATGCAGCTCACCGGCAGGAACGGCTTCGGCCCCTCGCGCGACGCAAACGCGGCGCGCGCAGTCCTCCGGAGAGCCGTGGAACTCGGTGTCACGTTGATCGACACTGCGGATGCCTACGGCCCGGGCGTTGCCGAGGAACTCATCGGAGAAGCCTTGGCGCCATACAAATCTGACGTGGTGGTTGCGACAAAGGGCGGGTATGTCAGGAGCCGACGTGGTGACTGGATCACAGACGGACGCCCGGAACACCTTCGTGAGGCGGTGGAAGGAAGTCTCCAGCGACTGCGGCTTGAGGTTATCGACCTGTACCAGCTTCATCGAATCGACGGAGGTGTGCCTCTGGCAGACCAGATCGGCGCCCTCCTGGAACTGCGCAATGCGGGGAAGATCCGCCATATCGGTCTGAGCGAGGTTTCGGTCGAGCAGATCGAGGAGGCTTCGTCTATCGCGCCTATTTCGACGGTGCAGAACTTGTACAACTTGGGTCAGCGCGGAGCGGAGTCAGTCGTCCGATACGCAGAGGAACGAGGGATCGGATTCATTCCTTGGTTCCCGCTAGCGACGGGAGGGTTGACCAAGCGATTCGCGTCCACTGAAGAAATCGGGTCGAAGTTCGGCGCGACCCCATCCCAAGTCGCGCTCGCTTGGCTGCTGCAGCATTCCACAACTATGCTCCCAATTCCGGGGACGTCCAGCGTTGACCACTTGGAAGAAAACGTCGCCGCTTCGGGACTGCGCCTGGACTCGGAGGCGATCTCGGTCCTGGACCAAGCAGCATGATCGGGGCGGAATTTGCTGGCAATGCATCGACAGTCCGGTACTCGGCCACACGGTTCACCGTAGATATTTCCGGCACGTTCGAGGAAGTCGTTGCGCGGTACGAACAGCTCGTGCCGCAGTTCTCGCTGCCCAGGCTGACCCACGATCTTGGACAGGACCCGACTTGGAACGCCGTAGCCGACTGGACCTCCGGCCAAGCTCCAAACGGCTTCCTGATCTATTGGCGCAACGTGGTGCACGACCTCATGCGTATCGCCGGAGACACTTCTAAGTGCGTGTCGTACCTCATGGGGAACCACGTGACGGCGGAGCGCATGTATCGCCACGATCCGCGGGTGATGAATTACGCACCGCTTCGCGTCGAGATCACGCAGCGGGAAGCGGAGCCTGTGCAATTCACAGCGGAAATACCTAGTCAGCAGTTCGGCTCCTTCGGGGACGATCGGATAGCCGCGGTCGCCATGCAACTGGACGAGAAGCTCGGCGCCTTGCTCGTACTCCTCGGCGCGACCGTCACCCGTGATTTGGAACACGGTTTCGGCTTGGGCTGAGCCTGCCCCGCAGGCGCCCCGCGGGGGTCGCGCCGGCAGATCAACGCGAAGCTTTGGGCGATGGCCGAAACGCACAGCGTGAGCTCACGCGATGACAGGCAGTCGCGGAGAACGACGCGTTTGGCGGGAACTCAGCGGTCGTCGACGGTGCTCTCGGCCAGGTCCTGCCGGAGGATCGCTAGGACCACGACGTCGAGAAGGGAAAAGCTGGCCGTTAAAGGGAAAAGCGGAGGTCTCGCGGGCAATCCCGAGCAGAATCGGTTCGTGGACGCGACGGATCACCCGACCGACTTGTCGGCAAAATCGCGGTCACGACCGAAGCGAGGTCCGAGCCTAGGAATATTCTCGTGCTTCGACCGGCTCAGCGCGTGGCTTGGTCGTCTGCCAGCAACAGCGGGGCTTCCACATCGCGGCCGTCGTTGGTGCGCCGGCTGCGCCCAAGCTCCACAAGGCTGCGGCCCGCTATCGCCGCGACGACCGTGGTCACGATGACCAGCACAATGACACTGACAGTGACGCGCACTGGCGCGCCCATCGAATCGGACCACCGCACCGCATACGAGCCTGCCGCGGCAAGGGGGAACGTGAATGACCAGAAGCCGAGCGAGAACGCGAGCTTCCGGTAACGAGGGAGAAGGAGCACTTGAACCAGGAGCATGAGAACTAATGCCACGGTGAAGAAATCCTGTACAGGCGCGGCGAACGGCGACACAGATTGCGAGGAGCCGGCTATCTGCATCCAAGCGAGCCCTCCCACTGCCGGCGGTGCTGCGATTATCGCCAAAGTAGGGATTAGCGGATCTGGCAACGATGGTCGAATGACCAATCTCGCCATCAGGAGCGTCAGAATCACTACCCAGAACAGCGTGGCGACTGCGAAAGACCCGAGTGCCACCTCGCTCCACCCGGCAACCGACGTCGCATTTGCGGCGATGTAGCCGCCGGCCACCGTCGGGAGAAAGTAGCCTCCATGGACCGCGTCGGCCGGGATCCCGCCCAAGATCCAATTGCGCACAATCCAAGCGGCGAATAGTCCTGTGAAGATCAGCGCAAGCAGGATGACGGCCTTGCCGGCGATCGGCGCGACTAACGTCAACCGAGCTCCGAGCAGCAGGCCGACCACCGGAACAAGGGCAGCAATCGGTCCTTGGACCGGGTGCCGCAGCTGCCCGCCCACCCCTTTACCAACCGCGACTCCGCGAACGACGTGCGCTGCGATCAGCCAAATCCAGGCGATTGCAGTAACCGCCCAAAGTACCCAGGGTACGACTGCGGGAAAGTCGAGCACCTCGCCCGCGGCAGTCCATGTCCCTGCCGATCCGGCGAGTCCAAAGCAGATCGCAAGCGTGTTAAGGGGAATTCGTTCAGTTTTTTTCATCGTTCGTTCCTCAGGGCAAAATCCGTCGTGCCACGTTCGTGGTCACGAGGTCCAGCAGCTCTTCGCCAGATTCATGGTCAGTAAGTCCAGTAGCTCTTTCCGCGTCCGGTGAGTATTGTGCGGTGGCAGGCGTTCCCGCTCGACTCATCGCGGGTTCGCCCGAACTACTGTGTTGCCGAGATCGCCGCTAGGGCGATCTCGTGATCCTGATCGGGGGTGCCTCCACTGGCGCCGATTCCGCCGCGGACCTCCCCGTCGATCACTAGGAGGAAGCCACCCGGAACGAACGCGAACTCACGCGAACTGGAACCGCCGAGTGTATACAGGGGTGCACCCGGCTGAATCAACGGAACCAGGTTGGCCGTCGAGTTCAGAAAGTACACGGCGGTGGTGGCCTTAGCCGCGCTCGCATCAATGGTGACGAGGCTCGCGCCGTCCATCCGCTTCATTGCCAGCAGATGCGCCCCCGAATCGACGACGGAGACGGAGCATGACACTCCGAGCTTCGTGGCGTGGTCCAAGGCCGCGTCGACTAGCAATGACGCGTGCTGGGCCGAGATGTCTGTCATTTTCCGTCCTTTTCCTTTATGTCGTCCGCAGCCAGCGTGTGCAGCTGCACCTCGCGTCGAATCGCTCGACGTTGGCGGGCGGGGCGCGCAGCGACCGGAAGAGCCGGCAGCTGGTCCTTCGAGATAGACGCGACCCAACCGGCGAATTCGGATGCCAAAGCGGCAATCGACTTGCGCGACGTATCGTCGAAAATCGGGTACCGTGCGATCGACAACCAGAGCGATGAGCCGAGGGTCGGGTCGATTACGGCGGGGACAGCAATCTCTGCCCTGTCGTGAAGGCGCCAGTTGAAGCGGTGCGGGAGTCTGGACTCACGGCCCTCGCGCTGTGAAAACCCGTTCAGAAGCACAGGTCGGCGAAGTTCGGCGGCCAACTCGTCAACGAGGTCTTGGAGGCTCACCCTCCGCTCGTTCTGCGCATTCTGTCTGGTCATGGCCTTCACGTTAGGAACGACGAGGCGGTTCGAGCGTGGCCCTCGATGGGGCACCTTCGGTGTGGCGGCCGCCGACTGGCCACGCTGGAAGTCGTCCGCATCGGCCGCGTCGCTCTCCGGGCGGGCGGGACTGTGCCGCAGCGAATTGCGACGCGATGAAGAGTGACCGCGGGAGGGCCACGTCGGAATCGGGCGCCCTGGCTAATTTTGGCTGCAGATGATCTCCCGCGAGTGGCGCAGGGATCCGTAAACAGTCTGGAAAGTGTCCGATGTCTCACATCGATAAGCGGATCGCCGAGCTCGGCATCGAAATTCCGAAGCAAGCGGCGGCACCTGCGGGGGTCTACGTGCCCGCCGTCGTCAGCGGAAATCACGTCTACACCGCAGGCCAGCTTCCGTTCGTCAACGGAGAACTCCGCGTAAAGGGAATCGTCGGCGCGTCCGTCAGCCTGGAGCAGGCGAAGGGCGAAGCCCGCCAGTGCGCGATCAACGCACTCGCCGCGATCCAGGCTGTCATCGGCAGTCTTGACCGGATCACCCGTGTCGTCAAAGTCGTGGGTTTCGTGGCATCGGATCCGAGCTTCACAGGCCAGGCCAACGTGATCAACGGAGCCTCAGAGCTCATCGGCGCAGTCTTCGGAGAGCCCGGAGTTCACGCGCGAAGCGCAGTGGGGGTCGCCGTACTTCCGCTGGGCTCGCCGGTGGAGGTCGAACTGATCGTCGAATTCTCATAATTCGGACAACCACACGCGACCCGCGCGACCGTGCGGGTCACACCACTAGAAGGAGAAATCATGACAAACCAGATCACGGCAGTGCTCGTGCACGGAGCCTTCGCAGAGAGTGCCGCGTGGAACGCAGTGCTCGCGGAGCTGCAGAGTAAAGGCATTCCTGCATTTGCGACCCCAAATCCGCTCCGAAGCGTGACCACCGACGCCGAAAACGTCAGCCGTGCAATCGATTCGGTCGGCGGGCCGGTTGTGCTCGTCGGACACAGCTACGGCGGAGCCGTGATTACGGAGGCCGCGGCCGGCAACGCGAATGTCGTGGGACTTGTTTACGTCGCCGGATTCGCCCCTGACCATGGAGAAACCTGTCTCGGCCTCACCGGCAAGTTCCCGGGAAGCACGCTCGGCGACACTGTCCGCCCGTACCCGCTGGGAGACGGCACAAACGACCTGATCATCGCGCGGGACCTTTTCCCTCAGCAATTCGCGGCCGACGTACCCCTCGCGGAGACCCAGCTCGCCGCCGCTACCCAGCGGGCCGTCCGCGACTTCGCCTTGTCGGAGCCGCAGCCGGCGGAAACGCCGGCATGGAAGATGCTGCCGTCATGGTTCATCTTCGGATCCGACGACAAGAACATTCCCGTCGAAGCACACCGCTTCATGGCCGACCGCGCCGGTGCGCTGACGACCAGCGAGATCCCCGGGGCATCACACGCCATCGCAGTTTCGCGGCCCACGGAAGTCGCGGCGACGATTGCCGTGGCAGTCGAGCACCTCTCGTAGAGGCGACGCCTCACCGAGGTCCGGCGGTAGCTGCGCAACGCGTGCGCACGGCTCGGGGCTAGCCGGGGCCTCGCGGCGGGCGCCAAGCCATCGGCGAAACTTCCGGTCCCGGGCATGAAACAGTCGGAGTCCACGTCCGGCGCGTCAGCTGTCAGCGCGCCGGACGGCACCTCTGGGCGGAGGCGGCGCCAAAAGGAACTAGAGAGCCCGCCTTCGGAAAAGAAGCGGAGGCCGCGACCCGGGAAATTGCGAGAGACAGGCTTAGGCGAGCGCCGACGTATCGCGGCGGCGGCGATCCGCTGCCCGAGCTGATGTAGTGCGCGCGCCCAGCTCTGTAAAGGCACACCGCCGGAGACCCGCTTCACGTCCCGCCTCGGTGCGGCAAAGAGCGTGCCCGTGGCGGGGCCACGCACATACCGTGCCGCAGAAATTAGGTTGGCACCATGGTGAACCAGCAGACGAACGCAATTTCCGTGACGGAAGCGACGAGAGTTCTCGGCGACCGGGATCCGGTTATCGCACGCCTTGCGAGAGAAACCGGTCCGGTGGGATTCGCGCCGGAGCCGATTTCGAATTTCGAGGCGTTGGTGCGCGGAATTGTCTACCAGCAGCTCGCAGGACCAGCTGCCCGAGCCATCTACGGCCGTCTCACGCACCTGCTCCGCAACCAGGTGACGGCCGACCAGGTCATGTCGTGCACAGAGGCGCAACTCAGGGAAGCCGGCCTATCGAGGGCAAAATCCCTGTCTCTTTTAGACCTCGCCCAGAAGGTCGAGGACGGCACGGTGCCTATCGACGACCAGGCTCTGGCGACCACCACGGACTCGGAAATCGAAAAGCGTCTTGTCTCTGTGCGCGGAATCGGTCCTTGGACGGCACAAACCTTCATGATGATCCATCTCCTGCGCATGGACATTCTGCCCGTCGGCGACCTTGGGATCAGAAAGGGCTATGGCCTCGCATGGGGCAAACCAGTGCCCACGGAGAAGGAGCTATTGGCAATCGGCGAACCCTTGCGCCCCTATCGCAGCATCTTCTCCTGGTATTGCTGGCGCGCGCTTGAAAGGGGCACGGGCGCGAACGGGACGCCGGTCACAGGCCGGTGATCGACCGACGCGTCGTAACCGAAGTCGCCTCGGCGCGCCGACCCGATTCAACCAGGTCGCCGCAATGTCGGTGGCCTCTCCTTACGATTGACCCAGCGTGGCCGGACGCCTCGAATCACAGGAGGCAGTTTGGGCACCAGCCGTCGGTACGCTCACCACTACGACCGGCGCATGGGCGAGAAGATCCTCGAACGCGTCATGGCCGAGTCGGCGCCCAGTTCGCTCAAAGACGAGGAGCTGGAACTCGACGTTCAGCCGCTGACCAAGCCTCCGAGGGCGATGCCGGTGACGGCATGGGTTCGCTACGGCGGCGGGGAGACGGCCGTGCGGGTCGAGGGCCAAGCTGTTGCGTGGACGGCGAGGGCTGTGGCTGTGGAGTGGAAGACGTCGGGCGGGAAGGTGCACCGGGCATGGGTGTGGGCGTCGGCGGTGAGCGGTGTGTGAACGCCCTGGGCAACGAAGTCCGAGGCGTATTCCATGCCGACCCGGCTTTATCTGCCGCATGAAGCCGCGGACATCGAGCCGCATTAGCAAACGCAGCGCGCGGTGGTATTGGCCCTCGTGACCCACGCCCCGCTGATCGGGATCCCGCCAGTGACGGTGAGCATTGCGATCCAAGTGCGCTCTAGCTGACCTGGAGTTGGCAGCAGAATTCACGCAGTCGGGTCCGTCGTGGATCGAGGACGGCGACCACAGGAGCGCGGTGCTTAGAGACGCTGACCCGTCTGCGGAGCGTAAGAAAAACGCCCCCCGGCGCATCTGCACCGGGGGGCGTTCTAAACGCCGCGGGACTGGACTTCTACCTTCCCGCCGCCTCTCACTGCCCTGCGGACACCGAGGATCTTGTGCGCACGGCAAGAGTTATCGTTGCGGCCGCAGCCAAACCAGCCGCCACAATCAGACCGAGCGCATATCCACCGGCGTG
>Ga0247808_10000502_pt1 | contig 19151 bp, 17 predicted proteins | sample UWRJL089202R1_FD_179914 | JGI IMG/M metagenome (GOLD analysis project Ga0247808, IMG submission 179914) | Plant litter microbial communities from Arlington Agricultural Research Station in Wisconsin, United States - UWRJ-L089-202R-1 | ecosystem: Environmental > Terrestrial > Plant litter >... | reverse complement strand
CGTTCCAGCTGCTCAGCCAGGTGACCGGCCGTGCAGGGCGTACAGGCCTGAAAAGCCATGGACTGCTGCAAACCTATCAGCCGCAGCATCCGGTGATGCAGGCAATCGTTTCGGGCGATGCCGGCGCCTTTTACGAGCGCGAAATCACCGAGCGTGACAAGGCGCTGCTGCCGCCGTTCGGACGGTTGGCCTCGATCATCGTCTCGGCCGATAGCAGGGGCGATGCCGAAACCCATGCCAAGGCGTTGCGCGGGGCGGCGCCGGCCGTTACCGGCATTGCGGTGCTCGGTCCGGCGGAGGCGCCGCTGGCGCTGGTCCGGGGGCGCCACCGCTTTCGGCTGCTGGTGCATGGCCGCCGTAACAGCGACATGCAGGCATTTTTGCGCACCATGCTCGCCAGCGGACCGAAGGAACGCGGCTCCGTGCATGTGCAGCTCGACATCGATCCGCAGAGTTTTCTCTGATACCGCGATTTATCGTTAACGGCGCATTTTCGCGGGCAAAGCTTCATGTCATAAGGTGCGCGAAACAAGACGGGTGATTTGGGGACGGGCATGGAGTTTTATTTTCCGACGGAACTGGGCGAACAGCTGGCCTTCGCGGCAGCTGCCTTCGCAGCGGCCATGGGACTGGTGCTGATGTTTGCGCCGGGCATTGCCTTGCGCTTCTTCGGACTGCAGCCGCGCGACGGCCGGCCGGAAGGCTTTGCCGAAATCCGGAGCATAGGCGGTTTCTATATCGGCTTCGGGCTTGGCGCGCTGCTGCTGGCGCAGCCGATGGTCTATCTGGCGCTCGGCGCCGGCTTTGCTCTGGCGCTGTTCGGGCGCATCCTGTCGATGGCCTCCGACCATGGCGCAACATTTCGCAACTACCTACTGCTGATTGTGCAGGCTCTGCTGGCGGCGTTACCGCTTGGCTACGCTCTGGGCTGGATCTGACAGCGGATCGGCTTTCCGCCCTGTGGATGGCGTGTTTATCGCGCCGTTTGGCACAAAATTGGCCGCCGCCCCTTGTCCTGAGGGCGTAATCCGGTATTACCCGTGTTGCGAGTCCCGACTTCCTATGCTAGACGGACCGCGAAACGCAGAAAGGCTCGGAGGGGATCCTGTCTTTTCTGGTGAAATTGAAACGATTTCAGGATGTTGCGACTTTCCTTTAGCGAAAGCCGAAATTCTGGATGGAAACTAGGGAAATTGTGCCCGTGGCAGACACATCCCAGCTCATTTCCGGCGTTGCGGAAAGGTATGCTTCATCGCTGTTCGATCTTGCCGTCCAGGCCGGATCGATCGAAGCGGTCAGTGGCGACCTTGAGCGTTTCCAGGGCATGCTGGACGAAAGCGCCGATCTGCGCCGTCTCGTCCTCAGCCCGGTCTTCACCGCCGAAGATCAGGAAAGAGCCATCGTGGCTCTCAGCACTAAAGCGGAAATCGGCGGTCTCGTCGGCAACTTCCTCAAAGTCGTGGCAGGCAATCGTCGCCTGTTCGCGCTGCCGGGCATGATCAAGGCGTTCCGCCAGATCTCGGCCCAGCATCGTGGCGAAATCACCGCCGAGGTTACCTCGGCCCATGCGCTGGATGCAGCGCAGGAAATTGAACTGAAGGCGGCGCTGAAGGGCGTTACCGGCAAAGACGTGATTCTCGATATCACCGTCGATGCGTCGCTCCTGGGTGGACTGATCGTCAAGATCGGATCGCAGCAGATCGACAGCTCCCTTCGCACCAAACTTTCTACTCTTAAGCTTGCACTGAAAGAGGTTGGCTGATGGACATTCGCGCCGCGGAAATTTCCGCAATTCTCAAAGATCAAATCAAAAATTTCGGCCAGGAGGCAGAAGTCTCCGAAGTCGGCCAGGTGCTGTCCGTTGGTGACGGTATCGCCCGCGTCTACGGTCTGGACAATGTCCAGGCCGGCGAAATGGTGGAATTCCCAGGCGGAATTCGCGGCATGGCGCTCAACCTTGAAGCCGACAATGTCGGCGTCGTGATCTTCGGTTCCGACCGTTTCATCAAGGAAGGCGACACCGTCAAGCGCACCGGCGCCATCGTCGACGTTCCGGTTGGTCCGGAACTGCTCGGCCGCGTCGTCGACGCTCTGGGCAACCCGATTGACGGCAAAGGCCCGATCAATGCGACCCGCCGTTCGCGCGTCGACATCAAGGCTCCCGGCATTATGCCACGCAAGTCGGTGCATGAGCCGATGTCGACCGGCATCAAGGCCATCGACGCCCTCATCCCGGTTGGCCGCGGCCAGCGCGAACTGGTTATCGGTGACCGCCAGACCGGCAAGACCGCCATCATCCTCGACACGATCCTGAACCAGAAGGCCATTCACGACAATGGCCCGGATTCGGAAAAGCTGTATTGCGTTTACGTGGCCATCGGCCAGAAGCGTTCGACGGTTGCCCAGTTCGTAAAAGTTCTGGAAGAGCGTGGCGCCCTGCAGTATTCGATCATTGTTGCGGCTACCGCCTCTGATCCCGCTCCGATGCAGTATCTGGCGCCGTTTGCCGGTTGCGCCATGGGCGAATATTTCCGCGACAACGGCATGCATGCGCTGATCGGCTACGACGATTTGTCGAAGCAGGCCGTTGCCTACCGCCAGATGTCGCTGCTGCTGCGCCGTCCTCCGGGCCGCGAAGCCTATCCGGGCGACGTCTTCTACCTGCACTCGCGTCTTCTTGAGCGTGCGGCCAAGCTGAACGACGACATGGGCTCCGGCTCGCTGACGGCTCTGCCGGTCATCGAAACCCAGGGCAACGACGTGTCGGCCTTCATTCCGACCAACGTGATCTCGATCACCGACGGCCAGATCTTCCTCGAAACCGACCTGTTCTACCAGGGCATTCGCCCGGCTGTGAACGTGGGTCTGTCGGTTTCGCGCGTTGGTTCGGCCGCCCAGGTCAAGGCGATGAAGCAGGTTGCCGGTTCGATCAAGGGCGAGCTCGCCCAGTATCGCGAAATGGCCGCCTTCGCCCAGTTCGGCTCCGACCTCGACGCCTCGACGCAGCGCCTGCTCAACCGCGGCGCCCGCCTGACCGAACTTCTGAAGCAGCCGCAGTTCTCGCCGCTGAAGACAGAAGAACAGGTTTCGGTGATCTTTGCCGGTGTGAACGGTTACCTCGATAAGGTCGCTGTCAACCAGATCGGCAAGTTCGAACAGGGTCTGCTTTCCTACCTCCGGTCTGAAGGCAAGGCTATTCTCGACGCGATCCGTACGGAAAAGGCACTCAGCGACGACACTCGTAGCAAGCTCAAGGCTGCCATCGAGACGTTTGCGAAGTCTTTCGCCTAATCGGGTTTCAAGCCAAGGACGGATAACGGATGCCTTCACTCAAGGATCTGAAAAACCGCATCGCTTCGGTCAAAGCGACGCAGAAGATCACCAAGGCGATGAAAATGGTCGCCGCGGCAAAGCTTCGGCGTGCGCAGGACGCAGCGGAAGCGGCCCGGCCCTATTCGAAGCGCATGGGTGCGGTGCTGGCCAATATCGCCCAGGCGGTGGACGGCAGCGACGACAGCCCATTGCTGATGACGGGCACCGGCAAGGACGACGTTCATCTGCTCGTCGTCTGCACCGCCGAACGCGGCCTTTGCGGCGGTTTCAACTCGCAGATCTCGCGTTTTGCGCGTGATCATGCCCGCAAGCTGCTGGCCCAAGGCAAGACGGTGAAAATCTTCACCGTCGGCAAGAAGGGTTACGACAGCCTGCGTCGCGAGTTCGCCTCGCTGATCGTCGAGCGCAAGGAATTCCGTGAAGTCAAGCGGATCGGCTTCGAGAACGCAGACGAGGTCGGTCGCCAGATCATCTCGATGTTCGAAAAAGGCGAGTTTGACGTCTGCACGCTGTTCTATTCGGAGTTCAAGTCGGTGATCTCGCAGGTTCCGACCGCGCTGCAGCTGATTCCGGCCGCAGCCCCGGTTGCCTCGGATGTCGACCAGAGCGCGGCTTCGCTATACGAATACGAGCCTGATGCTGCATCGATCCTCGCGGATCTGATCCCGCGCAATCTCTCGGTCCAGGTCTTTACGGCGCTTCTCGAAAATGCCGCAGGGGAAATGGGCGCCAAGATGAGCGCGATGGACAATGCGACACGCAATGCCGGTGAGATGATCAACAAACTGACGCTGAGCTTCAACCGCCAGCGCCAGGCGCAGATCACCAAGGAACTCATTGAAATCATTTCGGGCGCGGAAGCGCTCTAGGGTTAAGGAAGAGGGTAAGAATTATGGCTAAGGCAGCTACCCCCAAGAACGTCGCGGCACCCGTCGTCGCTACCGGTTCCGTCGGCAAGGTGACGCAGGTCATCGGCGCTGTCGTGGACGTGAAATTCGATGGCGAACTGCCACCGATCCTGAACGCGCTGGAAACCGTCAACAACGGCAACCGTCTCGTTCTCGAAGTGGCCCAGCATCTCGGCGAGAACTCGGTTCGCACGATCGCCATGGACTCGACCGAAGGTCTGGTTCGCGGTCAGGTCGTCACCGACACCGGTTCACCGATCACCGTTCCGGTCGGTCCGGAAACGCTCGGCCGCATCATGAACGTCATCGGCGAGCCGGTTGACGATGCAGGCCCGGTTGTGACCGCAACCCGTCGCGCCATCCACCAGGAAGCGCCGTCCTACGTCGAGCAGTCGACCGAAGCGCAGATCCTCGTCACCGGCATCAAGGTCGTCGACCTTTTGGCCCCTTACGCCAAGGGCGGCAAGATCGGCCTGTTCGGCGGCGCCGGCGTTGGCAAGACGGTTCTGATCATGGAACTGATCAACAACGTCGCCAAGGCGCATGGTGGTTACTCGGTTTTTGCCGGCGTCGGTGAACGCACCCGCGAAGGCAACGACCTTTACCACGAAATGATCGAATCCGGCGTGAACAAGCACGGCGGCGGCGAAGGCTCCAAGGCGGCACTCGTCTACGGCCAGATGAACGAGCCTCCGGGCGCCCGCGCCCGCGTTGCGCTCACCGGTCTGACGATCGCTGAAGATTTCCGCGACAAGGGCCAGGACGTTCTGTTCTTCGTCGACAATATCTTCCGCTTTACCCAGGCAGGTTCCGAAGTGTCGGCTCTGCTCGGCCGCATCCCGTCCGCCGTGGGCTACCAGCCGACGCTGGCCACTGACATGGGTCAGATGCAGGAACGCATCACCTCGACCACCAAGGGCTCGATCACCTCGGTTCAGGCGATTTACGTCCCCGCCGACGACTTGACCGACCCGGCGCCAGCCACATCGTTCGCCCACCTGGACGCAACGACCAACCTGTCGCGCTCGATCGCCGAAAAGGGTATTTACCCGGCTGTGGATCCGCTCGACTCGACCTCGCGCATGCTCGACCCGCTGATCGTTGGCGAAGAGCACTACGAAGTCGCCCGTAAGGTGCAGATGACGCTGCAGCGCTACAAGTCGCTGCAGGACATCATCGCCATTCTCGGCATGGACGAACTGTCGGAAGAAGACCGTCTGGCCGTGGCCCGAGCCCGCAAGATCGAGCGCTTCCTGTCCCAGCCGTTCTTCGTCGCCGAAGTGTTCACCGGTGCGCCTGGCAAGCTGGTTGCGCTCGAAGACACGATCAAGGGCTTCAAGGGCCTGGTCAACGGCGAGTACGATCACCTGCCGGAAGCCGCCTTCTACATGGTCGGCTCGATGGACGAAGCGATCGAAAAGGCCAAGAAGCTGGCTGCCGAAGCCGCTTAATTGTTGGACTATGCGGCGCGCTGAAAAAAGGCGCGCCGTCTGTCTCTCTGCAAATTGAAGAAGTGAACCGTCATGGCCGACAATTTCAAATTTGAACTCGTGTCTCCCGAGCGTCTGCTTCTGTCCGAGACCGTCACCGAAGTGGTGATTCCGGCCACGGAAGGCGAAATGACGGTGATGGCCAATCACGCGCCGATGATGACCACCATCAAGCCGGGCGTCGTGACCGTGAAGTCGGCGGCTGGCCAGACGACCCAGTACGTGGTGTTCGGCGGTTTTGCCGACATTCTGCCGTCCGGATGCACGCTGCTGGCCGAATCGGCCGTTGCCATGGACGACGTCAACCGCGACACGCTGCAGAAGCGCATCGAAAAAGCCCGTCACGAAATCGACTCGGCCCACAGCCATGAGCACAAGACCAAGCTCGAGCAGTATCTGATGGAACTGACCAACCTGCACGGCGACCTGCCGGCCTGATTTGTTTCGACATTGAGGATATCGAAAAGCGGCCTCGGGCCGCTTTTTTTATGCCGTCGCTTCACGCCCCGCAAGCAACTGCTCATGCAGGTCCAGGGCCTCAGGCGACAGGGCCCGATACCGCGGCGTGCCGAGATAGTAGCCAAAGCCAGTCTCGACCTTCTGCTGCCCCAGCACCACAAGCGTCCCGGCGCGGATCTGCGCGCCGATCAATCCGACACTGCCGAGCGCAACGCCTTCGCCGCGCAGGGCAGCTTCGACGGCCATGATATAGGTCGAGAACGACAGGCGCGGGCTGTAAGGCTTGCGTTTCGGGGCAGGGGTGATACGGCCGAACCATTGTCGGAACGAGATCCAGTGGGCGTTGAAGCGCTCGTAGTCGATCAGGTCGAGGCCGGCGATATCGTCGGTTGTCAGCGCTTGGGCATCAAGACCTAAGCGTGCGAGGTAGTCGGGTGAAGCGACCGGGACCAGCACTTCCTTCATCAGCAGTGTCAGGTTCCAGCGCGGGTGCTCGCCAGTGGTGTAGAGAATGACGAGGTCATTGGTTTCCGAAGCCAGTTCCGACGGAGAGTCGGTGGTCAGCAGGCGCACGGAAATCGCCCGGCTCTCCTTGCCGAAATCCTTCAGCCGCTCGCCGAGCCAGAGATGCGAGACCGAGCCGCTGGCGGCAATCGCGATGGTCTGCGGCGCGCCGCCGCGAAACGGTTCCAGACTTTCCTCCAGATATTCGAGCATCGCCCGCACCCGGCGAAACAGCCGCTCGCCATCTCTGGTCATCGCCAGATTGCGTCCGCGGCGGGTAAACAGCGGGCTGCCCAGGTGTTCCTCCAACCCCTTGATCCGGCGGCTGACGGCGGCCTGGGTGATGTTCAGCTCCCGCCCGGCGCGGGAAAAATTCATGAAGCGACAGGCGGCGTCGAAGACGCGAAATGCTTCCAGGGGAATTTTGTCCAGCATAAGCGCTCCATAATCTAGGATCATTTAATTACCCGACAAATCAGCCGATTTGAAGAGCTGACATTGTGGTGCAATCATAAGCGCGAAATCACCGGGTCCGCATCACAGGAATTCACCGTGCAATTTTCCACATCCCCCATTCCCGAAATCCGCTTCGGCGACGGTGCCTCGAGCGGCATCGCCGAAGCGGCGCAGTCACTGGGCAATGTCTCCATGGCCGCCATCGTGATGGACGGTTTTCTGGCGCGGTCCGGTCTGGCTGAAAGGCTGGATCGGGAGCTGGCGGCGGTGGGAATCGAGAGTCGGCTGTTTTCCGATTTTTCCGGCGAACCGAAGATCACGCATCTGCGCGCCGCCACCGAAATTGCCAAGGTCGCCCATCTGGTGATCGGCATCGGCGGCGGCTCGGCGCTGGATATCGCCAAGATCGCGGCCTGTTGCGCAGCCTCGGGCGAAGACCCGATGTTTTATGCACTGGCGGCCAATCCGCTGCCCAAGAAGCCGCTGAAGAAGATCATGGTGCCCACCACCGCCGGCACCGGCTCGGAAACCTCGGCCACCAACATCTTTGCCGGCCCGGAAGGCAAGAAACTGTGGATCTGGGGCGCCGAGACCAAGGCCGACCTGGTGATCCTCGACCCGGCGCTGACGGCGACCCTGCCGGCCGATCTCACCGCCTGGTGCGGGCTTGACGCTTTTATCCACGCCTTCGAGGCCTCGACCAACCGCAACACCCATGCCGGCGCGCAGTTCTACGGCCATCAGGCCATGCGGCTGATTGCAGAGGCGCTGGAAACGGCCGTCAAACAGCCGGACAATCTTGAGGCACGCGGCAAGGTCTTGCTCGGATCCTGCTATGCCGGCATCGCCATCGACAATTGCGGCACGGCCATTGCTCACAATATCAGCCATGCGATGGCGGGGCTGGCGCCGGTGCATCACGGGCTGGCGACCGCGCTCGGTTTCGAGGCGACACTCAGCTGGCTGGCGGATGCCGACACGGTCGATTTGCAGGCCGCCGCATCCGCCTGCGGCCTGGCCAGCACTACCGAGCTGCCGTCTTTTGTCTCGGACTGGATGGACCGGTGCGGCACCGTCCGCAGCCTGCCTGCGGCTTTCACGACTTTCACAGCTACGCAGCTGGCCGAGGAAATGCGCGCCGTCGAAAACCAGCCGATGCGCAAATCCACCATCCGCGACGTCTCCGACGCCGACATCGATCAATTCGCCGCCACCATCATGGCGCTGCCAAGGAATGCTTGACATGACCCAGGAATTTTCACGCGAGTATTGGGAAAAGGCGCTGGCCGGTCTCAAGCTTGAGGGCCGGCACTTCATCAACGGCAAACATCGCGCCTCGCTCTCCGGCGAAACGTTTACCCGCGCCCGGCCGATGGACGGCAAGCCCGGTGCCATTTTGGCCCGCGGCAATGCCGCCGATATCGATGCCGCCGTGGCCGCTGCCCGTGCAGCATTCGCAAGCGGCATCTGGCGCAAGCAGGACCCGTTGGCGCGCAAAAAAATCATGCTGAAATGGGCTGAGCTGATCCGCGCCCACGGCGAGGAACTGGCGATGCTGGAGACGTTGGATGTCGGCAAGCCGATCCTGGCGTCGCTCAATGTCGATGTGCGGCTCTGCGCCGACGGCATCCAGTTTTACGGCGAAATGATCGACAAGCTCTATGACGAGATCGCCCCCACCGGCCCGAATTTCCGGGCGCTGGTCAGAAAAGTGCCGATCGGCGTGGTCGGGGCGATCACGCCGTGGAACTATCCGATGATCATCGACAGCTGGAAGCTCGGCCCGGCGATCGCCGCCGGCAATTCGGTGGTGCTGAAGCCGGCGGAACAATCGTCGCTGTCGGCGATCCGGCTGGCGGAACTGGGTTTCGAGGCCGGGCTGCCGGCGGGCGTTCTCAATGTCGTCACCGGCTATGGCGATGAGACCGGAAAACCGTTGGCGCTGCACATGGACGTCGACATGATCGCCTTTACCGGCTCGACCGAGGTCGGCAAGCTGATCATGGGCTATGCCGCGCAGTCCAACATCAAGCGTGTGGCGCTGGAGCTCGGCGGAAAGTCGCCGCTGGTGGTGTTTGACGATGCCGATCTCGATGCGGCCGCTTCCGCCGTCGCCTGGGGCTGTTTTTACAATTCGGGCGAAACCTGCCATGCCTCGACCCGGCTGATCGTGCAGCGCCCGGTGCAGGATGCGCTGATCGCAAAAATCGAGGCGGTCACGAAGAGCGATATCGCACTCGCCCATCCTTTCGAACCCTCGGCCCAGATCGGTGCGCTGATCGAGGAAGGGCACATGAACAAGGTTTTGGGCATGATCGCCGCCGGCGAGAAGGAGGGCGCACGCCGCGTTTTTGGGGCCGAGCAGGTGCTGAACGAAACAGGTGGCTACTATATTTCACCCGGCGTGTTCGTCGACATGACCAACGACATGAGCCTCGCCCGTCAGGAAATCTTTGGGCCGGTACTGGTCGCCATTCCGTTCGATACGGAAGACGAAGCCTTGGCGATCGCCAACGACACGATCTATGGTCTGGCCGGGGCGGTATTCACCAAGGATATGGATCGGGCGCATCGGATGTCCGAGGAAATCCACGCCGGAACTGTGTGGGTCAACACCTACGACATGTCGAATTTTGCGACACCCTTCGGTGGCTTCAAGCAGTCCGGTTTTGGCCGCGACCGTTCGGTGCATGCGATCGACAAATATTGCGACTACAAGACCATCTGGCAGCAGTTCGGCTAAAAAGGGCAGCAACCGTCATGAGCAAGATTGTTTCCATCGAGATCAGCCATCACCGCCTGCCGCTCGACCCCGCCTTCAAGGCCAGCTGGGACGGTCGTCCGCGAAAATTTTTCGACGCGACCATTGTGCGTGTGCGCGATGACGAGGGCCGCGAAGGCATCGGTTCCGGCGACCTGATGAAGGGTTTTGAGGGCCACGAGGACCTGTTCATTGGCCAGGATCCGCGTCATCTCGAACGCCATTATGAAGTGCTGTCGCATATCAATTTTCATTTCGGCCGCTGCTGGCCGATGGATCTGGCGCTGTGGGACCTGTCCGGCAAAATCACCGGCGAACCGGTCTGGCGGATGCTCGGTGGCCGCGCCGATCGGGTGCGTCTCTATGCCTCCTCCGGGGTGCTGCGTGAACCGCAGGCAATGGCAGATCAAGCGGAGCGCTACATAGCCGAAGGCTTTCCGGCGCTCAAAGTGCGGTTCTCGTCATCGGCCGGCGGGCGTGGCAGCTGGCGCGAGGATATCAAGGCGCTGGAGGCGATCCGCGCCCGCGTGGGCGATGAGCTGGAGCTGATGGTCGATTGCAATCAGGGCTGGCGCATGCCCTGGGACACGACGCTACCCTGGACTTTTAAAGACGCGCTGCAGGTGGCGCGCGAGCTGGAACGGCTGGGCGTCTACTGGATGGAAGAACCGCTACACCGCTCCGACCTCAAGGGGATGAAAGCGCTGAAGGAGGCGACCAGCCTGCGCATCGCCGGTGGCGAGATGACCCGCGAGCTCACGGAATTCCGCGATATCATCGAGGAGCGCGCTTTCGACGTCATCCAGCCGGACGTGGCGCTGGTTGGTGGCATCACCGGCTGCCGTAGGCTGGTCTATCAGGCGCGCGAGGCGGGCGTGATGTTCACGCCGCACTCCTGGACCAACGGTATCGGCGTGCTCGCTAATGCGCATCTGTCGGCCGGCGTCGGTGATGTGCCGTGGCTCGAATATCCCTACGACAATCCGGAATGGAGCGAAGAGCGACGCGATTATCCGATGCAAAAGCCGCTGGAGCACAAAAATGGCTGGCTGGAACTGGGTGAGGCCCCAGGCCTCGGCGTTACTCTGGATGAGGAGCGGCTGAAGGCGACCAGGATCGCCTGAGCAGTTCTCTGATCGAGGTGCCTGCCGATCCGAGGCAGTTGGCCACACAATCTTTCCAGCTCGACGATTGCGGATTTCGATCGCGCCTGTCGTGCGATAGGTTGGCTGCGAAACAGGGAGGCGGGTGATGGATGCAAAAGTCGGCAGGGCGGCGCCGATCGCGGGACTGCCGATGTATGACTGGCCCGAAGTCCGGCTGGAAACGGACCGTTTTTGGGCGTGCCTGCACAACAGTTTTTCAAGCCGCGGCATTGCCACGCCGGCTTTGCTCGATCGTGAGATCGACCTGCACGGCCTCTGGAAGAAAGAATCGCTGGCAATCGCCCAGACCTGCGGCTTTCCCTTTGCAACCCTGCTGGCCGGTCATACGCGCCTGATCGGCGCTCCGGCCTATGATCTGGATTGCCTGCCTGGTTATTATTACAGCTGTCTGATCGTGCCGGCTCGTCGTCCGTGCAGCCTCGCCGGCTTTGCCGGTCGCGTTGCGGTCAATGGTTTCAATTCTCAATCCGGCTATGTCGCCTTGCTGACAGCCCTGGCGGCGGAAAATGGCGGCGCCATTCCCGACCTCGATATGATCGTCAGTGGTTCGCACCGGGAATCGCTTCGACTGGTGGCCACCGGTGCCGCGGATCTGGCGGCCATAGATGCCGTCAGCTTGCTGCTGGCCCGACGCCATACGCACGAAGCGGCGGATGTGCAGGTGATTGGCCGCAGTGCGCCGACGCCGGGCCTGCCGCTGATCACCGCACTTCAGGGGCCAGACCTCGCCCTCTTCCGGGAAGCCGTGGCGGAGGCGATCGATGCGCTTGATGAGCCAGCCAGACATGCGCTTGGCCTGAAGGGTTTCGTGGCGCTCGATGCTGCCGATTATGACACTATCGCCGCAACATGGGCCGGGCTGCAGCCTGCGCTCGGACAGGCAAGACTGACCATCCGCGGCTAAATTCTCGACGACGCTGGTCGAGTGATGCGCGACTTGCTACCCTGCGCTCATGCGCGGGGAGGCTGCATGATCGACAAGCTGGAATTTTTCATCGCACTGGCGCGCGCAAGGCATTTTGGCCACGCGGCCGAACAGTGCGGCATCTCGCAGCCGACGCTGTCGGCGGCGATCCGGCAGCTGGAAGAACAACTCGACGTCGTTCTGGTGGAGCGCGGCTCGCGCTTTCAGGGGCTGACACCCGAGGGGCAGCGGGTGCTGGAATGGGCCCGCCGCATCGTCGGCGACGCCCGTACCATGCGCGAGGAAATGCGGGCGGCGCGAAAAGGGCTGGCCGGGCATCTCCGGCTGGCGGTGATCCCGACAGCGCTGGCGCTGGTGCGGCAGATCACCGAACCGTTTCAGGAACGCCATCCGGACGTCACCTTCTCCGTGGTCTCGCGCAATTCGCTACAAGTGCTGAGCCAGCTGGAAAATCTCGAGATCGATGCCGGCATTACCTATCTCGACAACGAACCGCTTGGCCGCGTGACCAGCGTGCCGCTCTATGCCGAGCACTATAACCTGATCATCGCCGCCGGCGCGCCGCTGTCGGACCTGGAAGAGGTGACCTGGCGGGAAGCCAGCGGCGTTCGGCTTTGTCTATTGACGCCGGACATGCAGAACCGCCGGATCATCAACCAGCATTTTGCCGAGGCCGGCGTTTCCGTGACGCCCAAACTCGAATCGAATTCAATGATCGTGCTGCTCTCGCATGTGCGAACCGGCCGCTGGGCGAGCATCATGCCGCGCAATGTCGCGGAAACTTTCGGGATTCCCACCGGAATCCGGATGATTCCGTTGGTCGAGCCACGGGCCAGCCATGTGGTCGGATTGGTGGCCACGCACCGCGAACCGTTTACGCCGCTGGTTTCGGCGCTTCTGCATGAGGCGCGAATCCTCGCTGGGACCGCCATATCCCGATAGGTTTTTTCTATCGCGTAACGGAACAACCTCATTGACCGTCGCCGACCTGCCTGCGAGATTTCCACCAGCAATGCGCGAAGGCCCACCGTGGAGGGTGGCCTTTGAAGTGTGTTTCCGAGAACCGCCCAGGCGGGTCTCCGGGCGACGCACGAAAGGCATTGTTGCCGGATTGGGAGGCCTGGCAATGAACATCCAAGCGACAGCTGTCGATATCGATGCCAGGACTTTGGCGATCATCGAGGATTACAAGGATCTCGAAGGCAATTTGCTGCCGATCCTACACGGGATTCAGGCGGAATTCGGCTATGTACCGGCAGAATGCCAGGCGGTGATCGCCCGGGCGCTCAACCTGTCGCGCGCCGAAGTGCACGGGGTCGTCAGCTTCTATCATGATTACCGCGCGCATCCCGCCGGACGCCACGTCTTGAGAATCTGTCGGGCTGAGGCCTGTCAATCGATGGGCGGCGATCACCTGGCTGATCGGGCAAAGGCGATGCTCGGCATCGATTGGCATCAGACGACGCTGGATGGGGCGGTAACACTGGAACCGGTCTTCTGTCTCGGGCTTTGCGCCTGTGCGCCGGCGGCAATCCTGGACGACGAGGTCCATGGCCGTGTCGATGTCGACTGTCTGCAGGGCCTGATCACGGAGGCCCGCTCATGACCGTGACGCTCTACATTCCGAAGGACGCCGCTGCTCTGGCATTGGGCGCCGACAAGGTTGCCGCGACCATGGCGCGGGAATTGCTGGCGCGCGGGCTGGATGTGCACATCGTGCGCAACGGCTCGCGGGGGATGGTCTGGCTGGAGCCGCTGCTGGAGGTGGACACGTCTGCCGGCCGCGTGGCGTATGGTCCGGTCAAGGCGACGGATGTCGCGGGACTGCTGGACGCTGGCTTTCTCCAAGGTGCCTCGCATCCCCTCTGTCTCGGACCAACCGAAGAGATCCCTTTCCTGAAAGCACAGACGCGGCTGACCTTTGCCCGCTGCGGCGTGATCGATCCGCTGTCGCTTCAGGATTATCGTGCACATGGCGGCCTCAGGGGTCTTGAACATGCGGTGGCGATGGTGCCAACCGACATCGTGGCGCAGGTCACCGACAGTGGCCTGCGTGGCCGCGGCGGCGCAGGTTTCCCGACGGGCATCAAATGGAAGACGGTTGCGGGTGAACCCGGCAGCCGAAAATATATCGTCTGTAATGCCGACGAGGGCGACAGCGGCACCTTTGCCGACCGAATGATCATGGAAGGCGATCCGTTCGTGCTGATCGAGGGCATGGTGATCGCCGGGCTGGCGACTGGGGCGACCAAGGGCTTTGTCTATGTCCGGTCTGAATATCCGCACGCGATCGCGACGCTGACGGCCGCCGCACAGCTTGCCCGCGCTGCCGGCATTCTCGGACCATCGGTGCTCGGCTCCGGCCGGGCTTTCGACCTCGAAGTGCGCACCGGCGCCGGCGCCTATGTCTGCGGCGAGGAGACGGCGCTGCTCAACAGTCTGGAAGGCAAGCGCGGCGTGGTCCGCGCCAAGCCGCCGCTGCCGGCGCTGCGCGGCCTGTTCGGCTGTCCGACGGTGATCAACAACGTGATCTCGCTCGCCTCCGTGCCGGTGATCTTGGATAAGGGCGCCGCCTTCTACCAGAATTTCGGCATGGGCCGCTCGCGTGGCACGATCCCGCTGCAGATCGCCGGCAACGTCCGATATGGCGGCCTGTTCGAGGCCGCCTTCGGGCTGACGCTGGGCGAGATTGTCGACCGCATCGGCGGCGGCACCGCGACCGGGCGGCCGGTCAAGGCGGTGCAGGTCGGCGGGCCGCTCGGCGCCTATTTTCCGCGCGCATTGTTCGACACTCCGTTCGACTACGAGGCCTTTGCCGGCCGCAGCGGGCTGATCGGCCATGCCGGCATCGTCGTGTTCGACGACCGGGCCGACATGTTGCGGCAGGCGCGTTTTGCCATGGAATTCTGCGCGGTGGAAAGCTGCGGCAAGTGCACCCCCTGCCGCATCGGCTCGACCCGCGGTGTCGAGGTGGCCGACCGAATCGCGCAAAATATCGAGCCGGAGAAGAACCGCGAACTGTTGGCGGATCTCTGCAACACGATGAAGTTCGGTTCGCTCTGCGCGCTGGGCGGGTTCACGCCCTATCCGGTGCTCAGTGCAATGGAACATTTTCCAGAGGATTTTGCACCGGTGCCCTTGGTGGAGGCGGCAGAATGAGGGTTTTGTCGATGGTTCCGCGCCGGCCCGTCACCCTAGCCCTCTCCCCGCAAGCGGGGAGAGGGGACGACCGCAGGTTTGGTTTCTTCCCTTCTAAGTTATTGGCTGTGGAGGAAAGTCGCCACGAATCCCTTCTCCCCGCGCGCGGGGAGAAGGTGCCCGACAGGCCGGATGAGGGGCTGAACCCTCCGTCAAGCGCAAGAGTCAAAGGAGGAGCCATCCATGTCCCTCATCCATGAACCCGATTTCGGCACGCCCGCCTCCCGGCTCGACAAGATCGTAACCCTGACCATCGACGGCCGCAAAATCTCCGTGCCCGACGGCACCTCTATCATGCGCGCCTCGCGCGAAGCCGGCATCGATGTGCCAAAACTCTGTGCCACCGACATGGTCGATGCCTTCGGTTCCTGCCGGCTCTGTCTGGTCGAGATCGACGGCCGCGGCGGCACGCCGGCTTCCTGCACCACGCCGGCCGCGGATGGCATGGTGGTGCATACCCAGACCAGTCGGCTGAAACAGATCCGCAAGGGGGTGATGGAACTCTACATTTCCGATCACCCGCTCGACTGTCTCACCTGTGCGGCCAATGGCGATTGTGAGCTGCAGGACATGGCCGGCGCCGTCGGGCTGCGCGATGTGCGCTATGGCTATGAGGGCGACAACCACGTGCGGACCCGCCAAGACGGCGCGATCAATGTCAAATGGATGCCGAAGGACGAGTCCAATCCCTATTTTACCTATGATCCCTCGAAATGCATCGTCTGTTCGCGCTGCGTGCGCGCCTGCGAAGAGGTGCAGGGTACCTTTGCGCTGACGATCGAGGGGCGCGGGTTCGAAAGCCGGGTTTCGCCCGGGCAGCATGAGCATTTCATCGATTCCGAATGCGTCTCCTGCGGCGCCTGCGTACAAGCTTGTCCGACGGCGACGCTGACGGAGAAATCGGTGATCGCCATCGGCCAGCCCGAACATTCGCTGGTCACCACTTGTGCCTATTGCGGCGTCGGCTGTTCGTTCAAGGCGGAAATGCGCGGCGAGGAACTGGTGCGGATGGTGCCGTGGAAGGACGGCCAGGCCAATCGCGGTCATTCCTGCGTCAAGGGCCGGTTCGCCTATGGCTATTCCACCCACAGGGACCGCATTCTTAACCCGATGATCCGCGAAAAGATCAGCGATCCGTGGCGGGAAGTCACTTGGGACGAGGCCTTTTCGCATGTCGCCTCGGAATTCCGGCGGATCCAGTATCAGTATGGCCGGGAATCGATCGGAGGCATTACGTCATCGCGCTGCACCAATGAGGAGACCTTCCTGGTGCAAAAGCTGATCCGCGCCGGCTTCGGCAACAACAATGTCGATACCTGCGCCCGCGTCTGCCATTCGCCGACCGGCTACGGCCTCGGCCAGGCATTCGGCACCTCGGCCGGCACCCAGAATTTCGACAGCGTCGAGCAGTCGGATGTGATCGTGGTGATCGGCGCCAATCCGACCGATGGGCATCCGGTGTTTGCCTCGCGGATGAAGAAACGGTTGCGCCAGGGGGCCAAGCTGATCGTCATCGATCCGCGCCGCATCGATCTGGTCAAGACACCGCATGTGCAGGCGAGCTATCACCTGCCGCTGAAACCCGGCACCAATGTCGCGGTGATGACGGCGCTGGCGCATGTGATCGTCACCGAGGGGCTGTTTGCCGAAGCGTTTATCCGTGAGCGCTGCGACTGGTCGGAATTCGAGGACTGGGCGGGTTTTGTTGCCGATCCGGCCCATAGCCCGGAAGCGACAGAGGTGTTTACCGGCGTTCCCGCCGATCTTCTGCGCGGTGCCGCCCGGCTTTATGCCACCGGTGGCAACGGGGCGATCTATTACGGGCTGGGCGTGACCGAGCACAGCCAGGGCTCGACCACGGTGATGGCGATCGCCAATCTGGCGATGGTCACCGGCAATATCGGCCGGCCGGGCGTCGGCGTCAATCCGCTGCGCGGCCAGAACAATGTCCAGGGCGCCTGCGACATGGGCTCCTTCCCGCATGAACTGCCGGGCTACCGGCATGTCTCGGACGACGCGACCCGCGACATCTTTGAAAAGCTCTGGGGCGTGACGATATCCAACGAGCCCGGTCTGCGCATTCCCAACATGCTGGATGCCGCCGTCGATGGCTCGTTCAGGGGCATCTATATCCAGGGCGAGGATATTTTGCAGTCCGACCCGGATACCAAGCATGTCTCGGCCGGGTTGGCGGCAATGGAATGCGTTGTTGTGCACGACCTGTTTCTGAACGAGACCGCCAATTATGCCCACGTGTTTTTGCCGGGTTCGACCTTTCTCGAAAAAGACGGCACCTTTACCAATGCCGAGCGGCGCATCAATCGTGTGCGGCGGGTGATGAGCCCGAAGAATGGCTTTGCCGACTGGGAGGTGACGCAGAAACTGGCACAGGCCATGGGGCTCGCCTGGACCTATACCCATCCCTCTCAGGTTATGGACGAGATCGCCGCGACCACGCCGAGTTTTGCCAAGGTCTCCTACGACTATCTGGATAAGATGGGCTCGGTGCAGTGGCCTTGCAACGAAAAGGCGCCCGAGGGGTCGCCGATCATGCACATCAACGGTTTCGTCCGCGGCAAGGGAAAGTTCATCCGCACCGAATATGTGGCGACCGACGAGCGCACCGGCCCGCGCTTCCCGCTGCTGCTAACCACCGGCCGGATTCTCTCGCAATACAATGTCGGAGCGCAGACGCGGCGGACCGAGAACATAGTCTGGCATGCGGAGGACCGGCTGGAAATCCATCCGCACGATGCCGAGCAGCGCGGCATTCGCGATGGCGACTGGATCAGGCTTGCCAGCCGCTCGGGCGAGACGACGCTGCGGTCGCTGATCACCGACCGGGTGGCGCCGGGGGTGGTCTACACCACCTTCCATCACCCGGACACGCAGGCCAATGTTATCACCACCGATTTTTCCGACTGGGCGACCAATTGTCCGGAATATAAGGTGACGGCGGTGCAGGTTTCGCCGTCCAATGGCCCATCCGGCTGGCAGCAGGATTACGAGGAACTGTCGCGGCAGTCGCGCCGGATTGCCGGCAAGATGGAAGCGGCGGAATGAGGGTTGGGCATGGCTGAGACAGGCAAGACGTTCGCGACGACGACGATGGTGCCGCAGACGGTGCGCCGCAACGGCGTGATACATGCCGGTTCGCGCATCGTGCCGGAAGAGGTACCGGTCGCCTTTTCCTATGGCGGTTCGACGCATGCGGTGATGATGGCGACGCCGGCGGATCTGGAGGATTTCGCGGTCGGTTTCAGCCTGACCGAAGGCATCATTGCCTCGGAAGGAGAGATCGCCTCGATCGACGTGCTGGCCGAAGGCGATGGCCTGGATGTGCAGATCATGCTGGTCGATGATGCGGCCGATGCGCTGCGCTCGCGTCGCCGGCATATGGCGGGGCCGGTCGGTTGCGGGCTGTGCGGGATCGAATCGATCGAGCAGGCGATGCGGCCGGTGCCGGATGTTTTGGGCACGGATCTGATCTTGAGCCATGACGATGTGGTGCAGGCGATTGCGCTGCTGAATGGCGCCCAGCCGTTGCATCGCGAGACACGTGCGGTACATGGCGCCGGTTTCTATATCCCGGGGCAGGGGCTGATTGCCGTGCGCGAAGATGTCGGCCGGCACAATGCGCTCGACAAGCTGGCCGGCGCGGTGTTGCGCAGCGGTCATCATGGATCTGCCGGCGTCATCGCCGTCACCAGCCGGCTGTCGGTAGAAATGGTGCAGAAGGCGGCGATCCTCGGCAGCGGCGTGCTGATCGCCATTTCCGCGCCCACGGCCCTCGCCATCCGCACGGCGGATGCTGCCGGCATGACGCTGGTCGCGCTCAGCCGCGGCGAGGATTTCGAGATTTTCACCCATCCGAACCGCGTCGTCCCCGGAGCCGTGTCCGATGTCGCATGATACAAATGCCAAGCTGGTCCGCATGGCCAACCAGATCGC
>Ga0247808_10000500_pt1 | contig 19179 bp, 16 predicted proteins | sample UWRJL089202R1_FD_179914 | JGI IMG/M metagenome (GOLD analysis project Ga0247808, IMG submission 179914) | Plant litter microbial communities from Arlington Agricultural Research Station in Wisconsin, United States - UWRJ-L089-202R-1 | ecosystem: Environmental > Terrestrial > Plant litter >... | reverse complement strand
TAGCGCCTGGTTGTTCTGCCCCTGAGACTGACGCATCATAAACATGAAGAACGCAGCAATCAAGATAACTGGAACGATAATAATCGCCAAGTTCCAGAGGATGTTGCCTGTGTCGCTTGGTGTTTTGTTTGTGATGACTGTACCTGAGTCAGTCTTTAGACCCTGTTCGGTCAAGCTACTCGTACTATCTTTAGTAGATTTTTCAGTTGCCTTGTCGCTGTCTTTAGGTGTGATCGTTAGGTTGTTACCTTCAACGACGATACTTTTAATTTCACCCTTGTTCGCACGTTCAATAACGCTTGAAATTGGCACGTCTTTTAGATTGTCGTGTGGAGTCGTGATTGCAACGACAGCCAGTACTCCAATAACTAAAATCGCCCAGAATAGGGAAAGTCTTAGTACATTGTTAGGTTTCTTGGGCATAGGGGACTTGATAGCCATGTTAAATCGATTCCTTTCGGCATAAGTAGCAGTGTTCTCTTCCCTATTATTTTAACAGCGAGAGGGAGAAATTACGAGTGGTGAATTCAAGAGTTAGTCCCGCACCAGCATGGTACAAGGACTTGGCATGAGCAGTTTTAATAGCCACAAGGGCGCGCTCGAGCTGAGGACGGGTTAATTTCGCCTTTGTAATAGCCCTTAAGCATTCAACAGCGACACTTTTAGGGATGTGCATAAAGAAATATCGACTGTATGCGGGGCCCTCGCCAATGAGATTTAGAACCTCTGCGTCAATATGCTTCTTTGTCTCGACTTGTTGGGCGCGTAGTGCCAATATCTGTTGTTTCTGGTCGGCGGTCAACCCAACAATGTCGCGTCGTAATCGATTGCGCAGATATACGTCGGTTGCGTTCGTACTGTCTTCGCGCCAGGTCAAATTTCGTCGACGGGCATATTCGATCAAATCTGATTTTTTAGAACCAAGCAACGGTCGCGAAATACCAGAATCAAGCACCGCCAGACCGCGCCAACCAGTGCCGCGGTGGAGGTTAATGGCGACTGTTTCTACAGCGTCATCCGCATGGTGTGCGGTCACAAGCTGTGCATCATGCGCGTCCGCAAGTTCCCGCAGGAATGCGTAGCGCCGATTGCGGGCTAACTCTTCACTTGCTTCTGGACCAAGTTCTTCACGGGTCATTTCAAAAGGATAGCCATACTGCGAAGCAAGCGCGCCAACGAACAGTGCATCTTCAGGTGAATCTGGTCGAATACCGTGATCAAAGTGCGCAACAATAATGTCGTTTTCGGGGACTTGGGCGAGCATATCTAGCAGCACTACCGAATCAACACCACCACTTACCGCCACCACATATTTAGGCATTAGACTGTTTCTTGTAGCCTTTTTAGTTCATCAATCACCTGTTCGCCGTGCCCCATCGGTGTTACTCGTCCGTAGACTTTCATCACCTGACCATCAGGATCGATAATAAATGTCTTGCGCAAGATTCCTTCGCGGCCATACATTTTTTTGCCCCAAGCGCCGTATGCTTCGACGACCTTACCTTCGATATCGGTCAGCAATGTAAAGTTCAGTGCGTATTTTGCTCGGAACTTTTCATGACTATTAGCATCGTCTTTACTAATACCGATAATTTCAGCACCCATTTCAGCGAGCGTGTCACGTGCATCGCGCAGGCTACATGCTTCTGTTGTACAACCAGGTGTGTCATCTTTTGGATAAAAATACAAAACGACCCATTTTCCTTTATATTCGCCCAGTGTGTGGGTTTTTCCGGAAATATCAGGAAGTGTAAAATCAGGTGCAGCGTACGGTGGTTTCATCCTTTTATTATACTGCCTTCAGCCGACTGTCAGAAAAACTTGTATAATGAGTTGCAGTGTCAAAACCGGAAATCAAGAAACAGAACCGATTAGAGACCCTCGATCACCTTCGAGGCTTTTTCATTATTGTCATTATTGTCGACCACCTCTCGCGGTGGCCAAGTATCTTTTCACTTATCTCCGGTAAGGCACTCTTATGGGTTACAGCGGCAGAAGGGTTCGTTGCTATCTCGGGACTACTCGTAGGCTACGTTCGTGGGTACAAGAACCTCGCACTCCCCTTCAAAGACGTCAGCATCAAGTTACTGCGTCGCGCTCTCCTTCTCTATATCTGGTCCCTCATCGCATCAATTGCATACGTTGCAGTCATTTGGAATGTGCGCCTAGAGGGTGGCTCACCAAGCACACCAATGCCCCAAGGTGATTGGTCAACATTCTTATTCCAGCTCATCACAATGCAGTACACCTGGATTTGGGTACACTTCTTAACGCTATACGCGCTTTTCCTCGCTGCCTCACCGATTGCTATCTGGTTCTTCCGTCGTAACCAAGCATGGATTGTTGCACTTATTAGCTTTGCCCTGCTTGTCTTTGGTTGGATAACAAAATCAGAAGCTTTACAGTGGCAATTCCTGTTCTTCATTCCAAGCATCGCAGGTTTTTACCTTCACGCCATTCAAGCCTGGTGGAAAAATCTTGGCAAGAAGCGACAAGCGGTCATCGCCACAACTACCATTACCCTTACTGTTGCGACAATACTATTGTCGGTATTTTTTACCTACTACGCGCAGGCCTTCCAAGACACTGCCAACTACTTGAATAATGTCCTCTTCGCGAAAGATTCAATCAGCCTCCTCCGTGCCGGTCTCGCATTCGCATGGTTTATCGGTTTCATGTTTGCCTTCTATAAACTTCGGGGTGTGATCAGCAAATACCTCAACTGGCTACTTATTCCAATTGGTACACATTCACTCACCGCTTATATCCTCCACGGCGTCGCACTGTGTATCATCAGCTTCTTCACAACCAGCGGCGACAACTATGTTGTTAATAGTTTGCTTGGGCTCGTTGCTGTTCTACTTACCTGGGGACTACTGAAAATCCCACTCGTTCGTCGCGTTATCCCAGCCTAGTTGGTCTGGTATTCGTTTCCCTTATAGACCGTTTTGCCATCAATGTGGTTTGTTATACCAATACTATCGATTGCTTTCCAGGTGCTCACTGGTGGGATAAGTTCGTCTTCAGCGTAGCCAACGTACCAAACAACCGGGTGTTCTTTGGTGAATGCATCCAGGTCCTTAATCTTGTGATTATCACTGTACTTCAGCATATCGAGTGAGCCATACGCGTAGTCAACTTCGGCATCAATAAAGTAAATCGGGTGCTCGTCGGAATTATAGAAGACTGCTTCATAAAATACCCACGGGCTGGCCGTGATAATAGGTTCACCTGGTGCAGACTTGGCAATTGCTTGTTGCACAAGGGTCTTTGTCTCGATACCTGTGCGCGAGTTCTTATTATAATTTCCGTAGTAATACATGTTTGAAATACCAAAGATCAGCATCGCACCAATGACCACAAATATGACCGCCTGTTTCAGCACACCAACCTTCTTCAGGCCGTATGCCAATGTAACGCCAACAAACAACGCTGAAGCGACCGCAGATGGCAGTAAATAGCGTTCGACGAACGAAGATGTTAGTGGTGGCATTGAAGCAAGGAATAGTACAATCGGGGGAACCGCAGCGAGGCTTAGTAATAAAATATAATTTCGCTTAAATACCGGCGTACCTAATCGATAAGCCCGCACCGCGAGTATTGTCATGAGAATCCCCATCACCGCTAGGACCGTGGCATACCAACCCGTTACATGGTCATGTTCCCAGAAATAGATCAGTGTTCCAAAATAAGTTCCGAACGAATCAATCCCTACGGGACCAATCCAGAAGCCACCTGTCTGTACGACAATCAGCTGAATTGCCATCGCAGGTAACCACGGAAGGAACAGCACGATTGCAATAATATGTGCCGTTAACCAGTTCCTGTCAAAGAAGTTGCGCGCTAAGTCTTTACGGCGAAGGTCTGACTTGCGAAGTGTAATGTAGCGCCATACCCAGTGTGCAATCCACGCCAGTGCCGTAAAGTAGTGTGTCCACATACCAAGCGATACAAGGACGCCATATAGTATCCACAGCTTGCGATTCCCTGACTCAACTGCGCGTGTCAGCACGTAAGTTGCAGCCATGACGATTGTCGCAGCAAGTGTGTACATACGTGCCTCTTGGCTGTAGCGCAAGAATAGTGGTGACAATGCCAGAATAAAGATACCAATGATTGCTGCGCGGCGTCCAAATTGACGCTTTGTGAACAAGTAGCCAAAAATAGCGGCGGCGACACCGAAGAAAACACTCATTGATCGCAAGCCTAATTCAGTCGTGCCAAAGAAGAAGCTCCACACCTTTAGAACCCAGTAAAAGAACGGTGGGTGTACATCTGTAGCCGTGTAGCGAGCGATGTCCAGGAAGTTAAACTGGATAATGTAGGCACTAAATGCTTCATCGAACCAGATTGATGCGTCTGCAATATTCCATAATGCCAGGCTCGCGAAAAGCGTTAGGGCAATTGCGACAAAAACATAGTCCCCTTTCGGGCGGGACTGAAAGAAATGTGTAAGTGAGTGAAATGTTTTTTTCATACTTTTTTTGCGTCTCCTCTATAATACCGGAGCTATCCCCGGTAAGCAAATACGACATATTACGCCTGACCACTAGAAAAACCTTTTGAAATAGCGTATAATCACCCGAGTAAACCCATCGGGGTGTGGCGCAGTTGATAGCGCGCTCGGTTTGGGACCGAGAGGTCGAAGGTTTGAGTCCTTTCACCCCGACCAAGAGAAATTTTCGTTTAAATCCACCATCATTGCGTATGGTGGATTTAGCTTTATAACAGATACGGCGTTGTCTCCAACACGTAGGTTCAACACCACCTCCTGATAGACTGCGTCTTCTTCTATCAAATCTGTCGTATTTAGTACCGTCTCCAGATAAGAATTGATGAGTTCAACAAACTGTTCACGGGTTGGCAATGCTTCGTTGAGCCTACTTATTTCCTTTTGCAGATTAGAGACACTTGAAGTATGGGCATTAATGAGGCTCTGGTGATGCTCTAATTTACCCTTGTGATGCTTGTTATAGTCGTCCAAACTCGCTACTTGAAGGTTTTGATATTTGGCATACATAGTTTGTTGCTGCTTTAACTCAACCTTAGCGTCTGCAAGCTTTCGCTTAGCTATTTCCTTATCCACTGCCAATTTCTCCTGAAGACGCCCTATATAGAGCTTGTGCGCCTCGAGCGTATTTTTAGTAAGATGCCTTAAAGTCCACTCAATATGAGCAGTGATATATTTCATTCGAACAGTCTTTGGAAGCTTCTTTCCATACTTCTCTATCGCCGCTTTGTCGTTATGACGTATACATTCTTTGTTACGACAATAAAAACTTAAAAGCCAGCTACCTGCGTTTTTACCCCTCTTAATTTTAGTGCGTTGAAATGTCATTATCTTATCGCAATAATCACAAATAACTTTTTCTCGAAGCAACCCAAAATCTAATCGCTTTGCAGAGGTTGAGCGACCAACAAATTCTTCGTTAAAGCTATCCGACGTGTTGCGACTGAGTGCAATAAATTCATCAGTACTAAATAACGGCAAGAAGTCATAAAGCTCGTTAAGGTTTGCTAAGTTATCGCCATATTTGTATATGCCACAATAAAAGGGATCGTTAAAAAGCAGACTGACTGATTTCTTATCCATTATAGAAAGTCGGTAATCATCCTCTTCATTCTTCTTGTAACTCAAATGAGCTTCGTTTAAAAAATCGGCAACTTCTTGGTTGGTTTTCCTATCCTTCAAGCGCATCACAACAGCCTGTCGCAAAAGATGCCAGTTATTCTCATCAGGCATAAAGCGATTTAAGTCATCCACAAAGTAGCCTCGTTTGACTTGACCAACATACTTGCCGTCCCCGATTGTCCCGGTGATACCCCTCGTAACGTCGACTGCCAGCTTGTCTGAGTATTGTTTTGAAGTAGCAAATAATATACCCAAAAGCATCTTTCCGTTTGGTGAGTTGTCGAATGGATAAGTTCTAAACTGTAAGTCTTGTATCTCCTCTGTATCGATCATTTCGATAATCTCACCAGCTTCTTTCATATTGCGAGAAAGTCGGTCAGGCGACCAAGATAGCAGTCCGTGATATTTTCCAGTCTTAAAACCGTGCAACATTCTGTCGAAGATTGGCCTATTTCCCGATTTCTTAGCGGAGGCGCTTTCGGTAAATATATCTTCTGGTCGAATAGATATATTCAATCTTCGTGCTAATTCCCTACACTCTTTTTCTTGGTCTTCGAGTGAGCGAACTTGCTTAGCTTCATCGTCAGTAGACTTACGCAGGTACATTACATACCGACGTTTTTCTTTTGGAAGAATGCGCTGGCTGCCTTCATTAGATTTAGTAAAGTAGTCCATTAATACTTCGATACTGTATTTACTTTCAGGTATCGTGAATATGTCAGGAGTATCTTTAAGAGCACTAGCAACTAACTTCTCTGAATGGAGTTGTTGGTCCTTAGTAAGCGGGATGCGTATTTGTTTCTTACGCCCTCTTGATTTGTTTTCGCTCTCAGCCATATAAGTATTATATCTCCTTGGGGTCATTAAGAGGTTCAACAGTTTTTTCGTTATACAACAATACTTGGATTAATTAACTCTTATCGCTGTTTGGGTTCTGACGAATTAAACTTAAGCAAAAAATAATATGCATCAATCTGTCGGCTGCTTCCGGTCTCAGGAGAGCTGTCTTGTTAATTCCGTGTGCGAAGTTATGTCGTAAATTCCAACCCATACGTCCAACGTTAGACAAGATAACTTTTATGTAAAATTGAAAATCATCTCCGCCTATATCCGAGAAAACTATCGCAACCATTCGATGGTTAATAAATTTATCGATACTGTGGTAATCATATCCGCCGAACTTGTTCGGCTGTATTACGGGGAGACCATTTACTCTGTGCAGGTTGCGAAATCCGTCTTCTATAAGTGGTATAAATAACTGTGACGCCGGTAAGTAATCCTTTTCCCAATATGCCTTCAGCGCTCTTTCGATATACACTTTATCGTCCTTACGAAATACGAGCGATGCAAGCAATTCTGCGGCTAAGTCCTCTGAGCTGAAAGTATCAACAAAGCGGCGCAACGCGTCACGAAGCAGAAAACTTGTATATTGAAGATTTTTTGCATAATGATCTACAAAATGACGATCTCTATCCGCATCTAAACCTTTGAGTGTGGCAGTATTGAAGCCGTCTTCGCCAATGAACGATTGAGTAAAAATATATGATATTGGGTTTTGTTTTGTCGCCTCCTCAAAACTAAGCTGCTCCGCCTCAACCGTAGGCATAAAGTTAACAATCATATGCTGTATGACGCTCGACATAGGTCGTGGTTTACCAGTATCTTCGTCAACAAACAAATGTTCGATAAGCGCCTTCATTTGATCAGTCTCGCTTTTTGTAAACTTAACCTCTACTGACATATCTTTCATATCTGCTTCAATCTCATCACTGATATTCGCCAACTCGGCAGTAATACGTTCGACTTCAGCTTTTGCGAAGGGAAATGTTTGAAGCAGATCGTCATACATTTCTCGCAGCTCACCAAGATAGCTAGATTTCAGAATTCCTGATGAATTTGAATAAGTACTTTCTCTGTAATCTTTTTCTATTTTCTCCGCCAAGCTCTTGGCGGTGGCCTCATCCCCAATGAACGCATAATGCTTTAAAAGATCACCCGCTATCTTATTAATTTCGAATGGCTGGGGCTTGTTATCACTCAACACCCCTTCTACGTACAACTCAAGGTTTTTCAAAAGATCTTGAAGTTGGTTTACAGATAGCTTTTGGCGTAGTGCCTTGTCCAGCACGAGTAGCCGGAAAGCGAAATCGACATACCTGTCATCTTTAGAAAGTTCGGTTAATTTAGAAATATACTGACTGATTAAATTATCGTCTTTTAAAAGCTGCGCTAAATATAATCCCCGCTTAATCATCTCTCGGAAATTATCATACTCAGTTTGACCGTGCTCAACGAGCTTTAGTGCAGTTTCCGAAAACAACCTTGCAGCCTGAAACTTCCTACGTCCGTCGGCTTTTGGGTCAAGAAAATCGAAAACCAGATCGGCATAGCGAGCACGTAAAGTTACATTCTTCGTCTCGCCCATTCGTTTTTCCCAATATGTAATCATCTCGTTTGTTACCAGAGACCTGCTAGGGTATTCGCTCATCTTGTTGCCCTTGCCAACAGGAAGTACCCATTTAGGACTAAAGGTGTATGTATCCCTTCCCTCTGTGTGTGTTGTAAGGAAGTTAATGGCATACATCTCAGCCAATTCATCTGGTGATGTTTTAGCATCACGGTTTTTAGGTTCTGGTAATTTTTCCATATCCAGACCAGCTTGCATAAGATCGTAAAACTCTTGCTCTTCGATACTCTCAATTAATTCTTTCAATGCTTTTTTCATACAACTCCAGACTAGAGCACAAGCTCATTAAAACGTTGACGTAAAAGATTTAGTCGCTCTCCTTCAGGTTTATTTTTGACAGCATCGACCAGCTCTTTTAGGTCGTCGTCGTCTAAGGCAATAATAAAACCACGTTGGTCGTTAGCGGTATCTCGACAACTTTGGGTAACATTCGCCCTGTTCGCTATTTTCCTAGAAATAAGTATGCCGACTTTTCCTCGACTTGGACTGAACCTACCAGCTAACTGATCTAATTCCGGATTACCGACATCGGTACTATAATTCTTACACTCGACGAATATGTACCCGGCTGGATATATACTTTTAACCCATTGAAAGAAATCGTCTTGAGCAACGTTAGTGTAAGTAATATCAACGATTTTCCTGCCATTGTTGAGCCGTGTTTGCGGTAACGGGAACATTAACCAAGGGTAGAATAGAGCGTCAAAAAGGGCCTGCACCGCCTTCTCGTACTTTTTTACTTCATCACGACCAGGCTCAACATCAAGCAGATCCTGTAGAAGCTTATCCCAATCTGGTGCAGGGGTATCTTCCTGCTCGGCTATTTCGTTATGGCTAAGTGCCGGCTTAGGATTTTCATTAATTTCTTCTTTGTAGCGACCTAGCACATCAAGTCTTTGAGGCGTTAGATTTCTGTTTTGCTCTTTTTCATTAATCTTTCCATTTTCTCCAACAGTAAATCGCTCTTTAATCGATTTTTTTGTCGGCGGTCGATGTTCGCCATTTTTTAGTATCCTAATTAGACCATCTGCCATATCTTCTTCTTGCAATTGTTCCAACAAGTATTTGCCATAATATTGACCCGCATCGTACGATATAGACTTACGCACAATCGCCTTGGGAACTAGCATAAGTCGTTGTCCATCAACTATTGGCTGAAGCATATCCTTCTGTTCCCATTTTTTGCCCTGGGCGTTCCATATCTTTCTTGTTCGTCGTAGCTGCAAAGGTATACCGTGCTGATTACACATCTCTATCGTGTACTCGAGTAAGGGCTCCCTTATGATGTTAGTAACGATATCAGAAATAACATCTGAAGCTATTCCATCAATCATCAATGCAGTATCTTCAAGGTCCGTAATTAAGCCCGTGTTAACGGCACCGCTAGCCGTCAATGCTTGCCACATCTTATCAGCAAGACCCGTTCCCATACCGTGTCCACGAGAGCGACTTTTTGATAAACCTAAGTGTGTTTCGTTGGGCTCGCCCAAACTTGCAAGTAATCTCTTAGCCTTGTTATGCTCGCCATTACTAATGCATTCGAGAACTAAACTGAAGTAATTATGGATAAGGCTTCGACACCTGGCACCCCATTCTGTATCGAGTAGGTGCAAGGCTGTCGGGTCTAGAAAGAGTGGGACATCAGTATCAAGCCTCACATCGACGAAGTCGAGTGAGGGTTGCGTTAATCCCAAAGTGTAATACTCTGATACCCTCATAGCCTCGAGTTTACAGCTTTAACTCAGTAAAGGCAAATTATACAATCTTTGCCTAAATAGTGCCAGTATATTTCAAAATGCTATAATAACAAAGTCTAAACTGTTAAACACGCAATAGGAAGCCCGTCGGCTTTGTTCCGTCAGCTATTTCACCATAGAAAGGGGCATCGCCCGAAACTTTAGGTGAAAGCCTATTGCGGACAAAACAGTTTAGACACCGTTGGCGGTGTCCCTTTTTATTTAAGACACCTTAGCGGCTACATAAACCATAGCAGGAGCACAAACGTGAAAAACCGTAAAACATACAAAGTATTAACTTACTGTAGTGCCTTTTTTCCTATAAACCGTATTTATCTTGGCGAGAAAGTTGGAGCTAGGTCGTGGACATTCAACTTGATGTTCATCGGCTGGATCGCTGATATGTTTTATATGGACAAACGTTTTGATGAGGCGATGAACAAAAGAGGCTTCACAAACACAGATATTCGCAACGCTCACGGTAAATAAGCCAACAAATAACCTGTTGGCTGTTGGGCCAAAGACAGAACCTTCACTACTGTGCGGTTCTGCTCTTTTTTTGTTGGGCCAAATTCCGAACAAAAGTATTTTTTGTCGTCCACGAAAATCTAGGTAGGTAGTGCGTTTACGCCTTTTTTGAAAACCAGTACTTCAATAGGTAGGGGGGGGTACTTGCCGGCAAAGCTAGTCTTCAGGTAGCGTGCGAATGTATTTTTCACCACTCGGATCGGTCGATACCTTATTGTCTTGGTTCGAAGTATCAGTAGCAGATACCTGCTGCGGTATCACTTTGTCGTCTTGTATAACTGCAACTTCTTTTATTTGCTCAGCTTCACTCATATCACCTAACTTTCTTTTAATTCGTACATTATACCGTCTTCTCGATAGTGTTGACGATCTACAGCCTCAAGAGCGCCTCTGTCTAGCATCTTATGGTGGTTTGCGCACAAGATCCATATGTTATCAGGGCTATCGACACCGCTGGTAGCATCAGATATAGGAATTATGTGAGCGGCCTCAGAATAGAATGTGCCTTTAGAGGTCTTAAAAGTGAACCCACAAATTTGACACTTGTTTTGGTATTTTTCTTTCAAGATTTTTACCATACCCACGTTGCGACGATAAGACTTCGTAAGCTTCTCCACCTGCTCCGGCGTCTTACCTTGTTGACGCTCAGCATAAGCACGCACAAGTCGTTCTATCTCTTCGGGTGACCTGTCTCTCGTTAGTGTATCGAGCTTAGCCTTGTCTTCCGTCGTAACATCACTTGAAGATTTTGCCGCAATAGATATAACTTCGCTCAGTGAGCGATCATCCATTCCAGAAGTTAGCGAGTTCACAAAACCATCGGTAGAGCCATACTTAGTCACAATTTTCGAAAGAGCTTCGCCGCTGGCAATCTGCATAAAACCTTGCAAAGCTTTCAAGGAGTAACCCGTCACATCGTTAAATTCAACAAGTGGAAGATTTATTTCTTGAACATCTTCTACGAAAAACACGCAAGACCAAGGCTCACCCGAGTCGGTGCTTTTTGGCCACAAGCTAAGTGCGAGATCTTCACTGTACTTCTTAAATCGTAATCTACCTACCGAGATAAATCTTCCTTGTGCGTAAAAGAATACGTAATCACCCACCTCCATCTTCTCCCAACGAGAACGAAGACTTGGTTGAGTTCCCCACACAAAGTACCTATCATTCCCCTGAAGATCACTAATCTCATCTTCGGTAAGGTACGGGAGAAAATCATCAATAGGCTTACCTTGCATAGACGACATATAGTTTTTATATGCAGTCTCATTACTACGTGGGGCTAGGAATATTCTTCTCATTGTTAAAGCTCCGTGTACTTCTTGTGATTACCCTTAGATTTATCAACAGGATATTTTTCTGCGTTCTTGAGAAGCTTTCGCTCGCTTGCAGCAATGACATCAATATTCATATTGTTAGCCATTAAGAGGACCCAGTAAAGAACGTCAGCCAGTTCATCGCCAACTTCTTCTTTGTGGCTTTTTACGTATTCAATCATTTCCTTGTCGCTCTTCCATTGGAAATGCTCTAGCACTTCAGAGGCTTCAAGATTTAGCGATATAGCCAAGTCTTTCGGGTTGTGAAATTGGCCCCAATCACGGTCCGCTACAAACTGTGCTATTTTTTCTTGAAGTCCTTTTAAGTCACTCATTTACTTATAGTAATACGAACAGACCTAGAGGTCTATTCTCCTTGCGTCGTAATCCGTTCCATTAACCACACTGTACCCATCAACGAATTCTTCTTTAGACACGTCAAACGTCTTTAGAATTAGTTCATTAGCGCCTTTGTATATAATTAACTTCTGCAGGTTGTCCCCGGTTTTTGAAATACTAGTCATCTGGGTAGTATTTCGAGCATAATTACCACCAAGTGTGGCGGTGACTGAGTACAAGGCTACCCAGAATAACCAGAGACAGGCGGCTAATATTCCAATCTTAGTCATTGCATCAAGAACACTTGCTACCGTCTTGAAATATTTCTGATGCTTTTCAACTAATTGCACAGCCCATTTCGGCTGTTTGGTTAATCGAGCCAAAAAATCTCCTACATACGTAGTTAGCCACGTCAGAAAAATAAATATTATAGTCACTACAATGGAACCAGCAATCACAGGCAAAGCAATCCTCAGATAGTCATACATTTGTGGTGCATAGTTCACTTCAGACATTGGTACGCCGAAGAATTCGAAGTAGCCCTCTGTGAACCTTATGAGGACAAGGTTTGCTACTAGAACAAGTATAAATATAAATAAAGCCGCAAGCTCAAATGTAGCTCGCTTGCTATTTAGAACATCAATAATCTTCATACGCCTATCTTCCTAATATACGTACAAATATGCAAGCGTAGGCAGGTTAAGTAGTTATCGCAAAAACTTCGTCGTCTCGATACTATCTGGCTTCACTAAATTACCAATTAGTAAATCAAGCTTTTCAATCCTTCTCCTGAAGATTTCATAATTATTTAATAATTCATATAATTTTTCATAAATAAATAAGGTTCGATCGCCGTCCTTCTCAGTCGACCAAATAAAAAAGACTACCTTGTGTAGTCTATTTTATTTGGCTGTGTAAAAACTGAAACCTTCGACTTTTTGTGGAACACAAAAATAGTCGAAGGTTTGGCAAAGCGCAGAGAAGTAAAAATGTAGTTCTATATTTTTACGAACAAGAGGCGGAGGCTTTAGCCGATGACCTTTCGCCTTTTCGCGGTTACTTCTCTTCCCCTTCAATAGAAATGTGAGGCAATCGCTTATCCAGCCACTTCGGAATCCACCAAGCGCTCTTACCAAGCAGCGTCATGATCGCCGGAACAATCGTCATACGAACGATGAACGCATCCACCAGGATACCAACAGCTAGCGCAAAGCCGATTGCTTGAATTGTTGCGTCGTGGTTAAAGATGAAGCCTGCGAACACGCTGATCATAATCACTGCGGCTGCAGTCACTACTTTTGCCCCAAGGCGGAAGCCGCGCGCGACAGATCGCTTCGCATCCTTTGTCTTTGTATACTCTTCGTGCATACCTGATACCAGGAAGAACTCGTAGTCCATCGCAAGACCGAACAGTACGCCGGTTGCGATAATTGGAATGAAGCTAACGATTGGACCAGGTGCTTCAGCAATACCAAACCAACCCCATTGGAAGACGGCGACTAATGCACCGAACATCGCTAGGACAGACAAGAGGAATCCCAGTGTTGCCTTTAAAGGAACGAGTATCGAGCGGAAGGCGATGATCAATAGAATAATCGACAACCCAACCACTACGGTCAAATAAACTGGGAGTGCGTTTGAAAGCTTCTCATTAATATCCTTCTGTAACGCGGTCGAACCAGTAACTTCAAAAGTTACGTTCTTATTACCCGAGACATCAGCAGCAGTTGCTGTGTCACGAAGGTGTTCGATCAAATCATTCGTCTTTGCATCGATTGGTGCAGTTTTCGGAATAACCTGGATGATCCCAGCTGTTCCATCTTCAGTTGCAGTCGCCGGCAGTGCTTGTTGAACATCCTCAAGGGCAGCAATTTCAGTCGCTACCTTCGAGAGCTGGACTTGCTTGGCATACTGCGTCGTCAAAGCATCAAGTTGAGCCAGTGCAGCTTGTTGTGCTTCAAGAGTCGTAGGTGCTGGCCGACCAGCACTCTGCTGTAGAATCATCTGACGTGCCGCAGTGCGGTCTTGATCAGTTGCTGATGGCAAACCTTGAACTAATACAGTCAATGGTGCATTAAACCCAACTCCAAAGCCTTCAGTCAACAGGTCGTAGGCTTTACGTTCTGACGATTCAGTTGACGCGTATTGATCAGTTGGTAAACCGAGCTTCAAATCTTGTGCAGGCAGTGCAATTGGAATCACAATCAAAAGACCGACAAGTAGGAAGATAATTGGGCGCTTGATAATCTGCTCGCTCCATTTATACCAAAGCGTGTTGTGGGCAACGTGCTCGATTTTTTCAGCACCGTGTTCTTGTACGTGCGCAACTTGTGCACGAAGTTTACGGCCGAAGATCTTTGGACCAACCAGACGTAACAGCGCAGGTAAAGCCGAGATCGCAACAAGCGCCGCAACTGCAATACTTCCCGCACCCGATAGACCCATGGTCGTCATGAATGGTACATTCACCACAGACAATGCAGATAATGCGATGATCACAGTGATAGCTGCGAAGACAACTGCGTTACCTGCGGTACCCAGTGCACGCCTCAGCGCATCTTCATAGCTATATCCAAGCAACAACAGGGATCGATATTTGTTTGTTATAAACAATGCGTAATCGATACCAACCGCAAGCCCGAGCATAACCGCAAGAACAGGCGTAGTTGCACCAATTTCAATGACTTGGCTTAACGAGAACAATCCCGTCATGCTGACACCGATTCCTAATAGCGCTGTAAGCAGTGGCATACCAGCAGCAATCAATGAACCCAAAGTAATCAGCAGTACAATCAAAGCGATGCCGACACCAACAATCTCACCAGCACCGACAATTTCGCCAGGTGTCTTATTGATGAGATCACCTGCAATTTCTACTTGCAGCGTATCGCTTTTTGCCGCTTCTATTTTTTCAGTAACAGCAGCAATAGTGCTTGCATCGATCGATCCAACCGTACCGCCAAGTTGCACTTGCGCATAGGCAATGTCGCCCGATTCAGAAACGAATGTAGAGCTCAGGAATGGACTCACCACCTGACTGATACCTTCGACTTCACCGACTTCAGCAAGGAGGGTTTCAATTTTCTCTTTCTGACTTACGATCGTTTCGCCATTTTCGGCTTTAAAGACGATGCGCCCTGTTCCCCCGCCTGCGGCTGGGAATAAATCGCCAACGTGGTCGATCGCTTGTTGCGCAGGTGTGCCTGGAATCGATAGTGAGTTACTTGGTGCCTTGAAAAAAATAGTCGTTGTTGTGACGAGTGCACCTAGCAGTACTACCCATACCGCTAGAACGCGCCACGGGTGTTTATAAGCAACTCGTGCCAGAAAATGTAAAAATTGCCCCATTAAAACTCCTTATTTAGCGTATTCGATTGCGCGTGTTTCGCGGATTACGTTTATCTTAATTGTACCAGGATACTGCATCGTACTCTCGATCTTATTCGCAATATCACGCGCTAATTTAATAGCCGTCAAATCATCAATTGCTTCTGGCGTCACAATCACGCGAACTTCACGCCCAGCACTAATGGCGTAGGACTTCTGGATGCCCTTGAAACTGTTAGCGATATTCTCGAGGTCACGCATACGTTCCGAGAAATTCTCTGCGCTAATGTTTCGCGCACCAGGACGAGCCGCAGACAATGCGTCACAGACGCGGACAACCAATGCTTCCGGAGTGGTTGCTTCGATATCATCATGATGAGCTTCAATTGCGTGCACAATTGCGTCGCTCATGCCGTACTTACGCGCCAGGTCTGCACCAATGTGGTGATGTTTGCCTTCGACTTTGTGCGTTACCGCCTTCCCTACGTCGTGAAGCAGTGTCGCGATCTTGGTCGTACGAACATCTGCACCGATTTCTTCCGCGATCAACCCGGCCATATGTGCCATCTCGGTGCTGTGCATCAATACGTTTTGACCATAACTTGTACGGAACTTCAACTCACCCAATAGTTGGATCATTTCTTTTGGAATACCAACAACGCCAACTTCACGCGCCGCATCTTCACCGGCCCGAATAACTTCTTTGCCGATTTCTTTTTCTGCCTTCGCGACAACTTCTTCGATGCGTCCCGGGTGAATACGGCCATCTTTCATGAGCATTTCCATTGTCATGCGTGCAACTTGGCGACGAAGTGGATCGAAGCTTGAAAGAATAATCATGCCAGGTGTGTCATCGACGAGAATATCGACACCCGTTGCGCGTTGGAGAGCCTGAATGTTACGCCCTTCTTTCCCGATGATGCGACCCTTCATTTCTTCGTCGAGCAATTTAATTGCAGTAACGGTTCGCTCGGCAGTCACTTCACTGCTCATACGCTCCATTGCAGTAACAAGAATCAGTTGCGCTTGCTCTTCGGCGGTATCGCGCGCATCGTTTTGCAACTTCCCAACTAACCCAACAAGGTCGGCTTTGATGTCACGTTCGGTCATTTCCATCAGCTTTTCGGCTGCTTCTTTTTTCTTCAGACCAGCGATTTTCTCGAGCTTGTCTTGCTGACGAGTACGAATCTCACGGATCTCGTTCTTCAACGATTCGACATCATCTTCTTGGGCGCGCAGCCCTTCAGCACGCTTGTCCAGTTCATCAATTTTACGATCAAGGCTGACTTCACGTTCACCAAGGCGGCTTTCCGTGCGATCCCAACCCTTGCGTCGTTCGTTTTCGTCTTTTTTCGAGTCATCAGCTAACTTAATTGCTTCATTTTTTGCCTTCAAGACAATATCACTTGCCTTTATCTTTGCATCAGCAATGACCTGGTCAGCTTTGCGTTTTCCGCCAGCCGTTCGAGTACGTGCGTAGACAGTTGTTCCGCCCACACCAGCAAGAATCCCGATTACAGCGGCAATTATTCCTTCTATCATGATGTTTCCTTCCTCAGACAGGCCTGGCCAAGTGTTCGTCTTGGCGGTATCGGTATCACAGGACGAGCTGAAAGTTTTCAAAAATTTACAGTGAGTCCACAGAATTATGTTCGGACTACTCTTATTGTAGCCCCGGCAAACCATTACTGGCAAGCTTATTTACGCGGGGTTGTGATGTGCGCTTCAGCACCATATTCGGGCATAACAAGTTCGTCATTTTCACCGGCCGTAAGACGTTCGATCCCAAGCGCCTGCCACCGCTCGGTTGTCGTACCTACAATAGGAATCTTCTGGCTATCCGCAATAGTATTCAAGACGGTTAGGCCAATACGGAGTCCCGTAAAACTTCCCGGACCCTGAAATGCGACAATACCCGAGATATCATCCCAAGATTTGCCGATTTTTTGAAAGTTGTCCTGCAAATAGCCCAGAAGACCTTTTGCAAGCGTTCGTCCCGACTCCCATTCGTCATCAATACGAGTCTCGCCATCAATCAGGCTTAATTTACAGACAGGGGTTGAGGTATCAAGTAATACAATCATAATTTCTCCAGTAGTTCAGTTGGCCCTTCAAGGGTCAGTTTACGGCTTGTTTCTGTTGGTGCTTCAAAAACGATACCCAGGCGATTACCTGGCAGGACACCTTCGACTATATCCGCCCACTCAATCACCGTGACGGTCAGTGGATCTTGGGTCGTTTCTGACAATTCATTTGCCATAATACCCGCATCGTTCAAGCGATAGAAGTCGTAATGCGCGAGTTGCAAGTCATCGCGTGCATCGTACACACGACTAATCGTAAAGCTTGGACTCTGCACGTCCTCATCGATTCCTAAGCCAAGCGCTAACCCTTTAACAAACGTTGTTTTTCCTGCGCCAACGTCACCCGTCAGCTCAATCGTTTCGCCACCACTTAAAAGTGACCCTATTTTCTGTCCAAGGGCACGTGTTTCATGTTCGTTACTGACCTCTATAATCATCAGAAGTAGTATATCACCTAGTACTTTTGAGGTCACTGCATTACAATTGAGCGTAAGCACTATGCGCATTTCCGATACTATCCTGGAAACGTTGCTCGGGCGGGCAAACTTAGCAGATCCCAAGCAAATAACGACTCTGAAAGAAGAGGCGTCTCGTTCAAAACGCTCTTTGCAAGAGACAGTTATTGACCAACGCTTAACAGATGACAAAACACTCGTTCAGCTGTTTGCTGATTACGCAGGCGTCCCCTACGTCGAACTCGACCCGCAAAACATTCCACAAGAAGCGCTACAACTACTGCCAGAACGTATCGCGCGTCAGTACAACGCACTCGTATTTAAGATTGACGAAGAAGGTGTTCGCTACCTTGCGATGGAAGACCCTGATGACATTCAGGCAGTTAACTTTATTCAAAAAGAAATTGGCGTTAATTCTCGCGTATACATCGCAACCCGTGAAAATATCCTTACAGCCCTGGAAGCTTACCGTGGCGACGTCAATCAAGAGCTCAACGAGGTAATTGATGTCCAGCGTGTTTCCGATAGCGAAGCTCAAGCCATCAGCGAACAAGATATCGCTGAGGATTCTCCAATCGCCCAAACGGTTAATTTGCTCCTCGAATATGCAATTCGCTCACACGCCTCTGACGTTCACATCGAACCACGCGAAGAATTCGTCCAGATTCGTTACCGCATCGACGGTATCCTCAAAGAAGTAAACCGCTTGCCCCGCAACGTCCTTGGGCCACTGATTAGCCGTATTAAGATTCTCGCAAACCTCAAGATCGACGAACGCCGCGTCCCACAAGATGGTCGTTTCAAGATCAAAGTCGGTGGGAAGCAGTACGCACTTCGTGTCAGCTCATTGCCGATCTCTGATGGTGAAAAAGTCGCAATGCGTATTCTTGACGAATCAAACGAAGCGGTTGGACTAGAAGCGCTTGGCTACTGGGGTAAAGCACTCAGTGATATCAAGAAAGAAATCATGGAACCAAACGGTATCGTCCTCATGACGGGACCAACCGGTTCAGGTAAGTCTACAAGTCTTTTCAGCATCCTCACGATCCTCAACCGTCCAAACGTTAACATCTCGACGATCGAAGACCCGGTTGAATACAAAATTCCAGGTGTCAACCAAACGCAGACAAACTCAAAAGCAGGAATGACCTTTGCGACTGGCCTCCGCGCACTCCTTCGCCAAGACCCAAACATCATCATGATCGGTGAGGTTCGTGACGGCGAAACTGCCAACCTGGCAATCCAAGCGGCACTCACAGGACACATGGTTTTTAGTACACTACACACAAATGACG
>Ga0247808_10000495_pt1 | contig 19293 bp, 14 predicted proteins | sample UWRJL089202R1_FD_179914 | JGI IMG/M metagenome (GOLD analysis project Ga0247808, IMG submission 179914) | Plant litter microbial communities from Arlington Agricultural Research Station in Wisconsin, United States - UWRJ-L089-202R-1 | ecosystem: Environmental > Terrestrial > Plant litter >... | reverse complement strand
GTTTGGCGCCAGTGCTTATCAAGAAAGGTCGGTATAGAATATAAGGAATACCATTTCCCTGCATACGACAAGATATCTACTTTTTCTACAGGTGAATTTTCCATGACCATTTTTGTTATTAAGCTACGATTAAGCAAATGTAAATTCTTTATCATAAAACCCTCGGGCAGAAATAAAGTTTTAAAAACGATTTTTTAAAACTAACCGAAATCGATAACTTCGAACGAATATAACCAGTAAAAAAACAAAGAATCATGAAGATAACGGTAGTAGGTGCAGGAGCAGTAGGCGCAACATGCGCTGACAACATTGCAAGAAAAGAACTGGCGGAAGAACTCGTTTTACTCGATATTAAAGAAGGCTTTGCCGAAGGTAAAGCGATCGATATGATGCAAACCGCTACGCTTTTGGGCTTTGACACTAAAGTCACTGGAGTAACTAATGATTACAGCAAAACTGCCGGCTCAACGGTTGCAGTGATTACCTCGGGATTACCGCGCAAACCTGGGATGACAAGGGAAGAATTGATTGGTATTAATGCCGGTATCGTTAAAGGTGTTGCTGAAAATATTTTGAAATTTTCACCTGATGCCATCATCATCGTGATCAGCAATCCAATGGATACCATGACCTATCTGGCATTAAAATCACTAGGATTGCCGAAAAACAGAATTATAGGTATGGGCGGTACGCTCGACAGTGCCCGTTTCAAATATTATTTAAGTGTGGCCTTACAGTGTAACCCAAATGACCTGCAGGGTTTTGTAATCGGTGGACATGGTGATACTACGATGATTCCATTAACAAGATATGCAACCTACCAGAGCCTGCCGGTTTCAGAGCTGTTGGATCAGGCTACATTAGATAAAGTTGCCGCAGATACTATGGTTGGCGGTGCTACGCTTACGGGTCTTTTGGGAACCTCAGCATGGTATGCCCCAGGTGCAGCGGGAGCAGCATTGGTTGAAAGTATCGTAAGAAATGAAAAGAAAATATTTACCTGCTGTGTAGCACTTGAAGGAGAATACGGACAGCAAGACATCTGCCTGGGCGTCCCTGTGATTATCGGTAGCAATGGTTGGGAGTCAATTATTGACTACAAACTAAATGAACAGGAACAGGCAGCATTTAATAAAAGTGCAGATGCCGTTAGAAACATGAACAATGTTTTAGCTGAAATGAAACTGATTTAGTGTAATGCCTAATACGACAATCCCACTTACACTTATTAATCTTAATGACGACGGTTTCCATCTTTTGGTGGAAATTGTTGTTTACGGACAGAAGCATTTTGCTGTCTTAGACACGGGTGCCTCACGCTCTGTGTTTGACGCTGGATTTACCGCCAAATATAATTCAAGTCCGATATCAGAACATGAAGTTCCTGCGGATGAGACCTTCGCAACGACATTGTTCAGCACTTCTAACACTGCCCTGGCAAATTTTCCGCAACTTAAAATCGGTCGTATGGTACTTACCGACTATACCGTGGTAGCGCTAGACCTGGCAAGTGTAAACGAAGCCTACAGCCTGCTCGGGCATCCGGCAGTGGTAGGGATCATCGGTGGAGATATACTGTTTTCACATCAGGCAAAGATCAATTATGAGACTTTTAAGATGACGTTGAGATACTAATTCAAATCACAAAAAAACGGCCTGCACTTTTAGCACAGGCCGTTTTCGTTTATAGACGATTAACTAAGCGTCAATCTTGGCATATTTTGCATTTCTTTCGATAAAGTCCCTACGCGGAGCAACCTCATCGCCCATCAGCATAGAGAAAGTATGATCACACTCTGCAGCGTTTTCTATGGTAGCCTGCATTAATGTCCGGTTTGCCGGATTCAACGTAGTATCCCACAACTGCTCAGCGTTCATCTCACCCAAACCTTTATAGCGCTGGATATGTACGCTTTCTTCTTTACCTGCTCCTTTTAGACGTTGAACAGCAGCATCACGTTGCTGATCATTCCAGCAGTACTCCTGCTCTTTTCCTTTCTTAACAAGGTAGAGTGGCGGTGCAGCGATGTAGACATAACCAGCTTCAATAAGCGCCTTCATGTATCTGAAGAAGAATGTCAGGATCAAAGTAGTAATGTGTGATCCATCGATATCCGCATCCGTCATGATCACGATCTTGTGGTATCTTAATTTGGTAATGTTTAATGCCTTGTCATCTTCCGGGGTACCGATACTAACACCTAAAGCAGTAAACATATTCTTGATCTCATCATTCTCGTAGATCTTATGTTCCATTGCTTTCTCGACATTCAGAATCTTACCTTTTAATGGAAGAATAGCCTGGAAGTTACGATCGCGGCCCTGCTTCGCAGTACCACCCGCAGAGTCTCCCTCTACCAGATAGAGTTCACATTTTTCAGGATCATTATCAGAACAATCGGCAAGCTTACCAGGTAAGCCAGAACCACCCATTACAGATTTACGCTGAACCATTTCGCGTGCCTTACGGGCAGCAGCACGGGCGGTAGCAGCAATAATTACCTTGCTGATGATTGCTCTCGCATCTTTTGGATTTTCCTCAAGATAGTTGTTCAATGCCTCACCGACAGCAATATCTACTGCACCCATTACCTCAGAGTTACCCAATTTGGTTTTGGTCTGTCCTTCAAACTGAGGCTCCTGTACTTTTACAGAAACAACAGCAGTAAGACCTTCCCTGAAGTCATCGCCAGTAATCTCAAACTTTACGTTTTTCAACAAGCCAGATTTGTCAGCATAAGCTTTAAGCGTACGTGTAAGTCCCCTTCTAAAACCTGCAATATGTGTTCCCCCTTCATGGGTATTAATGTTATTCACATAAGAGTGTACGTTTTCTGCATAACTCTCATTGTAAGTCAACGCAAGCTCTACAGGAATACCATTTTTAAGTCCTTCAACATAAATTGGCTCTGCAATCAGAGATGGACGGTTGCCATCAAGAAACTGTACAAATTCTTTTAGACCACCTTGTGAAAGAAAGACTTCAGAAAGATAATTTCCAGCCTCATCAGTCTCACGTTCATCTGTTAAAGTCAGGCTAATTCCTTTATTTAAAAAAGACAACTCTCTTAAACGTGACGCCAGGGTATCATAACGATATTCCGTAGTCTGAGTAAAGATTTCAGGATCGGGAGTAAACGTAATGATTGTTCCTCTCTTATCAGTATCACCTACAACTTTCACATCGTATTGTGGCTTACCTTTTTCATATTCCTGCATCCAGAGTTTACCATCACGGTTAACTTCTGCTTTCAGGTGCGTGGATAATGCGTTTACGCAACTCACACCCACACCATGCAAACCACCAGAAACCTTATAGGTGTCTTTATCAAACTTACCACCAGCGTGCAGCACGGTCATAACGATCTCTAAAGCAGATTTCTTTTCTTTTTGCATCATGCCGGTAGGGATGCCCCTACCGTTATCTTCTACTCTGATGGAATTGTCCTTCAGGATATTTACTGTAATTGTATCCGCATGTCCGGCAAGTGCCTCATCAATGGAGTTATCTACAACCTCATAAACAAGATGGTGTAATCCTTTAACTCCGGTATCGCCTATATACATAGAAGGGCGCTTACGCACCGCTTCCAAACCTTCTAATACCTGTATATTATCTGCCGAATAATTTGACTTTGGATCTTTTTCTTCGCTCATAAATTTTAATAAAACAATTAGATTCAAAAATAACCATTTTAGGCCAATTACCCGCAAATGTGGATAACTATTTGACGTAAAACACTCAAAAAATGACCTAAAAAATGGAGTTATTTAGGATACTAAATTTGAAATTTTATATTTGCTAAAAATTATCGTTTCCGGTATTCCCGATCCGCTTTTTCAAGAGCGTTAAAACAAGCCCGGGTGCTCAGCGATAACTAGATGACCTGTAAAAAAACAACCGATATATAATGAGATTAAACACTTTACAACTAAGCAAAATTGCGACAGCAGTTGCATTAGTTTCAGTAATGGCAGCTTGCCAGAGCAAAGACAACGGAGCAGCACCTGCTTCCAAAAAAACCGAATCATCGTCTGTAGATAATAAAGATCAGATCGTTTATGTAAACTCTGATTCACTATTGACTAAATACCAATATTTTAAAGACCTTAAAGAGAAGCTTGACACAAAATCTAAAGCTGCTCAGGCAGATATGGGTGCAAAAACTCAGGCGTTTCAGAGAGAAGTTGCCCAGTATCAACAACAGCAAAATACGTTACCTGCTGACCAGAGAGCCGCTACAGAACAAAGATTGTCCCGTAAACAGCAGGAATTGCAAGCTTACCAACAGAATGCTGGTGCTGCCTTACAAACTGAACAGGCAACTGAGCAGGAAAAATTGTATGATAAAGTTGCTGATTACCTGAAAACGTTTGCTAAAACCAAAGGATATAAAATGGTACTTACCTATTCTAAAGGCAACAGTGCAATTTTGTTTGCAGATGAATCTCTAGACATCACTAGCGAAGTTATCGTGGGCTTGAATGAAGCATACAAATCGGATAAAAAGTAATTCATTTACTAATCGAATAGAATGCCCTAATTTTTAGGGCATTTTTTTTGCTTTAATTTTTACTATGGAAAGTACTGATCAAATCAATCACGAGAAATTCATGCGTATTGCTATTGGGTTTTCAGAGCGCAATGTTACAGAAAGTATAGGTGGGCCCTTTGGTGCTGCTGTTGTAAGAGGTGGTGAATTAATTGCTGCCAGTGGTAACAGGGTTACAGCAACGAATGACCCGACAGCGCATGCTGAGGTTTCGGCTATCCGTCTTGCCTGCGAAAAACTACAGACTTTTGATCTGACCGGCTGTGTGATATACACCAGCTGTGAACCATGCCCGATGTGCCTAAGCGCCATCTATTGGGCAAGAATTGACCATATTTATTACGCCAATACCAAGGTTGATGCAGATGTTATCGGCTTTAGCGATAAGTTTATCTATGAGGAGATTGAGAAGCCTATGCACGAACGTAAAATACCAGTTATTCAACTCCTTCGTGATGAGGCTCAACAGGCTTTCACGCTTTGGGACCAGTCTGCTATGAAAATAGATTATTAAACTTCTTTTTTTTGCTCATCATCAAACATGGTCTCATTGAGATCATCAATTTCCCGCCTGTCGCGTTTGGTAGGCCGGCCGGCTCCGCGGTCACGCTGTAAAGCCGGTGCATGAAACATTGACTTATAGGCTATGGTAGATTCCAATGGCGTGATATCTTTATACTTGGTAACCGCAATCTTAGCTTCAACGCGGGTGTAGAGGAGTTCCAACACCTCGATCACTTTTTTTTCAATTCCTTTTGATACCTGATATACTTCTCCAACTTTAACAATTGCCGAAGCTTTGAGGTTCTGCCCATTAAGCTTTACCCGACCTGCCTTGCAGGCTTCAGTAGCGAGGCTACGCGTCTTAAACAGACGAATTGCCCATAGGTATTTATCGATACGTAACTTTTCCTGTTCAGCCATAAAAAATCAAAAATACATAAGAAAACATCGCTCAATACATAAAATTGATTTATTTTGTCGGAAATTAAAATTAATCATGATAGCAGAATTAAAAAAGTTGGTAGAAGCCGCGTGGGAGGATAGAACTTTACTGGAATACAATCAGTATGCCGAAGCAATCGAAACTACAATAATGCAGTTGGACAAAGGAGAACTTCGTGTAGCAGAACCTGTTTTGAATTCGTGGGGAATAAATGAATGGGTAAAGAAAGCTGTGATTTTATATTTCCCAATCAGACAGATGAAGGAAATTGAAGTTGGCCCTTTTGTTTTTCATGATAAAATGAAACTTAAAACCAATTACAAAGAGTTAGGTGTGCGTGTAGTACCTCACGGTATTGCAAGATATGGTGCATATCTGGCCAAAGGTGTGATCCTGATGCCATCTTATGTTAATATCGGCGCCTATGTAGACGAAGGCACTATGGTAGATACCTGGGCTACTGTAGGTTCATGTGCACAGATAGGTAAACATGTGCATTTGAGTGGTGGTGTCGGTATTGGAGGTGTTTTAGAACCAATTCAGGCTGCCCCGGTTATTATTGAAGACAATTGTTTTCTTGGATCAAGAGCAATCGTAGTAGAAGGTGTACGCGTAGAAAGAGAAGCGGTATTGGGTGCCAATGTAGTACTTACTGCCTCTACTAAAATTATTGACGTTACTGGCAGCACGCCGGTAGAATATAAAGGTATCGTTCCTGCCCGTTCTGTGGTTATACCTGGAACTTATGCTAAACAATTTCCTGCCGGAGAATATCAGGTTCCATGCGCACTAATTATTGGCAAACGCAAAGAGTCTACTGATTTAAAGACTTCTCTTAACAATGCATTAAGAGAACATAACGTAGCTGTTTAATGAGAATTGGTTTTGACGGAAAAAGGGCCGCAAACAATCTGACCGGACTGGGTAACTACAGCAGGTCACTAATTGAACAACTGGCTTTCTTTTTCCCTCAAAACCAGTATCTGATATACACAGCTAAAGTTAAAAGCAATCCTCAGATACACTCTTTTTTTCAGACCGACAATATCGAGCTGAAGCTACCAAAAAAAAGCTCTGGGTTACTATGGCGGACTTTCGGCATTAAAAGGCAATTGGAGAATGATGGTATAGCTCTTTTTCACGGCTTAAGTCATGAACTTCCATATGGTTTAAGAACCGCGGGAATAAAATCCGTTGTCACCATCCACGACCTGATCTTTCTGAAGTACCCCCAGTACTACAAATTACCTGATCGCATTATTTATTGGTTAAAAAGCCGGTATGCTTGTCGTCACGCTGACGGGATTATAGCTATTAGTGAGCAAACCAAGCAGGATATCATGACGCATTATCATATCGATGCAGAGAAAATACAGGTCATTTACCAAACCTGTGATGACGCATTTAAACTACAACTCCCGGATAGCAGGCTCAGGGATATCAAAGTAAAATATCAGCTTCCTGAAAAATACATCCTGAATGTTGGCACCATTGAAGACCGCAAAAATCTGCTAACATTAATCCGGGCGCTAAAAGATGTTCCGGAAGTTTACAAACTTCTGGTAATTGGTAAGGAGAAACCTTATGCAGAACTGGTAAAAAAAGAAATTGAAGTCCTGGGCTTACAGGAGCGTGTGATATTCCTTAAAAATATTCCTTTTGCCGATCTCCCAGGCATTTATCAGATGGCTGAACTGTTTGTATATCCATCTCTCTACGAAGGTTTTGGCATTCCCATCATTGAAGCACTGTTTTCAGCTATTCCCGTTATCGCTGCTACAGGCTCCTGCCTCGAAGAAGCTGGTGGTCCGTCAAGCTTATACACTGAACCCTTTGATCATGCTACAATGGCCAGACTTATCAATCTGATCATATCTGATCCAATAAAAAGGCAAAATATGATTGCAGATGGAAAAGCGTTTGTTCAGAAATTTGATGCGACATTACTATCTGCCCAATTAATGGAATATTATTCCCAAATTTCTGAGTCTGCAGCCCTGTCCTGATATTTTTACCTTAAATTTGCTGCATGTTTAAAAAAGATTTAGAGTCTGCACTAACCGTGTTAAAAAACGGGGGCGTAATCCTCTACCCTACCGATACCGTATGGGGGCTGGGCTGTGATGCCACCAATCCTGAGGCTGTAGAAAGAATTAATACGATTAAACAACGTACGGCTGATAAAAGCTTTATTGTATTACTTGATACGGATTCAAAAATTCAAAGTTATATCAATGATGTTCCGGAAGTAGCCTATGATTTGATCGAGTTTGCTGAGCACCCATTAACGGTCGTATTCTCAAATGCCAAAAATCTGGCTCCTAACGTAATCAATGCTGATGGTAGTGTAGGTATTAGAATTGTCAGACAAGAATTCTGCAAACAATTGATACAACGATTCCGAAAACCACTGGTTTCATCATCTGCCAACATTTCGGGTAATCCTACACCTGAATCCTTTGCGGATATAGACGAAGAAATTATCGAATTGGTCGACTATGTTGTGGAGACCGGTCAGTCGGATAACACCAAAAACAAGCCTTCAACGATTATAAAAATCGGCCCCGGAGGTGAGTTTTCCTTTATAAGAAAGTAAGTTTTATTACTTTTGCAAAAACCAGATGATCCTTCCCTAATGAGAATGATCAATAATACTGTGTAACAACGCGAGTTGGAAACGGCCAGAGATTCATAGCCGCTTAACTAATAAACCTCAATGAAAGAATATATACAGCATCCTGTTTTCACTGTTTTAGCTGATATAGCACAAAGCAATCAAATTGAAGCATACGTGATCGGAGGATTTGTTCGTGATTTGTTGTTAAAGCGTCCATCTAAAGACATTGATATTGTTGTCCTGGGAAATGGTATAGATTACGCAGAAAAAGTAGCTAAAAAACTACAGACCAAAGTTAGTGTATTCAAAAATTTTGGAACAGCTATGCTGAGGTATCAGGATCTGGAGATCGAATTTGTTGGTGCAAGGAAAGAGTCTTACCGTGCGGATTCAAGAAAGCCGATCGTAGAAAATGGAACTATTGCAGACGACCAGCTGAGGCGCGATTTTACAATCAATGCCCTGGCGATTTCCATGAATAAGGAGAATTTCGGCGCCCTCGTTGATCCTTTCGATGGGGTCGCAGATTTGGATCAAAAACTCATACGAACTCCACTGGAACCTGAAACGACTTTTTCTGATGATCCCCTGAGAATGATGCGCGCAATCCGCTTTGCCTCGCAACTCAATTTCAGTATTGATCCCCAGACATTAAAGGCAATCAGTCAGCAGAAAGAAAGGATTAGTATTGTATCCAAAGAACGGATTACAGACGAATTAAATAAAATCATTTTATCAAAACTACCTTCAATAGGTTTCAAATATTTATTTGATACCGGTCTGTTGCACATTATCTTTCCACAGATGGCCAATTTATATGGTGTTGATATTATCAATGGTAAGGGGCACAAAGACAATTTTTACCATACCTTGCAGGTTCTGGATAATATTTGCTTGTCAACAGACGATCTGTGGTTACGTTGGGCAGCTATCCTTCACGATATTGCCAAGCCAGCAACGAAAAGGTTTGAAGAAGGTCATGGCTGGACATTTCACGGCCATGAAGATAAAGGCGCCAGAATGGTTCCCCATATTTTCGGACAATTGAAACTTCCGCTTAATGAGAAAATGAAATATGTGCAAAAACTTGTGCAGCTGCATTTGAGACCTATCGTTCTTGCTCAGGAGGTTGTCACAGACTCTGCGGTTAGACGACTACTCTTCGATGCTGGTGAAGACATTGAGAGCTTAATGACGCTCTGTAATGCAGATGTGACGACGAAAAATGAGTATAAGGTAAAGAAATACAGAAACAATTTTGAACTCGTAAAACAGAAACTCAAAGATGTGGAGGAAAGGGACAAAGTTCGTAACTGGCAACCGCCCATTTCAGGAACCGATATCATGGAGGTTTTTGGACTGAAAGCTGGCAAGGAAGTTGGACTACTCAAAAATGCCATACGGGAAGCGATCCTGGAAGGTGAAATTACCAACGATCATGATGTGGCAATGCAATTTATGCTGGATAAGGCCAAAGAGTTTGGATTAACACCGGTATCCCATCAATAGGATACCAAAGAATTTATTTTATTTTTTAATTTTATAGAACAGAAAAAAAGATCTAATGGCGATTTATAGATTTAAAGTTAGTTTTGAAGATTTTGATGAGGTAACAAGAGAGATTGATATCAAATCTACTCAAACGTTTGAGGACTTACACAAGGCTATTCACCGTTCTACCGGATACACCTTTGAGAAATCCTCTTCCTTTTATGTGAGTACGGACCATTGGATAAAGGGCGATGAAATTGCTTTCCAACCCAACCAACGTAAAATAGACAGAGGTGTAGCCTTAATGGAAAAATCTAAACTCAGCAGTTTCATTGAAGATCCACATCAGAAATTTTACTACATCTATAATTTTGACCGTCCCTTTGATTTTCATGTGGAGCTGATTAAAATTATCCTGGAAGATGATCCGCGCATTGAGTATCCATTTTTATTCAAAAGCACGGGAGAGGCTCCGAAAATAATCGACAAAAACAGCTTTGGTGCAATTGCAGTGTCGAGCAATCCTGTATCTACAGATTTTGACTTTTTAAATGAAATGGACTTTGTTCCCGAAGACACTGAAGAACTTGAAGCCATGGGTGGAAGAGGCATAAATACCGAAGAAAAATCAGAAGCGCAGGACGAAGAAGAAAGCGAAGACAGTGACGAATTCTCAGAATCTGAAGGTTACGATGATGAAGACTTTGATAGTAAAGAAGACTATTAATGCCTGATTTGGCTACGAATAAGACGCTGATCGTTATTGCCGGACCTACGGCTGTCGGTAAAACAGCGGTGGGCGTTGAGGTAGCCAAACATTTTGATACAGAGATTATCTCGGCTGACTCCAGGCAGTTCTTTATAGAAACTGAGCTGGGAACCGCCAAACCCTCTATAAATGAGCTAGCTGAGGTGAAGCACCATTTTATCAACTCTCATCACATACAGGATTTCTTCAGTACCGGAGATTTCGAACAGCAGGTTATGCATCTTTTAGAACAGCTGTTTTTAAGTCACAACGTTATTGTAATGGTGGGCGGCTCGGGCTTATACATCAATGCTGTGCTAAATGGGCTTGATGATCTTCCGGAAACAGATCTTAATATTCGTGAGCAATTGAATGCGCTCTTCGCTAATGAAGGCCTGGAGCCTATCAGGAAACGACTTGAAGACCTTGATCCGGAATATTACCTGACTGTAGACCAAAACAACCCACAACGCCTGATACGTGGCCTGGAATTTTACCTCTCAACAGGGGACAAGTTATCCTCTTATCTTCAGCATACCAAAAAGCAACGACCATTCAATATTATCCGTATCGGATTAAATAAAGATAGAAAAGAATTGTATGATCAGATCAACCATCGGGTAGATATGATGCTAGAAGCTGGTCTATTGGATGAAGTAAAAGCACTCCTGCCCTTTCGGGCATTGAACGCCTTAAAAACGGTAGGTTACTCAGAATTATTTGATTATCTAGACGGCAGCAGGTCTCTTGAAGATGCTGTGAATGCCATCAAACAAAATACGCGCAGGTTTGCCAAGCGCCAGCTTACCTGGTTCCGTAAAGATCCGGAGATGAAGTGGTACCACCCGGATCAACTCGAGACATTACTTGCTGATCTGGATCAAATGATTGCAAATGCTAAGCCTGGGCAGTAGGCCCTCCAAATGTCATTGGATATGCTGAGCTCTCGTCCTGAGTTTTTATCCGCCCATTAACTGCTTCAAATTTTTCGATATTATCCTGCATAGCATTGATCAGGCGTTTCGCATGTTCGGGCGTGAGTATAATCCTGGACTTCACTTTAGCCTTAGGGATACCTGGCATCACGCGAATAAAGTCAAGTACAAATTCTGTATTGGAATGCGTAATGATGGCCAGATTAGAGAATATACCCTCTGCAATTTCTTCAGAAAGTTCTATATTAAGTTGGTTTTCGTTCTGTTGTTCTTCCATGCTGTAAAATTACTTTTTTAATCTAAAATAACCGGCATCAGATTTCCATTAAAAAATGGCAAAAAAAATCCCCCTGTCTTTCAACAGGGGGATTTCTATCAAGTTAATTATTAAGCTTCTACTTCTTCTTGTTTTGAAGCTAACAATTTATCGTACTCTTCCTGAGAACCAACGATGATTCTTTCGTATCCGCGTACACCAGTTCCAGAAGGAATCAAGTGACCAACAATTACGTTTTCTTTCAGTCCAAGCATATTATCACGTTTACCAGCGATAGCTGCCTCATTCAATACTTTAGTAGTTTCCTGGAAGGAAGCTGCAGAGATGAATGATTTAGTACCTAATGACGCACGGGTAATACCCTGTAATACTGAACTCGCTGTTGCAGGTCTTGCATCACGTACTTCAATCTGTTTTAAATCCTTACGTTTCAATTGAGAATTTTCATCTCTTAATTTACGTAATGAAATAATCTGACCTGGTTTAACAGTGTTTGAATCACCAGCTTCTACAACAACTTTCTTGTCATAAATCTCATCATTCTCCACCATGAAATCCCAACGATCTACAGAATTGTTCTCTAAGAAACTAGTGTCTCCCGGATCTTCAATATGTACCTTTTGCATCATCTGGTGAACGATAACCTCAAAGTGCTTGTCGTTGATTTTCACACCTTGTAAACGGTAAACCTCTTGGATACCATTTACTAAGTATTCCTGAACAGCAGCAGGGCCTTTGATCGCTAAAATATCAGCAGGTGATATTGATCCATCAGATAACGGCATACCAGCTTTCACAAAGTCGTTATCCTGTACCAGGATGTGTTTTGATAATGGAACCAGGTATTTTTTAACTTCTCCGTCTTTCGACTCGATAGTCATCTCCCTGTTACCACGTTTAACACCTCCTAAGGTTACCACACCATCAATTTCAGTTACTACAGCTGGGTTAGATGGATTACGCGCTTCGAATAACTCAGTTACACGTGGTAAACCACCTGTAATATCCCTTGTTTTTCCTGTAGCACGTGGAATTTTAACTAAGATCTGTCCAGTTTTAACTGCTTCACCTTCGTCGATAGCAATGTGGGCACCAACAGGGATGTTATATCCTCTGATCAGTTCACCTTTTTTATCTACTACCCTTACAGAAGGGTTTTTAGTTTTATCACGTGTATCAATAATTACTTTTTCACGGTGACCAGTTTGCTCATCTGATTCTTCACGGAAGGTAACACCTTCAACAATCGCATCAAACTCGATCTTACCTGCAAACTCAGAGATAATAACCGCGTTGTACGGATCCCATGAACAGATTCTGTCGCCTTTAGTAATTTTTGCTCCGTCTTCAACATATAAGAATGAACCATAAGGAATATTATTCGTCATGATGATCTTATTAGTTCCTGCTTCAACAATTTTGAATTCACCTGAACGACCCAAAACGATTTGTTTAAGACCATCTTCAGTATCATTCTCAACCGTACGCACATTTTCGAATTCGATGATACCATCAAATTTGGCAATGATCTGCGACTCGGCAGCAATGTTGGAAGCGGTACCACCCACGTGGAAAGTACGTAGTGTTAACTGTGTACCCGGCTCACCGATTGACTGTGCAGCAATTACACCAACAGCCTCACCTTTTTGAACACGTTTACCAGTTGCTAAGTTACGTCCGTAACACAGCGCACAAACACCTCTTTTGTTTTCACATGTCAATACAGAACGAATTTCAACACCTTCAAGTGGAGAATCATCAATTGCTCTCGCAATTTCTTCATCAATATCCTGACCTGCCGAAACAAGTAAAGTACTGTCTAAAGGATTGAATACATCATGCAGGGAAATACGTCCTAAAATTCTGTCATATAATGGCTCAACGATATCCTCATTATCTTTCAGAGCAGTCGTATACATACCTCTTAAAGTACCGCAATCTTCAGCATTTACAATCATGTCTTGTGCAACATCATGTAAACGACGTGTCAGGTAACCAGCATCGGCCGTTTTCAGGGCCGTATCTGCCAAACCTTTACGTGCACCGTGGGTAGAGATAAAGTACTCTAATACCGACAGTCCTTCTTTAAAGTTGGATAAAATTGGATTTTCAATAATCTCACCACCTGATCCTGATTTCTGAGGCTTAGCCATCAGACCACGCATTCCGCAAAGCTGACGAATCTGCTCTTTAGATCCACGTGCACCAGAGTCAAGCATCATGTATACAGAGTTGAAACCCTGGTTATCGCTCGATAACTGCGTCATCACGAATGATGTCAAGCGGTTATTGATACGCGTCCAGATATCAATGATCTGGTTATAACGCTCATTATTGGTAATGAATCCCATATTATAGTTATTCCTTACCTCATCAACCTCAGCCGAAGCTTGCTCTAACAGCGCATGTTTTTCAACCGGAATGTTTACATCTTGTAAATTAAATGATAAACCTCCTCTAAACGCCATTTGGAAACCAAGTTCTTTGATATCATCAAGGAACCTTGCAGCGCGTGCCATACCAGTGATTTTTACAACCTCACCAATAATATCACGCAATGATTTTTTCGTTAATAATTCGTTAATATAACCAACTTCCTCAGGAACCATTTGGTTGAAGAGTACACGTCCAACGGTAGTATCAATTAATTTATGAACGATAACGCCATTTTCCTTAATTTTTGCTTTTACTTTAATAAAAGCATGCAGGTCAATACGTTTCTCATTATAAGCAATAATAACCTCTTCAGCAGAATAGAAGATCGAATCCTGGCCTTTAACTACACGTCCTTCATCAGTCCTGCGACCTTTAGTGATGTAATACAGACCCAAAACCATATCCTGTGATGGTACAGTAATCGGCGTACCGTTTGCTGGGTTTAAAATATTGTGTGCAGCAAGCATCAGAACCTGGGCTTCCAAAATAGCAGCATGACCTAAAGGTAAATGCACAGCCATCTGGTCACCGTCAAAATCCGCGTTGAATGCAGTACAAACAAGTGGGTGTAACTGAATTGCCTTACCCTCAACCAGCTTAGGCTGGAATGATTGAATACCCAATCTGTGCAATGTAGGCGCACGATTCAGTAATACAGGGTGACCTTTCAGTACGTTCTCCAGAATATCCCAAACTAATGGATCTTTTCTGTCAACAATTTTCTTTGCTGATTTTACTGTTTTAACGATTCCACGTTCGATCATCTTGCGAATGATAAACGGTTTAAAAAGTTCTGCAGCCATATCTTTTGGTAAACCGCATTCGTGTAATTTCAGGTTTGGACCTACAACAATTACAGAACGTGCTGAATAATCCACACGTTTACCCAATAGATTCTGACGGAAACGACCTTGTTTACCTTTCAGGATATCTGAAAGAGATTTAAGGGCACGGTTACCTTCAGTTTTAACAGCATTTACTTTACGTGAGTTATCAAATAATGAGTCAACTGCTTCCTGTAACATACGTTTCTCATTACGCAGAATTACTTCCGGCGCTTTGATCTCGATCAAACGTTTTAAACGGTTGTTACGGATAATTACACGACGGTACAAATCATTCAAGTCAGACGTAGCAAAACGTCCACCTTCAAGAGGTACCAAAGGGCGTAATTCAGGTGGAATCACAGGAACAATCTTGATAATCATCCATTCTGGATTGTTCTCAATTCTTGTTTTTGCACCACGGAAAGCCTCTACAACCTGAAGACGTTTTAAAGCCTCATTTTTACGTTGTTGAGAAGTTTCGTTTGCAGCCTGGTGACGCAGGTTGTATGATAATGTATCTAAATCAATGCGTTTCAATAAATCTTCTAACGCTTCAGCACCCATTTTGGCGATGAATTTATTAGGATCTTTATCGTCCAGATATTGGTTCTCTTTAGGTAACTTATCAAGAATATCTAAATACTCTTCTTCAGTTAAGAAATCCATATACTGAATACCCTGATCTCCCATTAAACCAGCCTGAATAACTACATAACGTTCGTAGTAAATGATCAGGTCAAGTCTTTTTGTTGGCAAACCTAAAAGATATCCGATTTTGTTCGGCAGGGAACGGAAATACCAGATATGCGCTACAGGAACCACCAAATTGATGTGACCCATACGCTCTCTACGTACTTTTTTCTCAGTTACCTCAACACCACAACGGTCACAAACAATCCCTTTATAACGGATACGTTTATATTTACCGCAATGACATTCGTAATCTTTTACCGGACCAAAAATACGCTCACAGAACAAACCATCACGCTCAGGCTTGTAAGTACGGTAATTGATGGTCTCAGGTTTCAACACCTCTCCGCTGGAACGCTCTAAAATAGCCTCCGGCGACGCCAAACTAATGGTGATCGAGGTGAAATTGCTTTTTAATTTGTTATCCTTTTTGTAAGACATATCTTTTTTGAGTTTTAAGTGATAAGTATAGGATGGTATGCCTTTAAAAGCATACCATCCGACTTAAAACTTTTAGTCTAACGTAATATCTAAACCTAATCCACGTAGCTCATGTACCAATACATTGAATGATTCTGGTACACCAGGCGTAGGAAGATTCTCTCCCTTAACTATGGCTTCATAAGTTTTGGCCCTGCCGATCACATCATCCGACTTAACGGTTAAGATCTCCTGCAGGATATTGGCTGCTCCAAATGCTTCAAGTGCCCAAACCTCCATCTCACCAAAACGTTGTCCACCAAACTGAGCTTTACCACCCAATGGTTGTTGCGTAATTAATGAATATGGTCCGATTGAACGTGCGTGCATTTTGTCATCAACCATGTGACCTAATTTAAGCATGTAGATAATACCTACAGTAGTTGGCTGATCAAAACGCTCACCAGTCAAACCATTATGCAGATATGTTCTACCAGAAGCAGGTAAGCCCGCTTTAGCGATCCATTCTTCCACTTCATGGTGTTTGGCACCGTCAAAGATTGGGGTTGCAAATTTAACACCCAGTTCTTTACCTGCCCAGGCCAATACTGTTTCGTAGATCTGACCCAAGTTCATACGTGAAGGTACACCCAGTGGGTTCAACACGATATCAACTGGTGTTCCGTCTTCAAGGAATGGCATATCTTCATCACGAACGATACGGGCAACAATACCCTTATTACCGTGACGACCAGCCATCTTATCTCCAACTTTCAGCTTACGTTTTTTAGCTACATAAACTTTAGCCATCTGAACAATACCTGAAGGCAACTCATCACCTACACTAATCGCAAATTTATCACGTTTGTAAGCTCCAAGTTCTTCATTCACACGGATACCATAGTTATGGATCAATAATTTGATCTGATCATTTTTGTCATCATCAGTAGTCCATTTGTATGGATTAATGTGCGCAAATTCAAGATCAGCTAAACTTTTCTGCGTAAACTTAGCACCCTTAGGGAATAACTGCTCCTTGTAAACATTGAATACACCCTGAGATGTTTTACCGTTTACAATCTGGAATAATTTATCCACTAACTCTGCTTTCAGATTTTCAGTAGCTGTATTGTATCTCTTATCTAATTTCTCTATTGCCGATTTTTCTTCAGCTTTAGTAGTTTTCTTAGCTCTTGAGAATAACTTAGTATCAATTACTACACCTTTGATAGATGGAGGAGTTTTCAAAGACGCATCTTTAACATCACCCGCTTTATCACCAAAGATTGCACGTAATAATTTCTCTTCTGGTGAAGGATCTGACTCTCCTTTTGGTGTAATCTTACCAATCAGGATATCACCCTCTTTAACTTCAGCACCGATACGGATAATACCGTTTTCATCAAGATCCTTAGTTGCTTCTTCAGAAACGTTAGGGATGTCTGGTGTCAATTCCTCTTCCCCGCGTTTTGTATCACGCACTTCCAGTTCAAACTCTTCGATGTGTAGAGAAGTAAAGATATCTTCTCTAACAATACGTTCGTTAATTACGATCGCATCCTCAAAGTTGTATCCCTGCCAAGGCATGAAAGCAACTTTTAAGTTTCTTCCTAATGCCAGCTCACCATTTTCAGTTGCATAACCTTCGCACAATACTTGTCCTTTCACAACTTTCTGACCTTTCTTAACGATTGGCTTTAAGTTGATACAAGTGTTCTGATTGGTTTTTTTGAACTTAATTAATTTATATGTTTTGCTGTCACCCTCAAATGATACTAAACGATCTCCATCGTTTCTTACATATTTAATGGTGATCTCATTTGCATCCACATACTCAACAGTACCATCGCCTTCTGCATTGATCAATGTTCTCGAATCACGTGCAACACGGCCTTCAAGTCCTGTACCTACAATAGGCGCTTCAGGACGTAATAAAGGTACTGCCTGACGTTGCATGTTTGATCCCATCAAAGCCCTGTTCGCATCATCATGTTCCAGGAAAGGAATCAGTGAAGCTGCAATCGAGGTGATCTGGTTAGGAGCAACATCCATTAAGTCTAATTTCTCAGGCTCGATAATTGGGAAGTCACCTTCATAACGTGCTTTAACACGTGCCGTAGTGAAATTTCCTTTCTCATCATATTCAGCATTTGCCTGTGCAATGGTTTTACCGTCTTCATCTTCCGCTGAAAGATAAATAACTGGCTCATCCACTACTACAATACCATCCTGAACCTTTTTGTATGGTGTTTCGATGAAACCAAGGTTGTTGATTTTCGCATGAACACACAGTGATGAAATCAAACCGATGTTTGGTCCCTCTGGTGTTTCAATAGTACATAGACGACCATAGTGTGTGTAGTGAACATCACGAACCTCGAAACCAGCACGCTCACGTGATAAACCACCTGGGCCTAATGCTGACAAACGACGTTTGTGCGTGATCTCTGCCAATGGATTCGTCTGGTCCATGAACTGCGACAACTGGTTAGTACCGAAGAAGGAATTAATAACCGACGATAAAGTACGGGCATTAATTAAGTCTGTTGGTGTAAACACTTCATTATCGCGAATATTCATACGCTCACGGATAGTACGCGCCATACGGGCTAAACCAACACCAAACTGAGCATATAACTGCTCACCTACGGTACGCACACGACGGTTAGACAAGTGATCAATATCATCCACCTCTTCTTTAGAGTTGATTAATTTGATCAGATATTTAACAATCGCGATGATATCTGCCTTGGTTAACACCTTAACATGGTCAGGAGTATCCATTTTCAACTTACGGTTGATGCGGTAACGACCAACATCTCCCAAGTCATAACGTTTGTCTGAAAAGAACAAACGCTCAATGATACCTCTTGCAGTTTCCTCATCAGGTGGTTCTGCGTTACGCAAAGCACGGTAGATGTTTTCCACTGCCTCTTTTTCAGAGTTGGAAGTATCTTTTTGTAATGTATTATATATAATGGTATAATCAGCCTGACTTGCACCATCATCTTTAGATAAGATGATCGTTTTAACGCCAGCATCAATGATCATATCAATGTGGTCATCTTCTAAAACTGTATCCCTGTCCAAGATTACTTCGTTACGATCTATTGAAACTACCTCACCGGTATCTTCATCAACAAAATCTTCAACCCATTTTCTTAGTACCCTTGCTGCTAGCTTACGACCGATAAATTTCTTTAAACCTGATTTACTAACCTTAACTTCATCAGCTAAGTCAAACAACTCAAGGATATCCTTATCAGAATCATAACCAATGGCTCTCAACAAAGTAGTAACCGGGAATTTTTTCTTACGATCGATGTACGCGTACATCACGTTATTAACGTCTG
>Ga0247808_10000494_pt1 | contig 19325 bp, 14 predicted proteins | sample UWRJL089202R1_FD_179914 | JGI IMG/M metagenome (GOLD analysis project Ga0247808, IMG submission 179914) | Plant litter microbial communities from Arlington Agricultural Research Station in Wisconsin, United States - UWRJ-L089-202R-1 | ecosystem: Environmental > Terrestrial > Plant litter >... | reverse complement strand
TAACACTTCTTTATATTTAATAATATTTTTAGCATCTGTTTCGTTTTCAAAAATTTCAAAAACTGCTTTGTTATAAACGTTATCTGATTTGTTTTCCAGTTTATTAATTCTGACACACGCATCTTTAATAACATTCATGTTATTTAAATTTCTTAGCTCTTTTACAGCGCTATCAATGTTCTGACAAGCTTCAAGATTGATTTCTGTCATTTTTCTGATAGATTTCGTAATCTTGTCTACCTGATACAATCTCATTCTGCTTGCAGCACCGTGAAGGTAATCCGCAACGTTATCAATAGATGTAATTAAGGTATGAATATCTTCTCTGTCAAATGGAGTAATGAAGTTTCTACTCAACTCAAGATTGGTTTGACGGGTAATGTCTTCTCCTTTTTGCTCTAACTCATCAATTTTCTGAAAAAGAACTTCTCTTTCTTTCAACGGAAGATTTACAGCTTCGTGTAAATTAGAAGCTAACTCAATTAAATTGCTTGAAGCTTCTTCAAAAAGTGGAAAGAATTTCTTGTCTTTCGGTACTAAAAATTGGAAAATACTGTTTATTGACATTTTTTTATTTTTGATAGTGCAAAATTACTTCAATATTATTTTACAATGTTAAGCCATTGTTAACAAATCATTTTCTATTTGAAAACTAGACAGAAAATTCACCGTGTTTTCAATATCATAATGTAAGATTCTGTCTTCTTTCACCAATGGCACTACTTCTCTGTAACTGCTTAAGAACATTTCGATAAAATCACTTGATTTTAAAGGAGCTCTGTAAGCAATTGCCTGAGACGCATTTAACAATTCAATGGCCAGAATACGCTCTAAATTATCTAAAACGCGTAGTGCTTTTGTCGCACCGTTTGCTCCCATACTCACGTGATCTTCCTGCCCGTTGCTCGATACAATACTATCTACACTTGCAGGAGTTGCCAGCTGCTTGTTTTGACTTGCAATACTGGCAGCCGTATATTGTGGAATCATAAGCCCTGAATTCAATCCCGGATTATCTACTAAAAATGCCGGAAGATTTCGTAATCCCGAGATTAGCTGATAGGTTCTTCTTTCAGAAATACTTCCTAACTCTGCCAAAGCAATTGCCATAAAATCTAAAGCTAAAGCCAATGGCTGTCCGTGGAAATTTCCTCCCGAAATAATCTGATCGGCTTCTATAAATATATTTGGATTGTCTGTAACAGAATTAATTTCGGTTTTGAACACTTTTCTAACGTAATCAATCGCATCTTTTGAAGCTCCATGAACCTGTGGCATACAACGGAAAGAATACGGATCCTGAACGTGTTTCTTTTCCTGCGCAATAATTTCGCTTCCTTCCAAAAACTCATTTACACGTTGTGCAGTAATGATTTGTCCTTTGTGAGGACGTATGAAATGAATTAATTCGTTGAAAGGTTCGATTCTTCCATCAAAACCTTCTAATGAAATGGTTCCTATTAAATCCGCCAAATACGAATATTTGTATGCTTTTATTAGAATATGAGCTCCATAAGCACTCATAAATTGGGTTCCGTTTAGCAATGCAAGACCTTCTTTGGACTGCAATACGATTGGCTCCCAATTAAATTGTCTTAAAACTTCGGCAGAATTTGTTTTTTTTCCTTCAAAAACTACCTCACCTTCTCCTAACAATGGAAGAGATAAATGCGCCAAAGGCGCTAAATCTCCAGAAGCACCTAATGAACCTTGTGTATAAATTACAGGAAGGATATCATTATTATAAAAATCGATAAGACGTTCTAACGTTTTTAACTGAATTCCGGAATGTCCGTAACTTAAAGATTGAATTTTAAGAAATAGCATTAGTTTTACAATTTCTAACGGCACTTCCTCTCCCGTTCCGCAAGCGTGCGATTTCACTAAGTTTTCCTGAAGTTTTGATAAATTCTCATTAGAGATTTTTACATTACAAAGTGATCCAAAACCTGTATTGATACCGTAAATTGGTTCTGAATGTGATGCCATTTTTTTATCTAAATAATCACGGCATTTTTGAACATTTACCTTTGCTTCTTCTGATAATTCAAGTTTTTTTTCTTGTACTATAATCTCTTGTAATTGTTCTAAATTCAGTAACTCAGTACTGATATAATGGATCTCGTTCATTTTGTTTGGAATTTGAATGCCAAAATTCAGCAAATCAATATTAAAAAGCAATGTTTATTGAGGATTATTTAATATTCTTAGTAAATAAAAAATTAAAAACGCTACGTAAACAACAAAAGCAACCGTTGAAGGTTGCTTTTGATATCATTCGGATGAATTCATTTTTTTTGAATTAACTAATATGTATATGTCGTTGTTTCAATTAATACAGGTGTAACCTTTGATGCATTATATTTTTGCTCTATTAAACTATTGAATCAACATTTACAATCACACTACGAGTTAAACAAAAGAAAATCAACTCCCAAAATCTTAAGCAAATATAGGAATACCCTATTTTGAAGGTTTAAATTTTAACAAATAGTCAGTATTGTAATTTTACATTCCTGATTATTAAAATATTCGCAAAAACCTAATTTGATTTTTTGCTCTTTATAAAAACTTGTACATTTGAAAAATCAAAATGAAAGATAACAGTATCAAATATCACGCTTCGATATCAACTCAAAAATGGGTTGCGATTACTGCTACAACAACTTCTACTACAACAACTACCCCTTAGGGGTATACATTTTTACATATAATCCCAGGTTATCTATACTTTTTTCATGAAAGAAGAAAGGTATTGGATAGATGAAAATATTGCACAAAAAGAAAAAAATATCAAAATGAAAGTATTAAAATTTGGCGGAACTTCGGTAGCCAATGCTCAAAATATAAAATTAGTTCTCGAAATTATAAATCAAAAATCGAAACAAGACCAATTAGTTGTTGTTGTTTCTGCATTAAGCAAAGTAACGGACTTACTTCAAACTGCTGCAGCAAAAGCTGCTGCAAACGATGAAAGTTACAGAGAAATCGTTGCCGAAATCGAGAAAAAACACCTTGACACTTTAAAAGATCTTATTCCGGTTAGCGAACAAAGCAGTTTGTTAAGTCATGTAAAAAGAATCATAAATCATTTAGAGACTTTACTTGATGGTTGCTTTTTACTAGGCGAATTGTCTCCAAGAACGGCTGATACAATTTTAAGTTTTGGAGAACTCCTTTCGTCTTACATCATTGCACAGGCGTATCAGCAAATTGCGAAAAACGTGGTTTATAAAGACAGCCGCGAAATCATAAAAACAGACAGTAATTTTGGTAAAGCAACTGTAAACTTTGACGTTTCAAATCAATTGATTCAAGAATACTTTGCAAAAAACCAATCACAAATAAACATTCTGCCAGGATTTATTGCCCAAACACAAGACGGAATCACAACTACTTTAGGTCGTGGGGGTTCTGATTATACTGCTGCCATCATTGCCGGCGCTCTCGATGCAGAACAATTAGAAATCTGGACTGATGTAAACGGTATGTTTACTGCAAATCCTAAAATCGTTAAACAAGCACAACCCATTGCTACCATTTCGTATCAGGAAGCGATGGAGCTTTCGCACTTTGGTGCAAAAGTGTTGTATCCCCCAACAATTCAGCCCGTTTTACACAAAAATATTCCAATTTTAATCAAAAATACTTTTGAGCCGGAAGCTGAAGGAACTTTAATTTCCAATCAGGTTTCTTCACAAGATACGGTTGTAAAAGGAATTAGTCATATCGATCATATTTCACTGTTAACTCTTGAAGGTTCAGGAATGATTGGTGTTTCCGGTTCTTCTAAACGTTTGTTTGAAGTATTGTCTCAGGAAAAAATCAATGTGATTTTTATTACTCAGGCTTCTTCTGAACATTCGATTTGTATCGGAATCTTAAATGCCGATGCTGATAATGCTGAGGCTGCAATAAACAGCGCTTTTGAGGTTGAGATTTTACAAAACAAAATTGATCCCTGCATTGTAGAAAAAGATTTGTGCATTATTGCTTTGGTTGGTGAAAACATGAAAAATCATCAAGGTCTAAGTGGAAGAATGTTTAGTACTCTTGGTAAAAACAACGTAAATATTCGTGCTATTGCGCAAGGTGCTTCTGAGCGTAATATCTCTACTGTTATTAACGAAAGAGATGTTAAAAAAGCGTTGAATACATTGCACGAAAATTTCTTTGAAGAAAACACCAAACAGCTGAATCTATTTGTAATGGGAGTTGGAAATGTTGGGGAGAAATTCATTGAACAAATTCACAATCAGAAAAAGTTTTTAAAAGAAGTTTTAAAAATCAATGTGCGTGTTATTGCTTTGTCGAATTCAAGAAAAATGCTTTTTGATGAAGATGGTATTTCTCTAAAAGATTGGCAGTCGGCTTTAGATAATGGAGAACCTGCTAATAAAGAACATTTTATTGAGAGTGCTAAAGAACTGAATTTACGTAACAGTATTTTTGTTGATATTACTGCAAATGCAAGTGTTTCTGAAACGTATGAAAACTTCTTAAAACAAAGTATTGCAGTTGTAACCTGCAACAAAATTGCTTGTTCTTCTGCCTACGACAATTACAAAAAATTAAAAAATCTATCCCGCCAATACAATGCTCCGTTTTTGTTTGAAACAAATGTTGGTGCGGGATTACCAATTATAGATACTGTAAAAAATTTAATCGCCTCTGGTGATAAAGTACATAAAATTCAAGCTGTTTTATCTGGAAGCTTAAATTTCATTTTCAATAATTTTGATGAGAAGAATTCTTTTCACGATGTTGTAAAAGAAGCTGGTGTTCAGGGTTTCACTGAACCGGATCCTAAAATTGACTTAAGCGGAATTGATGTTGCCCGCAAAATCTTGATCTTAATTCGTGAAAGCGGTTATGAAATGGATATTGATGCAATTGGAAACGAAGCGTTTCTTCCGGCTGAATGTCTGGCAACAACAAACAATGAGGATTTCTTTGCTTCACTTGTTAAACATGCTCCTCACTTCGAAAATATTTATAAAGAAGCTTTAGCCAAAGATTCTAGATTAAAATACGTTGCTCAATTCGAAAACGGAAAAGCAAGTGTAGGTCTTCAGTTTATTGCTAAAGAGCATCCTTTTTATAATTTAGAAGGAAAAGACAATATCGTCCTCTTCTACACAGATCGCTATGTAGATCAGCCTTTGTTAATTAAAGGTGCCGGTGCAGGAGCTGCTGTAACTGCATCTGGAATTTTTGCGGATGTAATTAGGATTGGTAACATATAAGGTGCTAAGGTTCTAAGTTGCTAAGGTTCTGAGTTTTTTTCAAAACCTAATCTTAGCCTCTTAGAATCTCAGAACCTTAGAAACTAAAAAATAAACAGTTGCAAAAAGAAACCTTAGACACTTAGAATCTTAGCAACTTAGAACCTTAATAAAAAAAATGGAAATAAAACTATTTTGCCCGGCAACTATTGCGAATCTTTCTTGTGGATTTGATGTACTTGGACTTTGCTTAGACAATGCGGGTGATGAAATGATCGTTAGAAAAGTAACTCAAAAAGGTGTTCGCATCACAAAAATTGAAGGTGCTGATTTGCCTTTAGAAACAGAGAAAAACGTTTCCGGAGTTGCTGCTCTTGCCATGCTTGAAACGCTTGATGTTGATTGCGGTTTTGAAATCGAAATTTACAAACATATAAAAGCCGGAAGCGGCATAGGGAGCAGCGCTGCAAGTTCTGCGGGAGCTGTTTTTGGAATTAATGAATTGTTAGGACGTCCTTATTCACGCAAAGAATTGGTACAATTTGCCATGCAGGGCGAAAAACTGGCAAGCGGAAATGCTCATGCTGACAATGTTGCTCCTGCCCTTTTGGGTGGTTTTACTTTAGTAAGAAGTTATGCTCCGCTTGACATTATCAGAATTGATAGTCCTGAGGAATTGTTCGCAACGGTAGTTCATCCACAAATTGAATTAAAAACTTCTGATGCCCGTTCGGTATTAAAACAAACGGTTTCCCTAAAAAGCGCGATAATGCAATGGGGAAATGTAGGCGGATTAGTCGCTGGTTTATACACCAAAGATTATGATTTGATTGGAAGATCGCTTCATGACGAAATTGTTGAACCTTTAAGAAGCGTTTTGATTCCCGGTTTTGACTTAATCAAACAAACGGCTTTAGAGAACGGTGCTTTAGGTTCTGGTATTTCAGGTTCCGGCCCGTCGATTTTTGCTTTAAGCAGAGGAAAAAATACCGCCGATCAAATTGCAAAAGCCATGAGCGAAGTATACGAAAAAATGAATCTACCGTATGAAATTCACGTGTCGAAGATCAATCCGGATGGGGTGCGTGTTCTTTGAACGCTGTAAGCTCTAAGCCTTAAGCTCTAAGCTATATGCCTTAAGCTTAAAATCTTTGCGAAAAATAAAAAAGCTGCAAGCAAACGTAGAAAAAGGCCTAAAGCCTACTGCTTAAAGCTTAAAGCAATAAAAAAAAATAAACAAAGCAGTAGGAAAAAGGCCTAAAGCCTATAGCCTAAAGCTTAAAGCCATTAAAAAAATGAAATACTATAGTTTAAACCATAATGCCCCGAAAGTTTCTTTTAAGGAAGCTGTGATACAAGGATTAGCGAGTGATAAAGGATTATACTTTCCTGAAAATATTACACCGTTGAATCCGGCCTTTTTTAATGTAATCGAAAATCTGACTCACGAAGAAATTGCCTTTGACGTGATTCAGCAATTTGTGGGAGATGAAATTCCGGAAGCCAATTTAAGAGAAATTATTGCTGAAACTTTGTGCTTTGATTTTCCGGTTGTACAAGTTGAGGAAGGCATTTATTCCTTAGAATTATTTCACGGACCCACAATGGCGTTTAAAGACGTTGGAGCCCGATTTATGTCACGTTGCCTTGCGTACTTCAATAAAGACAACACAGACGTTAAAAACACTGTTTTAGTAGCTACTTCAGGAGATACTGGTGGTGCTGTCGCAAGCGGATTTTTAGGTGTTGACGGTGTAGATGTTGTCATTTTATACCCATCAGGAAAAGTAAGCGACATTCAGGAAAAGCAATTGACTACTTTGGGACAAAACATAAAAGCACTGGAAGTTGATGGTGTTTTTGATGATTGTCAGGATATGGTAAAAAAGGCTTTTTTAGATGAAACGCTGGCACATAAAAACCTGACTTCGGCAAATTCTATTAACATTGCACGCTGGTTGCCACAAATGTTCTATTTCTTCTTTGCTTATAAAGCATTGAAAAGCCAAAACAAACCATTAGTTTTCTCTTGCCCTAGCGGAAACTTCGGGAATATCTGTGCCGGAATTATGGCCAAAAAATTAGGTTTACCAATTGAACATTTTGTAGCATCTACCAACGTAAATGATACCGTACCAAGATTCTTAGAAAACGGAAAATACGATCCAAAACCGTCTAAAGCAACAATTTCTAACGCCATGGACGTTGGAAACCCAAGTAATTTTATTAGAATTCAGGAATTATACAACAATGATTTAAAAGCTTTTGAAAAAGACTTCTCTTCTTATAGCTACACGGATGAAGAAACGCTTAAAGCGATGAAACAAATTTACAATACCAACGGTTACATTGCAGAACCTCACGGTGCTGTTGGTTATTTAGGATTGAAAAAAGAATTACAAAAGCACGAGAATGCGATTGGTATTTTCTTAGAAACGGCGCATCCTATTAAATTCCTTGATGTGGTTGAACCTGCTTTAGGAATTACACTTCCGATTCCGGAACAAATTGAAAGTGTTTTGGATAAAGAAAAAGTTAGTACTAAGATTAGCACTTATGAAGAATTGAAAGCATTTCTTGGGTGAAAATCTTTTCTTTCATAAAAATTAAAAACCACAAATTACACTAAAAAAAGTAGTGCAATTTGTGGTTTTCTTTTTAAAATTACTTTCGTCAAATCTTATTTAAAAGTAAAAATACCTTTTGCATCTTTATATTCTAAAGTCTTATCGCCGGTTACACCGTCAAAAACAGTTCCCGAGATTACAATTTCTTTTAGTCTTTTTTCAGTGTCCAGATTTCTTTTCAGGGTCATTGTTTTAAAAGACCTAGAACTTGGTCTGATTTCAGGATAGGAATGGTCAATTTTAACAATATTGTTTGCACTCTTTTTACCCATTTTATCATGTAATATAGAGTACATAAAAATATAGCTATAAAGCATAGGTGTTTCAAACGTATAATCACTTCCTGTTACATAAGCATCAGTATCATAAGTATAATCAATGTTATAGGTTGTCTCCGGATAGAGTATTTTAGCTGTAGTTTTGGTAATATTTCCATTCTGTTCTACAAAATCCGCTTGTCTGATTATTCTAAAAACTGGAAAAAAATTATTCTTCTGATAGGTTTCAGATTTAGAAATAAATTTATTATTATAAGTAAACACTGTCGAATCTGTACTTGTACTAAAAATTTCTTCTTTAGTTTCATATACAGTAATTTCTTTAGTTACAATTAATTGAACGTTTCCTTCTTTTAAATAAATTGAAGTTTTTGCATTTACCTTATAACCAGTAAGAGCATCTTCTAATTGATTAACCTCTATCAAATCAGCACTTACATAGGTGATTCCAAATGCAGCTCCACCAAAACTCACTTTAGTGATTCTATTTGCATTATCGTACTCATACGTTTCTTTATCCCTAAAAAGCCCCATATTTTCATGATAGGGATATTCATAAGAAACTAATTTTTGAGGAACGGGAGCAACTACCACTGGCGGCTCTACAACAGGTTCTGGGCTTGGATCATCAGAAGAGCATGATGTAATGATTACACTGAAAACAGGTAAAAGAAATAGTAGTTTTTTAAATTTCATAGAGGTTTAGTTTAATAGTTAGTAAAAACAGAATAAACGCCCTAAAATATTCAGGGCGCTTTTATGAAATAATGAGCAATTATAAAATGCTGATTATATTAGTATGTAAAAGTAGTTGGACCAACAGTTGTATTATCTCCTGTTACGTCGGTTACTTTGATAGGATAATTATCTGCATTGTACTCGTAAGCAAAAAGTGTTTTATAGATAACTCTTGAAGGAGTTCTAATACTACCATCAAGGTTATAAATTTCTTCTAATCCAGATTTTGAAGTCATATTATTAGCAGAACACTGATTACCAATCAGAGGATTATTTTGTAGGAAATAAAGCAGATTTAATCCTTTAATATTTTTACAAAAAGTATTTTTAGTATCGTATTCATATACAAGTGATTCTTTTTTAGAATGCTGTGCATTTGTTAAAGTTTCAACGAAGTCATCTCTGGTAATATTACCATTTACAATTGTTAAAGTTCCTTTACCGTCTTCATCACCATTTTGGTATTTTCCAGATAATAATTTTCTCTCGTAAGAAACTGTCCCGTCATTATTGTGCGTGTATGTATATTGTATTTTATATGCAAATTCTGCAAACATTACATATTCTATAGTATAGGATTTCGGCTTGTTGTTTTCATAAGTAAATTCATAAATATGAGCCAGTGTAGTATTAGCCCACATTTCGATTTTCGTAATAAGATCGCCTGTGTATGTATATTTTTGCTGATATGCTACACCATCACCACATTCTACTAATTTGTCGCCATTAATTTTGTACGTAGCTCCGTTTACTAATACAGCCGAACCATTGTGCATAAGATCGTATCTATAGCTTTTTGGCAATGTTAAAGAAGGGTTTGGTGTTATTACCGGAGTAACCGGATCAGTTATAACAACTGGTTCTGTTGGAGTTACCGGAACCTCAGGAGTTGCAGTTGGATCTTCAGCCGGAGCGTCATCGCTTGAACATGAAGTAAATAAGAAGGCAGCAAGTAAAAGCGTGCAAATTTTGTTAATCATCGTGGTAGGTTTTATTTAATTAAATTGAAATCCAAGGTTATTTTATTATTAAATTTCCTTACAATTCGGCGCAAATATACAAAAAGGCTGTCCTAATTTTAATAGTATTATTGCGATATTTAATTAATACCCTTAACTGCTGAGCTATACGGTTTTAATAGCAGAATTACCTCATAAAAAGACAAGCAGAAATGCCGTAAAAGATTGCTTTACCTTGTTAAAAAACTGACAGAATTTTGCTTCTCAAAGAATAAAATAATTATAATATGTAAAATCGTAAATTTACAGCTAGCTACATCAGCGTTATCAAAAATTGAATTATAAAAACAATATACACATCATGATTACCAAAGCAACGGTCGAAGATATTCCTGCATTAACTATTCTCATTAATGCTGCCTACCGAGGAGAAACTTCTAAAAAAGGCTGGACTACAGAAGCGCATCTTTTAGAAGGAAAAAGAACTAATGAAGAAGAAATGACTGAAATCATACTGGAACCTTCAAATACTATTCTTAAATATACAGAAAACAGCCAGATTATTGGTTCTGTATTACTGGTTGAGAAAAAAGACCAGCTTTATTTAGGAATGTTAACCGTTTCTCCTGAATTGCAAAATAGCGGAATTGGCAAAAAGATGCTGGCAGAAGCTGAACATCATGGCCGAGCATTAGGGTTACATCGTATCATCATGACTGTAATTTCTGTGCGTGAAGAACTTCTTGCCTGGTACATACGCCATGGTTATAAAGATACGGGTAAGAGAGAAGCTTTTCCGGAAAATGATATTCATATTACAATTTCAGAAGAACCTTTAGAATTTATGTATTTAGAAAAACTGCTGTAATTTTTTAGTCTATTTTATAAGACAACAAAGCCGCTAAGACACAAAGTGATTATGTTTTGTGTCTTAGCGGCTTTAATTTTTTCTAGAATTTTTTAATTCTAAACTTTTCTAAGTTCTTAGCACTTCTTCTTAATCTTCGATAAAAACTCATGCGAAACTCCCAGATAGGAAGACAGGTTTTTATTGTTTATCATTTTAAATTTATTTGGATATCGTGCTATAAATTCCAAATAACGCTGTTTAGAAGGCTTGTTAAGTACATCTAAAAGTCTTTGCTGAATAGCAATGTTCGCTTTCTCTACCATCATAATATGAAACTGAATTAGCTTTGGCACTTCCTCAAAGAGTTGTGCTTTATTAGCCTTTGTGATAACTAAAATCTCGCTTTCCTCCATTGCCTTTATATTGTAGGTTGTTGGCTTTTGGTGGTAAAAACTTTCGAGATCGCACATCCATTCATTTTCAAATGAAAAAAATAGCACACTTTCGGTTCCGCTGTCGTTAATAACATAGGTTTTGAAAGCGCCTTTTAAAATAAATCCTTCGTAAGAACTGTTGGAATCCTGAATTTGCAAAAATTCGTTTTTCCTGAGCTTAATAAATGTTGCTTTTTCTTCAATACATTTCCATTCTTCGTCTGTTAGGTTAATTTTTCGTTCAATGTTTAATCTTAGGGCCTGGTACATGTTTTTTAGTTTTATTCTCACTTGGGGGCGTAAGTATTTGAATTAATTAAAAATGATGTAATCGATTACGTAAAAATACTTCTTAAAAATACTTTTGTCACTAAACAAGTGTTAAAAGTTGTTCTTTTTTATGCAATTTTTAAAAAACATTGAACTTGTTCAACTTTTTTAAAATTAATTATCGACAGATTTGCACTGTTAAATATTTTATAAACCCCCAAACTTTTATTATGAAATTCAAATCAACACTTTCAGCGCTTTTAGTAGCCCTGATGATCGGTTTTACAGGATGTAATACTGACGAAATTGCTTCAACAAATGCTGAAGCTACAACTGAAACTGCTACACCTACATCAGGCAGTTTAACAGCAAAAGTTGGAAACTGCGCGCAGGTTCCGGGATGGGCATCTCAAAATGGTGGTACAACAGGTGGAGGATCTTCAGCTGAAACAACTGTTACTACGTATGCTCAATTAAAATCTGCTATTGAGAGCAGCTCTGTAAAAGTGATCAAAGTAACTGGTACTATTACGGTTACAACAAGATTATCTTTGCAAGATCAAACTGGTAAAACTATTTACGGTACTAAAGGTGCTAAGCTAGTTTCTACTAATCAAACTAAAGATGCTTCTGGTATTATCAATATCAAAAGATGTAAAAACCTAATCATCAGAAACTTAATTTTCGAAGGACCTGGTGCTTATGATACTGACGGTTGGGACAATGCAATTTTAGACGATTGTCAAAATGTATGGGTTGACCACTGTGAATTCAGAGATGGTGTTGACGGAAACTTTGACATCAAAAACAAATCTGATTACATTACAGTATCTTACACTAAATTTGGTTACCTAAAAGCTCCTAAAGCTGGAGGTTCTGGAGGTTCTGATGACCACAGATATTCAAACTTAATTGGTTCTAGTGATGGTGCTACTGCAGATCGTGGAAAATTAAGAATCACTTTCGCTCGTTGCTGGTGGGCTCCTGGATGTAAAGAAAGAATGCCAAGAGTACGTTTTGGAAAAGTGCATTTAATCAACAATTACTTTAATAGTACAGTAAGCAACAAATGTATCGCTGCAGGTGTTGAAGCTGATATCCGTATTGAAAAAAATGTTTTCGAAGGTGTAAAAAATCCTATTGATTTAATGTCTGGTTACACAGCTGTTACTGAATCAAACAACATTTTCACAAACGTTACCGGAACTAAAGCTGGAAACAAAACTGCTTTTACTCCTCCTTACTCTATCGTAACTCTTGATGCTGCAGCTGTTAAAGCGGATGTAAGTGCTAATGCAGGAGCTACATTTACAGGAAACATTTGTGGATCTTTCTAAATAATATAAAACAATTTTAGCACCATAATATCAAAAAACCTACTTGAAATTATGGTATTAAAAATTGTGAGTTAGTTTAGTTTTGTCTAACCACATAAGATTTATAGGTTAATTTAAGGAGCACTGCTTCATAATCCTGTATTTCTTATGTGGTTATTCTGTTTTTAGGCGCGTTTTGTTTAACCCTTGTTTTAAAAAAAGACTTAAAAACACTTACAGACTAAGACAAATGGTTCTCTTTTACTCAAAATAAAGAGTACTAAATGAAGCCTTTAAACTCAAAATTCTTCTGTGATTTCTGTTATAAAACCAGCTCTTCAAACAGGCGTTGAATCGTTTTATCTAAGTCCTGACAAGTTCCCGGATGTGGTCTTGAAGTTTGTATTGCTGAACTTCTAATTGCTGTCAGCCAACGAAAACGAGACGGAATATCCATTTCACCAATTGGACCGCCATCTTTGGCTCCGTTTGCAATTTTCTCTAATGCCGTAACATTGCAATGCAACTGCTCCAGATCAAAATCATTAGACAAAGCTTCGATTTTGGCATCGTTAATATGGTGCAACACTTTTATAAACTTCGCTTTCTTGCAAAACAAAATAATCCCAATATTCAGAAACTCTTCTCTTTCTACTCTTGGTACCACGCGAATTACCGCATACTCATATAGGTGACTATCTTGCATTTTGCGCCTGGTTTACAAATATTTCTGAATTGTTTAATCGTGTTTGCAAAAACTGTAAGTACACGTTTCGCAAAGCTTCGGGTGTTTCCTCTGTATCTTCCCATTCTAACCATTCCAGCGGAATCGTGTTTACAATTTCTTCCAGAATTTCTGGCGTTAAAAGGGCTTTAAATTCTGCATCTACTTCTTTTAAAAGCGATGCTTGTGGTAATAAAACATGATCTTTTATTAAAGCAAAAGGACTTTTAGCATGTTGCTCCCAATTATTCCAGGAATGATGAAAATACAAACAGGCTCCATGATCAATTAACCACAATTCTTTATGCCAAATCAACATATTGGTATTTCTAAAAGTACGGTCAACATTGGTGATATAGGCATCTAACCAAACAATTTGTGAAGCAAGTTTAGCATCTACAGTTGTGACAACAGGATCAAAAGTAATGGCTCCTGATAAAAAATGAAGCGCCAGATTTAATCCCTGACTGCCTTGCAGTAAATCCTGAATTTCTTCGTCGGCTTCTGTTCTTCCAAAAGCTTCGTCGAGAGTAGCAAAAACCAATTCCGGAAGCTGCAGTTTTAACGCTTTGGCAATTTGTCCGCCAACTAGTTCGGCAATCAAAGCTTTTATGCCATGACCAGCCCCTCTGAATTTTAAGACATATTTAAAATCATCATCGGCTTCTGCCAAAGCCGGCAAAGAACCACCTTCCCGCAAAGGTGTTATATAACGTGTAACTTGTACCGTTCTAAGATCGAAATTGTTTTTCATAAGCAGACAAAGTTAATAATTTATTCGCTGTAGGCAATAAGCTGTAGGCTTTAGGCTTTTTTTGAGCTTTAAGCTTTTGTCGGCTTTAAGCTATAGGCAATAAGCTTGAGCGTGCTACTTATTCCTTATAGCCATCTACCGCCTAAAGCTTATTGCTTACAGCTTAAGGTAAAAAGCTACCGCCCGCTGACTAAGCCTACTGCCTATAGCTTAAAGCCTTCAGCCTATTAAAACTTAAGGCAAAAAGCTTACCGCCTAAAGCTTAAAGCTTATAGCTCACTAAAAGCTTTTCCCAAATAATCAATAATATCAGATGCTATAAAAGAGTGATATCCGGTTTGGGGTACTGCAAGATCAGCGGTTAGTCCGTGGATGAAGATGGCTAGCTGTGCTGCCTGAATGGGTTCGTAGCCCTGAGCCAAAAAACTAGTAATTATTCCTGTAAGGGTATCTCCGCTTCCTGCGGTTGCTAAAGCGGCATTTCCGGTAGTATTTTCGTAAATATCTTTTTTATTTATAATGTAGGTTGGAGCGCCTTTCATAACGATGATAACATTATACTTTTCAGAAAAGGCAATCGTTTTTTGAAATTTCTCAGAATCGCTATTCCACTTCCCTATCAATCGATCCAGTTCTTTTGGATGTGGCGTTAGTATACTTTGCTCAGGAAGCAATTCCAGCCATGTAATATTTTGAGCCAGAATATTCAATGCATCGGCATCAATTACCAAAGGAGCTTTATTAGTTCTCAAAAATTCAAATAAGGCTTTTTGAGTACCTAATTCCTGTCCTATTCCAGGACCAATTCCGATAGATTGTGGTGTAAATGGCAGGTGAATGTTAGTTATAAAATTGACATTTTCATCTGTTACCACCATAACTTCGGGAATTGAAATTTGCAGAATTTGATAACCGCATTTTGGCGTAAAAGTGGTTACGAGTCCGCAACCGGATTTTATACAGGATTTTGAAGCTAAAACAGCTGCTCCTATTTTACCATAGCTGCCGGCAATAAGTACGGCATGTCCCTGAAGTCCTTTGTGCGTATGAGGATTTACAGGTTTGTAAAACTTCTGCACTTCTGCTTTGGTAATTAAGACTATTGCTTTCATCAAGTTTATTTTGATCTTAAAGTTATAAAAATTGAAGCATAAAGTCCTTTTTTTTACTGTAAATCCCTAGCCCTGATAGTAACGGCATCCTTTTTCTGGCTTCTTTAGCCGGGAAAAGATATAGTGAATAGCAGGAAATAGCTCCTGATCCTTGCGAAATTTATAATTTTAACGATACTTTTTAGATATTTTTTGAATAAATTTGCGACACAATTTTATAAAACAACACAATGAAAAATACTGCGCTTACGCACATACATGAAAGTTTGGGAGCTAAAATGCTTCCGTTTGCCGGATATAATATGCCAATTACTTATGAGGGAGTAAATGCAGAACACGAAACAGTTCGTAACAGTGTGGGTGTTTTTGACGTTTCGCACATGGGAGAATTTTGGCTTACAGGTCCAAATGCACTTGCTTTGATCCAGAAAGTAACTTCAAATGATGCTTCGAATCTGACTATTGGAAGAGCGCAATATTCTTGCCTGCCAAACAATGAAGGTGGAATCGTAGATGATTTGATTGTATATAAAATGAAAGAAGAAGAGTATTTACTGGTTGTAAATGCTTCGAATATTGAAAAAGACTGGAATTGGATCTCCTCTCACAATGATTTAGGTGTTGAAATGAAAAACCTTTCTGATGATTACTCATTATTGGCTATTCAGGGACCAAAAGCGGTTGAAGCCATGCAGCCTTTGTCTTCTATAAATTTATCAGCGATTGCTTACTATCATTTTGAAGTAGCTGATTTTGCAGGATTCAATGATGTTATTATCTCTGCAACTGGTTATACTGGTTCTGGTGGTTTTGAAATTTACTGTAAAAACAGTGATGCTGAAGCAATCTGGAATAAAGTTTTTGAAGCTGGTGCAGCTTTCGGAATCAAACCAATTGGTCTTGCTGCACGCGATACTTTGCGTCTTGAAATGGGATTTTGCTTGTACGGAAACGATATCAATGATACTACTTCTCCTCTTGAAGCAGGATTAGGATGGATTACGAAATTCAGTAAAGATTTTACTAATGCAGAAAATCTTAAAAAACAAAAAGAAGAAGGCGTTACTAAAAAATTAGTAGCTTTTGAAATGCAGGAACGCGCGGTACCAAGACATGATTATGAAATAGTTGATGGTTCTGGTGCCGTGATCGGAATTGTGACTTCCGGAACAATGTCTCCATCTATGAACAAAGGTATTGGTTTAGGATACGTTACTGTAGACAACAGCGCTGTTGATAGCGACATTTTTATTAGAATTAGAAAAAATGATGTTGCTGCGAAAGTAGTTAAATTACCTTTTTACAAGAAATAATTTTTAGAATACATAGAAAATTTAAAATGCATTACATCAATTGTAATGCATTTTTTTTGTTCTATATTGAAATTTAATTTTCCGCAACTGGAAGCACCAATTAAACAAACCGAATCTTTATCTTACAAAAACAATCTGATATTCCTGTAAGATATTTTAGAAAAAATATAACTCTTAATGAAAAATTAAACGTAATTTTAATGGAAATGAAGACTTTGATTTATGAAAAAAATACTATTCGCTATACTCTTAACAACCAATATTCTATTTAGTCAAAGTAGCAATCAGTCCTGCGAAATACTAAATAAAATTAATTCGCTTATCCAGGCTGAACATATATTACCAAAACCTGTCAATGACAGTTTATCTGTCTTTGTTTTTGACAATCTCATCAACGATCTGGATCCTTCCCGCAATATTTTATTGAAAAGTGAATATGACGAATTATCAAAAAAATACCGTTTAAACCTAGACGATCTGATTCTGAAAAACGACTGCAGTTTTTTGCCTGATATTGTTTCAAAATACAGAAACGGGCTTTTAAGAACAAAAACTGTTTTGGAAAAAATACAGGCTACACCAATTGATTATACCAAAAAGGATACCATTCGTTTCTACAAAAAAGCGTTTGCCTTTTATCTTAAAAAAGAGAATGTCGAAAAAGTATGGGTCAAAAAACTCCGCTATCAGATCCTAGACGATATTGCTGAATCAAGCGATAATCTGGATTCTCTCAAAACGAACTTCAAATCGATAGAAGCAACTTCCAAAAACTTGATTCTTACTAATGAGATTTGCAGAATAAATACGCTTTTGGAAGCAAAAAATACGCAGGAGGAGAAACTCTATAATTTCTTTTGTACTTATTTTGATCCCCACACGGCTTATTTTAGTAATGATTCGAAGTCAAGTTTTGTAGCCTCATTATCTAAAGAGCATTTGTCATTGGGAATGACGGTGAACTTAAATTCTAAAAATGAAATCATTATTGATGAAATAGACCCGAACGGTCCTGCTTTTAAAACGGGACTGATTAGAAAGGGAGATCAAATTGTGGCGGTGTCAAATAATAAAGAAACATTACAAGTATCATGCGCTTCTTTAGAGTCTATTTCTACTATGATTTTATCTGAATCTAATAAAACAATTTTACTTACGCTAAAACGAAATGCAGGCAAAAGCTTTGATGTCTACATCGAAAAGCAAATTATGAAGGACGAGGAAAATTCTGTTTTCAGCTTTATTATAGGAAAGGAAAATAAAATTGGGTACATCAAAATACCTAGTTTCTATGCTGATTTAGACGGAAGTAGTCCGAAAGGCTGTGCCGATGACGTTGCCAGAGAAGTAATTAAACTGGAACGAGATAATATTAAAGGATTGGTGATTGACCTTATTGATAATGGCGGCGGATCTATGGAAGAAGCCATAAAACTAGCCGGTATGTTTGTAGATTATGGCCCTATTTCTATTGTGGTAGACAACAAGCACCAAAAATCAGTAATCAACGATCCATACAAGGGATTAATTTACCGCGGTCCAATCGTAATTTTAATTAATAGCAATACTGCTTCTGCAAGCGAATTTTTCTCTTCTATTCTTCAGGATTATAACCGTGCCTTACTTTTAGGCAGCAGCACACTTGGAAAAGCAACGATGCAAACTATAGTTTCTCTAGATGAGGAGAAAAATACTGATTTCTTGAAAATTACGATTAACAAATTTTACAGGGTTACAGGAAAAAGTCACCAAAATGGAGGTGTAAAACCTGATGTTGTATTACCTGAATTTTATGAAGGCGTCTATCAGAAAGAAAGTAATTTTCCGACTGCAATTAAAAATGATAGTATAGAATCTAATTTAAAGTACAAAACGTACGTAAAAAGAGCCGTTATCGATAAAATAGCCAAAAGCAGCACCGTTCGTCTGGCCGATAATGCTTATTTTAATGACATCAAAAAAATAAATACTAAAATTGATCAGATGGTTAATGCTCCTAAAGCAGAAATCCCAATGACATTAGATGCGGTTTTTCAGCAAAAAAAGACTTTAAATAAGCTTTGGTCAGAAATAAATACATTTAACGATCACAGTAATCCGTTAGATGTGTATAATTCAACCGTTAATCAGTTTTTACTAGGTGTATATCCTTCTGAGAAAACAATAAACCAATATCAGATCAATAACTTAAAAACAAATCCTTACCTGAACGAAGCGGTTAATATTATTACTGATTTTAATGCTTCAAGGTAGGATTTTAGATTGTTAGACTTCTTAGACATTAGACTTCTTAGATATTAGATTGTTAGACTTATTAGACACTAGACTTCTTAGATTTTAGATTTGAAAAAGTGAAATGGCGATATGCTAAGTCTTGAAAATTGTATCGAAAATCATTGTTAAATTTTCATAAAAACATAATTTAAAAAAGAATACGATTGATTTTGGAAAAATAAGGAATTACCGTATTTTTGCATCTCAAAATAAAAAATTAGTAATGGGAAGAGCGTTCGAATTTAGAAAAGGAAGAAAAATGAAACGTTGGTCAGCAATGGCTAAAACATTTACCCGAATTGGTAAAGATATCGTTATGGCGGTTAAAGAAGGTGGCCCTAACCCAGATGCCAATTCTAGATTAAGAGCTGTAATACAAAATGCAAAAGCGGCCAACATGCCTAAGGACAATGTGGAACGCGCTATAAAAAATGCAAGTAATAAAGACACT
>Ga0247808_10000493_pt1 | contig 19354 bp, 21 predicted proteins | sample UWRJL089202R1_FD_179914 | JGI IMG/M metagenome (GOLD analysis project Ga0247808, IMG submission 179914) | Plant litter microbial communities from Arlington Agricultural Research Station in Wisconsin, United States - UWRJ-L089-202R-1 | ecosystem: Environmental > Terrestrial > Plant litter >... | reverse complement strand
TAGTACGAGAGGACCGGGGCGGACGAATCTCTGGTGTATCGATTGTGGCCACCTGCTGCATTGTCGAGTAGCTAAATTCGGAATAGATAAGCGCTGAAAGCATATTAAGCGCGAAACTAACTTCAAGATTAGATTTCCCTATGAGGACACAGAAAGAATATCTGTTTGATAGGTGCAAGGTAGAAGCGTAGCAATACGTGCAGCTGAAGCATACTAATAGTCCCACTGCCTTTTTATGTCCTTATCATCGACATCAACTCCGGTTGATAGAGGTGATGAGGTAAAGACTTAACTAGTATTTGGTGCGAAGCACCAATCATATAATGAGTGTGTATTAATATATATCATTATTGGTTGGACTAACATCAATGAAAACGTCAATCTTAGTAAAAAATATTGATGAAGAAATTCATTCATATTTAAGAGAATTGACTTACAATCAAATAAATCCGTGCACATGTTTATTAACGTGAACATCGAAGCAAGGTTTTTTCCGCCCACTGATCTTTTATATCAGCGCAAAGTGTGAGAAAAGCCTTACTTCGGTGCCCATGGCGTTGAGGAAATACCTGTTCCCATTCCGAACACAGAAGTCAAGCTCAACAGCGGCGATTATACTGCCACAAGCGGGAAACTAGCACGGTGCCGAATTATACAATAACCCCTGGTAATACCAGGGGTTTTGTCTTTTTCAAAACCGCTTGAGGTTAAGCTTTGCGTTAGCTGTGAATCGGCATACAGATACCGCTCATGGTAAAATAGAAGGAGTGAAACGATTTTTCAAACATACCATTAAACGTTTCCGAAGTATTCCGCTCCCGGCTCGTATTGGCGGCGGGGTAGTCCTTTTGGTTCTTTTGTATATTTGGGCGTTTATTATTCCGACAAATGTACAGTTTAGTTATGCGAACAAAGAAACTTGTATTGGTCGAGTCACGCTTGCGCCTGGGCTACAGAATCAGCGCGCTGGTAAAGACGGATTTAGTGTTGAACTAAAGGATAGAGTTAGTCTTTTTGGGGTGCCGCTGTTTAGTCGAAATACCTGCGTCTCACCTGTAGCATCACCAAATGAGGGACGGACAAAAGTGAGTGTGGCACCGTTCGGACTGCCTTTATTTTCGAAAACATACGGTGTGAACATCCCCGCAATGCCGAAGGCCCAGATCGCTACTCTTAAAGATGCAGAGGTGTCTGCAGTAAAGCCATTAATCATCCCTCTCTCGGAGCACGACGCGGTACATGCCTATACCCTTACTCAAGGTGACAAAAAAGCTGGATGCACACCCGTAGATAAAGGTCTATCTTGCGAGATGAGTCAGTTGGCGCTTGAACCAAGTACACCATACGAATTGATACTGCACCGAGGCTACAGCAATGACGCGCCACAGAAGCTTGAGACGCTCCAGATACGGACATTAACAGCCGTACAGCTGGTTGAGAGTAGCGTTAAGAATGACGCGACGGTGTATGACAAGCCGGCCGACTTCCGCTTTGTATTTGATCGTCCACTTGAATCAACAGAAGTTACCTTAAAGCGCATAGACGGTGAGCCTGCAAAGATAGATGCCGAATTCAAAGTTGAAGGCTCAACGGTTATCGTCACTCCAAAACAAGCAATGGCTCGTAATGCTCAGCACCAATTAGTTATCGAGCAGGTGACCGGTAAGGACGGTGGTTCATTATCCGACCCTATTACAACGGCATTCACACTCTCGGGTGGTCCAAAAGTCGCCAACGTCTCTATTGGTGGCGCCGGCGTATCGCAGAGCGCGCAGGTTATTGTGACCTTTGATCAGCCAATCAAGGCTGACGCAGATATTGCAAAATTAGCTCGTTTAACGGGAGTGAACGGATCAGTAAGCCGAGCGTCTGACACGTCCATCGCCTTTAATATAGCCGGCGCACCGCTCTGTGCGGCCTTTAGTCTCGTTGTTGATAAAGGGCTGCCGAGCGGCAGCAATGACGAGATTTCAGCCGAAGCCTGGAAGTTCGATAGTCGCATTGTCTGCGGATCATCAGCCGTTATTGGACATTCTGTAAGGGGTAGAGCAATAACTGCCTATACATTCGGGAGCGGTAGCTCAACGATATTATTCACTGGTGGTATGCACGGTTCTGAACCAAGTGGTATGAGCACGATGCAGGCCTGGGTAACGTACTTACAATCGAATGCGCATAAGATCCCAGCCGATAAAAAAGTAGTGATCGTTCCGAATACAAACCCCGATGGCATTGCTGCCGGATCACGTAATAACGTAAATAATGTGAACATCGATCGTAATTTCCCAGCTTCAAACTGGCGCCCAGACATAGATACCGCCAGTGGTATGATACCGACAGGCGGGGGTACTTCAGCTGGTTCGGAGCCAGAAACACAGGCGGTGATGGCTATAACTCGTCGTCTTCGTCCAATCCTAGAAGTGTCATTTCACGCCCAAGGAAGATTGGTGGGGGCAAATCTTTATGGAAACTCCACCGCAGTAGGTACGGCCTATGCGCAAACTGTAGGATATAAGACGATGTTTGGTACAGCCGAAGAAGAAATGGGGTACTCAATTACCGGTGAATATGAAGACTGGATGGGTCAAGAACTGGGTATTCCAGCTATTCTGATCGAACTACCGACTTCTTCGGGCAATTACCTTAATAGTCAGCTGACTGCTTTATTAAACTTACTTAAGTAGCTAATTCTAGAATGTGACGCGGCCTCGAAGTACGTGTTCCACACGAGCTAGAGCCTCGCGCACCATAAATGAGCGCTCATTACGCACATGTGGCTGCGTTGAATCAGTATCAAAAGGGATATCCGCAGCAAGTGGATCCGGCTGAACACCGAGTTTAGTGAGAATGCCGACTGCTCGCGACATCATATCTCCGTGTGCCAGCTCGATGGGGTTATATAGCCCTACTTTATCCATCACTGCGACTGAGTCTTCCTTCACTTCATATGTTGGATAGAATCCACTGTGGGGCCATACGGTATGGATATAACTACGGTATCTACTGTAAAGGCTTGGATGTTTTTGGTAAAAAGCATAGGTGACCTCCCACTGAATTACTTGCTCCATCGGGTTACCACTTGCGAATAGGTAGGCGACTTTATCGGCGAGGGCGATATTTGATGGTCCAGGCTTGAAATCGATTGACTCAAGGTAGGCCATCATTTCATCATCTGAATTTATTTTTTGGCGTTCATCCCTGATTAATACGAGTTCATCATCGGTTATACTGTCGCGGCCAAACGCCTGTACGAGTGTTGCGTCATTATTACCCATGCTATCTATAAAGTATGGGCTTGGTGGAAATGAGCCAGGTACGACATTTATGTAAGATCCGATGTTTTTTAAGTGTTGTATAGGGTTAATTTGAGCACGACGTGCGGCATATACCCATGATCGGACGAGTTTATTTGGAAGCGGGGCTAGTTCTGTTGCCATATTGTATGACGAAAGCAGCGTATGTGTTGTCTCAGATCCTACATCGATTAGCTTAGCGGCTGTATCTGCGTAGTTATTGGCTACTATTTCAAGCTCTCGTTGCTGATCGGCAGGTGCGAGTTGATATAGGGTGGGTTGATCGGAATTGTGTGAAGCAAGTGCTAATTTCGTCGCCATGCCACCGAAGATGCGAGACTGAAAGAGTGCTTGGTCTTCGTTGGTGAGTTTTCCAACCTCGAGTGTGCGAGATGCCTGTTGGGCAGCATCTTTCATTTCGTCAGAATAGCGGAGTGAAAGAGCGTGTTCTAACACCTCTCGACGCGCAGGTGCGGCGGGGGTACGATTAGCTGCGCTATCAATAACTGATTCAATGTAAGACATAACTATTATAGATTATACAACAAAAAGTAACATTAATCAATAGTCTAACGGGGGTGAATATAATTTAAAACGACCGCTCTCGCAGAGACGGTCGTTTATTGTTTGAAATCAAATTTGGATATCAAACAGGTGCGTATTTATAATATCGCACAGCTCGCATAAGCGCAACCGTAGCATCAATACATAAGCGTCATATGTCAAACATAGCTATATCATAAAATAAAGCTCATGTATAACTTGACATAAAGCATAAGCTATGCTATTATTAAGCCATACACATACCATGTGTGAGGTATAAATGAGGGTTTCCACGGCTAAACACCGGTGGAAATCTTTTTAATTTAAGTGGAGAACTATAAAATGGCAGGAACAGCAGCAGGCGGCAAGAAAGCCGCAGCAAAGAACCTAGAGCGTGATCCTCTCTTCTACGCGAAGATTGGTGCAAAAGGCGGACAAAACGGTCACACTGGCGGATTCGCCGCTAACCCTGAACTTGCACGCATCGCGGGCAAAAAGGGTGGTGAAATCTCACGTCGTCGCAGTACTAAAAAAGTAGCGTAAGTTACTTTCTAGGTACATACAAAAATACCCCTTCGTAAAGAGGGGGTATTTTTGTATCCAGTGTTATTTGGTGGAGTATCTTCGTAAAGCGCAGATACGCGCTTCGTTCACGCGCCAAGTATGCGAACAGGCGACGCAGCTGTACTCCTTTTTGCCAGATTGATAGCCTGTCGCTCCGCACTGCGTACAGGTGCTCCGGGCGTGCAGCCACTGCCTATAGGTGTCGAGGTTATCTTGGACGGTGTCGTCGGAAATAGCGATATCGTAAGCTGGAGCAATTTCCAGGGCTTTTTCCCAAGCGGCGCTTTCTAGAGCCAGTAATTCCACATCTTTCGAATAATTGCGATGCGAAAGGATGCCATGGGCCAATTCGTGAAGAAGTATATTGGTGTTTTTAAGGTCTGATTTATCGTAGGTGACAGTGTTCTTGCTTGGAGACCATGAAAAACGATCACCTGCAGTGAATGAGAGCTGAGGATAGTCTTCTTTTAGCTTATGTAACAGCGAGGGCGTCGAGGGCATAGTAATAGCATCCGTAGATAACGGCAAGTTCGGGGTGTTTAGCTTGGACAAGCTTAGGCGTTGGGATGTGAGCTGGCAAATGTTCTTTGAGTAGACCGGTCAGGTCTTTTCCAAAGTGTTCGAAGTACGTACCAATACTGCCGCCAATAATGATGACATCAGGTTGCAAAACAGGGATGATTGCCAAGAATCCACGACTGATGCGATCGGCGATATGGTGCCAAACTCGTTTGCTGGTGATGTCACGGGCATATTTGCCGTAAGCTTTGTAGATAGCTTTGCCTGAAGCAAATGATTCCCATTCACGAACCGCACCGTCGAATTCAACCAATGAACGACCGGCTTCACTATTGCGAAGGGCGGGGTCAATGATCCCGTTGGTGATGATGCCGCTGCCGATGCCTGTACTGACGGTAACGTACAGTGAAAAGTCGGGAATGGTTTTAAGTTGCCTGGTTTCAGCGAGTCCAGCCAGGTTGGCGTCATTTTCAATAAAGAGGGGAGCATTGTCCAGAACGCCTTTGAGCGCGCGGGCAACATCGAAGTTCATCCATTTAAGATTGTTGCACCACACTGCGACGCCGTTCTTGACGATACCGGGCATTGCAACGACGATGGCTTCGATGTCTTCGCCTGCAAAGTGCGTTTCAAGGACTTCGCGCAACATAACGGTCCATTCGATGGTCGTCGGAGGAGTAGGGAATTTAAACTGTTCCCCAACGCGGCCGTCTTCTAAAAAGCTTGCCACTAATGTCTTTGTCCCACCCGTATCGACCGCCACTAACATTCTTTAATTCTAGCATGGTAGAGGGCCTCATCGATCATTGAAATACTAATATAAATATGCTATAATATGAATACTTCGTTGAGGTGAGTAATCCTTCTGCGAAGTTTTTTGACAATCAGACATACGGACTCGCACGCTGCGAGAAGTTACAAAGAGACAAGGAGCGCACAGTGGCTACTGTAAGCGAATACCGCACAACGACCTACATCGCCTACGTGAGCCACGGTGCTCTCAGGTTTCAGGAAACGAGAAAGCGTGCGCCGAGGGTTCACGCACGTTTGCTCGACAAGGACGCGTATGCCTTCTTCTATTTCGACATCATCACCTGCGTGGTGGACGGTGTCGCGCTGAAGAGCGAGCGTGTTAACGTCAGCAAGGAATACTTTGTTGACGCTGAGGTATTTGGCCTCAGGCGAATGGCGAGGGATGGTTATGACGGTCCGCTCAGCTACATGAAGGAGCACAAGTTGAAGTCGATGGTGAGGAACCGATACGGCAACTTCGTGACGAAGGGTTTCGACCGCTCGAAGCACTCCTTCATCAACATCACACGTTGAACCTGCATGAACGGCGAACTTGGCAAGTGAACATAGGTTAAAACCTTAGAAGTTCACGGCTGACTCGTGATGTTTTCTTCTATAGCCCTATGTCTGCTTGTCATGTTCGCTACATAAATGTGTATTTATGCTGATGATTCCTGGTGAGGATGAAAGCGAAACGAATTAAGACGCTCATGCTCGCGTCTGTTTAAGAGATGGTCTACAATAGAGGTCATAAAGGGAGAGAAACTATGGCTATATTTGGCGGATGGCGTGTCACTCGAGTAGGTGTACTGTTTATTGTTGGAATTATTGTGCTTGCAGGTCTGGTGACCGGCGGTATTTTCCTCGTGAAAAATCGTGGCGAAGCAGTTCGACGTGAAGAAGCGGTCAAAGTCGCTGAACAAAACCTAGAAGATCAATCCAAAGTAGCCGTCCAGCCTGTTCCGGCTGAAGAGTCAACTGCTCAGGGTGCGACAGATCCCGACGCGGCGGGCGAAACGGTAACAAGTACACCAACAGCGACAGCTGAAGAGCTTCCTCAAACTGGTCCGGCCGAACTCCAGGCGATTGGAAACATTGTTATTGTGGCTTTACTGGCGCTTTCTGTGAGCTTTTACGTGACATCTCGTCGCGCAACCCAAGACCTCTAGTCCCACCCCTAGACTTATCTCTGTATCTGGGGTAAAATAGAAGTAATCGACCGAGGCAAGAGTTACTTTCACTAGATAACTATGCCGTAAGCGAAAATACAATTTTGAAGGGAGTCTTAAAAGACTTATCATGGCTACAGCCGCATTTACAATGGATGAACTTTTAGCAGGCGAAGACGCTGGCTTAAAGCAACTCACACAAGGAGAGGTCGTCGATGGAACGGTCCTTATTATCAAAAAACACGAGGTACTTATTGACCTCGGCCCACACGGAGTAGGCCTGGTTCCTCGCCGCGAGATCGGTTTTTCTCGTGCGCTTGAAATCGGAGACCCCGTGACGGCCAGCATCGTTGATGCTGAACTCGAAAACGGACAAGTCCTTCTTTCACTCCGCAAGGCAGCGAAAGACAAGGGTTGGGATGAACTTGCAGCAAAGATGGAAAGCGGCGAAATTATCGACGTGTCACCATACGATGCGAACCGCGGTGGACTATTGGTTGAATACGACGGCGTTCGTGGATTCCTACCAGTTTCACAGCTTTCAGCAGAACACTACCCACGGGTTGGTTCAAGCGACAAAGAAGAAATTCTTCAGCGTCTTAACTCACTAATTAACCAAACACTTAAGGTTCGTATCCTCGATGCAGACCGAAAAGCGAACAAGTTAATCTTCAGTGAAAAAGAAGCTGTCAAAGAAGGCCTCGCGGCTCGATTTGAGAAGCTTGCCATCGGTGACTCTGTAAAGGGTGTCGCAACTGGTGTTGTCGACTACGGTGTATTCGTCAACGTTGAAGGTATCGAAGGTCTTGTGCACATTTCTGAGATTTCTTGGGAACGTGTTAACAACCCGAACGACTACGTAAAGGTTGGCCAAACTATCGAAGCGAAAATTATCGCTATCGACAAAGACCGCCTTAGCCTTTCTATGAAGCAACTCACCGAGGATCCTTGGATGAGCGAAGTTGACCAGTTTAAATCTGGCGACAAAGTTGAAGGTACTGTGACGCGTATTACACCATTTGGTGCATTCGTACAGATCAGCCCAGCCGTTGAAGCCCTTGTTCACGTCAGTGAACTAGGTGAAGGCGACTCAGCTGACCCTGAAAAAGTATTCACACTGAACGAACGCAAAGAATTCGTTGTTCTGGATGTTGAAAAAGAAAGCCGCAAGATCTCTCTTGGTCTTCCTGGCGCTACTCCTAAGAAGAAGTAGGGAACCACAATTGAGTCGTATTTCATACGACTCAAAATAATTATTATCGTATATGACCGTATTTCATACGGATACCGTGTTTAACACGGAGGGAAAGGAGCAGACATGGCTGAAAAAGTTTTAACGATTGCCGACTCAATTACAGTTGGTGAATTAGCCGAGACGCTTAATCTCTCCGTGACAACACTGGTTGGTGAGCTGTTCAAGAACGGTATCGCTGCCACAATCAACCAACGTATCGACTTCGAAACTGCAACGATTATCGTTGAAGAACTTGGGCTTGACGTTGAGTTAGAGAAAAAATCAACCGAAGGCGCTGGTCCAGAACGTAAAGTTCACGAATTGACCGACAAAGCCGTCGAACGTGCGCCAATTGTTGCCGTTATGGGACATGTTGACCACGGGAAGACAAGTTTGCTTGATGCAATTCTTGGTCAAAAGGTTGTTGACGGTGAAGCTGGTGGAATCACGCAGCACATTAGCGCCTACCAAACGATTCGTAAAGATCGTTCGATTACACTACTTGATACACCGGGTCACGAAGCCTTTGCAGCCCTTCGTCAGCATGGCGCGGCTTTGACTGATGTCGTGATCATTGTTGTTGCAGCAGATGACGGCGTGAAGCCACAGACAATCGAAGCGATTCGATTTGCTCGCTCTGCTAACGCGAAAATCGTTGTTGCGATCAACAAGATGGATAAAGAAGCTGCTAACCCAGGTCTTGTCAAAGGACAATTGGCTGAACAACAAATTGTTTCCGACGACAAACAATGGGGCGGTGACGTTCCTATGGTTGAAGTCAGTGCTAAAACTGGCGCTGGCGTGCAAAATTTGCTCGACACAGTCCTACTTGTGGCTGACCTTGAAGAGCTAAAGGCTGATATTGACGTTCCGGCAGAGGGCCTCGTCATCGAAGCTCACATGGAAGTCGGTCGTGGTCCTGTCGTTGGTCTACTCGTTGAGCAGGGTGTCCTCAAGCCTGGTTCATTCCTTGTGGCTGGCACAACTTACGGTAAGATTCGTACGCTTCTTGATTTCAATGGCAAGCCACTCAAAGAAGCTGGCCCATCAACACCTGCAACAATTACTGGATTCAAAGAAATCCCTCAATTTGGCGACAGCTTTGAGCTTTTCAAAACCGAAAAAGAAGCCCGCACTCGTATTGCAGCTGCAAAACTTGAAAACGAACGCAACGCTGCCAGCACAAACGTGACTGGTGCCGATATGCTAAAACTTATGACACAGAAAAGCGAAACACCTGACTTTAACGTCATCGTCAAAGCCGACGTTCAGGGTTCACTGACATCTGTTATGGACAGCCTTCGCCTAATTGAAACTGGCGGACAAGTAAATCTGCACGTTGTGAGTAGCGGAGTGGGTAACATTACCGAAAACGACCTTCGTTTGGCTGCTGACGGTAAAACAGTCATTTATGGTTTCAATATTGAACTTCCTCCAGCCGTTAAGCGAACCGCAACTCGCGAACGAACTGAAGTTCGTGTCTATAAAGTCATCTACGAACTACTCGATGATGCCAAGGATTCAATGGAAGCACTGCTTGCCCCTGAAGTTGTTGAGGCTGTTTCTGGAACACTCGTCGTCAAGGGAGTCTTCCGAACACTTAAAGATATGGTGATTGCTGGTGGTGAAGTAACAAGCGGCAAGATCGTGAATAACGTGCTTGTTCGCGCAACACGCGGCGATGAGCTGCTCGGCGAAGCTGAAATTACTAGCCTCCAACGCGAAAAAACCGAAGCCAAAGAAGTATTTGAAGGTGATCTCTGTGGATTTAGCCTCAAAACCCATCGCAAGCTAGCGCTTGAAGTCGGTGACAAGCTCGAGTTCTTTACGCGAACACTCGTGACTCGTACGCTGAAGTAACCTCTGTGGTTGCTGGCCGAGTGGCGTGCTACAATAGCTAAAACGAAGGGAAATGCGATATGTTTCAACTAGACGATAAATTTTTGGCCGATCTTGGGCTCGCTGACATGCCGGAAGAGCAGAAAAAGCCATTTCTTCAGCATACTTATGTGCAGCTCGAGACCAAAGTTGGTATTCGTTTGAGTGAAGGTATGACCGATGCCCAGCTCGAGGAATTCGAAGCTATTATCGATCGCAAAGAAGATATTATTGTGAACTGGCTCTCAATGCACGCACCGAACTATCAAACCGAAGAAATATTTACTCGTTTAATGCAGGCGAGCAATTTGCCAGCAACAGACCCGACGCTTCGGGCTGAATATGCAGCGACGAAATGGCTCGAAGTGAACCGTCCGGATTACCGCGATGTGGTTGCAAAAACATTGGACGAGATCAAACAAGAGATCTTGCAGAACCGAGATGCGATTCTTGGTCTTAATACGCCGCCTCAAGTAGCCTAATTTAGGCTGCGTAGCCGTTTTTGAAATCGCGGCCTGACATGCGTTTGCCGCTTGGGCCGATGAGTTCGTCGATAACAAGATGCGAGTCGTCTTTAAAAGCGACGGTCAGGTCTTTGTCGTTGGCTTCATCCGTAAGAACATGTGCTTTTGTGACAATAATACTCTCGTTATATAGCGGGAGTTTTGTTTTAGGGTAGGCGAGGTAGGCGCGAACATGTCGTTCGGCTTGGATGGCTGTCATTTCGACCGGATTTAATAAGGCATCTTCTTTTTTCAGCAGATAGCAGTAAATTGCCGCGTTTTGTTGAGGTGTCGGAAGCATGTTGCCTTTTATAATTTCAGGCAGTGTCTCCACCAGCATTCGGCCACCGAGCTTTGAAAGGGTCTCATATAATTGCGGTGCAGTCTCGGTGCCATCGAGCGTATATACTTCCTGCGCATACACTGGGCCGGCGTCCATTTCGGCGGTCAATTTCATAATAGAGACGCCAGTTTGTGGGTCACCGTTTACAATAGCCGTCTCGATTGGGGAAGGCCCGCGATACAAAGGCAGGAGAGACGGGTGAATGTTGATGATACCAGGATTAAAGAGGTCGATAATCGCTTGTGGGATAATTCGGCCGTAACTCGAGAGGACACCAATAACATCACCGAATGCTTCGATGTCGGCAATTACATCGATGAGTTTCGTCGGCTGCCAGACAGGAATGTCGTGCTCCTCGGCAATTTGCTTAACGAGCGGTGCGACAAGTTTTTGGCCCCGACCAGATTTACTATCAGGTTTCGTGATGACGGCACCGATTGTGTAGTTGGCTTCAATTAAGCTGCGCAGCGCGCTAGCTGAAAAGGTATCAGTTCCAAAGAATATGATTGTCTTTGACATGGGTGTTGTAATCGAGCGGCTGGAGCTCGCCTTTCTCGTCTAGTGTATAAAAAGCATCTTTCTTGTCCTGGATGTGATCAATGAAAACAATTCCCTGAGTGTGGTCAATCTCGTGTTGGATGACGCGTGCGAGAAAGCCTTCGGCCTTAAAACGAACTTCTTCACCATCAATGTTGATGGCTTTGACGCGGATTTTTGTGTAGCGGGGGACTTTACCGTAGACGTTGCTGACGCTGAGGCAGCCTTCGTAGTCGGTTTCAATAACACCTTCGTATTTCACAATTTCGGGATTAATAAGGGCGGTGAAACCTTTTTCTTCTTTGTCATCGAAGTCACTTCGGATGATAACAACACGGTCCATGCGATCAAGTTGAACGGCGGCCAGTGCTGCGCTAATTTCGTGTGGGCGAGAGTTTTCCCAATCAACGGCGGCATTGGTCATTTCCTCGATCAATTTCAACACTTCGTCGGTAATCTCGCGAATACGAGCAGATTTATCTCGAAGATGTGGGTTTGGCAGAGTGATGATGTCGTCTTTAGTCATTCCCGCAATTATACACGACATGTCAAGAAAACGACAGGGGTGAACCTGCAATTCTTATAACAAACTAGGGGGATCGAGCTCGCTTTGCCAGTGAGTGGGCGGCACGAGTTTTAATGCATCGACTAAATATTCGCGTTTTGGACTCTTTAAAATAAGTTGCCATCGATAGGTATCGTGCTGCCGTTCGTAGAAAGCGGGTGTTGGACCAAGCAATCGAACATCCGGGTGAAGGGTCTTTTTGAGTTCTTGTGCTAGCGATTTAGTTGATCGGACGGCGGCTTGCTCTGTCTTATAAATTGTCGTTAGTTTTAAAAGATAGCTGTAAGGTGGAAAATACGACTTCTTACGCATTTCCAAGGCGTAGGTATAGAACGATTCATAATCTTGGGTCAGTCCGTATTGAATCGCCGGGTTGGTCGGTTGGTATGTCTGTACGACGACTTCAGTTGCGTGTTCGTCGCGTCCTACTCGTCCAATAACCTGGGCAAGTAACTGAAAGGCGCGTTCACTGGCGGCGTAGTCTGGTAGCGACAGGCCGCTGTCGGCTTGGATCACCCCGACGGTACGTAGGTGAGGCAAATCCAGGCCTTTGGCGACAACTTGCGTCCCAATCGCGATGTCGATTTCGCCTTTGTATAAGTCCTCGTACAGGCTATTCACCGTCTCGTCGGCTTTATTGTCTGAATCAAAGCGAGCGATGCGAGATTTCGGAAATAATTTATGCAGCTCGGTTTCGATAAGTTTTGTGCCGATGCCTTTATGTATAATGTCGGCTGATTTGCAGACGGGGCAGCTGGTTGGGACTTTTTCGTGGTGTCCGCACATGTGACACGATAGGTCGTATGTGTCGGCGTGCAAGGTGAGGGGTACGAAACAATTCGGACACGTGGCCGTCCAGCCACAGTTCTCACACAGCGTTGTCGCAGCGCTGCCACGACGGTTATGGAAGATAAGTGTCTGCTTGTTGTTCTCGATGTTTTTTTCGATACTAGTGATCAATTGGTCAGAGATAAAGCGATGATGCTTAAACGATTCCCGCTTTGTCATATCAACGACGGTTACATTGGCCGCTTGGGCCTCAGAACGAGCCGAACGGTCAAGTCGGATAACTGGGCGCTGAGCGGCTTCGGCCAGAAAGCGATCGGTGATAGATGGTGTCGCGCTACCTAGAACTGCTTTGGCACCCGAGAACTTCCCGAGCATACTGGCGGCACGGATCGCCGAATAACGCGGTGCTTGATCTTGTTTATAGCTCGGTTCATGGGACTCATCGATAATGATCGCACCAAGATGTGGTACGGGCATAAATAACGCAGAGCGCGGGCCAATCACCAGTCGTGGCATGGTCGATTCAAGGGCTTGTTTCCAGACATTATGGCGGTCGGCTTCGGTCATGTGGGAGTGGGTGACAATGACATCCGGGAAGTCGTGCAGGAATTCACTAATAATTTGACTCGTTAAGCTGATTTCAGGCACCAACACGATGGTTGATTTACCGTCAGCTGCCATGCGGCGTGCAATCTCTTTGTACACTTCGGTTTTACCCGATCCAGTGACCCCCTGCAGAATAATAGTACCGTCGGTGCTATTCATTATATCTGTTATAGCACGCTCCTGGTCCTTATTGAACACAATATGTGTTCGGTCTCGTTTTGAGGTATGAACTGTTGCTGTACGCGCGCGGCGGGTCTTATCAAGCCCGCGTGGCAGGACAGTTTGCAAAACAGTTGCAAGCGGTGTGGTGTAGTACTCAGACAGCCATAAAGAAAGCTGCAGTAACGATTCAGGAAGCGGCGTTTTTTCGAGAATGGCCGTAATGGGCTTAGTGTTGTAACTTGGTTTATCAACCGCTGCCATTACTAAGCCGATCAGAACTTTTTTACCCACTTCAATTGAGACGACTTGACCTGGAATGAGCGCTTGCGGGGAGGCATACGTAAAGGTAGGACTATTCAACCGAACAATCCGTAGCGGCGCTACCTCATAATAATAAGTTTCCTCCAACATACCTCTAGTATAACGCCTTCCGTTTGCGAGCGTGCATGCTAGAATAAGCATATGTATTTTGAGAGTCGTGAACAGGCTGGTATTAAACTGGCTATCGAGCTATTCGAGCAGTATCGCTACGAGAACTGTGTCGTTGTTTCCTTGACCGACGGTGGGGTTATTGTGGGCGAGCAGATTGCATCGGCGCTGCACTGTGTACTAACGATGCTTTTGGTTGAGACTATTGATATTCCGGGTGAAGGCATGAGCTTTGGGGCGGTTTCTGAAACGGGTTCGTTTAGTTTCGATAGCTCTATTTCTCAGGGTGAGATGGACGAGTATACCAGTGAATATCACGGATATCTCGAAGAACAAAAACGCGAATCTTTCCAGCGTATCAACCGCATGCTTGGTGATGGGGGATTGATTGATAGGGATATGTTGCGTGACCGAGTTGTCATTTTGGTTTCCGACGGCATGAACAGTGGTGCAGTTCTGGATGCCGCGATGGACTTCTTAAAACCGATCCGCATTCAGAAGTTGGTGATTGCAACGCCGGTCGCTTCAGTTGCGGCAGTTGATAAGCTTCATATGATCGCCGATGAACTTCATATCCTTGATGTAAAGCAAAATTATCTTGATACAGAACACTATTACAATATAAATACGCTGCCGTCTCACGAGGAAACTGTTGCGAAAATTAATAAAATTGTACTGAATTGGCGTTGACCCAGGACGGTTAAAAAGTGTAGAATAAAACTCAACGTTATGGTCCATGTAATGGCGGATGTGTGTGAGAAATAATTTAGGGGAAAAATGTTAGACGTATTTATTACATCTCGGGTGCGACGAAAAATTGTGGTGGTATACGCCAAGTATCCTGATTTCCGTACGCACGTTCGTGGACTCGCAAAACTTATCAAAGAAGATCCAGGAAACATCCAACGCGAATTGAAGCGTCTGGAAAAAGTTGGATTCCTTACTTCTGAAAAGCAGGGCAACACTAAAATTTATGCGACAAATAAGCAGTTCCCAATCTTTAAAGAACTCCAGAGTATTGTGATTAAGTCACAACAGCAAGCAACTCGACCAAAGCGAACGACTCCTAGCCAAACGTAAGGATACACGTGTCATTATTTGAGAAAATCTTATCAGCCCGCGGAATTACGCCCGATCAAAGGGCTGTTTTTTTGTCGCCGGATTATGAAAAGAAGCATGATCCGTTCCTTTTGCCAGATATGCAGGTGGTGGTAGACCGCCTCAAGGTAGCGCACCAGAAGCAAGAAAAAATTACGATTTATGGCGACTATGATATTGATGGTCTGACAGCAACAACGCTGCTTATCGATGCTTTCAGAAGTTTCGGGTTTAAACATGTTGAAGCGTTTATTCCGAACCGATTCGTCGAAGGATATGGGTTGACCGTTGATGCGGTTGAAAAAATCGTCGCGACCGGCGCTGAATTAATTGTGACCGTTGACTGCGGAAGTCTGAGCCACAAGGAGATTGATCGCGCCAAAGAATTAGGTGTTGATGTGATCGTGACAGATCATCATAACGTCGCCGATGTGCAGCCGGCGGCGGTTGGGGTGGTGAATCCGAAACGCGTACTACATGATTTTCCGGATCTGTATGATCACTATCTTTTAAAAGATAAAACCGACATGACGCATTATCCATTCCTGGATCTTCCCGGAGTTGGCGTGGCATTTAAATTAGTCCAGGCGCTGCAAACGGTCCTGCCAGGTCTTGAGAAAGGTCAAGAGAAATGGTTGCTCGACTTAGTGGCGCTCGGAACGGTCTGTGACGTGGTGACATTGGTTGATGAAAACCGCACGCATGTGTATTGGGGCCTTAAGGTCCTATCGCAGACCAGACGTCCTGGGTTAAAAGCACTTATGGCTGTTGCTGGAGTCCGCCCAGATACTGTGAACGCTCGAAGCTTGGGCTTTGGACTTGGGCCACGCATGAACGCGTCAGGGCGTATGGAGACGGCGCAGCATTCACTTGATTTGCTGACTGCCAGTGATGGCATCGAAGCATTAGCAGTCGCTAACAAACTGGACGCTATGAACAAAGCCCGCCGGGCTGAACAAGACGAGATATTCAAAGCTGCGATTATTCAGGCTGAAGAACACGCCGCGCTGCCAGTCCTGGTTGTCAGTGCACCAGGGTGGAACCACGGGATTGTGGGGATCGTTGCGGCGAAACTCCTCGAGAAATACAAGAAACCGACGTACGTCTTAGAAGAGATGGGCGAGGAGTCGAAAGGCTCAGCTCGCAGCTATGGTGACTTTAGCGCTGCAGACGCAATACGAGCGTCGGACGACATTATCACAAAGGGTGGAGGGCACAAATTAGCGGCGGGCGTGACTTTGCCGACAGCTAACATTCCTGCTTTTCGAAAGCGAGTAAATGATTTTTATAGACAGCAAAAACTTATCAATCAGCCATTATTGCTTCTTCCAAAAGCCGATATAGACGCCAGTTTGCACGAACTTGATGAAAGCTTAATTACTGATATTGCTCAACTCGAACCATTCGGTAGCGGCAATCCGCAGCCAATCTTAAAATCCCATAACGTAATGGTAGTGAATCAACGCAAAATGGGTGCAGACTCGCAACATGTGAAATTAACTTTTGAAATGGAAGGCCACCGGATTGATATGATTGCCTTCAGCGCGCCAGATCATTTCTTTGTTGAACCAGGGGAGTATGTGACTGTTTGGTATACCGTTGATGTGAATGAATGGAATGGGCGGCGAAGTGTTGAGGGGCAGTTATTGCATCTCGAGCTTGTAGGTGAGTAAACTCGAGTGCTTCACCTATTGTGAAACTCGGCTACATCTGTTAGAATACATCTCATATGGTACAAGTAACACGTAAAGACGAACGAGAAGCAAACGAGAATATTATTCGTCGTTTCAACCGAAAGGTTCTACAGAGCGGAATCCTCGCAGAAGCGAAAGCTTCAATGCGATTTGCGAAACCTATCAGTAAGCCTGAGCGCCGCGCAAAAGCGATTATTCGCAAAGAACGCAAAGCTGACAAACTAAACAAAGCCCGCCTGGGCCTAAAGTAGTCCGTCTTGGCTTTAAAAGCACAATTCGATAACGATATTAAAGCCGCTCTTTTGAGCGGCGATCGTTTTACTGCGAGTGTGCTTCGTGATTTCAAAGCCGCGGTTTTGAATGAAGAAGTAGCTCAGAAAAAGCGAGACGAAGGTCTGGCTGATTCAGAAATCGAAAAAATTCTTATTCGTGAAGTCAAAAAACGAGCCGAAAGCGCCGCTATCTACGACGGTGCCGACCGAGCTGAACTTGCTCAGCAAGAACGAGCTGAATCAAAGGTCCTTGAGGCCTATCTACCTGAACAAACTTCTGAAGCTGATATTAAAGCTGCTGTCGACGAAGCGATTATCGCAACTGGCGCAACAAGTCCAGCGATGATGGGCCAAGTAATTGGCGCAGTCAAAAGCCAACTCGGTAACAGTGCTGATGGCGGAACTATCGCCCGACTCGTTAAAGAAGCATTGGCTAATCTTTAGCCACCCTATACTATAGATATATGATTGTATTTTTCGGACCTGCCGGCGCAGGAAAAAGTGTCCAGGGTCAAATTTTAGCTGCTCGTATGGGCTGGCGCTGGCTCAGTGCCGGACAACTTCTTCGTGATACAAAAGACGTCGATCTTTTGCACACAATGCACGAAGGCAAACTCGTCACACACGAAGCGATTACAAAAATTATGGGTGAAGCGATTTCTCACGCTACCAATATAGACCAACTTATCCTTGATGGTTTTCCTCGCATGCTTGAACAAGCAAAATGGCTCGTCGACAGCCAGCCAGACCACGGGCGAGCGGTTGCATTGGTCGTGGTGTTGGAAGTCCCACGCGACGAACTTTTAAAGCGTCTGGCTATTCGTGGCCGCGTCGACGACACACCAGAAGCGATCGACGAACGTCTCAAACTTTACCGCCAAGAAATGTACCCAATCCTAAACTTCTTAACTGAACAAAGCGTCCCGGTCGTTCACATCGAAGGAACTGGCACTGTCGGGCAGGTCCACGACCGAGTTGTTGCCGAACTTACCAGCAGGGAATTGGTCTAACATGCGCGAAAAGACTCCTGCAGAAGTCCAAGCCATGCGCGATGGCGGCAAGATCCTAGCTGGTATTTTTAGGGATTTACGCGAACAAGTAAAACCCGGCGTATCTGAATTAGAGCTTGATACGTGGGTAGATCAAGAAATTATGCGCCGCGGTGCGATTGCAACCTACAAAACTCCAGAAGTAGAGTTTCCGGCGGCTATTTGTATCTCAACGAACGAGCAGATCGTGCACAGTATCCCGACCGATTATGTCCTACAAAAAGGCGATATCGTCAGCTTTGACCTGGTGATTACATACAAAAACATGAAGACGGATAGCGCATTCACAATGGTTGTCGGCGAATCACCAAACGGTGTTCAGAAACACCTCTTAAATGCCACTGAACGAAGTCTTTATGCTGGAATAGACGCCATTAAAGGCCCAGTTCGTACTGGCGATATTGGTGCTGCGGTTGAAAAAGTTTTGAAAGAAGCCAAGCTTGGTATTGTCCGCGACCTTGTCGGACACGGTATTGGCCATGAAATGCACGAATCTCCACCTGACATTCCAAACTACGGCAAAAAGGGAACTGGCATGCTGTTAAAAGTTGGCGACACGATTGCGATTGAACCGATGGCAACACTTGGTGGTGAACGGATCAAGACAGAAGACGACGGCTGGACTATCTCAACTCGAGATGGCAGTTTAGCGGCTCACTTTGAACACACGGTGCTTATTACCGAAGATGGTGTTGAGATTTTAACGCAGTTATAGCACGACGATGAGTGAATACGATCCAAATTACATTGAAGTAAAAAATTTCTATCTTATAGGAGTAAAAACTGTCATTTTAAATAAGAATAATGACGTGTTGTTGCTGCGACGTTCTCAATTATCTCCACGTCCGGGTGGCATAGATCTTCCTGGTGGCGGTGTTGATGCGCATGAATCGCCCGAAGCAGCTGCAATTCGTGAAGTCTTTGAAGAAACGGGTATCGTTATAGATACGGCAAAAATTATCACGTCGGAATACACTCTGGGTCACCAGGATCCATGGGTAATGCTCGGGTTTAGTGCCTACGTTGATGATGCAGAAGTTGTTTTGAGCTGGGAGCACGATCAGTATATGTGGGTTTCTCTCGACGATGTAAAGGCGAGTGAACTTCCTGAGCGATATAAACATATGGTCCAGACTGCCTCAGAAAGTCGTTAATTATATAGCCTCCTAAGTTTTATGACTTTGCAACAACAGACGTAAGCGCTATACTAAGCTTCATGCAAGAAGGTTCTACCTACGCCGTCGGAATCGACATTGGAACAACAACTGTCAGAACCGTAGTGGCACACATCGACGGTTCAACTGGGGTCCCAACT
>Ga0247808_10000492_pt1 | contig 19368 bp, 11 predicted proteins | sample UWRJL089202R1_FD_179914 | JGI IMG/M metagenome (GOLD analysis project Ga0247808, IMG submission 179914) | Plant litter microbial communities from Arlington Agricultural Research Station in Wisconsin, United States - UWRJ-L089-202R-1 | ecosystem: Environmental > Terrestrial > Plant litter >... | reverse complement strand
GACGTGCATCTTCCAGCATGTCATAACGACCCTTATATAAAGTCCCGGCAGGTGTATGGATCTTGTGTTCCGGTTTGGCATCCAGGTACTCATAACCCATACCTGTAGGTGCACTCAATGCATTACGAGTTTCGAATTTTCCTGTTTCCTTATTGATCTTGGTAATAAAAAAAGTAGGCCAGATCCTATGGATATCCTGATCGATATAGGAATTGTCTGATGATGCAAAGTACTTCTGCTCATTCACCATGAACAGGATAGAATTGATATAATCAGCACCACCTTTCATTGCGGCATCATTGACAGAAAGCAGCAGGTCTACTTTTTCCTTGATTGGAATTTCAAATGCATTCTTCTCTATCGGTGCTTTCCAGCTCACCTCCCCATAACCTGTTTGTGGCGCAAGTTTAACGGGTTCAGTCAGTAACCTCGAGTTCTCCCGTGCAATAGCTACAGCAAGTTCCGCCGCTTTGGCGATGGAGTCTTTATCCATTTTATCTGTCGCTGCAAAGCCCCATGAGCCATTCGCTATCACACGAATACCAACACCATAAGACTCTGTATTAACCAGGTTCTGTACCTTATCTTCACGTGTTACCACATACTGGTTAAGGTATCTGCCGATGCGGACGTCTGTATACGTGGCACCTTTGCTTCTTGCAGCGTTTAACGCAACATCGGCAATTATTTTTTTTGATGCGGGATCGATATATTCCAGTGATTGCTCAAATGGTATTTCGTTACCCCAGACCGGTATAGCAGGCAACATGGCTGCGGCAGCACCCACTCCGGTCAGATAAATAAAATTTCTGCGTTTCAAGTTTTTTAAGATTTAGGTTGTTAGGTTCCTAAATATAAAAATAAAAGAGATCAATTGCATGAATTATTGCCTGAAACAATATTCGGTAAGCCAAATGACTCAAAAAACACGTGTTAAGAACTAATCGTACTTTAATCTGATCTTTTCTTCCTCAATATCCAGCAAGCCCTGGTACTTTCTGACAACAGCTTCATCCGTTTCAGGTTTCTTATTCATTTCAAGCAGCGTTAAACGCTGATCATCGAGCATATCCAGGTATATTTTCCTGAACTCTTCATGATGCACTCCTGTTTCCTCGTCATTCAGATTCAGATCTGTTTCCAGCCGGGTTTTCAATTCCTGAAGAGACGTGTTTTCTCCCAGGCGTTCAGCATGGTGATCGGCCAGGTACGCCAGACTCGTTTCTGCCAGCTTTCTACGAATTTCATCCGCCTGGTCCTTATCAGAAATGTAATGATCAGGATCTTTCATATCCACCCAACGGATCAGAAAGGGAAGTGTAAGTCCCTGGACCACCAGTGTAAGCAGGATCACCGTAAAAGTGATAAATAAGATCAGGTTACGCTCAGGGAAAAGCTTTCCATCAGCCAGAAATAACGGAATTGACAACGCTGCTGCCAGGGACACCACGCCCCGCATACCCGCCCAACCAGCTATCAGTGGTCCGCGCCATCCAGGCCGGTCGTCTTCTACCTTAATGAATCTGCTGATAAAAGTGGTGAAAGCAGAGGTGCTGAGGAAAAATACGATCCGCGTAAATACCAGTACTCCGGTAATGAGAACCCCATAACCAATAGCAGCTTTTAAGCTTACCCCACCCAATCCACCAACAATTTCAGGCAATTCAAGTCCGATGAGTGTAAATACAAGTCCGTTTAAAAAGAAGCTGAAGGCAGACCATACATTGGAACCCCGGAGTCGGCTCCGGTGACTTAAAAACAAATGACTTCTCGCTGAAAGGAAAAGTCCGCCGCTAACCACAGCAAGTACCCCTGAGAAATGAAAGCTTTCTGCTGCCATATACATTACGTAAGGAGCAAGCAACATCAGTATCACATCCACATTGGAGTCTGTAGGCAACCATTTATGAATATAATAAAACACAAAGCCAACCAGTACACCGATCAGGATTCCCATCCCGATAACCAATACGAAATCTATAGCGGCTTCGTGAAAAATAAAGGTGCCCGTATTAACCGCCAGCAGGGCAAAGCGGAAAACAATTAAACTGGACGCATCATTGAGCAAACTTTCGCCCTCAATTACGGAAGAAATGCGTTTTGGCACCTTAACTGTTTTTAAGATGGAACTTGCCGAAACCGCATCAGGTGGAGAGACAATCCCGCCAAGCAGAAAGCCTAATGCCAGGGTAAAGCCAGGAATAACCATATTGGAAACCAGTGCTACCACCAGTGATGTGGCCAGCACCACCAGAAATGCAAAACTGGTTATGACCCTTTTCCATCGCCAGAGATCTTTCCAGGAGGTTTCCCATGCCGCGTCATAGAGCAAGGGAGGGAGAAATACAATAAAAATAAGTTCAGGATTGATTTTGATCTGTGGAAGACCCGGCAGCAGGCTGATCAGCAGGCCCCCAACAACCAGTATGACAGGATAGGCAATCTTGATTTTTTGCGCAAGCGTGACCAGTAATAAAATTACGAGTACGATGCCCAGATATGGAATAATGGTTTCAATCATAAAAAAAATGGTATTTCAGCTTTCAAGGGATGAAAGCTAAAATACCAAATTCCTGGTGAGTTTACTAACCTATTCTGCGTCCTGTATTGATTACATTAACGCCATTAAATCTTGTGGTGGCACTGCCGTGCGAAACGGCACTGGCCTGACCTGGCTGCCCCTTACCATCAGAGAAGGTTCCACCTAAGCGAAAATCCTGTTGTCCACAGCATTGCACGCATGAATTCCAGAATTCCTGTGTATTGGCCTGGTAAGCGGCATCTTTAAACATGCCAACAATCTTGCCTTCCTTAATTTCGTAAGCCAATTGAGCGCTGAACTGGAAGTTGTAACGTTGCTGATCGATAGAATAAGAGTTTCTTCCGAACATATAAATGCCTTTTTCTACATTCTTGACCATGTCTGCAGCACTTAACGGTTCTTTACCAGGTGCCAGTGATACATTTGGCATGCGCTGAAACTGGATACTATCCCAGCTATCTGCATAGCAGCATCCCTGAGATTCTTTCAAGCCGAGGATATGGGCCTGATCACGGATAGTCTGGTAGTTTACCAGAATACCATCTTTAATAATATCCCACTTGCCACATTTCACACCTTCATCATCATAACCCACTGCGCCAAGCGAGCCTGGCTGTGTTTTGTCGGCAATGATATTGACCTGTTTGCTGCCAAAATTGAATTTCTTACTTTCCCATTTATCAAGCGTGAGGAAACTGGTTCCTGCATAGTTGGCTTCATAGCCCAGTACACGATCAAGCTCTGTAGGGTGACCCACAGATTCGTGGATGGTTAGAAATAAATGTGATGGATCAAGTACAAGATCATATTTACCCGGAGCTATGGGTTTAGCTTTTAATTTTTCCTCAACATGTGCTACAGCTTCCTTCACATCTTCCAGGATATCATAGCGTTTCTTGTACATGGTAACCGGACCACCCTTGATCTTTTCGTCATCTTTAGGATGCAGGTATTCATAGCCCATACCCATCGGTGCACTCAACGCATTACGCGTTTCAAATTTACCACCTGCAGAATCTACCTTGGTTACCGTAAAGTTTGGCCAGATGCGATGGATATCCTGATCGATATAAGAGCCGTCTGTTGACGCAAAATATTTCTGTTCATTGATCATGAACATACTGGAGTTTACAAATTTCGCTCCTGCTTTCATCGCTTCCTTGTTAACTTCCAGGAGCAACGCCACCTTTTCTGGAATAGGCACTTCAAAAGCATTGATTTCTACCGGCGTTTTCCAGCTTACCTCGCCATAACCCTTCTGAGGAGCAAGCTGTACTTTTTCACTAAGCAGTTTTGCATTTCCCTTGGCTATCGCTACCGCAATCTCTGCGGCTTTAGCGATACTGTCATTGTCCATGTTATTTGTGGCCGCAAAGCCCCAGCTTCCATTGGCCAATACCCGCACGCCTAAGCCATAAGACTCCGCATTGGAAATATTATCAACGCGGGTTTCACGGGTAGAGATTACCTGATTAAGGTACCTTCCGATCCGCACATCTGCATAACTGGCGCCTTTTGACCGGGCTGCATTTAGTGCGACATCAGCCATTTTTTTCTTAAGCTGTACATCTACAGGCGTCAAAGCTTCTTCCACAGTGATCTGCCTGCCGAACGCCGGCATGCCCTGCACCATAGTGGCTGTTAAGCCAACGCCTGTCATATATAAAAAATCGCGTCTTCTCAATTTTTAAAATTTAAATGGTTAAAAAGAATTAGCAATGCCGGCGGCATTGCTAATCATTGTTTTAAACAGCATCAGATAATGAGGTAAAGGTAAAGTCCCTGATTTTCATCGGCGGAATCATACCACTTCCTGTACGTACAGGTTTACCAAGCGCTTCTACATTGTTCAGCATGATGACAGGGCTCTCATTGAACCTGAAATTCTTAACAGGGAATTTGATCTCTCCGTTTTCAATATAGAAAGTACCGTCACGGGTAAGCCCTGTTAGCAGCAATGTTTGTGGATCTACAGAGCGGATATACCAGAAACGGGTTACCAGAATACCTTTCTCGGTGCCTTTAATTAGTTCTTCCAAGGTTTGGTTACCACCTTCCAGCACTATACTTCTGTTGAAAGGGAGCGGCTGAACACCCTTTTGGGCAGCCCAGTAGCGGGAATAGGACAGGTTTTTAACCACTCCTTTTTCTACCCATTGTGTTTTCTTATTTGGTATTCCATCACGATCCCAGGTAGACGAGGGCAACTCCGGATTGAAAGGATCTGAATAAATGTTAATGTTATCAGAGAACAGTTGTTCACCGATACGGGTACCACCCCCTTTTTTGCTCATAAAGCTTCTGCCTTCATCTGCACTTCTGGCATCGAAGCCCCTGAACATATTGCCCAGCATATCACTCGCCGCAAGCGGCTCAAGGATTACCGTGTATTTACCCGGCTCAATCGCTTTCGCACCAACAGATCCGTTGGCTTTCTTTGCCGCAATCTTGCTCAGTGCCAGCGTGTCCATTTTATCCAGGTCGTTGAAATCCTGTTCTATATACCCCGACCCTGTACCTTCCTGATTCCTTACGGTTACAGAGAAAGACACATTTGTCGATTTATTATAGGCAAAAAGTCCTTTTGAATTCATTACAGAGTTGAAACGCGTAGAATTCTCCAGGAAGCCTGCTGCTTCCAGCTTTGCTGCTTTGGAAACTTCAAGACTTTTTCCAACCATTTCTGCACGTGTATCCGGAGTCATAGCCGCGGTTTTTGCGTTGAAAGTTGTGGATTCAGGAAATTCCTGAGGACCAAGCAAAGTCATGTATTCCGGGTTTTCAGGTGCCAGCATGGCCAGTTCTTCTGCCCTTTTCACTACTTTTTGCAGGGATGCATCATCAAACTCATTGATGGTAGCCGTACCTGTTTTTTTACCGAATGTAGAATTCACCGCAAGACTCATCACGCTGATCTGACCAGCAGTAGACACTGCATTACGGGCATAACGGATATTTCCACCGTCAGAGCCATTTAAACTTACCTCACAGGCATCAGCTTTTGAATAACCGATTACTTTTTTGAGTATAGCCTGGGCTTCTTCTTTACTTAATATAGCCATAATTAGATTTTTCTTGCTGTATTTATAACATTAACACCATTGAAACGGGTAGTTGCACTACCATGAGAAACTGCACTGCTTTGTGAAGGTTGTCCTTTACCATCATTAAAGGATCCACCCAGACGATAATCACTTGCATCACAAATTGCCGAACAAGAGTTCCAGAACTCCTGGGTATTGGCCTGATAAGCCACATCGTTTAACTGGCCCACAATTTTTCCCTGCTTGATCTCGTAAAAACTTTGTCCACCGAACTGGAAATTGTAGCGTTGCTGATCGATAGAGAAACTACCATTACCGATGATATAAATTCCTTTTTCTACGTTTTTGATCATGTCATCAACACTCAGCTTTTCTTTGCCGGGTTGTAAAGAAACATTAGCCATACGTTGAAACTGAACATCGTCCCATCCCTGCGCATAGCAGCAGCCTTGGGAAGCATCAAGCCCTATAATATGCGCCTGATCACGAATAGCCTGGTAGTTAACCAGCGTTCCATCTTTAATCAGGTCCCATTTACCACATTTAACACCTTCATCATCATAGCCTACTGCACCTAATGATCCAGGTTGCGTTTTGTCAGCAACAACGTTTACCAGTTTACTACCAAAATTGAATTTCTTTGTCTTCCATTTATCGAGTGTCAGGAAGCTTGTTCCTGCATAGTTTGCTTCATAGCCTAATACCCTATCCAGTTCTGTCGGATGGCCTACTGACTCGTGGATTGTTAACCAGAGATGCGAGGGATCCAGTACCAGATCGTATTTACCGGGTTCAACCGTTTTAGCCTTTATTTTTTGATCAGCGGTAAGGGTTGCATTCTTTACATCTTCCAGCATATCGTAACGCTGTTTGTAACGCGTAACTACACCTTCTACCTTATCCGAAGCGCGTGGTGTCATGTATTCATACCCCAGTCCCATCGGAGAACTCAAAGAGTTCACAGTCTGGAATTTACCAGATCCACGATCAATTTTAGTAATTGTAAAGGAAGGATAAATCCTGTGGATATCCTGATCGATGTAAGATCCGTCTGTAGAGGCAAAATATTTTTGCTCGTTGATGGCAAACATCACCGAGTTGACGAAACTCGCACCGTTCTGCAATGCAATATCATTTACATTCATCAACAGGTCTACTTTCTCTTTTACGGGAACTTCAAATGCATTGCGCTCTATTGGTGCTTTCCAGCTCACTTCACCAAATCCCTTTTGAGGAGCAAGTTGTACAGGCTCACCCATTATTTTAGAGTTTGCTTTTGCTACCGCGACAGCCTGCTCTGCAGCTTTGGCAATATCTTCTTTGGTAACTTTATTTGTGGCTGCAAAACCCCAGCATCCATTGGCAATTACACGAATACCAACACCGAAAGATTCTGTATTGCTGACGCCCTGTACACGTTTTTCACGGGCAGCTACAAATTGATTCAGGTAGCGTCCTATACGGATATCAGCATAGGTAGCACCTTTACCTCTTGCTGCATTTAATGCAACATCAGCAAGTTCTTTCTTGAATTTTACATCGACGCCGTCAAGCGCCTGTAAAGGATCTATGGGATTGCCAAAAGCGTTGAGATCCTGGAGTAGCAGTGCTCCAAGGCCCATCCCAGACAGGTAAATAAAGTCTTTTCTTTTCAAAGCGGGTTCATTTTAGTTTAAGAACCTCAATTTATGGTTTTTATCCTGAAAGTTTTATAACATTTTAGTTTCAAACCAAAGATAAGCTACGGAACATAGGAATAATCCGAAAAACCACCATTTCGAAACCTCTTTCCCGAAGGTTTCTGCAGCCAATTTGGCTTTCTCAGTGCCAGAAACAGCTTTCTTAACTGAATTTCTGTTTTCAAGTAACATGCGGTAATCTTTTAGCGCCTTCCAGTCATTTTTATCATATACATAAAAATAACTATCCTTATTTCCTTCCGACTGAAACCTGTTCCAGCCTTTTGCCTGAACCCAGGCGGTTGACTGCCAGAAAAAGGGAAGGACGGTATTTTGCAGTACACTTAATCCTGATTCATTCAGTTTCACTCCAGGGAGCTTTGCAGTACTGCCGCTCTCCACATCGAGGTTCACAGGCTCATTTGCAACGGCAAATGTTGGATTGCTATGAAATACAAATGGAACGTTTTGCTTCCTGGCATTGCTACTCAATACATAAGCCCAGTAATCAGCATAATCTTTTTTAAAGCCAGATAAAATCCAGTTGTAGGTTGAGGACAAAACTGTTGCAGCTATCCGTCCATTACCATACAGCGAATTACTGACAAGCACTTTAGCCTTCTGATCCCGAACCAACACCATTGAACTGGATTGGGCTTGTATGAAGAAAGATTGTCCTGTGGAAATTGATTTTAATGCCCTGCCCGTTTCATTTAAAACAGGAACGAATGACGTTGTAATGGTGTCTGAAGAATTGACCAGTGAAAATCTTTCTGCCAAAGCAGATAGCCTTTTCGTTTCGTTGAAGCGGATAAGCATACCCAGACCAGCACGAACTGCTTCTTTTAATGCCGTATTTGCACTGGCCCCCAGCTGTGCAAGCTCTTCGTCATCAGCAATAACAAGATCGTAGTTTTTAAGCGCCGTACTATTTAAAGCAACACTTTGTTTGGCATCAATATTTACCTGTTCGGTACTAAACTTTTCTTTACTGATACGCGTTCTGAATACTGCAGGATACTTGTTTTCCAGCAACCAGTTTTTAAGAAACTTATATTCAAAATCAGGATATGAGGCTAAAACGAGAATCTTTAGTTTGTCAACCGGCGACACTTCAAAAGGAATTGGAGACTTAGACAACAGCATTTTACCTGCTACTGCCCGCAGCGAATAAACCGCCCTGCCCATCTGTTTTGGCGCAGACCGCAGTGCAAAAGCTGTTGTTTGATGCGCCGGTATTTCAAGTGAATCAAACGCCGTTCCCGCTCCTTCCAATAGCAGCTTCACAGGTTGATCACCCGCATTGTGATAAGTTCCCTGAACTTCGAGGGACTCAGACTGGCTGATGACTTTTGGCCAGGAAACAGCAATAACGCCTTCGGGATTGGCAGCAGGCACAAATTCATAATTCATGCCTTTCGTATAATTCAAAATTTCTGTTGGCAATCCATTACCATATACCCGCAACCTGTTCACTTCTTCATGTGTCCTTAAATAATAAGGAAGGTCAGCAATGTATTTAACTGAAGGACTGTTGAATTTCTTGATTACAGCACTGTCGAGGGTGTAATACAGGGAATCGGCCGCCGGTTGTATTGCAGATCCCTCAGTTAACAGAATCAGTTCTTTTGAATTCAAGCTTCTGCTTGCAGCATACTTTAATGGCATAATTAGCATCAGCAACGCGAAAACTGTCAGCACGGTAGCCAGCAGTCTAAGCACCAACCGCGCTTTATTGTCGCGTTTAATTTCCAGATAAATCAGAAATATGCACAAGCAAGCTACTGCAATAATCATTGGGTAAAATTTTTCCATCTTATTGCATGCGGTTTAATTGTTTGAAATAAGATTTAGTCAGCTCCGAAGACCTGCCTGACAATTGTACAGGGATAGCCTGTTCAGCACCTAATAATAAATTGACCCCCTTCTGCATAGCTGCAAGATCCTCTGGTTCAGGCTTACCGTTTTTCCACAAGGCAAGGACTTTCTTCGTCGATTTTAAGGCATTTAGATATTTCGACGGTGCAGCTGAAGCAGCAGCAGAAAGCTGTTGCTGAGCCTGCAGTAATACACCCAGGTCTCCAGGTGCTGCCGGCAAACCAGCCTGTTTGTCTTCCAGCATCGCCAGCGTAGCTTTTAATACGGGTACACTTTTGTTGGCAGATTCATCTTTTTTCGAAGTCTGAACACCGTTAATAGCTGTCAATTCTCCGGTAAGTCTCTTTTCAAACTTGATCGGACTTGTTTTGAAAGTAGTCTTGGCAACGTATGCCCTGGATTTTTGCTGAAGGTCTTTCAGCAACCTTAACGCTTTGTATTCATAAGGCAATGCCTGCTGAGGTTCATAAGTACGCAGACGAAGTTCGGCCGTCCACATTTCATTGAGGGTAGCCTTCAACTGCGCTTTTAATGCTGGTTCGAAAAACGTCGCATCTTCAGAGGTATCATGCTTATGTGCATATTGATCCATCAGTGCTTGTGTATTCCCAAATTCTACTGCGGCAGCATGCTCCTCAGCTTCGTGTTCATGGGTCTCAAACTCAGATTTTGCCTCTTTCTTTTCTTTACCGGACTTGTCAGTCTTCTTTTTATCGTCCTTATCATCGGCATGCGCATCTTCTTCTGTATGTCCTCCACCGATATTGCTCTCAGATTCCTCACCCAGGAACTTCCCATAACGCAATCTCAGCATCTTTTGGTCTATCCCCAGGTTATTACTTCTGTTCTTAAATTCCGTATCAGATAGCGAAGAGCGTTCTTTGAGCAACTTTTCTGTATCCATAATAAGCTGGCGCTGACTCCTGAAATACTCAGGAACAAGGTTCACGCCATTATCAATCCCTGCCAGACTCATCAGCTCCGTTGTATCCTGAATGGATACAAAATATGTATCTGATCTACTGAGCTGGCCATGGTTATCCTTTGCATTGATATAAAAATAAAGCTCGTCCCCTGGCTTCATACCCAGATCCCGTAATGAAATACGCTGGTTCACCCTGATGATTCGTTGATTATTAATCCGCGTTTGCAAACTAATCTTTTTCTCTTTAAAACTCACAGCCTCACCTTTTCCACTCGCCATAGTTGCAGATATCGAAGCATCGCTGATGCCATAATCATCATTCAGCAACAGCTTCAGGTCTATTTCCTGGGGTTTACCAATATCAATCGTACTGTGTTGTGCAGGACTGGTAATTTTGATGGCAACAGGAAGGTCGGTGATAATTTCCATCTGATAATAGTCAGACTTTTTCCCATCCAGCACCACCTGATAGAAACCAGCCTTACTGATCATCCGGCTTACAGACCAGGATGTACCATTACTACCTTCAGACTTCAGCGGAACCGACTCTTTATCGTTAATCAGAAGACTCATCTTCTGGACAGGCACGGAAGTTTCAATAGCCCATTGCAATTGAGCTCCAGATTCTGCGACGATGCTAAACTGTTGCTGTTTGCGGCTTCCTTTACCCGTGTATGCCGGTGGCGTAATGCGTATCGAATAAGCTGAAATTTCTGCCGGGATATTTTCTTTGATTACAGGACCAAGTATTTTACTTACCACAGCGTTATCTGAAGCTATAGATTGATTACCTGGAAAAAAAGAGAGCCCATAATACAAGCCGGCAGCTAAAACAAGCATTAAAGCAGGAAAAAGCAATTGCTTCCAGGGCGCGTCAGGCTTTTTAGTAACGGAAAGTACCTGATTTACCCGTTCTGCCTGTAAACGCTGCAATAAACTCAGATCCTCTTCAGACTCCAGCATCAGCCAGCTGCTTTGCTCAACCTCAGGAAAGTGTTCATCTATAAATTTTGCAATCTGCGCATCTGATATCGCCCAGTATTTCATCGACGCAGAGATGATACCAAAAAGCAATAAAAAAATAACCATCAAAACCAGCCAGCCTCCGGCAAAAAAATGAGAAGCAATTGCAGCGACAACCAGTGCTACGGCAGCAGCTACGAAAAATGCCTTCAATGCATCAGAAAAAATCCATCGCTTCCGTAATCCCGCTATCCAATATTTCCCTTCAAAAGTCCTCATAGTGCGTATGTTGTTTTCTTGTGAGACAGCCAGCGTTCTGTGATGAACACGACAAATAATAACCACCAGATGTAATTTTCAAACAATTTCTGCTCGTAAACCTGAGCAGTCGGGCTGCCTTTTGCGTTGCTGTTTACCCGAGCCATGAATGCTTTAGCGTCTACAGCCCTAAGCGACTTTGCATCTTCATCAAATCCATAGGCAGCTCCGGGCTGAGGGTGAAGGATGGGCAACATCGCCATCAGCATGCCGTTGGTCCAAACCATGGATGTCCATTGGGGATTAAATCTGCTATAAAACTGATACCAGGTTAAACCGGCAGATGTCTGTTTACTCAGCAGCACATCCCCAAATCCGTCCGTCCACACTGGTATTCCCGATTCAGCGGCCGTAATGGTGCGCTGATACATCCGGACTTCATCAACTACATTCCCTTTGTCATCAAGCAACAGGGAATTAATTTTAGACAATTTTGTCCCTGCGTAACTAAATATTGTTGTGCCTTCAGGCAGGCCTTGAAGCTGTTTTTTGGTCAGTGGTTCATCTGATAGCCAGAAAACAAACTCGTCAGCTCTTGTTATCTGACCGATCGAACTGATATCATGGAGGCGGACTTTGCGTTTTGTAAACTCGGAGATCGCTAAAACTGCTGCTCTGAGATATCCTGCTCCGCCGAATTTTGATGACTGATAAATTGAGATATGACTGGTCGACGTATCAGCTGTCAGGGCAGCACTGCTGTAATATGTACCCGCGGTGGAAGAATGGGCTGTCAATCCCGATGCCATCCAACTCGTTTTTAAGCTACTGTCTGCGGCTGCAATCTGCCATTTTAAATTCAGACGTGTTTCCGGCTGCTTGCCACTAAAACGGCTCAATTGATTTCCTGTAAATAAAAACACCTTAAATCCTGCCCCAAGTGTTTGGTCAAGTTGTTTGAGCAGCGAGAAATAAGATAGCGGTTGCTCAGCAGGTTTTGAAAATACAGTTGATGAGTCCTTAACGTCGATTTTTGGAAAATTCAGATCAAAAGCATGTACCTCAAAGCCCCTGGATAGCAGAGAATCAAACTGCTTATGGTGCTGTTTCCAAACATCAGATAACTCCGTTCGCTCCACCAGAATCCATCCCGGGCGCTCAGCTGCAGCTGTTTTTGACTGATAAACTGGTATAGCCAGCAAAAATGCAACGAGCAGCACAAGCAGAATCCTGAGTACCAGCAAGGGCCAGTCTGTGACCTTCAGATTTCTGGATCTTTGGTTCGAAGGCGCACCCAGCAGTGCTATACTGCCAATTTTAAGCGTCTTTCCGTTTTTAATATTCCATAAATGAACAATAATCGGAACAAGAATGCCTAGTGCAGCTAAAAGACCTAGGGGATATAACAGTTGAAACATCTTATACTTTTAATTTTTTTCTTTGGTTTAAGAAATCTCTGAGCGCCTGCTCCAGGGGCTCATCTGTAGTTAACATTCTATAGAATATGCGCTTATTCAGCGCTTTGGTTTTGACATCTTCCAGATAGCTGTCCAGCTTCTCCTTGTAGGATTTCCGGACCGCTGACTGGTCAACCTGAATTGTCTCACCCGTTTCAAGGTCTTCGAATGTAGAATACCCTTTAAAATCAAGTGCCAGCTCATTCTTTGACATCAGGTGAAATACGATCACTTCATGCTTGAGCGTACTTACCGTATCCAGCAGGTCAAAAATTTCCGTCTCACTCTGGTAGAGGTCCGTAATAAATATCGTCAGTTCCTTTTGTTTAGAACCTGTATATAACTGTTTATAATGCTGCGGCTCAGTAAAACTCCCCTCAGGCTTAATCTGTTCCAGCTGAAAGAACAAACGCGAGAGATGCTGAAAATCCTGTTTAACAGGCAGGGATATCACCTCCTTTGCTTTAAAAATATTTAAGCCGATAGCATCACCTTGTAAGTTACCAAGGTAAGCCAGTGAGGCTGCCAAATATCTGGCATATTCAATCTTTTTAAAATCACCATCCGAATGATCCATTGATGCGCTTGCATCAATGACCAGGCGTATAGAAATGTTCGTTTCTATTTCAGACTCTCTGATATAATAACGGTCAGAACGCGCAAACATTTTCCAGTCCAGCAAACGCAGATCATCGCCGGGCTGATAACTCCGGTATTGGCTGAATTCCATGCCGGGGCCTTTGATCGTACTCTTATTAATACCATTAATAAAACCTTCAATAGTGGTTTTAGCCGCTAGCGACAGTTCCTTAATAGCCATTAATATTTTCGGATCGAGCAGTTTACTCATTTCCACTGAGGTTTAGTCACCACTTTAATCAATTCTTCGGTAACACGATCGGCACTCACATTTTCAGCTTCTGCCTTAAAATTCATCAGGATCCTGTGTCTTAGTACAGGATAAGCCATGGCATGAATATCTTCAGGAATAACAGCGTAGCGCCCCTTAAATAATGCGCGAGCTTTAGCAGTTAAAATTAGTGCCTGTCCAGCTCTCGGACCTGCACCCCATCTTACCCATTCCTTTACATAGGCATAAGCTGTTGTATCAGGCCTGGTCGCACGTATCAGTTCACTCACATAAGCAACCATGTCCTCACTGATACTTACATCGCGTACAAGCGCCTGCAGCTGAATGATATCATCCGAACCGATCACAGCCTCCACTTTATTTTTCTTTGTACCTGTAGTACTGCTCAATACAGCAATTTCTTCTGCAGCCGAGGGATATCCGATTTTAACATATAAAAGGAACCTGTCAAGCTGTGCTTCAGGCAAGGGATAAGTTCCAGCCTGCTCTATAGGATTCTGTGTAGCTAATATAAAGAAGGGTTTATCCAGGGGATAGGTTTGTCCGCCATAGGTAACCTCAAATTCCTGCATTGCCTCTAATAATGCCGACTGTGTTTTCGGCGGCGTTCTGTTGATCTCATCAGCAAGGATAATATTGGCAAATATTGGTCCTTTATTAAATTTAAAGAATCGCTTCCCTGTTACGTGATCTTCTTCCAGAATCTCTGTACCCAAAATATCTGTAGGCATCAGATCGGGCGTAAACTGAATCCTTCTGAAAGACAGATCCAGCGCCTGCGACATTGTACGAACCATTAAGGTCTTCGCAAGTCCGGGCACCCCTTCCAGCAAACAATGGCCACCGGCCATCAGCGCAATCAGCATTTCTTCGATGACCACATCCTGGCCAACGATGACTTTCTGTATTTCCTTTTTCAACAGTGAAAGCTTACCGATAAGCATTTTCACATTACTTTCTGAAATCTCCAAGATATTATATGTGTTTATGGCTAATGATGTGTAATTCGATTTCAATATAGGGCGAAATACCCTCAATATTTTATAAATCACAGAGAATATCGAAAAAATTACACTTCAAACTGCTATTCAAGCAGGATTATCATGAATTAACACTTAAATTAGATGAATGATGAGGAATAAATTCACATTTGCCCGTTTAAAATATAGTTCCGGCGACTGGGACACAGACCAGCGCATGCCGGCAAATATCTTAAACTCACTATTAGAATATACAACTATACCCTTTGAACCTGCAGAAAAGGTGGTTGACCTGGGTACACAGGACATTTTCAGCTACCCATTCTGTTACCTGAGCGGGCACAAACTCGTACAGTTTAATAAGCAAGAAGCTGCGAATTTTAAACGCTACGTAGAAAATGGCGGCTTTGTATTTGTAGATGACTGTAACCACGATATAGACGGACTATTTTCAAAATCCTTTGAAGCACAAATGTCCGTTCTCTTTGGCCCTCAGGGCTTGAAAAAGATCCCAAATAACCATCCTATATATACGTCTTTCTTTACCTTTGAAAAAGGACCTCCTACGACCTCATTTGAATTGAATGGCTGGGGCGACGATTTGGTCCATGATTATTTGAAAGCTGTCCAGGTAAATAACAGGATTGGCGTGCTGTTTAGCAATAAAGATTACGGTTGCGAATGGGATTATGATTTCAGAAACAAAAGGTTCCTCTCGGAAGACAATACCAAATTTGGCGTTAACATTATATTATATGCGCTTGGCATCAATGCCTAATAAAATCTAAAACAAAAAAAGCTTCCCCAGGGAAGCTTTTTTTTTGATCAAGTTCATTAAAAACAATAAAAATCGATATAGATCAAAAAAAAATTGAATAATATCCAATATACCCTGAATTTTAACAACAAAATCAATAAAACCTAATCGTAAAACAGTTTTAATTAATAAAAATCATATAAAACAAGTAATTATCAGCTGTTTTCAGCTCATATTTAATATTAAATTGACAATTAAGACCCATTGATATTGAAAAAAACGTAAAAATGTTCGAAATCCAAACATTTTAAAAACAAAATGACCTAAAAATTCCCGAAAATCATCATATTTAGAAAAACTAAACTAAAAACTAAAATATGAGAAGAAAACTACTCGCGACATTCGTATTATTATGGTGTATTGTAGCGCAGGTGCACGCACAAACACGCGTTGTTTCCGGAAAAGTGACCGACAAAACCACCGGCGCAGCTATTCCAGGCGTAAGTGTAATCATTTCAGGCACCAGAACATCCACTCAAACAGACAAATCTGGATCTTTCACTTTAGCTGTACCAGCAGACGGCGCCAAAAACCTAAGATTATCTTTTGTTGGATACATCACTAAAATTGTCCCAATAACGGGTAATTCTTTGTCTATCGTATTAGAAGAGGACGCTGCTGTCCTTGACGAAATTGTTGTAAACGGTTATAGTACACAAAAGAAAGCTGATGTGATCGGCTCTGTAAGTAGCATAACTGCAAAACAACTTGAAAACAAACCCGTTCAAAGTTTTGACCAGGCACTGGGCGGTAAAGCTGCAGGTGTACAGGTTACACTTCCAAATGGTGTGTTAAATAACCCACCGGTTATCCGGATCAGGGGTACAAACTCCATTTCATTAAGTTCAGCCCCACTATTTGTTGTAGATGGTGTTGCATCTTATTCTGGTGATCAAAGTGGTTCAAGTGCTGCAGGTAACGCACTTGCCAGTATCAATCCAAACGACATTGAGCGTGTAGAGATCCTTAAGGATGCTGCAGCGTCTGCTATTTATGGAAGTAGAGCAGCAAACGGTGTAATTGTTATTACCACTAAAAGAGGTAAGCCAGGTAAAGCTGTTGTAACTTATGATGCATGGGTAGGAACAACGAAAGCAAGAAATTTACCAGAACTGCTTGACGCTTACCAATATGTAGAGATCAAAAATGAAGGTCTCCGAAATGCCGGCCTTTTCAATCAGGCTACACGCTCTTTCAATTTACAAAATGATGCAGCTGGAAATGTAATCAATACCAACTGGTATGATTACATATATCGCACTGCTTATTCACACAGCAATACCATCGGTGTTTCTGGTGGTACTGAGTCTACAAACTACTACTTGTCTGCAGGTTACACCAAACAAGAGGGTATCATTCAACATAACGACTACACCAGAAAGTCGATGTTGGCAAAAGTAGACCACAAAGAAGGAAAGATTTTCTCTTTTGGAGGTAAATTGCAGTATTCAAATGAACAAAACCTTGCCGCAACTTCATCAGGTTCATTATCTGGCGAAGCGTTCGGAACAGGTGGTCTTGGAAGGCTTGCCATCGTTACAGCACCAAACGTTGCTCCAAAAAATGCGGATGGTACTTACAACGTATTCAATGCAACTACAATTGGACGTGGCGCCAACGTGGGGTCCGACGTAGGTTTCTACAATCCGTCAGCAGTATTAGACCTGGATCGCTCAAACAATGAGCAAAACCACATTCAGGGTAGTATTTATTTACAGGCCAATATCACAGATTGGTTGTATGCGAAATCAGTTTATGGTGTAGATTATATTTTCTCTGATAACGATTCCTTCTTCAACCCAATCAATGGTGGCTCTGCTGCTTCAGGTGGTTCAGCTTCTGCAAGTTACAGCAAGAACAAACGTTGGGTTTGGACAAATACAGCTCAGGCAACAAAATCATTCGGTGAGCACAGTTTCTCTTTACTAGTAGGTAATGAGCAGACAAGAAGCACACAGAATGGCTTTTCAGGATCACGTACAACATTGTCAGATCCTGCATTCAACTCGTACGCAGCCGGATACGCTACGCCAACAGCGGGTGGATCAGTTGGCGAAAATTACCTGGTATCATTCTTTGGTAGTTTGAACTATAACTATGCTAAAAGGTATTACCTGACAGCTAACGTACGTCAGGATCAATATTCAGCCTTCGGTGCCGACAATAAAAAAGGTACCTTCTATGGTGTTGGTCTGAAATGGGAGATTGCAAATGAGAAATTCTGGACCAAAGCTGGCCTTGATAAAACATTCTCCAGCTTTAGCCTGAGAGGTACTTACGGAACAGTTGGTAATACAGCTGGCCTGGGTAATCTGGCATCTTATTCTTTCTATGGAACGGGACTATATAACGGATCTCCAACGCTGGTACCTACTCAAACTGGTAATGATCAAATCGGATGGGAAGAAAGTAAAAAACTGGATCTTGGTTTAAATTTCGGTATCCTGAATGACAGAATTACTGTAGAAGCAGCATACTACAAAAACACATTAGATGGTTTGATTTACAGTGTACCACAGATCCCTTCAGCAGGCCTACCAAGCGATCCTTCACTAAACATTGCATCTATGTACAACAAGGGCTATGAATTGACTATAAGTGGTGATGCTTTCAGAGGCAAAAACTTTAGCTGGGCTCCTTCATTCAACATCTCTTATAACAAAAATGAAATCACTGCCCTTTCAGAAGGCATCAACCAATTCCTGACAACAACTTCATCACTTGAATCTGCAAGTATCTCGCAGGTAGGCGGCCCCCTTGGAATGATCTACGTGGTTCAAACTGGTGGTGTAGATGCAGCATCAGGAAGAAGAATTTTCATCGAAAAATCAACAGGCAAAAAAGTATTATACCAACAGGTTGCTCCTGCCGGACAGTTCAGATATACTTATGAAGACGGAACGGAAGCCAAAAACGGTATCTCTCTTGCCAATGACGCAAGCGCCTACAAAAACACACAACCAAAATTCTCAGGTGGTTTCGATAACACATTCAGATACAAACAATTTGATCTGGGCTTAACATTTACTTATCAACTAGGATTCTACATCTATTACGGAACAAATTCAGGTCTTAGAGATCAGCGCTTCTGGAACAACTCTACCGATATGATGAGAAGATGGACAACTCCTGGACAAGTTACAGACATACCGAAAGTTGTTGCCGGAGATAACGTTTCCAATGGATCATCCTTCCCTATCGATGTTAACGTTTTCAAAGGAGATTTCCTGAAACTGAGAACAGCAAGTCTTGGTTATACATTACCAGTTAGTATCGTTTCTAAAGCAAAAATAGCCAATGCCAGAATTTACGTGAGTGGCAATAACTTACTCATCCTGACCAAATATCCTGGATCAGATCCTGAGGTGTCATCAAATGGAGGCTCAAATTCATCTGGCGGTGTAGAAAGAAACTCTGTTGGTAACGGACGCGCTTTTACAGCAGGCATATCAGTTAAGTTTTAATCACCTATAAAAACAAAGAAATATGAAAAAGAAATTAATATATATCACACTACTTACCGCGGGAATGTTTGCGGGTTGCCAAAAAGAATTGTTAACACCGGCATCAGAAACTGCAGTTGCCACTTTAGACCTTGCACAATTTTCTACAGTATTGCGTGTTCAGGGTCAGGTCCTGGGTCTTTATGCAGGTTTGAGGTCAGGAGATTTTTACGGAGGTCGTTACCCAGTATATGGAGAACTGCGCGCAGACAATTATATTGCGCAAAGTTCAAACTCCGTAACCGCCTACCAGACCTACATGTACACATTGGGTAACGGTGCGCAGGAAGTTACCGGACTTTGGTCTTCTGCTTACAACACGATTAACCGTTGTAACCTGTTCATAGAAGGTATGGCTGCAAAAGGTAGCTCTGTAGTTGGTGATGCTACCGGCAAAAACTATGTAGCTGAAGCAAAATTAGTTCGTGCAATCTGCTACTACAGCTTACTA
>Ga0247808_10000490_pt1 | contig 19408 bp, 25 predicted proteins | sample UWRJL089202R1_FD_179914 | JGI IMG/M metagenome (GOLD analysis project Ga0247808, IMG submission 179914) | Plant litter microbial communities from Arlington Agricultural Research Station in Wisconsin, United States - UWRJ-L089-202R-1 | ecosystem: Environmental > Terrestrial > Plant litter >... | reverse complement strand
AATAATCCTATAGAACATTTCTTAATAAGCTCCCTTGCCCTTATACATAACCATTCTTTATACAAGCTCCCGATGGCGCCAGTTTCAACTGGTGCCTAAAATGACATAGAGCTTAAGCTCGGGGATGTTATAAGCAAAACTGCTAGTGTTAACTATTAAGCCCGCGCAAATGCGCTAAGAAACTATAGGCACAAGCAAATGCTTGCGCCAGCAGAGCTATCGGTGCTAGCAAGAGGTTAAAAAAATAAAGCATCAATAAATACTGGCAGGCAGTTTTATTGATGCTTTTACCGTTTAACCGAATGATATTAATTAGAGGGATGCACGTACTGTGAACCACCCATAGTGTTTAGTTTTTGCTCATTCTTCGCTATGTCTTTGTTAAGTTGATCAATATCCTTATTTAGATCGGCTAATCTATCCTGAGCCTTACGCGCTTTAGAAGAGCTGTTCTCCGCGCTCTGCGCAGACTTTCTGGCTTTATGTGCTTTCTTTTTGTCCAGGTCGTCGTTGTTAAGAATAGTCGCGTTATTTTGATTGACGTCCGCAGCGCTTTGTGAAGCTTTGGTTGCTTTATCTACATCCTCCGTTTTTTCTGAAACTTGATTTTGTAATTTAGCCAATTCCAATTTCTGATCATTGATCGCAATGGCTATTCTTAACATTTTTGTATCATTTTTTATAGCATTGATTTGATCAGTACTTACAGTCTGTGCAAATGTAGTACTTGAAATCATGAAAAGGCCTGATAGAAGTGTGATGCATTTAAATTTCATTTTCTTTTGGTTAAACGTTAATGAATGAACCAACTATGTAAAGGACATAACCATGCCACGAAATAATTTATTATTTCATACGGAAGAGCGCTTTCAAAATTCCGAACTCTAAACTCTATTATTTCTTGTAATCATTGATTAAGCCGTTTAAGTGTGATATAAAAAAAATAGCGAGACGAAGTAGACACCGTTTATAAATCACATATACTCATCAAGCGCAGTGTAAGATACGTCCTTCAAACAGTACACCTCCTCACATGTGGGCAATTCGTTACTCCTTTAGCGTATTGTTTGCTTGTTTCTAATGTTTCTTAAAACTCCCCCGCTGGCGCGAGCATCCTGCTCGTGCCCTAAAGTTCATAGAGCATCCCGCTCGGGTTTACTTGAATGATGAAAAGACTTAAGTAGATTTAGAAATTATAGCGTAATGCTATTCCTTTCTTTTTTAACAAAAAGTCATTGTAAGTTTAATCGTAATTTATAACTTCAGTAGCTATAATATCCAGCACCGTGAGGTGCAATAAACTTTAGGGCACGAGCAAGATGCTCGCGCCAGCTGGGGTAAAATAAAATGCAAGTTCTATACACTACATTTCAATAAAGTATTCCATTAATCAGTTGTTATGATGGACGAAGATTTAAAACAGTTGAACAGAGACGAACTCATCCAAGAAATTATAAAATTAAGAAATGGCGTTCGGGAACACCGTGACAGCACGGGGCAAGATTTGTGTTGGCACCATCCCAAGCTTTGGGCTTTGTTGCCGGAAAAAACAAATCCAAAAATCGAAGTTCCGGATTGGCCTGAATTCATGCAAGGCTGCATTCACTACCGAAAATCATTGGAGCAGCACAAAACTAATTAATGCCTTCCGCTTGCGCCAACAGAACTAAACAACACCAAAATAACACACGCACATGGTTCATATAGAATATTGGTTGTACATAGAGCAAGAATTATCTGATTTGATGGAACCGTTTGGTAGCATCTTTCAGGTAAATGATTTTGACATAGACGCTGAAAATGTGTGGGAATGGATAGAAGGCAATAGTGCTTCGCTCCAGGCGGAAATCAATATAACCAGAGAACATAACTGTGATAAAGGAGAATACAGCAAGCCACTGCAGATCAGAATAAAATTTACAGCTCAAAATGAAATAGAAGATGAACTGATCAATACGCTTGGCAATAAAATTTCTGAGCAATTAAATACGGATGTTATCTATGGTAAGATCCGATACATCAAAGGAAATGAATACGATTTTACAGCTTTGAAAAAGTTTAGTCACTTGCACTAGATTCGATGTCTACCCTTGCCCCTCGCTTACGCAAGCATTTAAATACATTTACAATTCCTCGCTGGCGCCGATATCCCCGCGCTGGCGCAAGTATTTACTTGTGCATTAATGTGACATAGAGCTTGTAGCCCGGGCTATCATGTTGAACAAAGAATAGATTCATACAAAAGTTAAAGTTAGTTAACAGTTCATCGCTTTAACAATCCCCGAGTAGAATGCTCTTAGATACAATAGCCACAGGCAAATGCTTACGCCAGCGAAGGAAGCCGTTTCGGAGACGAGAGGGCTTTTTTGTCTTTAAGGCTCATTCTCTGAATGGATTATTACTATCCCACACTAAAATAATATCAAATAGTTAGAAGTTTTTTGTATTATTATTTTTCTAATTGGAAATGCGGCAGGCATTCATACAATTGACAGCGCCAATAAGAAGACTCCAACAAAAACAACCACATGAATTATTTCACATTTGCATCATGGAAGAATTTACACCCCTAATAAATTATGTTTTTCATTATATCAAACTAACACAGGGTGAAGAAGACTTTTTTGTCTCCCTGTTGCGAATTAAAAAAGTAAAAAAGAAACAATTCATTGTTCAGCCCGACTTTGTTTGTGAGTATCGTAGTTTTGTAGTGAAAGGACTTTTAAGGTCCTTTCTTGTTTCAGATTCAAGTAAAGAACACACCATTACTTTGGCTGCGGAAAATAATTGGATTTCTGACCTTAGCAGTTATACTTTTCAGGAACCAGCCACTTTATTTGTTGAAGCCTTAGAAGATTCGATATTAATAGAGTGGAGTTATGCGAATGAACAATTACTCATTAAAACAGTGCCTGCCTTTGAACACTTCTTCCGTGTTACCTCACAAAACGCTTCGGCTATGTTCCAAAAGAGAATTCTACAGGGTTTGAGCATGTCAGCGGAGCAACGTTATAATGAATTTTCAAAAAAACATCCTGATCTCATTAATCGTGTCCCCCAGTATATCCTAGCATCTTACCTTGGATTTACAACTGAGTTTTTAAGTAAGATCCGAAACAAAAAACTAAAGAAAAGTTGAACTACTTCAACTTCATTTCCTAATCTACTTCATTTTTTATCACAGCTTATACTGACACTTTTGAATCGTCAATAGTGACATCAAAATTTTAAGCAAGAAGTATAATGCAAAAGTTAAAAAACAAAGTTGCAGTTATTACTGGAGGTAGTAGCGGCATTGGTTTAGCCACCGCCAAAAAATTTGTAGCAGAAGGTGCTTATGTATTTATTACCGGAAGACGTCAAGCTGAATTAGATAAAGCCGTAAAAAAAATAGGCTCTCATGTTACAGGCGTTCAAGGCGACATTTCAAATCTTCAAGACCTTGACAAGCTGTATGCAAAAATCAAAGCAGAAAAAGGCTCTATTGACATCGTAGTTCCCTGTGCTGCTTATGTTGAAATTGTTCCTACAATGGGAGTAACATCCGAACACTTTGACAAAACTTTCAACATCAACGCCAAAGGAACATTTTTCACAGTTCAAAAAGCATTGCCTATGCTCAACGAAGGAGGTGCAATAGTTGTTGTTGCTTCAGGCATACATCAAAAAGGAGTTCCTATTTATCCAACTTATGCGGCAAGCAAGGCAGCGGTTCGTTCGTTTGTAAGAACATGGGCAGCCGATTTAATGAGCAAAAAGATTCGGGTAAACTCTGTAAGTCCTGGTCCTATTGAAACACCATTTATTGATGGACAAACTAAGTCAGAGGAACAGGCAAAAGCCATGAGAGCTAGGTTTATTCAAATTACGCCCATGGGGAGATTAGGTGAAGCCGATGAAGTTGCCAACGCCATTTTATTTTTGGCATCTTCTGATGCCAGTTTCACTACGGGTGCCGATTTCCCAATAGACGGCGGAGCTACTCAATTATAAACAAATAAACCATGAGACAATTAAGATTTGCATCTTTTCAGGTAAAAGATTTAGAAGCTTCAAAAGTTTTCTATGTATCAAAACTGGGTTTTGAAATAGGAGAATCAAAAAATCCAGAAGCTTGTTTGTTTAAAAGCAATAAAGGCGAAGCCATGTTTGCTATACGAAAACCTTTAAGCAACCTTGACCATAAAGAACTCGGAATTGGTATTTCCCTTTGGTTTGCTACCGATGAAAAAATTGAAAACCTTTATGCCAAACTGTTAGAAAAAGAAGTTATAGTTTTGGGTGGGATAAACGAAACTCCATTTGGTAAAACTATAATCATTCAAGACCCTGACGGTTACAAGGTAACTTTCTTAGAAGGTCACAATTAGGTTAAACGGATACCCTATATTCTACTTACTGCCACTAATAGTGGTTTTGCGTCAGGCGGGGCAACGTGCTTCGTTTGACGCTTTTATGCCATGACTGTGGTTCTTCCGCCTGCGCCAGCAGAGGGATGATTGTGATCCTCGCTGGCGCAAGCGTTCCGCTTGTGCCCGACATGACATAGAGCGTCCCGCTCGGGGTTATAACAAAGCACAACTTTATAATTAACCTATTTTTTTATTTTTATGAGTAACAAATACAAATACGGCAGCGACCGTCACGCGCATTTCGTCACCTACACCCTAGTCCAATGGATCGACTTTTTTATCCGTCCTGAATACCGGAATATTATGTGAAAGCCATTCAATATTAATTATCAAAGAGAAAAAGGATTAGAGATTTATGGTTATTGTATCATGACAAGTCATATCCATCTTATTTTAAGAGCCGGTTCAGCTCATAGTCTAGAGGAAATTACAAGAGATTTAAAAGGATATACATCGAAGGCTTTTCGAAAGATATTAGAAGACGAAAATACAAATTATGAAAGTCGGAAAAGCTGGATGCTATGGATGATGAAAAGAATTGGGCTAAAGAATTCGAATAACAAGGGCTTCCAGTTTTGGCAACAGGATAGTCATCCGATAGAACTTTGGAGCGATGAAGTATTTTATCAAAAAATGAATTATATTCATATGAATCCAGTAGCATCAGGATTTGTTGCAGAGCCGGAACATTGGATTTATAGCAGTGCCAGAAATCATGCCTGCTTACCTGGAATATTAGAGCTTGCTGAGTTATAGCATTGCCAAGCGGGACGCTCTATGTCATGATGGTCACAAGCGGGACGCTTGCGCCAGCATAATGGATTAATAGCGTTGGCTGCTAATTAAAGCCCGGGCAGAAGCCCTATGTGAAAAGGCACCGATAGATATCGGCGCCAGCAAGATATACTTTGGGCACAAGCAAATGCTTGCGCCAGCGACGGCAGATCGGGCTATGTTTTTATTTATTACTTTGTATATAGTTTTATTAATTATTTAAGTGCTTCGTAACTATTAATTATTCACGCCATCACCCCACTTCTTACTACTCATTCATGACACACACACTACATCAATTTCTACGGATCACACTGTTTATCGGCCTCTGTTACACAGGGCTTCCAGCTTTTGCGCAAATCCCCGGCACGATATGGGACAAAACCTTAGGTGGAACTGGTTCTGAATATGTTCAGGTAGTTGTGCAAACTTCCGATGGCGGCTACCTCTGTGGTGGTTATTCTAATTCCGGCATCAGCGGCGACAAATCCCAGGCTTCCCAGGGCATCAGTGACTACTGGGTAGTGAAGGTAAGCAGCACCGGCGCTAAAGAGTGGGACAAGACCTTTGGGGGGACTGGTACGGATCAACTTTATTCCCTTCAGCAAACCACCGATGGCGGTTACATTCTTGGCGGGCTTTCTGAGTCAGGCATAAGCGGCGATAAAACAGAAGCGTTGAAAGGAAGTGTTGATTACTGGGTGGTAAAAATAAGCAGCGACGGGGTTAAAGAATGGGATAAAGGCTTCGGTGGGACGGGACCGGACTACCTTCAAACGCTCCGGCAAACCTCCGATGGCGGTTACATGCTGGCTGGTATTTCCCAGTCAGGCATAGGAGGCGACAAAACCCAGGCCTCCAAAGGAAACTCCGATTACTGGGTAGTAAAGATAAGCAACACCGGCACCAAAGAATGGGACAAAACCTTTGGAGGAAACAGTGCCGATATTCTTCTTTTGCTTCAGCAGACCACTGATGGCGGCTACATGCTGGGCGGTTATTCGCAGTCCGGTTTAAGCGGAGATAAAACCCAGGCTTCAAAGGGCGGCTTGAACGATTACTGGATAGTAAAGATCAGCAGCGAAGGCATTAAAGAGTGGGACATGACTTTTGGCGGCGACGGTTATGATCAGCTTTATTCTTTTCAGCAAACCTCCGATGGTGGCTACCTGCTGGGTGGTTATTCTAACTCCGGCATATCTGGCGACAAAACAGAAGCTCCAAAGGGAGGCTTTGACATTTGGGTAGTGAAAATAAGCAGCTCCGGCACGATAGAGTGGGATAAAACCATAGGCGGAAGTGGTAGTGAGCACTTTTATGCATCGGTCCAAACCTCCGATGACGGCTACATCTTGGCGGGTTCTTCCACTTCCGGCATAAGCGGCGACAAAACAGAAGCCTCAAAAGGAAGTAACGACTATTGGCTGGTGAAGATCAGCGGTACCGGCGTCAAAGACTGGGACAAAAGTTTTGGCGGGTCTGGTTCAGATCAGCTTTATTCTTTTCAGAAAACCTCTGATGGCGGCTACATCTTGGCGGGACTTTCTGATTCCGGCATAAGCGGCGACAAAACCGAGGCCAGTCAGGGCAGTTATGATTACTGGATGGTACACATCAATACGATGGTGACGAGCACCAAAGATGCGGAAAATGGTGTAGGGCTAAATGTTTACCCGAACCCCAACAATGGAGAATGTACGTTGCAGCTGAGTGGCTTTCAGACAGAAAAAGCTGAATTGGTTATTTTGGATATAACGGGCAGAAAGGTGTTAAGCAAAGAGCTGAAGCTGGACAGTACTGCTTCTGCCGAAACAGTACAGCTACCAAAAGAAAAGGGCATTTACCTGCTGCAAATCAAAACCAACACGCAATATGTTACCCGTAAAATTGTAGTGGAGTAACTAAAAATAGTAGCAGTTTGTCCCCGTTCTCCCTAAGCTGCAAGCTCTATGTAACCTTAAGCCACATAGAGCTTGCAGCTCGGGGACAGGATAAAAATAACAGTTTGTAATTAAACAAAGCCCGCGCAAATGCGCTAAGAGACTATAAGCACAAACAAATGCTGGCGTCAGCAGAGCATCTTATTAACTAGTATCATGCTAATTACACTATTAGGAATTTTATTTTTTACGTTTATAGCCTTCATAGCTATTTTGAATATTATACAAAATGAAACTGACCGTAAAAACGGAAAACAGGTATTATCCAAACATGAGATAGGCGGTGCTGATCCAGTCAAAGTAATAAGACGACTAATCCAGGATATAAAGGAAACGAAAGAGAAAAAGCTGAAAGAAAAACTTACACCAGATCAGTTAGTAGAAAAAGCCAAGAACAAAAACAAAGATGCGCCAAAGGTTGTCCAACTTGGTAAGTTCGCTTGTCCTGGCTGTGGTTATCTTACTTTTCAGGAAATACCCGGAGGCTCGCATGCAACCTGTAACATTTGCTTTTGGGAGGATAAGCCAATATAAAATTCTCTGCTGGCACAAACAAATACTTGCGTGATGCTTGAATATTCACCCACCTATTATTTCTAACTTATATTTTTATGAAACTTATTTTTCCTTTCATTCTTTTGTTACTCACTTTCTATGGTTGTGCCTGTAAGAAAAAAGATCCGGAACCGGAAAGTCCTGGAAGACGTTTCTTCCTATTCATCACCAAACCCGATGACCATTACAATACAATAGAAGCCGATCTTAGAAATCCCAAAGGAATCACACGGGATGCTTCAGGAAATTTTTACATTTCCGACTATGACAACCATTATATCGTGAAGGTATCTGCAGACAGCCAGGTTACCCTACTGGCTTACGTTGAGTATCCTCAGGGCTTAGCTGTGGATGCCAATGGAAATGTCTATGTAGCAGACGAAGAGAATCACAACATTGTAAAAATTGCTGCCGATGGAACAGCCACTACTTTTGCGGGTTCAGGAACAGCAGGTGCTGACAATGGACAGGGAACAGCGGCAAGTTTCAATCATCCCATGGGAGTAGCGATTGATTCACACGGTAATCTGTTTGTCACAGATAAACTCAACGGTCTAGTCCGCAAAATTACCCCCGGTGGAGAAGTCAGTACTTTTGCAGGCCCATTCAGTGGTCCAACCGGGATCACCATGGATGCCTACAACAACTTATACGTCGCTAACAGCAATGCCACTATTCTTAAAATAACACCCACCGGAGAAGTATTGAATGCCGTGAGGGGCCAACCAACTGGTGACAATGTCTTTCACGTTCCATTTGCAATTACTGTGGATGAAGAAGGCAATTTATACGTAACGGATATTTACGATTGGGTAGTACGAAAAATTAATGTAAACGGTGAGGTCTCTGTCTTTATAGGAACGAGAAGAACAGAAGAAGATCCATCGCAAGTAGTGTTCTATCGCGAAATGTATGGTATCGTATATTCAGAAGCATACCTATATGTGACCATGGATTATGGCTATGTTTTAAAGGTTGAAAAATAATGGAATATTGACTTGTTTCCCTCCCCTTCTACCTCTTAGATCTCTGCGCCAGCAGCAGAGCCATACTGGACAAATTTGACTCAACAAACAAATTCGCACAAAAAAAGACAGACATGACTAATGAAAATGAATCAGACGCCATCCTCCTCCTTAAGAGAGAAATTGCTTTTCAAACAGTAGAAATTGAAACACTGACTGCAGAACTGATCTTATCTAAAAAAGAACACGTCTTTCAAAATGAAGAAAAACAAAAACGCGCTGAGGAGTTAATCCTTGCCAACAAAGAACTTGTTTTTCAAAATCAAGAAAAACAAAAACGTGCGGACGAATTATTCATAGCCAATAAAGAACTTGTTTTCCAAAATGAAGAAAAACAAAAACGTGCTGAAGAGTTAATGCTCGCCAATAAAGAACTTGATTTTCAAAACGAAGAAAAACAAAAACGCGCCGATGAACTATTCATTGCAAACAGAGAACTTGTTTTCCAAAATGAAGAAAAACAAAAACGTGCTGAAGAGTTAATGCTCGCCAATAAAGAACTTGATTTTCAAAACGAAGAAAAACAAAAACGCGCCGATGAACTATTCATTGCAAACAGAGAACTTGTTTTCCAAAATGAAGAGAAACAAAAACGCGCTGACGAGTTAATGCTTGCCAATAAAGAACTCGATTTTCAAAATGAAGAAAAACAAAAACGCGCCGATGAATTATTCATTGCCAATAAACATTTGGATTTACAACACAGTGAGAAAAGAGAGCTAACGGATAAGCTGAGCCTGGCTTATGACGAACTTAAAAAAACAGAAGAATATTTAAGAAGCTACATTAAAGGATTAGAAGAAATGATTTTTATCACTTCGCATAAAGTAAGACAACCGATCGCCCACATTTTAGGCGTCGCCAAGCTGATTGACCTGTCCATTGATTATTCTTTGGACGAATTAAAAAGAATAGTGGGCTATGTAAAGCAGTCCGCACTTACTTTAGATAATTTTACAAAAGAACTGACAACCTTTATGAATCACATACAAGAGGAGGGAAAACCGGGCATACCAACCACACCTGCCAATCAAGAAGCTAAATAAATCCTGGCTGCACCGATCAACCTGCCGCATTCAACCACCAAGATCGTCGCATCTTCCACCTGTGAAAGCGATTATTATTTACTAGATTTATAGCAAGAAACCTCAACCTTAAACCCAATACGATGGCACTCATCAATCCTCACATCAACTTCAACGGCAATGCCGAAGAAGCCTTTAATTTTTACAAAGCATCCTTTGGCGGAGAATTCCTGCAGATCGTCCGTTTCAAAGACATTGCCAGCGCTGAATATCCGGTAGCCGAAAAAGAAGCCAATAAAATCATGCACATTGCCCTGACCATTGGCAAAAATATGTTAATGGGAAATGATGTACCGGAAAGTATGGGCCGCACCAATGAAATGGAAAACAGGTCTAAAATATGCATCAATGCGGAAAGCCGTGAAGAAGCGGACAAATTATTCAACGGACTTTCAGCAGGCGGGAGCATTGAAGTGCCTATGAACGATAGTCCATGGAACACCTATTTCGGGATGTTCAGAGACAAATACGGCATTGAATGGATGATCGATTTCGATCCGAAATTTAAATTTTAAGTCCGCGAGCATAATCCCTGCCGGCGCAAGCATAGAGATATAAAACATCTATATGACCAAAACAGACAAACACATTTCATACGAAAATGATTGCCGTCAACTGTTTCTTGGAAAACAATCCATGCGGTTATTTATGGTGAAGTAAAATACTCTGCCAATGAAAATGGGAACACCATTAATCATGAACCTTGCTACAGACTAAGTACCCAGAGATTGACTCACAGGATCATTCCATTCGCAGATTAAAAAATTACAGGAAGTATCTATTCCTTACTCTTCCCTTTGGCAGGTGGAATGCTCTGCCACTCTTGGAAAAATGTGTGCTAAGATTGAACAAGACCAATGCAAAAACTGACCTCATAATTTATATTTTTTTATCTTATGGCGAAAAGCTAAACCCCGGTCAGAAATCCTATGTGACAAGGCACCCATAAATATTGGCGCCAGCGAGAGAGCTGAAGTTTGAACTTCAGCTCTTTTTCATTAATTTGATTGCTGCACCAGGTGGCGCAAGCATTAACTTATGTACCATGCCTTCATCCTTTGAAAATATCAGCAACATCTCCCAGGCCATATCACTTGCTCTGGGTCCTGTGTTCTTGCTTACAGGTATAGCTGGAATGCTTAATGTCATGTCAGGTCGCTTGTCCCGGATTATTGACCGCGGCAGATACCTCACAGAAAGAAGCATCGACAACCTCTCCATCCATCAAAAGGATATTGATAATGAATTGAAAACATTAGAGCGCAGAAGGCATTATACCAGTCTTGCCATTACCAGTTGTACGGTGTCCGCTTTATTTGTTTGTCTGGTCATTGTGACGCTGTTCTTTGAAGCGATGTATAACGTACCTTTAGACAAGATCATAGGTTATTTGTTCATCCTGGCCATCCTGGCGCTGGTGGCAGGTCTGGCCTTTTTTCTGCGCGAAGTTCACCAGTCCGCTATTACTGTTCGGCTCAATAAGTACAGGGGAAAATAAACTGATTCTCCGCTCGCCGTTGCCCCCATTTAGCACTTAAAGCCGGGAATGGAATAAAACGGATAGTTTTAGCAAAAAAAACAACGGTATGAACTGGGTTTGTACCGGATCAATAATCTAATGAAGTCAGAAATCAGTAATAGATGAAATATTCAATTCTTCACATTGTAACGATTTTAACACTACTCTCATGTAATTCGGCTCATGAGGACAATCATACTATTCAAACGATTGATCCTAATGACATTCAGTTGAATGAAATTGTACATGACACATTAACCACTGTTCAAATCGAAAAAATAAAAAAGATACACAAGATATTCGAAAATGTTTATCCTGTTAGTTTGGAAGAAACGATGACTAATTTCAAAAGAGATGTTAATCCTGACCATGAAATTAACGTTTGGATGAGTATGTCCAATGCATTTGAAAATTACTTAGCCAGTAAAAAAAGAGAACTTAATTTAGCGACCCAAAAAGAAGTTTTTGCTCTTCTTTTATCCAGGTCCATGATGTCGAATGAAGAAGCTCTATTAAATGCCAACCTTAAAATTATCTCAGAGGAGGAAGCTCACAAAGTATTAGGTTATTACACAGCCCCTCCCGATCCACTTGATGTACGCAAGTAAAACAATTCCCTAACTGGAGAAAGCATTATAACGTAAGACAATAGAACAACAACCAATATAATATAATCAAATAATGAATATGAGAAACTTAATCTTCTTCATGCACACTTCACTGGACGGTTTTGTGGCCGGACCTAACGGAGAAATGGACTGGATCAATGTAGACGAAGCGATGTTTGATTTTGTGGCTACCCTGACAGACAAAGCCGACACCGCACTTTACGGACGCGTAACGTATGAGATGATGCAGGGCTACTGGCCCACTGCCGGAGATCAACCCGACGCTTCCAAACACGACAAAGAACATTCAGCCTGGTACAAGCACGTTGCAAAAGTCGTTTTGTCAAAAACACTCCGCGAAGAAGGATTGGACAACACCACCGTGATCAGCGACCACCTGGCTGAAAACATCCATAAAATTAAAAAACAAGACGGAAAAAACATCCTGATTTTTGGAAGTCCAAGAGCTTCTCATTCCTTACTAGGTCTCGGTTTGATCGATGAGTTTTGGTTATTTGTCAATCCCGTATTGCTTGGAAAAGGAATGCCGCTGTTTAAAGAGGTGAAGGAACTGACTAAACTAAAACTTGTAGAAACCAAAACCTTTTCTTCCGGGGTCATTGCCCTTCACTACGAAAGAAAAACAGACTAGTGCAATTCGTTGAGTAAATATTAAAAGCCATGGCAACTAACAAATTATTAAGAATGGACAATATCGGCATCGTCGTCGAATCGTTGGATGATGCCATTTCGTTTTTCTCTGAGATCGGATTGAAGCTCGAAGGCAGAGCAACAATAGAAGGAGAATGGGCCGGCCGCGTTACTGGTCTTGGCAATCAGTGTGTAGAGATTGCCATGATGGTTACTCCGGATGGCCACAGCAGAATCGAGCTGTCGAAATTTATCACTCCTCCTATTATAGCAGATCATCGGACGGCGCCAGTGAACGCTCTAGGCTATTTACGCGCCATGTTCACCGTTGAAGACATTGACGAATTGGTAGCCCGATTAATCAAGCAGGGTGCTCAGCTTGTTGGAGAGATCGTACAATACGAGAACTCATACCGACTCTGCTACATCCGAGGAGCCGAAGGAATCCTTGTTGGACTGGCACAGGAACTCGGCAAAAAATAAGTCCTACATATCTTATCCGAACAAAAAATGGTCATTGAAATTTCAGATGAAGATGGCATCATTTCCCTGGTGAATACAGAAACCTACAAAACGTTTGTGAACGAGGATTGGGAACTGGATCAGTTGAAAGCGCACTTCATTGATCAGATGAATTCAAACGCTTTCCTTGTGTGGCAAACCAATAATTTCGGAGGTGGAAATTGGAAAGTCAGATTTACAACCACAGAAAGTGACGAGATTGCCCATTCAGAATTTACAGCAGCCATTGAGGTCACAGCAGGAGAACTGCACTTAGCCGATTATACTGATTTGACCATGGCTGCTCAATTTACGGATTATAAAATTCCTGCTGATCAACATGAAAATCAAAAAGTGCAAATTGAAAACGGCAAATACATAGTCAAAGTGAAAAGACTGTTTCATCCGGAAGAAGAGATGGAGGAAGAGAAAATTGCCTTTGAAATTGTGCTTACCAAGGTGGCCGAAATAAATAAAAATCAAATGACTGAAATATTTTGGGCCACTTTTTAATCCAAACAGGTTCAGCACTACACGATGAAAATAAAACTCGCAACAGAAAAAGAATGGACTGAAGCAATCCTAGACGACGATTGTGAATTCAGCAAGTTCTATGCCGTGGCGGATCTTGTATCGAATGATCTTAACATCACGTTTTCAAACCAACTGAATGATTTCGACACGTTGTATTGGGACTTTAGCTATAAAGGCCATGACCTTGTGTTACATTATACTATTTATTCAGGTATTTCAATATTTCCCAAAGCGCTGGAATCTGCTACTCCGGCAGACAATGAGTTGGTCGTAGAAATTTCCACCTTGCTTTTTCAAAAAATTTCAGACCTGGACTGGGCAGACTTTGATCAGGGTAAAACCATTGGAACAAAAGGTTCTGAGAGTGGAACCATTATTATAGACATAGAAAATTCACAAGGCGCGAGAATATGCTTAGAAAAGGAATGCGGAAACATCCCTTTTGCAATTACGCTTGGAATTTATGGACTCCTGTTTCACACACATTTCGAAAGTGATTCAGAAGCAGCGAAAGAATACGTTATAGCATCAAAGTTTAAGATCAATAAGATCTTAGACTTGTACGATGTTCCAGAGGAGAAGCACAACGAATTCTGGCAGGAAAAACAAAACAAGCTCATTCAAGAACTTGTCGCCATAAATGAATCACCTGTTACCCCAAAAAAAACAATAGCTAACAGTCCCCTCCCAAAAGTAAAACGTTCGTGGTGGCAAAAACTCTTCGGCCCGGCAGACGCCTGATATAAAAAGACATCCATAGGCACGTTGTAAGCAGAGGATGCCTTACTTAACATGATCATATAAATTACATGATATGAAACGATTGACCATTTTTATACTATTGGCTATTACCTCTTACCATTGCACAAAAAAAACAAATGAACTATCGGAGAAAAAAGACACTTTAGTAACAATTGCTATAGATACCGCTATTTCAAAGTCAGAAAAGGTACCTCCCAAAGAAATTAAAATGGAGAAAGTCGCATTTGATTTTTTAACAGATTGTGATTCTCTTGAAATCTGGAGCGGTGAAATTCAAGGATTGCAGGGCCAAGGTCCCACAGGAATGTACCTTATGGGACAATGTTTTTCAACCAAGCATTACGATCTTATCATCAATAGCGGTGGCAATGTAAGTTATCATGATGCCATAGATCCTATAACTAAAAAACTTAAACCCCGATTATTCGGTGCTCAGTACTATGTCTTTGAAATCACTAAAGTAGTTCCTGAAAATCCTGAAAATGAATTTGACACTTACGATTACGTCTATCCCAGTGAAGTTAAAATCTACAAATTGTTTGATGATGGCTGGTACCTGATCAACAAAGAAACGATTGATTCATTTGAAGAACTGGGCACTTTAAAATTAAATACGGTAAATCAAAAATAGTCGTCCAACAAGAGCATCATGAAAATAAGAGGAATTGTATTTCAAATCCTATTGACATTTACCTTGTCCATGTTTTTATACATGACCTATGCCTTACTCGACAGCGATTATGGCATAGACGGGCTTGCTGGTTTGTTATTTATTGAACCTGTCTTCGGTGCCGTACTTACTATGGTTACGATACTATGTTGTTTGCTCATCGGTTTACCCTTCAGGCTTAACGGCCAATTAAACAGCTGGATAAGAAAGAATGCCTACTTAGCGCTTTCAGGTATTGTCTTGGGGATTATTCTGCTATTTATAGCCTATGTTCCCCTGTTTATGGAAAGTAAAACTTATTGTATAGGCGAAGATGAAGTGACGAAAAATGTTCCAAATACAGTATTGTGTTTTACCGGTTGGCTATTGGTTAATTTTTCAGCATTACATACTTATTTTCCTGAAATTTTAACCGCAAGAATTAAAAGATTTCTTAAATTATAAATCCTTGCGCTGAAGATAAAAAGCTGTTAATAAGCAAACCATGAAAACGTTTTTCATAGAACTATTTGAGTACAGTCATCACTACAATCAAAAGCTGTATGACGTTTTTAAAGACAGTCCAGACAAGACTTCTGAAAAAGCAGTGAAACTATTTAATCATATCTTGAATGCTCACCACATCTGGAACCATCGAATAGAATTCAAACCAACTCTTTTTGGAGTCTGGGAGATGCATGCTCTTCAAGACTTAAAAAGTATGGATCAAACAAACTATGAACAGACCTTGCAGATACTCGACGCGTGTGATTTCCAATCAACGATTCACTATGTAACCAGCAATGGTCAGCCTTTCTGCAACACGATTCGAGACATCTTGTTTCATACGGTAAACCATTCCACCTACCACAGAGGGCAAATTGCAACCGCATTTAAACTAAATGGACTTGACCCTTTGTCTACTGATTACATACTTTTCAAGCGATAATTTAACATTGATAAAAAACAACATGAGAAAACTGATTGCGGCAATCAATATGACACTGGATGGATTTTGCGACCATACAGCCGGCATACCAGATGAAAAAATTCACGCGCATTATACGGAGCTCCTGCGTAGCGCAGACAGCATTTTATATGGACGCATCACCTATCAACTGATGGAATATTGGCGAGAAGTATTGAAAAATCCAACCGGTGAAAAATCAATGGATGACTTCGCTATAGCCATAGACAGTATTTCCAAAATTGTATTTTCCCACACGCTGAAAAATCTGGATTGGAATACTGCAAAACTCGCTACGAAAGACCTGAAAGAAGAAGTGTTAGCACTCAAACAACAACCCGGTAAAGACATTTTAGTGGGTAGCCCAAGTTTAATTGTAAGCTTAATCAATCTTAATTTAATAGATGAGTTGCAACTCTGTATTTATCCTGTTATTGTTGGAAAAGGTTTGCCTTTATTTAAAAACATTCAGGACAGGGTGCTTCTTAAACTCTTGAAAACAAAAACATTTGCTGGAGGTGCTGTCATTTTTTACTACCAGCTCGGAAATAGTATAAAATAGCTGAAGTCTTTATAACAAAGTCGGGCAGAAGCTGTAGGTGAAAGATTTAATTAAATAACGGCACAAGCAAAGGCATTTCGCAACATGAAATGAAGAGATCCATTATTTTTATAGCTCATGAGAAAAATAAAACTTATCGCCTTATTACTCGCTATCGTTCCTGCCGTGTCATTTAGAGACCATAACAAAAACCATTTGAGCATGGTCGGTAAATGGGGTATTTATCATACAGTGTATACAGAAAACAATAAATCTGTAGCGAGTACTTGTAACGTTTGTCCACAGGTCATTTTCAAAACTGATAATACAGCAAACTTAACCGATGAACATGGCAAAACCTTTCGGCTAAAATGGCATCAAAAATCAGACACACTACAGATAGAAAATACAATAAACGTTAGCCAAATGATCCTTGAGGAAAATAATTACCTCATTCATATCAAAGATACTACAGAACATTACGTAGAAATCGAATTAATCATGATGAATAGAGGTGAGAAGAAAATATTACGAAAAAAAATATAAGGCTTGCGCCAATGGTTAGAGAGATGCAATGAGGCGAATTGAACGAATAAAAAGCATAAGATAAAACTGTCTATGGAAACAATTACACTTTTTGATTTAATAGGACAAGAAATTGTAGATTTAAGATACCACTACATCTCGGAAAACGAATATGGATTACAATCCTTTTATGCCTATATTAAGTTAAGCGAAGGTGTGATCATAGACATTCCACATCATCTTGACAATGAATACCAACAGAAGGCAGGTGAAAAACAGAATTATTTTGAGACCCAATACCGGACAGGTTATTTGGCAGATGGTGATAATAAAAGCCAATTCGAAGGACAAAAAATAATCGATTTCCATTTTTGCTATTATGACAACGAAATAGAAGACGATACTTCCTGCTATATACAATTATCAAACGGCTATTACCTGACGGAAAATAATTATGGCCCACCAGGCATAACAAATATTGACCTGGTCATTCTAAGTGAAGAAGAATTTCTGGCAGAAGCCAAGCTCAATGATATTCGTTCATTCCTTAAGACTGCACCTCAGGAGGAATGACAGATGCTTAGAAGCGGTACAATGTGAATCTCCTGCTCTATAACAAACTCCAATGGACGAATTAAACAAATACCTTTCTCAAACCGAATTTATCCCGGATCTCAAAGTAGACGTGGGATTTATCATCTCCAATGATTTTTATTACGGAGATGAAAACGAATGGACAGCAGAAGAATGGAAGACCCAAAGACAGTTGCTTGAAAAACCTTCTCAGGAACTTTACGGGTACTATGCATTAAGTGAAGCTTTTGAAGGAAATGAAGTACAACTCATCCGGTATTACGCTTCTGTCGTACAAGTCATCAAGGACCATAACAAAATCAGAAAAGCCGGTGACAGTTGTTTCTGGTTGAGACCTGTTGTGTTTCACAAAGAAGTAAACAACATTTCATTTCCCTGGTACGATACATTTGTGGAAGCGCTCTCCTTTCTTGATGTACTGGCTAAAAATGAAGACGGCTGGATCTTTGACGATATGGAACAGGGATGGCAAGTGGCGGTATATGCGGAAGGAGATAAATTTCATTTCATCCAAAGAGTCTGGGAATCCGATGAGCCGGTCTGGCTGGCATCCGGAGATAGAGCAGCACTTTCTGCCATGGCCAAGCAATGCATCCTGCGGGTAAAAAAACAAATAGACTTACTGACCGCTGAAATCGGTACCGACTTCTGGACGAAAAGAGAGAAAATAAATTACGAGTAAAGTATAGAATCGAAGTTATGACTATTCCGCTTGTAAAAGAGTATCATTATAGCGCACCGCTTGAGAAAGTTTGGAGGTCTTTAATTGATGAAGATCAAATGAGAGTGTGGTATTTTCCTGCACTTCAAAAATTTATGGCTATTGTTGGTTATAAATTTAAGTTTGACGATTCAGGTTCCGGTTATCAAAAAGAATGGTGGGTTACACGAGTAGTCGAAGGTAAAACATTCGCGCACAGTTGGGCTTATAAAGGATACCCAGGGAGTTCAGAAGTTATATTTGATTTGTCTACAGATGGAAAAACAACTACCGTAAAGGTTACACAAACCAACTTAGAAAGTTTCCCTAACCATCCCCATTTTAAAAGAGAGCAATTTGAACAGGGATGGGATAATCTTCTTGGACAAAACTTAAGGCATCTTCTTGAAAAACGAATAAATCCTGAAACGACAACTCCTTAAAACAAAGCCACGAAAATGCTTTTATACACTCCATTAGTCATTTTTATAAATGGCTAAAGTCAATCTACCAAACTATGAAAACAATCCTTCTCCTTTTACTAGCATTCATCCCTATCACCACCTGGGCTTTTGACGTTTCTCTCAAGTATAAAGTTGCGATCAAATATACTCAGGATGCCCGCTTAAAAGATGTTTCAGAAAACAAAAACGGCGTAAACAAAAACACTGTTGACATTGAAACTTTTCTTTTATCAAAAGATCGGTATATAATAAAAAAAGATTCGGCAGAAAACAGAAAGACAGTCTATGATTTCTATTCTGAAAGAATCACCAACTACAAGGATCATACGTTTGAGACCGTGCCTCTCTTTTATATCATCAATACTCAGGTCATCGAGTTTGAAAACAGAAAACAACTTTCTGAAATGCTAGAAGCCGGTGGCGTGGATTATGCATTTGGAGGCCTGTTTAATCTAGAGTCTTTGTTTGGATTGGAGGGTGATCCTAACAATTTTAAATCTCAGCTTAAAATTAAAACCGAAAAAGGTTTTACTACTTTTTCCTACAAAGAAGAACAAGTAGTAAGCGTAGAGTTATCGAAATACAAAATACAGGATATAGAT
>Ga0247808_10000489_pt1 | contig 19453 bp, 17 predicted proteins | sample UWRJL089202R1_FD_179914 | JGI IMG/M metagenome (GOLD analysis project Ga0247808, IMG submission 179914) | Plant litter microbial communities from Arlington Agricultural Research Station in Wisconsin, United States - UWRJ-L089-202R-1 | ecosystem: Environmental > Terrestrial > Plant litter >... | reverse complement strand
CGTCGATGGTGGGGAGAAAATCGTTCTCGGGACGAAGGCTGTAGGGAAGCGGAGTTGCGTTGAGCATCCGCGCCGTCATCGTAAAGGTGGTGTACCCGGGGTCCGGCACCAACACTTCGTCGCCCGCAGCGAGCAAGAGGTGCATTGCCTGATGGAGGCCTTGCGAGGCGCCGACCGTGACCCACACCTGTTCCACGTCAACGCGGATCGAGTTTTCGCGGGCGAGCTTCTCGACAATTGCCGCGCGTAGGGCAGGAATTCCGCCGTTGTCGGTGTAATTGGTTTCGTCATCGTCCCAGGCCTGCTTCGCGGCAGCGGCAATGTGAGGAGCGACGGGAACGTCAGGCTCTCCCACCGCGAGGGAGGTAATTCCATCGAGCTGAAGTGCGAGATTGAAGATTCTTCGAATGCCGGAAGCCGGCACCAGAGGGATGTGCGGGGCGAGGAACGGCATGCACTAACGGTAGCCGGTACCAACGGATCCGGACGCACACGGCGTGGTGGCTGGCGTTCTGAACCCCGCTACCCGAATACTGTTCAGGTAGCACGAGACGGGTAGAACCGATGCGATTGCCGGAATGGGCCTCCAACTGGTAATGTTTCCTGTTGGCTTGCGCGCAACGTTCCGAGAGGGCGAAATCGCGATCGCGGCCGAGAATTGGTATCTGATTCTTATCCTCGGCTGCCTCCCACCATTTACGTAAACGAAAAGGTTATTCACGTGGCAAATATCAAGTCGCAGATCAAGCGAATTGGCACCAACAAGAAGTCTCAGGAGCGCAACAAAGCGGTCAAGAGCGAGCTGAAGACGGCAATCCGCGCTACCCGCGCTGCCATCACCGTCGGTGACAAGGAGCTGGCCGTCAACGCTCTGCTCGTTGCTGCGAAGAAGCTTGACAAGGCCGCCAGCAAGGGCGTCATCCACAAGAACCAGGCAGCGAACCGCAAGTCGGCCATCGCTCGCGCGGTTGCAGCGCTCTAAGTAGATCAACACCGCCTAGAGCCGGTACGGCGCGCTCCCCCGCATTTCACGGACGGATCGCCCACACACCAACTTCAACGCCCATCACGTTCACGTGGTGGGCGTTTTGTTGTGCCCGGAGTACGCGCGCCGGGCGCCGCTAGCCGGTGGACGCGCTGCATGGGTAATTCTGGCGGAGGCGCTGCGTGGGTAATCCCGGTGGAGGCGCTGTGCAGGCCAGACCTGTGGGAGCGCTTAGCGCTGCCCGCGGTTGCTGACGACGCCGATCATACGCTCGAGGGCGAATACCGGGTCACGCCCGGCACCCTTGACCTGCGCATCAGTCTCAGCCAACAGCTCGATGGACCGACCGAGGCCTTCGTCGCTCCATCCACGCAGGTCGCGCTGGGCACGTTCGACCTGCCAGGGGGCGAGACCGAACTGCTGGGCGAGCTGACCGGAGCCGCCACGCGCGCCGGAGATCTTGGCCATGGTGCGGAGCTTGGCCGCAAACGCCGCCACCATGGGCACCGGGTCGGCACCGGACGACAGTGCGTGACGCAACAGCACCAGTGCTTCGCCGCGGCGACCCGCGATGGCCGCGTCGGCCACCTTAAACGCGTTGGTCTCCACGCGCCCGGAGTAGTACTTCTCCACCGTGATCTCGGTGATCTCCTCGCTGGAGTCGGCGAGGAGCTGCTGGCACGCGGCAGCAAGCTCGGCGAGGTCGTCGGAGAACGCCGACACCAGTGCGCGCAGGGCACTTGAGGTGATCCGGCGTTTTTTGTCGGAGAACTCCGCCGCGGCGAAGTCGAGTTTGTCGCTGTCTTTTTTGAGCTCAGCACACACCACTTCGATGCCGCCACCAAGTCCGCCGCGGATCGCGTCGAGAAGTTTCTTGCCTCGCACGCCACTGGCATGACGCAGCACAAGGTAGGTGTCGTCGGCCGGGTTCTCGAGGTAGGCGAGCGTCTCGGTGATAAAGGCGTCGGTGCACTTCTCGACGTTCGTTACACGGATGAGACGGGGCTCCGCAAACAGTGACGGGCTGGCGAGGGTGATCAGCTGGCCGGGCGCATAGCCGTCGGCTTCGATGTCGCTGACTTCGAGGCTGGGGTCTTCCGCCCGCAGGGTGTCGCGCAGCATCCGCAGGGCGCGATCGGCGAGGAATCCTTCGGGGCCGGAGATCAGCACAACCCGCGCGGGGCGGATCGCCTTCCAGGCGAGCTGGGGAATCGCAGGCGCAGACTTTTTCGCCACCGTTTTCGCAGGCACAGAGTCCCCTTTCGTCGCTCAAGCTTAATCGCCACGTCCGACGTCCGAGTGCTCTCGCCACAGCGTCACGGCTCCGTCGCCTTCACCGGGAGCAACAAGGACGAGCCCGTCGCGATCGGTTCTCGCGGCAACGGTGCCGCTGGCCGCAAGCATCCCGAGCAATTTGGCATTGGGATGCCCGTACCCGTTGTCGGCGCCAACACCGATCAGGCCCACGGTGGCGGATGCGTCGAGGTAGAGCTCTGCGCTCTGGTCAGCGGAGCCATGGTGGCTGACCTTGACCACGTCGACGTGCGCCAGCGGGCCGTTCTCCGAGCGCAGCCGCTGCTGGGTGCTCTCGCCCAAGTCGCCGAGGAAGAGCGAACTGAGGCAGGTCACCTGGCACTCCCCCACCGGATCGAAGCGCACGGCAACGCTTGCGTCGTTGCCCGGTTCGATGTCTCCGAGGCGGGCGGGAGGCCAGAGAACCGTCCACCTCAGGTCGCCGATGGTGCCGATCGCGCCGTCGGAGACCGGGTCGATAACCGCGCCTCCCTCCGCGAGCGTCTGCACCAAGTCGTCGTCGGCGGGCTCGCCGCTGGGTCCCACCAGGGCGCGATCCACTTTGCCGATCACGGCGGCCGTTCCTCCCACGTGGTCGAGGTCGAAATGGCTGAGCACCAGCAGGTCGATGTGGTCGATACCCAAGGTGTTGAGGCAGGAGGACAGGACCGCGGGCTCCGGGCCGGTGTCGACCAACACCACGGTGCCGGCGCTGCGCACCACCACGGCATCCCCCTGCCCGATATCGCAGGCGGCGAGCTGCCAATCGGGAGGACGAGCAACGCGGGAAGCCAGATGGGAACCCGCCGCCATACCCACCACCACAACGATGCCGGCGGCAACCAGGCCAACGAGCAGTCGGCGCCACCGGGGGCGAAGAGTCGCGAGCACCACCACAAGGACGAGCACTGTAAGGAGCGCGAGTACTCCCGCGCCGAGCGCCCCGCCGATCCACGGCACGCGGGCAAACGGCGCGTCCGCGAAGAAGCGCGCGATCGCGGCGATCCAGGCGGCGGGGAGCCAGGCGATCTGCGCGACCACTCCTGCGACACCGGGCAGCACCGGGGCGAGGAGGCAGGCAACGAGTCCCATCACGGTGGCCAGCGGCGCTGCCGGGCCCGCGAGCAAATTCGCGACGATGCCAAATGTCGGGATGCTCGCGTCGAGGAGAATCAGCACGGGCTGGCACGCGAGTTGCGCGGCGACAGGGACGGCGATGACGGCGGCGAGCCACAGGGGCATCCACCGCGCAATCTTTCGGGCGAGCGGACCGGCGAGAACCAGGAGTCCCCCGGTCGCGAGAACGGAAAGAACAAAACCGTACTGGCGGGCCAGCCAGGGGTCGATCACCAGCAGAACGAGCACAGCTGCGCCCAACACCGGAACTCCCTGCACGGGGCGTCCTGCAGCGAACGCGACCAGCACCAGCGTTGCCATCACTGCCGCGCGAACGACACTCGGCTCGGGTGTCACGAGGATCACAAAGCCGAGGAGTACCAGCAGCGAGCATCCCACCCGCGCCAGCCGAGACAACCCGACCGCCGCGCCAGCAAACATAATGAGGCCGATCACAATGGCACAGTTCGCGCCGGAGACCGCCGTGAGATGGCTCAATGAGGATGCCTTCATCGCCTGGTCGAGCGAGTCCGTCACCGCGGTCGTGTCGCCGATGGCGAGCCCCGGCAGCAGCAGAGCGCCGTCACCGGGCAGGTCCGTAGCGAGCGCGGTGAAACCGACCCGCAGGTCGGCCGCCCAGGCCAGCCACCCCGGGGCGCCGTCGATGATCTCGGAGGGCTGCTCCGCGAACACCAGGTAGGAGGCGTCGTCGGCGGGCGGAGTCGGCTGGAACGCGCCGCTGATGCGCAGCTCGGTGCCGATGGCGATTGGGGATCCGGGAGGGTTGGGAGCCGCGTCGAAAACCAGCACGGGCACCTGGAGACCCACAACCGGTGTCTCTCCCTCCACGGCGACGAGGGTCGCGGCGACTGGTCCCTCCGTGAGCGTGGCCGTGGTGACCACTCGTGCGTCAAGAACGGGCGACTCGGCGAGCGCCGCTGCGAGCACCTCGGGACGACGGCCTTCCCCGTGCACCACCGCCGACGTCAGCACCAGGGCGACGGCTCCGCAGCACACGGCGACCATCACCGCCGCGCGGAAACGCTGGCGGCGCGCGACCACAAGAAGCGCCACCGCGAGCATCCACCCGCCACACGCGACAGCGGGCATCGCTCTCGGCAACGCGAGAAACACTGCCGCCGCGATCCAGGCCGCCGCCGCGGGTACGGCAAGTCGCAGGTCCATCAGGGGGTGGCGTTATACGCCGTCGAGGGATGCGGTCATGCCGAAACGCTAAGTGCTCGCCGCTGCTGGGCGGGAATCAGGAGGCACAACTGTGAACTATGCAGCCCTCGAGAACACTGGTGAGGACGGGACTCGCGCTCTTCGCGCGCCTCAGATCAGGAGTAGCGCTCTTCCCGCCAGGGGTCACCATAGATGTGATAGCCGTTCTCTTCCCAGAAGCCGGGTTCGTCATCCGATTGCATCACGAGGCCGCGTACCCACTTCGCGCTCTTCCAGAAATACAGGTGCGGGATAAGGAGTCGTGCGGGACCACCGTGCTCAGGCTCCAGCGGCTCGCCGTCGAACTCATACGCGATCCAGGCTTGACCATCGAGCAGGTCTTCCAACGGGATATTGGTGGTGTACCCGCCATACGAATGCGCCATCACAAAGTCGTGGACGGACTCCACCTCCTCGAAAAGAGTGTCAAGGGAGACCCCGCGCCACGACGTACCCAGCTTCGACCATCGAGTGACACAGTGAATATCGGTGGAGATGTCCTCTGCCGGCAGCGTGAGGAACTGATCCCAAGACCAGCTGTGTTTTGCGCCGGTCTCGGTATGGATGGAGAAGTCCCATTCAGCGGTGTCCACCCTGGGGGTTGGACCAGCCGAGAGGACCGGGAAGTCTGTGGTGAGGAATTGCCCGGGCGGAAGTTCCGGGCTCGCGTCTCGCGGCCGTCCGCCAAACCCTCGCGATACAACGCCCATGATTATCTCCTTCGTTTGGTTCCGGGTGGACGGTCCTGGGCTTCTTCGACCATTGCTGCGGTCGCATCAAATTGCGTCATGATCAGCGCCGCTGTGCTCGCGAAGCCGGCGGCAAGGGCAAGAAGTATCGATGGGAGAAATGCGGTCGCGGGTGGCACCCATCCTCCGATGAGCCACGGAAGTGTGACCAATACAACAACGGCCGCTGTGCTCGCCCACTGATTGACCACGAGGGCCCGTGAGCCGCCCGATCCACCCTGCATCAACATCCGCCACCCCGTGTCGACGGTGGAGAGCAGCACTACCGCTCCCAGGACGATGAATGTCACGGCGCCCCAGATCGGGTCAAAGGCCGCAAGAACCAGGGAGAGAAATAGTGGCAGGGCGTAGATAGTAAAAACCCACCGGACGCCAGAACGGAGGTAGCGATCGGCCGCATCCGTCGCCATCAGACGGCGGTGCAGGTCGGTGTCGATATAGAAGAACACCCCCACGATGAAGGTACCGATGAGGGTTGCTGAGATTCCCGCTACGCCCAACAGCAATTCATTCACATTGATGCGCATCGTCGATCAGCTCTCTCGCAGTCGATAGTTGTGTGGGTGGCCACTTTCTCGCAACGAGGAAAGGCTATCCCCTCGGTCTCGACGATGGTGTGGGCGTCGGCAACATCTGACCGGTCACTGTTCGACAGAGTAGTGAGCCGCCCGACGCATTCGCGATGTTCGTAGAGGCGATTTCCCGCGCGTGCAACCATGGGGCTATGGACCCGTTAGATGAGCGACCTCAAATCGGACCAATCACCATCGACACGGGCTCGCTTGACGACGCCGGGTGGGAGCTCGCGACGATTGTTTCTGAGCTCGACTTGCAGCTCACGGGCGAACTGCCCGTGGACGCACCCCACGAGGGATGGCGAGTACTTACCTCGCACGATGGTGACGCCACCATCATCGGCGCTCCAGACGACAACGACCCTCAGCAGTGGTGGCTGGGTCAGATCTCACACGCGCAGGCCGACGCTGCAACACGCACCGTGACCGTGGGCTCCACCACACTCCCACGCCGGCGAAGTCGCAAGGATCGCGCCACTGGTCTGGTATTGCGCTGGCCGGAGGTCACCCGGAGTGAGCCTGACCTCGACCTGCTGGCGATCGACGTTGTCAACGCCGGATCGGAACGCTGGCATCCACAGGGCGACTCGTTTCTCGTCTTCGCGGCGTTCCGCCAGCCCGGTGGACCGGTTCCGCCGGTGTATTACGCGTACGTCTCCGGGCGAAGTCCCGCAGTACCGCTGGACCCCGGTGAGTATGCACGAGTGCGCGTCATCATCGATGCCGGCCAATGGGCCGCCGTCCGACCCGGACGCTACGAAGTCCATGCAGCCCTCGTTGACCTAAGCGTGCACGTGACTGATCCGCTCGTTGTCGACGTGACTGCACTCGACATTCAGCGTCACCTCCCTCGGCGACCGGTACCGGGGCCACCGGCACCACCCCAGTGAGCGACAACCGGCATCCGGCGGGTTGTGTGATCCTCGTCTGTTGACGCGCTCCTACAGGAGTGTGGCGCGTGCGTCGTCGGCAAGCCGTTGGGCCTCGGCGGCCTCTTTGTCCAGGCGGTCTCGGTTCGCAGCCAGGGCGTCTTCGACCTCGGTAAGTGCCGCAAGGTCTGCCTCCGCGGCGTCAAGCCTCTGACGTAACTGATCGAGCTCCTCCGAGAGCTGGGCACGTTGGGTCTGCGTCCGGTCGAGCTGTCGCGTTACCTGCGTTAGTTGGGACTGTGCGGCTTCGGCTTCGCTCTCCAGGCGCGCGGTCTCCTTCCGTGCCTGCGAACGCCTGCGCGCATCGGCGATGTCCACCGGCGGCGTCGGCATCACTGCAGCGCGGGTGCCCGGGTCGGGCGCGGCCACCGCCCCATCAAGATCGACTTGCTCGAAGCCTGATGCCTCCAACGATCGGATCAGGCGTCCGCTGCTCACTGCCACCGCGGCATCCTCGTCAACGGTCGCGGCCCGCAGGGTCTGCTCGATTTCGGAGACCACGGAGGCGCTGAGTTTCTGACCGCCGTCCGCAGCGAGGGAGCGCGCCCCCGTGACCAGGGTGGACACGCTGGCACGGCGTTGTTTACTGATCCGCGTGAGCGCCTCGCTGTCGAGATCTTGCTGAGCGCTTCGCATTGCCGCTCCGATGGCGAACAGGTCGCTGATCTGTTCCTCACGTTCGCGGGCGAGAGCGTTGACCGCCCAGGCGGCCGTGCTCGGCTTCTGCAGCGCGGCGACAGAGGTAGACAACTCCCTGTCGCTGTCGCGTAGCTCCTTGGCCCGCGCATTGCGGGTCGCGGTGAATTCGGCGAGCGGGACGGCGTAGACCTGTCGGGCAATGTCAATCAGCGAGTCGGCCATCACACCATGATGTCCCCCGCTCGCGTCCTTCGCACATCCAGTACGGCGGTACCCACCCGGAGAACGGATACCGCGGTAAACCGGTTCCGTGTACCGTCTGGCCTATGCACAACGGCAGCTACCATCCCCGCTGCCCTCGAGCATCACTCCGACAGCCTGAGAGGTTCCGTGCCAACGCGAATTGAATTGCCGCCCTGCCTCCTGGATAGTTGTCGCGCCGTTTTTCCCACCCTGGACTTCTCACGCGTCGTCTTTTATCTCGGTATCCCCCGTGGTGTCGGGGGTGCGAGTGGCTTCACCATGTGCTCGGGTGGGCCCGGCGCTGACATCCGTATCTACCTCAAAACCTACGATCCCTGTTCGACAGCGACTTTTGTACTCGTCGCTCATGAACTCGTTCACGCACTGCAGATTCAAGGCATGGTCGGCGGCGGCCGGATTCCAGGCTCGTGGGTGACCTACTACCTGTCACACGCGCTCCGGGGCGGCGGTCGTGGCGGAGGTCGCACCAACGATCTCGAGCTAGAGGCGTACGACTTCACCAATGGGCGCAGCAGTGGAGGTCGCGGGGAGCTCCGGGCCTTCGTTGACACACACCTTGGCGGTGCCGCGCCGTGCTCCCGCGCTGCATCGGGGTCGCCGACGTCAACGCCGACGTCAACAACGGTTCGAGGACAGTCCTACGCGGAGGCCCTCACCACACACAGCACTCCGACGAAGAGCACCAGCAGCGTGGGACATACCTGGTACTCGCTTCTCACATGGCCCGCCACAATCGTCGCGGGTGCGTTTTCGGTATTTGGATTTAGCAGTACCGGAGGAGCTCTCGGCGCCCTCGGGGGCATCGCTGCGGGCGCGGTCACCGGCGGTGTCGTCGGGGCCCTGCGTCGCGGCCCCTTAGGTGCAGTGCTGGGCATTCTCGCCGCTGCGTACGCGGGAGGGATTGTCGGAGGCGCGATCGGGTGGGCCGTCACACCGTGGCGCTGTCCCGCAGCGCATCAAGCTTTTTGTCGCCGAATCCGGCAACGCTGAGCAGGTCGTCCACCGTTGTGAACCGCCCGTTAGCATCCCTCCAGTCCACAATTCGCTGAGCGAGCTCCGGCCCCACTCCAGGCAGGTCCTCCAACTCATCGGCCGTCGCTAGGTTGAGGTTGATGGCTCCCCCGACGGAGATTCCCGGGCTTCCGCTGCCGTCCGGAGCGACCGCAACTCCCGGTGCGGGCGCCTCGCCCTCCTTCGGAACAATGATCTGCTCGCCGTCGCTCAGAAACCTCGCCAGATTGAGCTGCGCGTCGTCCGCGAGATCGGTGAGTCCGCCGGCTGCCGCCACCACGTCGATGGCGCGGTCCCCCTCGTGAAGTTCGTAAAGACCGGGAGTCACCACCTCGCCGAGGATGTGCACAAATATCGTGGCGGATGCCGGTGCGCCTGACGCGTCCCCGGGTGTCGACGTCTTGTCGCCCGACGTGCCAGAGACGTCGTCCGCCCCCGACGCATTCGGTGCAGCAGAGGACCCTGTCGCGCCCGGACCATCCGTCGCACCCACCGCATCGGGTCCTTCGGAGGTCGCCCCAGCACCCGAGCCGGGAACGACGGTCTCGGCGGTGCCGTGTGGACCAAGGGTCGCGACCAACACCGTGGTCGCAACTCCGAGGAGCAGTAGCACAACGGCCGCACCAATGGTCAGTCGAAGGCGCGGACGCGCAGCACCCGAAGAAGGCGCTGCCGAAGAAGTTGCAGCTGCGGGCATCCCGGGATCCGACGAAACAGAAGAAGCGTCCATGCCGGGACTCTAGGCATGGACGCTTCTTCAGCACCAACAGAAAAGGCGGTGCTGTGGAGTACTAACTAGCGGGTCGCGATGTTGACGATGCGCGGGGCGCGCACAATCACGTTGGCAATCTCGCGGTCACCGATGGTGCGGATGACGCCAGCGGAAGCGCGGGCAAGCTTTTCGAGGTCTTCGCTGCTGATCTTCGGAGACACGGTCGCCTTGTCGCGAACCTTGCCGTCGACCTGGAACACCGCGGTGACCTCGTCTTCAACAAGGAGCGCCGGGTCAGCCTTGCGCCAGCCGGCAGCCGAGACAGAGGGCTCGTAGCCGAGACGTTCCCACATTTCTTCTGCCGTGTAGGGCGCGAAGAGGCTCAGCGCAACTGCGATGACCTCGGTGGCCTCGCGCACGGCGGCGTCTCCACCACCGGGGCCCGAGTCGATGGCCTTGCGGGTCGCGTTGACCAGTTCCATGATCTTCGCAACGAGCACGTTGAACTTGAACGACTCCACAAGCCCGGGGCCCTCGGCGAGGAAACGGTGCGTGACGCGGCGCAGGGCCACGTCTCCCGTGCGCCAGCGGATGTCGGGAGCGCTGGTGACGTCTCCGGACAGGCGCCATGCGCGGGCGAGGAACTTCGACGACGCAGCGGGCGACACGTCGGCCCAGTCGATGTCGTCCTCCGGGGGCCCGGCGAACGCCATGGTCAGGCGGATCGCGTCGACACCGTGCTCGTCGAGCTGGTCGCTGAGCGCAACGATGTTGCCCTTGCTTTTGCTCATCGCCGAGCCTTCCATCAGCACCATTCCCTGGTTGAGCAGGGCGCTGAAGGGCTCGGTAAAGCCGACATAACCAAGATCGAAGAGCACCTTGGTGATAAATCGGGCGTAGAGCAGGTGGAGGATCGCGTGCGTGACACCACCGACGTACTGGTCGACGGGCGCCCACTTGTCGGCGTCCTTCGGGTCGAACGCCTGGGTGTCGTCGTTCGGGTTGAGGAAGCGCAAGAAGTACCAGGAGCTGTCGACGAACGTGTCCATGGTGTCGGGGTCGCGCAGGGCGGGGCTGCCGTCGCGCGGGTCGGGCACGTTCACCCAGTCGGTTGCCGCCCCCAGGGGCGACTGGCCCTTGGGCTGCAGGTCGAGACCCTCGGTCGGAGGCAGCACAATCGGCAGCTGGTCCTCGGGTACCGGCACCAGGGCACCGTCAGCGCCGTGGATGATCGGGATCGGAGTTCCCCAGTAGCGCTGGCGGGAGATCAGCCAGTCGCGCAGGCGATAGGTCTTTGCCGCGCGTCCTGTTCCCGCAGCGGTGAGCTGCTCGATGACCTTTTTGATCGCGTTGGTTTTGGTGATGCCGTTCAGCGGGCCGGAGTTCATCATCCGTCCGTCGCCGACCAGCGCCTCGCCGGTCTCCGCAGGGTTCAGCGGGGGCAGGTCGTCGGGCATAATCGCCAGGCCGTTTTCGTCGACCTCCAGCACGGGAATCGAGGTGGTCTGCGGCGCGTTGGTGTCGAGCACCACCCGCACGGGCAGACCGAACTTGATGGCGAAGTCGAGGTCGCGCTGGTCGTGCGCCGGAACGGCCATCACGGCGCCGTGTCCGTAGTCCGCCAGAACGTAGTCGGCGGTCCAGATCGGGATGCGCTCGCCATTGACCGGGTTGACGGCGAAACGACCGAGCGAGATACCGGTCTTCTCCCGGCTCGCGTCCTGGCGTTCGATCTCCGTGGACTTCTGCACCAACTCGAGGTACGCCTGGAACTCGGCCTGCACCTCCGGGGTGGAGCCCGCGGCCAGCTCAGCCGCGAGGTCGGAGTCGGGGGCAACAACCATAAAGGTCACGCCGTACAGGGTGTCGGGGCGGGTCGTAAAGACGGAGATCTTCTCGTCGCGGCCCTCGATCTCGAAGTCAACGTCGGCACCGATCGATCGACCGATCCAGTTGCGCTGCATGGCGAGAACCTTGCTCGGCCAACGGCCCTCGAGCTGGTTGAGGTCGTCAAGCAAGCGGTCGGCGTAGTCCGTGATTTTGAAGTACCACTGAGTCTTTTTCTTTTTGACCACCATGGCGCCCGAGCGTTCGGACGTGCCATCGGGCAGAACCTGCTCGTTGGCGAGAACGGTCTGGTCTACCGGGTCCCAGTTGACCCAGCTGTCCTTGCGGTAGGCGAGGCCCTTTTCGTACATCTTGAGGAACAGCCACTGGTTCCACTTGTAGTACTCGGGGTCGCTGGTGTGCAGCACACGATCCCAGTCGAAGGACGCGGCGTAGCGTCGCATACTCGTCTTCTGCTGGTCGATGTTCGCGTAGGTCCACTCACGCGGGTCGATGCCGCGCTTGATGGCCGCGTTCTCCGCGGGGAGGCCGAACGAGTCCCACCCGATGGGGTGCATCACGTTGAAACCCTGCTGGCGCCAGTACCGTGCGATCACGTCGCCGAGGGCGTATGCCTCCGCGTGGCCCATGTGCAGGTCGCCCGACGGGTACGGGAACATGTCGAGCACGTATTTGCGGGGACGTTTGTCGTCGGGATCGCTGCTGCTGAACGGTTTGAGGTCGTCCCAGACCCCCAGCCACTTCTCCTGGATCTTTGCGACGTCGTACTCGGGGGCGTCGTCAAAAGCGTTTTTGTCGTGCTCGTGTGCCACGGAATTCTCAATTCATTGCGGGAAGTGGGCAGCAGCAAAGGCTAAACGCCGGGCATACCCGCCACCAAGCGTACTAAACGCCGGCGCTGCCGGGCGTGCGATAAGCGGTGCGGGATGCCACGGGGCAGAACTTTGGGTGAACGGTGGCGAGCTCTCAGGCGTCAGCGCCAAGAACGGCCAGCAGCGCGGCCGCTTTGAGACGCACCTCGGCGAGCTCCTCCAGCGGTTCGCTGAGTGCCGTGATTCCGCCCCCGGAGCCCACTGTCGCGCCGAGCGGGTCCATCACAATACTGCGGATGACCATGGCGAGGTCGATGCGTCCGTCCAAACCGAAATACCCGAAGGCACCCGAGTAGATTCCACGCGGGCGCTGCTCGAGATCGTCGAGGATGATCGTCGCATTGCGCTTCGGGGCACCGGTCATCGAGCCGGCGGGGAAACATGCAGCGACAGCATCCACCCCTGACAATCCCGAGCGCAGTGTGCCGCGCACGGTGCTGACCAGCTGGTGAACCTGCGCGTAGCTTTCCACGGCGAGCAGGCTGGTGACCTCGACCGACCCGATCTCGCTGACTCGCGCGATGTCGTTGCGCATCAGGTCAACGATCATCAGGTTTTCGGCACGCTCTTTGTCGCTCTCGACCAGTTCTCGGCGCAGCGCTTCGTCTGATTCGACATCGGTGCCGCGCGAGCGGGTTCCCTTGATGGGGCGAGACTCGATGAGCCCGTCGGGCGTGACCGAGAGGAACACCTCGGGAGACGCGCTCAACAGGGCGGTCTCGCCGATGCGAAGGAGCGCGCTGTGGTGGCTGGGCGACGAGGCGCGCAACGCGAGGTAAGCATTGAACGGATCGGGGGTGCCCTCGATGCGGAATTCGGTGGTGAGGCACAGCTGGTAGGCCTCGCCCTCGGCGATCGCGGCCTGGCAGGCGGCGATCATACGGAGGTACTCGTCGTCGCTGTAGCGCCAGTAGTCGGCCCCGGTCGCTTTGAAGCGGTGCGGCCGCGGTGGAGCGGATGCCGTCTCCAGTGCGGAGGTGACGGAATCACGCCAGTCGGCGAGCTCGCCGGTCCAGTCGGTGCCGAGGGCGACCAGACTCACCACACCGGTGGTGTGGTCGAATTCGACGACCCGGTCGACGTAGAGAAACGCCGCCTCGGGGTAGCGGGAGTGACGGGTGCGCGGGAGGTCGAGTGTTTCAAAGCGCAGTTCGTATCCGAGCCAGCCCAACCACCCCAGCGAGAAACTGTCACTGTCGGCGTCCAGCTGAACGTCGGCGAGCTCCTCGCGCAGAAAATCGAGCATGGAGCCGTCAATGGTGTCGCTCGTTACCGTGCGCGATGCACGCCCCATAAAGCTTTTGCCGTCCGTGGCATCCCGCCCGCTGTCCAGCCACACGGTGTCGGTGTCGAACGAATACAACGCGGCGAAAGCAGCAGCGGGATCGGTCCACCGCTCAAGCGGCTGGCGGAGTTTACGGAGGCGCATAACCTAAGACTATGAGTGTCAACGACGTTTCCCGGTGGCACACCGGTGCCCTTCTCGCCACAACCGAGCTCAGCGCCGCGTCCACCCCGATTCTGGTCGCCGATTCGTGGCTTGTCACCGAGGGTCGCACCCGCGGCCTCGCCCTGCACCGCGACCGTTTTCTGCGGGCGGTTGAGGCCAGCACCGCCGAGGCCAGCGCCGCCGAGGCCAGCGCTGCCACGGCCAGCGCTGCCACGGCTAGCGCTGCCACGGCTGGCGACACCCTTGTCGACGATGCCGAAGAATTTTGGGATGCCGCGATGGCCTCCCTCCCCCGCACGGGCGATTGGTTTCCCCGCGTCGAATTGCGCGCGGCCACCGATGAAGCCGCAGCGACACTGCACCTCACCCTGCGCGCGGCTCCAGAACAATTGCGCTCGGTGGTGGTAGCCACACTGCCCGGCGAGGATCCCCGCACCGCGCCGAACGTGAAGGGACCGGACCTCGAGCGGATGGCCCAGGCCCGCGAGACGGTCGCGCCCAGCGGTGCTGGCGAGGCGATCATTGTCACGTCCGAGGGTTTTGTGGTGGAGGGCGCCTACAGCGGTCTCCTCTGGTGGCGAGGCAGCATCCTCTGCGCTCCGTTGGCCGAGTTCGACCGGGTCGACAGTGTGACGGTGCGCAGTGTTCTGGCATTGGCTACAGCGCTCGGTATCGAGACCTACACCGAGGCGGTCACTCCCGCAGAGCTCGAAGGCACCGAACTCTGGGCACTCAGCGCGCTGCACGGAGCCAGGATTGTGACCAATTGGGTGGACGGCCCCGCCCTCGCGGAATTGCCCGGACGCCTCGGGCAATGGCGCACCCGACTCGGGGCACTTCGTCAGCCTCTCTAGATAAGCTCGCACCGTGACAGACATTCTCAGCTGGTTTCCCGACGCCATCACCGGATTCGGTCAGATGCTGAGCTCGGGTCTGGACTGGATCCTCACGGTGGTGCAGTCCGTGCACCCCGTTGTGCGCACCCTCCTCGCTGGCATAGGAATCCTCCTCGAAACGTCCGTTCTTGTTGGCCTGATTGTTCCGGGCGACACCATTGTTCTCGTCGCGGGCACCGCGGTGAACGGGCCGGTCGAGTACATCTCGCTGGTGCTTGTAGTGATTGTGGGCGCATTAGCCGGCGAAAGCATCGGTTTCGCGCTGGGCCGCTACTTCGGCCCGCGCATCCGGGCCTCCCGCCTCGGCAGACGCTTGGGCGAGAAAAACTGGGTTCGCGCCGAGAACTATTTGGATCGGCGCGGCGGCATCGCGGTATTCCTCTCCCGTTTCCTCCCCGTGTTCCATTCGCTGATCCCCCTGACCGTGGGGATGAGCACGATGCGGTACCGCCGGTTTATGACCTGGACGATTCCTGCCTCGGTTATCTGGGCGTTCGCCTACGTATCCGTCGGCTCGCTGGCCGCGGGAAGTTACCGCGAGCTCTCCGACCGCCTGCACTCGGCGGGATATGTGTTTGTGGGCATCATCGCCGCGTTCCTCCTCGCCGCGTTTATTGTCAAGAAGGTTCTCTCGCGCAGTGAGGCACGCCACATGGAGCGTGCCGGCGATGGCGACGCGAACACCGTCGAAGACCTCTCAACCCCGCCGACGGCAGTGCAGCAGGCTCCGGCGTCGAACACTAAGGTTCCACACAACAAGGCTTAAAAAAATCGGGGGTGGATGCTCCGGGCGACTGGACCGGGGCATCCACCCCCGATTTCGAAAGCAGAACTACGTGGTGTGCGCTGTTACAGCAGGTCGTTCGCCGTCAGCCAGTCGGTGGCAATGTCGCCGGCGGAACGCTGGTCGTTAACACTCTCGGCGTTGAGGCTGACGAGGTCTTCGAGGGTGAGTGCAGCACTCACGCCGTTGAGGATCTCCGCAGCGTCATCGTTCACCTTGTCGGAGACAACCGGAACAACGTTCGCCGGCAGGAAGAGACCGTCGGGGTCTTCGAGCGCAACGAGGTCGTTGGTCTGGATGTTCGGGTCAGCCGTGTAGATGTTGGCGAGCTGAATCTGGTTGTCGACGAGCGCCTTGACCGTGAGGGGTCCGCCGCTGTCCTGAACCGCGGTGAAGCCCGCGATGGTCACGCCGTACTTCTCGGCCAGCGCGTCAGGTCCGTAGGGACGGGTCTGCAGCTCAGAGTTGCCTCCGACCGTGATGGGCTCGGTGACGTTGGTGAGCGACGCGAGGTCGGTCAGGCTGTACTTGTCGGCGAAGGCCTGGGTGACAGTCCAGGAGTCCTGGTCGGATGCCTCGGCCTGGTCGAGAACGCTGAGTCCGTCGGGAAGCGCCTCTTCGAGCTGGGTGTAGATCTCCTCGCTGGTGCCCGACGGGTCGCCGTCGGACAGTGCGGTGAGAAGGCTTCCGGTGTACTCGGGGAACACGTCGATCGCGCCCGACTCGATGTCGGGCAGGTAGACCTCACGCTGTCCGATCAGGAACTGGCGGTCGACCGTGAAGCCACCGTTCTCCAGGGCCTGCGAGTAGATCTCGGCGATGATCTCGTTGGAGTAGTACGCCTGCGAACCAACGATAAGGGTCTCGGAATCCTCGGAGCCACCCGAAGACAAAGGATCACTGGACGCACACCCTGAAAGGGCGAGTGCCCCAACCACGACTGCGCCAAGTGTGACGAGTCGGCCTCTTCCTGCTGTGAACATTGATGACTTCTTTCTGTATGGGGCATAAGCCCTAAGCCGTACGAGACCGGACCGGTCTTGTACGGACGCGTGGGGATTGAGTTGCGGTGACCCCTGCGGGCACCACAAGTCGCTGGAGAGTACTGAAGATAATTTCGAAGATGATGGCCAGGACAACAACGACGATGGATCCGGCGAGCATTTGGGAGTAGTCACCGGTCTGCAGACCGAGGAAGATAAACGACCCCAGCCCTCCCCCGCCGACGTAGTCCGCCAGGGTGGCGGTCGCGATGACTTGCAAAACAGCGGAGCGCATACCGCCCATCAGGAGGGGAAGTCCGAGGGGAATCTCGACTTTAAAGACAATCTGCATCTCGGTCATACCGACCGCGCGGGCGGCGTCGATGATCCGGCGGTCGACCGCGTCGAAGCCGGCGTAGGCACCGGCAAGGATGGAGGGAACGGCCAACACCACCAACGCGATGATCGGTGCCTGCAGACCGATACCGAGGTTGAGCGCGAGCAGGATCAACAGTCCCAGCGTGGGAAGTGCGCGCACCGCGCCGGCGAGAGCCACCACTATGCCGCGGCCCTTACCGGTATGTCCGATGAGGTAGCCAATGGGGACAGCGATGACGGTCGCGATGCCCACAACAAGGAGACTGATGGCGATGTGCTCGATGATGCGGGAGTCGATGCCGTTGGGTCCACCCCAGTGCGCGGAATCGAAAATCCAGGCGATGGCGTCAGCGAAGAGGTTCACGAGAGCACCGCCCTAACTGCCGTGCGGTCACGCTTTTTCGCCCGTGTGGTCGCGACCCGGGTCCACGGCATCACAACCCGGCCGAGCTGCACAATCACAAAGTCGAGAATCAACGCGAGCCCCATGGTTATGATGATTCCCGCCCAGATCTCTGCCTGGATGTTGCGGGCGAACCCATCGGTGAAGAGGCTTCCGAGGCTTTGGATCCCGAGAACGGCTCCCACGGTGGTGAGGCTGATGGTGCTCACCGCGACCACCCGGAGCCCAGCGAGAAGCACCGGCCCGGCAAGCGGGAGATCAACTTTCCAGAATCGGCCAGCCGTGGAGAATCCCATTGCCGTGGCGGACTGGGCAACATCGGAGTCGACGGACGAGAACCCGTCCGCCGCGGACCGCACCATCAGCGCGAGTCCGTACAGCGTAAGGGCGACACCCACGTTGATGGGGTCGCGCTGCGCGGTGCCAAGAATCGCTGCGAGGGCGATGAACAGAGGCAGCGAGGGAATCGCGTACAGCAGTCCCGCAATGGTCAGCACCAGGCCGCGCGTCGACGCGAAGCGATTCGCCAGCCACCCGAGTGGAATAGCCAGCACAAAACTGAGCAGGATCGGAGGGAGGGCGATGGCGAGATGCTGGAGCGTCCGGTCACCGATGAGCTCCAGGTTGTTGGTTATCCAGTTCATAACCCCACCTCGTTATCGCGGCCGTTGCCGCTCAGCGCGCGCATCAGGCGTCGCCCGCCTGGTCGGTTTTGTTCGAAATGCTGCGGGACTGCGGGCTGGATGACGTCGAGGCGAGCACCCCGCCCGGTGCGGAGATGACGCCAGCGACGTATCCCGACGGGTCGACCAGCACAAGGTCGTCGCTGTCGGGGTTCGCACGGGTGTCGACGGACAGTCGACGCTTACCCCGGTCGGATCCCACAAAGTTCGCGACGAAGTCGTTGGCAGGATTCGCGAGGATCTCTTCGGGTGTTCCCCGCTGCGCGATCTGCGCTCCCTTGCCGAGGATAACCACCTGGTCACCGAGGAGGAACGCTTCATCGATGTCGTGGGTGACAAACACCACGGTTTTGTCGAGCTCACGCTGCAGGCGCACGATCTCCCGTTGGAGGTCGGACCGCACGATGGGGTCGACCGCACCAAACGGCTCGTCCATCAGAAGGATATTGGGGTTCACCGCGAGGCCGCGGGCGACTCCCACTCGCTGCTGTTGGCCGCCCGAGAGCTGGCTCGGGTAGCGGTTCGCCAGGGCGCGGTCGAGACCTACGGTGTCAAGCAGCTCGAGCGCATGGGCGTGAGCCTCTTTGCGCGACACTCCCTTGAGCAGCGGCACGGTCGCCACGTTGTCGATGACCTTGCGGTGCGGTAGCAGACCGGAGTTCTGCATCACGTAACCAATAGACCGACGCAGGTCGACGGGTTTGATGGTCGAAATGTTTTCGCCATCGATTTCGATGTCGCCGCTGGTCGGATCGACCATGCGGTTGATCATTCGTAGCAGCGTTGTTTTTCCACACCCGGACGAACCCACAAAAACAGTGGTTTTACGGGACGGGATTTCAATACTGAAATCATCCACCGCTCGCGTTCCATCGGGAAAGGTTTTGGAGACGTTGCGGAACTCAATCATGGGACGTGCGGCTCATTCCTCGTGGCTACCCACGGATCGACACTTGCCAAAGACAAAGCTAAACACTATTCGGCACCACTGTCACCGGCGGATTGGTAGAGAAATTGTCACAGCTCGGGCTGTGCAATCCAGCCCGGTGCAGCGACTCCTGCTCTGCAACTCAAGGGGAGATACAAATCATTCCCTCCCGTGCGGAGATTCGCGAGAAATAAGGACAAATGTGACGTTCACCGGGCGCACCGTGCCGGGTTAACGCAGGAGAGGAAGCCCCGTTGGACAACGGAGGCTTCCTCTTCTGTGGCGAACAAACTCAGACCGGTCAGGACGACCGGTCGGGGAAATGTACGTCGAGGATGGAGCGGACGATGGTTCGCGCCTGCTCCAGAAACGCCGGATCGCCGGAGAGATCACGAGCGAATGCCCGCGCCACAAGGGCGTCGGTCACCTCGATCGCAGTCTCGAAGGCGAACTGTGTCTCTGGGGTCTGCTCCAGGTCGAAACGCTCCGCAAGGATACGAAGCATCTCCTCGGCGATCTTGGAGTTGAAGGTTGCTGGGCTGGGCGCGGGGCGAAGGTCGATGACATCGCCGACGCGCAGCGACCGAAAACCCGGCTCGGTGCGGAAGGCGTTAACAAAGACGTCAAACGCGGCCCCCAGGGCGGCAACCCAGGTGGTGTGGTCATCGTCGGTGAATGCGACTCGAATCTGCCCGAGGACACGATCGAGGTTTCGCGCTGCAAGTGCCTGA
>Ga0247808_10000488_pt1 | contig 19509 bp, 16 predicted proteins | sample UWRJL089202R1_FD_179914 | JGI IMG/M metagenome (GOLD analysis project Ga0247808, IMG submission 179914) | Plant litter microbial communities from Arlington Agricultural Research Station in Wisconsin, United States - UWRJ-L089-202R-1 | ecosystem: Environmental > Terrestrial > Plant litter >... | reverse complement strand
GGAAACAAGTATGCTGTTTACCTTCTTAAGTCTTTCCTTAGAATCCTTCTCTTTTACTTTTGTCTCACTCATCTTTGAACCGAACAACTAATTATGATTCTACTATGTCAAAAACTTTAACGCTACCAATAAAGGCAGTATTTCCGCGGTGCAAATGTAAGAAAATAAATAAACATTTCTAAGTCCGGATTGCTTTATAATATTTAGTACCAGAAAAAAAACCGGTATAACCAGGTAAAAAACAATAATTTGGCCACTTTGATGCGCCAGCCATTTTGAAATGGAAGGACTGAGATTACTGGCGATAAGGACTGTCAGCAAGAATAAATTGACGATATAAAAGAGGTTCACGAATATGCCGTTCTGAATTTGAAGCAAATGGGTTGTATGACTAAAATTGGCACATAAGTAGTTGTATGTAAATTTCAATATATGCACAAAAATAGCCCAAAGTAATATGTACCAGTAACTTACAGAATATGCATCACCCTGAATGATTGGGTTCTCTCCTCCCATATGCAGCATAAAATAGATGAATGTGGAAATACAAATCGAGTTAATGATAATCTTAACAACCAGAATACCATTCAAAAAGCTACTTGCTACCGTTGTTTTAGACGAATAATTCATTCCAATCAACTGTAAAAAACTCACATCGTCCGGGAATATCACTTTGCTGATAATGAGCAATAGCAAAACGGACAAGACGGAGAACAGCAAAACATTGTCCCATGCTCCCCCTTTACGAAGCTTAACAGGAAGAAAATCAAAAGGTAAAGCAGAAAGCCGTTGGGTTGTAATCTTACCTTGCGTGACCACCTGAGCTTTCAGCGCATTCACACGCAGACCGGCGGGATTATAAAAGGCCAGGATAACCGAATCTGAGGTTATACCGGTAGAAAGTTTACTAATGGGTATCTTAATTAAAGTCTCTCCCTGATTGGTGTTTTGATACACTAACCGGTAATTGAAATACATGCAGATTCCTTTATGAGAAACAAATTGTAAGGTGTCGCCCTGAAATTTGGAAGGTTTTAGAGAATAATACAAAACCTTTGGAACTTCCTGGGAAGGAATATAGGGAACAAAACTCTTGTATGAATTATCAAAGACCAACCAGCCCTCCTTGAGATGGGCAACAGGCACCGAAGCTGTAGCTTCTGCTACTGCAAACAAGATCCCTAGTATAAACCACTTCATTTTCATATTACAAAAACTTATTCTCTCTCTTCATCAAAGCCGGCAGCCAGCCTAAGACTATACACATTAAAGCTCCCAATCCAACAAATAATAGAAGCTGTATGGACAAATCAATTTGCTTGAAATAAAGAAATACACTGATGAAAGCAATATTGATAGCCATCAATACAAACAAGGTAGATAGTTGTGAAAGGCCTGTATTCAATAAGGCATGATGCAGGTGGTTTTTATCGGGATCAAAAGGAGACCTTCCCTGCAGCACTCTTATGATGAAGACGCGGAGCGTATCAACAATCGGAATCACTAACAAAGACATACCAAGCACCGGACTATTTGGGAGAAAGTAACTTCCGTAATCATCCTTTGCTTCCACCATGATAATGACCAAACAGGTGGTCACAAAGCCGCAAACCAGAGAGCCTGTATCACCCATAAATATTTTGGCCTTATGAATATTATACCTTAAAAATCCTGTGACTGCCCCTACTAAACTCAAGGCAGCGATGCCTTTCGAGAAATAAGAATCCGGCATAAGGCATATGAAAATATAGGCAAGCAATAAATTAACAAGAACTGTAATACAACCGGCCAGCCCGTCAATCCCGTCGATCAGGTTAAAGGCATTGGTTAAACCAATGATGATAACAAAAGTAAACATGTAACTGATACCATCGGGTAACTGGTAAATACCAAAGATGCCATGAAAACTGCTGATACGAATGTCACCCAGAAACATGACAATGCCCGTAGCCAATACTTGTATGAAAAACTTTTTAAATGCTGATACAGGAAGAATGTCATCCTTTAACCCGATAAAAAATAAAATAATAGTACCGGCAAATACTTTCATCAATACAAAATCCGGTGTAGAATAAATGGTAAATGCAGAGGCAAAACCAGCAAAGATAGATAAGCCGCCTAAGCGTGGAGTAGAGGATTCATGAATGGTACGTTGATTAGGAGCATCCAACAACTGCTTCAAGTGGGCCAAATGAATCACGTAAGGTATTGAAAATACCGTTACAAAAAATGCCCACAACGTGCTTATGCCTGCCCTAATAAAATCTTCCATTTCTTCTGTTAAAATTTACTCACCAATCCAAAGTGAATTTTGGACAAAGTTAAACTTAATTTTTGAGTACTTGACTGTCCCACGGAATATACAAAATTAAATACTCCAGCGGCGGTAGTAAAACTGATACCGGCCCCTAATCCATAGACATACTCCAGGTCCCAAACCGCATCGTAGGGGTTCGTAATAACCGCTTGATCCGTAAATAATAATAAGTAGGACTCCTCATCTGTATGGAAACGGTACTCCAAAGTTCCAATACCAAAACGGGAAACGTAAAACTCCTTTTCATTAAACCCCCGCAAAGTCCTCAAACCTCCAACTCTGTAGAGGTCATTCAAGAACAATGAATTGGCATCATTAAATACCTGAGCGGTATTTACCCTAAGCATCACAATGTTTTTGGTGCTCAGACGAACATATTTCTCCGCCAGAATTTCAACGTTAAATTGGTATGTATTGATACGGACATTCTTGTATGTCTGTTCACCATAAAATGGATTTTTGTGTATCGTCTTACTGCCTAAGTAAAATCGTGTGCTAAGGAAAAAGCCTCTTTTAGGGTAAAACACATTGTCTAATTTATTAAGTGTATAACCTACCCCATAGGTATAATTATTAAAATCCCCATAGGCCAGGTGCAAACTGTCGGTATTGGAGCGCTGTGACAAAATGCGCCCTGTCTTTAAACCGGCAAAAATATCCAGGATTCCGGCGCCACCCAATTGCTGAGAAATCTTTACTTCACGGTTAATGTTAAGGAATGAACTATCCTGACGAGTAATTTCAAGAAGTCCCGAAACATCCACTCCTGTTCCTAAAATTCGTGGGTGTTCGTAATACATGCGCAGATACTGCGATTGCTGATTAAAGCTCTGCCAGTTGATACTTAATGTTTTTCCGGACCGGAAAAGATTTTTAAGTTCTAATTTCACATCTCCTGTTACCAATAATTTGTTGTTCTTTGCCGCATTAGGTAAGAAGCCTATGTAACCATCCAATAGATTTGCTCTTCTTTTTTCCAGGGAATAAGACACACGTGCCGAACCTTCCGTCATCAGAGAAATAGGGGGGCTCATGGTTTTTACATACGGCAATTGAGACAATATACGTTGAGACTGATCAATCTTTTGCTGGCTAAAGGGATCTCCTTTTTTGATCCGGACCAACCGCTGAAAAAATTTATACTTTACTTCGTAGTTTCCCACTATAATTAAAGAATCGATGGTAATCATAGGACCCGGTTCATAACGCCAGGAAGCGGTGAGCCGGTGCTCTTCATCAAATTGAATAGAGTCCAGACCAATCGAAGCAAAGGGATACCCATTGTTTTCCGCAGCCTTCACTACTTTCTCTTCCAATTCATAAATCTGCTTCACATTCAGCACTGCTCCTTTGAACTGTTTGCTGCTAAACCCTACTTTATTAGCCAAAGACAAAGGCAAACTTCCTCTTTTCAATGTCGCATACCGGTACACCTCTCCGGTATACAACACAACGATCCAATTTCCTTTATTGACAAGAATAGAATCAATGGATGCCTCTAAATATCCTCTTTTATTCAGTTCCAGTAAAAAATTACGCAGAGATTTAACAGCACTCAAAGAGTCTTTATAACTTGCCTGAGGAAAACTCACACCTGTCTTTGACGATTGAGGCACAGACCATGTCATCGTGATCTTTTGTGCCCACGCAGGGACACACAATACCATCAAAAAGATTGCTATGACTAAAGGTTGTTTCAATCTATACGCTGTAAAAAACATTTCAAATATACTACATCTGGCTGGCATTTACATACATATCCCTTACTGCAGGAAAGCTTGCCATTATTGTGACTTTCATTTCAGCACCCACTTCGATACGAAGGAAAGGATGGTTCATGCCATGGTTTTGGAATTGACTCAAAGAAAAGATTTTCTCCCATTCCCTATAGATACGATATACCTGGGAGGAGGTACTCCATCTGTACTGTCGCCGGAGGAACTTTCAAAGATTTTTTTGAGCATTCGTCAAAACTACCTGCTTTCTGAGCATGTAGAGATAACGCTGGAAGCCAATCCAGATGATATAGAGGACAACAATTTATCTTTATGGCGATCGCTGGGTGTTAACCGGCTGAGCATCGGATGTCAAACATTTGATGATACTATTTTGGTACAGCTCAACCGTATTCACCGGGCAGAGGAAAGTATTGCCGCATACCATCTGGCACGGGCAAAAGGATTTGATAACATAAGTATCGATTTAATGTTCGGACTCCCCACGCAAACTGAACATCAATGGATAGCGGATCTGGAACTAGCAGTCAGCCTGCAACCAGAACATATTTCTGCTTATGGACTCACGATTGAAGACAAAACAGTTTTTGGCAGTTTACATAAAAAGGGTCAGCTAACTGTTCCGGGAGAGGAGCAACAAGCCCTTTACTACGAGCAAATGATGAGAATACTGGTGGACAAAGGTTATGATCAGTACGAAATCTCTAACTTTTGCTTACCGGGCTATAAGTCTAAACACAATTCTTCTTATTGGAATCAGGAAAAATATTTAGGTATCGGACCATCCGCACATTCTTTTGATGGAGAAAGCAGAATGTGGAACGACTCCAACAACATGATGTACATCAATAAAATCGAAGCCGGACAAGTTGCTTATACGCTGGAAAGCCTATCGTTAAAAGACAGAGCGAATGAATACATCCTCACAACTCTCCGTACAAAAGAGGGAATTTCTATCCAAAAATTGATTGGGGAATTACACTACCCAAAAGAAAAACTAAATGAAATATTGCCTTGGTTTGTCCAAAATGGCTGGATCGAACACACATCTGATCAAATATCACTGACAACTTCAGGAAAATTGCTCGCAGATGAAATTACTTTAAAAATTTTCTTAAATTGAATACATTATTTTAGTTCTGTATATCTAACTGAACAAAAAGTTTTTAGAAAAAAGATCTAATGTCTGTCGAAGAAAAAAGAGCGTTTTTATCACTGCTGATTATTATTTTCAATTATCACGGATTGAGTGAAGTGGAACAACAAATTCTGCACGATACAGCATCTGTACACGATGCTTTTACGGAATTGGAGTGGATCAAAGAATATTCTAAACCATCTATTGACGAATCGTATGACAAACTGAAAAAGTATGTGAACGATATTATTGGTAGTCTTTCCGTAGAAAAGAAATCAGAATACCTCAATAAAGTGTGGGATGCCAATCAGCAGAAAGGCCATGTCAGTGAAATGGAAGCAACTGCTATGCTCATGCTTTCCAAAGAATGGCAGATTCAAAAAGAATTTATCTCCTACATTCGAGAAAAAAAGAAAACCACTTAATATGAATCATCGTGTTTTTTTGTGGAGTTTTTACTGCGCACTATCGATTCTCTCTTCCACATCATTTGCTCAAACAGCCCACGTATTCGATCGCTATGACACGCTGCGCGGTGCATTAAATCCTATGCGTTCTTGTTATGATGTGAACTATTATAACCTGAATCTGCAAATCAATCCTGCAGATAGTACGGTGAAAGGTTTCAACGAAATTCATTTTACAGGAACTTCTTCTTCTCCCAACATACAAGTTGACCTATTTTCCATCTGGGCCATTGACAGCATCGTACAAGATCGTAACCGCTTATCTTTTAAACGCGACAGTGATTTTGTCTTTGTGCAACTTGCAAAACCTTTGAGTGCCGGAGATAAAAAGAAAGTAACCGTTTATTACCACGGACATCCAAAGGTAGCTAAAAAAGCACCGTGGGACGGCGGCTTCGTGTGGACCACAGATTCATTAGGAAACTATTGGACGGGCGTTGCCTGCGAAGGAATGGGGGCGAGTTCGTGGTGGCCATGCAAAGATCATCTCAGTGATGAACCAGATAGTATGGACATGACTTTTGATGTGCCGCAATCCTATACAGCAGTGGGTAATGGAAGATTATTAAAGCGCACTGAACTTCCCAATCATTTTACACGCTTCCAATGGCACGTGTCTTATCCGATCAATAATTATAATGTAACTGTAAACATCGCTAAGTATGCTTTGTTTACCGAACCACATACTTTCAAAAACGGTACGGTACTAGACCTTCAATATTATGTATTAGCATACAATCTTGAAAAGGCGAAGAAACATTTTCAGCAGGTGCATAAGATGATGGATTTGTATGAAAAATTCTTTTCAGTTTATCCCTTTCCAAAAGACTCTTACAAGATGGTCGAAACACCTTACTGGGGAATGGAACATCAAAGCGCCATTGCGTATGGCAACAATTATAAAAACGATTTTATCGATTGGGATTACATCATCATTCACGAAAGTGCACACGAATGGTGGGGGAATAATGTAAGCTGCAAGGACCATGCAGACATGTGGATACACGAGAGCTTTGCCACCTATGCAGAAGTAATGCTCATGGAGGCCACTTACAATTATGAAACAGCAATAAAGTATCTGTACTACCAACGACCACGCATAGAGAACGCGGAACCTATAATTGGTCCGCAAGACGTAAACTACCAGGATTGGCAAGGCTCTGACATGTATTACAAAGGTGCATGGGCATTACATACCTTAAGGCATTACATACACAATGATAGCTTATGGTACGGTGTATTTCCTGCCATTCAAAAAAGGTTTGCTTCACAAACCATAACTTCGAAAGACCTGATCGCTTTCATGAGCGAATACTTTCACGAAGACCTGAACTGGTTCTTCAAACACTATTTTTACAAAAAAGAAATTCCTGTTTTACAAGTCGAATGGATCGGCAAGAAGAAGAAGTCTTTAAAATATAAGTGGACCAATTGTGACGATGACTTTAAACTATCGGTTTATTTCATCGATTGTAAAAAGCAGCTGGTTACTTTACATCCCAAGAAAAAAGTGTCGACATTTAGTTTTCCCAGTACCAAGGAATGCGTGAAGATGGAGTTTATCGACTACCTCTATTATGTTGATTTGGAAGAAGTGAAAGGATTGAAATGAGACAACTGAGATCAGAAATCTGAAATCAGATTTTAACTTTCTGATCTCAGATTTCTCATTTCTGTTTAAGTTCTTCTTTCAAAAACAACGCCGTATGACTCTCCTTCACCAATGCTACTTTTTCAGGTGTTCCCTGTGCGACAATATAACCTCCTGCTTGCCCGCCTTCAGGGCCTAAGTCAACAATGTGATCGGATACTTTGATAATGTCCAGGTTGTGTTCAATAACGAGTACCGTATTGCCTTTATCCACGAGTTGTTGCAATACCAATAACAAATGGCGAATATCTTCAAAGTGAAGACCCGTAGTCGGTTCGTCGAAAATGTATAATGTTTTACCGGTGTCTTTGCGCGATAACTCTGTAGCGAGTTTCACACGTTGTGCTTCTCCACCCGAGAGTGTTGGTGCATGCTGGCCTAAGGTGATGTATCCCAAACCAACATCCTGTAATGTTTTTATCTTTCGGTAAATAGAAGGCTGCTTCTCAAAAAAATCTACGGCCTGATCAATGGTCATGTCTAATACATCGGCAATTGATTTTCCTTTGAAACGAATTTCTAATGTTTCTCTATTGTACCTTTTACCTTTGCAGGCATCACAAGGCACATAAACGTCCGGTAAGAAATCCATTTCAATCAAACGCATTCCTCCTCCTTCGCATACTTCACAACGACCGCTTTTTACATTGAATGAAAAACGCCCCGGCTTATACCCTCTTATTTTTGATTCCGGCAAAACAGAATACAACAAACGAATGTCGCCGAATACCTCTACATAGGTAGCAGGATTGGAGCGTGGTGTACGACCGATAGGCGCCTGATCTACTTCAATAACTTTGTCGATGTGTTCTAATCCCTCTACACTTTCGTAAGGCAAGGCATCTTTGCGTGAACCATAGAAATGTTTGCGTAAGACAGGATATAATGTTTCATGAATCAAAGAAGACTTTCCGCTGCCTGATACTCCTGTGATACAAGTAAATGTTCCCAATGGTAAGGTAAACGTTACATCTTTCAGGTTATGGCCTGTCGCTTTGTTCAGCTTCAATACTTCTCCATTCCCTTTTCTTCTTACGGCAGGAATTTCAATGTTCTTTTTACCTGAAAGATACAACGAGGTGGTTGAACCTAATTTTAAAAATTCCTCCGGCGTGCCTTGAGCCACTACAGATCCTCCGTGTATACCCGCGCCAGGACCGATGTCCAGGATGTAATCACAATCCAGCATCATGTCTTTATCATGCTCTACAACCAAAACGGTATTGCCAAGATCCTTTAAGTCTTTCAATGCTTTGATGAGACGTACGTTGTCACGTTGGTGCAAACCAATACTTGGCTCATCGAGGATGTACAACACGCCTACCAATTGCGTTCCGATCTGTGTAGCCAGTCGGATACGTTGGGCTTCTCCACCCGATAGTGTACGCATGGAACGATTCAATGTCAGGTAATACAAACCGACATCCAGCAAAAAGCCAATGCGCTTGCTCACTTCTTTCAATACTTCATGAGCAATCACACGTTGACGACTGGACAATTTAGGTTCTACCGTTGCAATCCATTTTGCTAACGTGTTCAAATCCATGTTGGCCAACTCTGCGATGTTCTTATCGTGAATTCTGAAATACAGGGCTTCCTTTTTCAAGCGATCACCGTGACATTCCGGACACTCCAGGATTTCTGTGAATTCATCCAGCGCATCTTTGTCTACGCCCAACTTCTCTTCTCTGATCCTGTTCAAATAAGGAATCACACCAGGAAAATAATCCGGTGACCATTGGTCCTCCGGTACACGATCGCCGAACAATAACTCCTGAATCGTTTTATCAGGCAAGTCTTGAAACGGTTTGGAAATATTTTGCTTGTGACGTTTTAATACTTTTTCAATTTGACCGAAGATCCAGATTTCGCGGTAATCGCCTAAAGGAGCCAAAGCCCCTCTGGATATGCTGAGTGTTTCATCAGGAACAATTGTTTCTCTGGTAATTTGCTCAATCACTCCTAACCCTTTGCAATGAGGACAAGCCCCGTAAGGAGAGTTGAAAGAAAACAAATTAGGAGCAGGTTCATCGTATGCGATCCCAGATACCGGATCCATTAGAGAACGAGAAAAGAATTGCGGTTCTTTTTCTCCTTGCGCCACAATCATCATCACTCCTTTACCCAATTTCAAAGTGGAAGAAATGGAACGCACAATGCGCTCCATCTCATCTTTCTTTACTTTCAAGCGATCCACGACTAACTCTATATCGTGTATTTTATAACGATCCAGCTGCATCTTGGCAGTGATGTCTAAAATTTCTCCGTCAACTCTTACTTTCGTATACCCTTGCTTTCTTACCTGCTCAAACAACTCTCTGTAATGGCCTTTGCGTGCACGTACCAAAGGAGCGAGGAGTGTTACATTCTTCTCGTCATAGTTGCTTAGAAGTGCTTTCAGAATTTGTTCTTCCGTTTGCTTTTCCATCTTCACGCCTGTTACATAAGAATAGGCATCTGCAGCTCTTGCATACAACAAACGCAGGAAATCATAGATCTCAGTAACTGTCCCTACCGTAGAACGCGGATTGCGCGACGTTGTTTTTTGTTCGATAGAAATAACAGGACTTAAACCATTGATCTTATCAACATTCGGACGCTCCATGCCGCCAATGAAGGAACGGGCATACGCTGAAAAGCTTTCCATATAGCGACGTTGTCCTTCTGCATAGATGGTATCAAAAGCCAGCGAAGATTTACCACTGCCGCTGATGCCGGTAAGCACTACCAATTGATTGCGTGGTATCTTAACGTCTATGTTTTTCAGGTTATGCTCTCTTGCTCCATACACTTCGATGTACTCGAATCCTGTAGGGTCAAGTTTCATACCGGTCGTCTTCACCTTCGGTTTTTTCGTGGTATCCATTTTCTATCCGCCTCTTTATTTAACTCCGATTGCAATTCTGTATTTTTCCGTAGGCTTTTGCAATGTCAGCGAATTACCGACAAGCCAGGGATTCATGTATTTCAATTCATCTTTCGTCACGCCTTGCTGTTGTGCAAACACGTGGAGATCTGAAATAGATTTGTCAACGGTCACATATTTGTAAGAAGGTATTCTGTAAGCGTGTCGTTTGAGTTTATACTTTTTAGGATTCTCGTATAAATCCTTCATAGAAATGACTTTGTACAAATAGCGTTCCGTTTCTAAGTTCAACGCAAGATCATAATAGGAATGCGCATGTTGCCTTTTCATGTCCCGCTGCAAACCGTTTGTCCCTCTGTTATAGGCCGCAGCTACCAATGTCCAGGACTTGAATATTTTATAATTTTGACGAAAAAAACGACAGGCAGCATGTGTAGACAATATGGGATCTAATCGTTGATCTACTTCCTCGTCTACCCGCAGTTTCATTTCTCTGGCTGTGGCTACTTTGAACTGCCAAAAACCAACCGCGCCCTTTTGTGATTCATCGTTTTGAAAACGTGACTCTGCCATGGCGATGTATTGGATGTCTTTGGGAAGTTTGTACTTTTTAATGATCCATTCAATCTGCGGCAGCCAGATCGCAGCATCCCGCATGAGAAGTCGCGTGGAAGAATTATTCTTCGTGTTTAACTTCAGTTCACGGTAAAAATGCTGATAGGAATCTATCGTTTTGAAATGCACTTTTTCTCCGGCGAATTCTACGCTGTCCGGAACCTTAGTAATGAGGCTTTGATGGCGATCCTGATACTCCAGGCTGAAATCAGACGTATCTTTGAATAGGACAAAGGCAACGTATCCTATCAAAATAAGTCCTGCTAAAACCAGAAAAACTTGAACCTTATACCTCACTTCAATCGATTAACAGGATAAGTTACACATTATTCTTCGATCAGAAAAAACTATGTAAGGCTTCGGCTAAAGTTTTATACTGAAATTGAAATCCTGAGGCTTCCATTTTAGCAACTTTTACTCTATTGCCTCCTAACAGCATGGCAGCCCTTTCTTTTCCCAGTACGAGGTTCATAACAAATCCCGGAACATTGGGCGCCCATAGTTTTTTATGCAAGCGATCTGCAATTCCCTGAATCATGGCTTCATTCGTTACCGGCTCAGGAGCTACTGCATTATATATTCCCTGTATGGTATTATTCTCTATGGCAAACAAAATCATATGGCTTACATCCTGAATATGTATCCACGAAAGGTATTGCTTTCCAGAGGCAAAGGGGGAACCCACTCCGTACTTCACAGGCGCAGCCATCTGAGTCAATGCTCCTCCCTGGTCTGAGAGTACAATGCCAAAGCGCAAACATACTTTGCGTGTTTTTAATTCATGCTGAAGCAAAGATCCCTCCCATAACTGAACTGCCCTAGCAAGAAATTCCTGAGTGGTAGGGCTGCTCTCATCGACCCACCGACTCCCGGTATCATTTCCGTAAAAACTGATTCCTGAAGCATTGATAAATGTTTGTACAGCATAATTATATTTTACGATTGTATCGGCCAATAAGGACGTGCTTAATGTTCTGCTCTTTATTATTTTGTCTTTATACGACGTTGTCCACCAATGATCAAACACCCCTGCCCCAGAAAGATTGATCACGTGGTCTACTCCATCAAAACATCGGATGTCTATTTCTCCTGTATCTGGCGACCAGTTATACCGTTGTTTTGCAACATCTGTAGGAAGACTATGGCTTAATGTACGAACAGTAAACCCCTTCTCCTTCAACAAAGTCATCACACATTTACCAACTAATCCGCTGGCTCCTGCAACTAATACTGTTTTCATTTTGAAATATTTAATTTATTTCTTAATCTGTAGTAACTCTAACTCTAACAATTATGAAAAGATTTTGTGCAATCGTCGTTCTGCTAATTATTGGTTGTTTGGCCTCCTTTAATTCTTTCGCTCAAAAGAGAAACATCAAAGCCAAATTACATAAAGAAGAAGTCGAAGGTGTATCCCGTGAAGGCGCCGCCATCGAAATCGACCTCGACAATAAGAGCATTGTAAAGGAATGGGAAAGTACGCTAAAAACATACGGAAAACTTACCAAATTAAAAGGAGATGCCTATAAAGTAACAGAGGCGACTTTTCCTGGCGTAAGCGGTACTTGTGTTATTTATGCAAAATGCTACTCCAATTCGAAAGGATATTTGGCCTGGTGGTCCATTGATAACGGAAGCCAAATTACCTCCAACTCTAAACATTCAGAAACCAAACTGGAAGAGTTTGCCCGTCAGCAATACATCAATGATATCAATACACAGGTAAAAGATGCTGAAGACGCGGTAAAAAGCGCTGCGAAAGCACAGGAAAAACAAATTGACAAAGGCGCAGATCTAGTAAAAGACATTTCCAAAAATGGCCAGGAAAAACAAAAACTGGAACAAGAACTAAAAGACAATGCTTCTGAATTACAGCAATTGAATAAAGATGTAGAATCAAATAAATCCGATCAAGCGAAAGCTGCTGCAGAGGTTGCTAAAATGCAGAAAGCATTGGAAGTGATAAAAGGTAAGCTGAACGATTTATAGAGAGATCTGAAATCAGAGATCTGAGATCAGATGAATGTTTTTTTCTGATCTCAGATTTCAGATCTCTGATTACACATTATTTATCGTTACTTTTTTCAAGATCTCTGCAATGACATCTTGTGATCTTATCCCTTCCGCTTCGGCTTCGTAGTTCAGGATGACGCGGTGATTCAATACATCCAATGCCACTTCTTTGATGTCTTCCGGCAATACAAAATCTCTTTTATTGAAAAAGGCTATGGCTTTAGCTGCTCTGTTCATGTGAATGGCAGCGCGTGTAGAGGCTCCATACTGAATATAGTTGCCTTCTTCTCCCAGGTTGTATTCTTTAGGATAACGGGTAGCAAAAATCAATTCGATGATGTAGCGTTCCAGGGATTCAGAAATATTCACACGATTGATTTCTTCTCTCAAAGCGTAAATATCTGATTTATTCAATATGGTTTTGACTTCCGGCTTATGCTCCAGGTTTGACACTCTGCGCATCACCTGAAGTTCTGTTTCTTTATCTAAGTAAGTCAAATTGACCTTCATCATGAAACGGTCTACCTGTGCTTCAGGCAAAGGATAGGTACCTTCTTGCTCCAATGGATTTTGAGTAGCCAGTACCAAAAACGGACGGTCCAACTGATAGCTGGTCTCACCAATGGTCACTTGTCTTTCCTGCATACACTCCAGCAACGCTGACTGGACCTTGGCAGGAGAACGGTTGATTTCATCGGCCAGAATCATGTTGGCAAAAACAGGTCCCTTCTTTACCACAAATTCTCCGCTGTGTTGATTGTATACCATGGTACCCACCAAATCGGACGGCAATAAATCAGGTGTAAATTGAATGCGATGAAAATCAAGATCTACGACTTGAGCCAGGGTATTTACACTTAACGTTTTTGCCAGGCCCGGCACGCCTTCCAATAAAATATGTCCTTCGGTACAAAGACCAATTAATAAACGGTTGATCAAATAATTCTGACCCAACACTACTTTCCCAACTTCTTCAATGACATCGGTAACTTTCTGATGGTAGAATGCTGTTTTTTCTTTTCCTACTAAATTATTCATGCTATACGATCACCACTTTTTAAATACAAAAAACACCGCCAGAAGAATACAAATGAATCCTGCTATGTAGTTCCATGCGAGTTTGTCCGTCTTGAATATAAATAAAACAAACAAGCTAAACACGGATAACGAAATGATTTCTTGTATCATCTTGAGCTGAAACATGGAAAAAGGGCCTCCATTTTCCTCATAACCAATTTTATTGGCTGGTACCTGAAAAATGTATTCAAAGAAAGCCAATCCCCAGCTGACCATGATGGCAAGGAATATTCCCCATTTGGTAAACTCGTTTAGTTTCTTCACTTGTAAATGTCCATACCAGGCTAGCGTCATAAAGATATTTGACAGCGTAAGTAAGAGAATTGTCCATAGTCCTTTCATGAACGCAAGATAAAGAGAGAGATCTGAGATCAGAAATCTGAGATCAGATTTTTTGTAGGAGCTTTTGTTTATGTTTTCTGATTTCAGATCTCCGATTTCTGATCTCTTGTTCTTAGTGCGGCTTCCCAACCGATGATCGCAGTCTTTCTTGTGGGTCCCCACATATAACCTCCAATGACACCGCTCGATTGAATGACACGATGACAAGGAATTAAAAAGGCAATGGGATTGCTGCCAATCGCAGTGCCTACAGCCCTTGAAGCATTAGGGTTATTTAGTTGTTCGGCGATACTTCCATAAGTTGTTAAACCTCCCGTCGGAATTTTCAATAAGGCTTCCCATACTTTCAATTGAAAATCTGTTCCTTTTAAATGCAATTTTATTTGCTCTTTGCTATTCCAATCCTGTTCAAAAATGCGCAGCGTTTTTTTATGCCAGTCAGTTTCCCTGTACTCAAAAGATGCGCGAGGAAAATGAGTCTGTAATTCTTCGGCAGATTTTTGTTTGTCATCTATAAAAGCAATGTAGCAAATGCCTTTCGTCGTTGAAGCGATAATTAATTTGCCGAACGGACTTTCTTCGAAGCTGTATGAAATAGAAAGCTGTTCGCCTCCATTTTTATACTCACCCGGAGTCATGCCTTCTATTTTTACAAACAGATCATGTAATCTGCCGGTACCTGACAGTCCCGTTTCTTCTGCCACATCAAATAAAGTTGCCTGCTTTTCTTTCAGCAATTGTTTCGCATAGTTTACACTGATGAATTGTAGAAATTGCTTAGGGCTCACTCCTGCCCAATCTGTAAACAAGCGCTGAAAGTGAAAAGGACTGAGATGCAGTTGTTCGGCAATCTGTTCCAAACCAGGCTGTTCTTTAAAATGCAAACGGATGTAATCGATTGCTTCGGCTATTCTGCTATAATTGATTTCTTCCTGCTTGTTCATGGCTCATCGTACAGTATCAAACTTACATTGTTTTATGCAAGAGTAAAACCCGAAACTTGCTCTTTAATTACCTCCTATTTTGTATCCCAGGTATAGTAATTATGTTCTTCATCCAATTCAAACCCTACAGCAGGATACAAGCTATTGCCAATCACATTTGTCTTTGCTGTTTCCAACATCAATCCGCAACTGCCTGTTTCTTTAGTAAATTTTTGCACCTCAAAAAGCAAGGCCTTTGAAATGCCTTGTCCACGGTATGAGGGGTGCACGAATAAATCATTTAACAAAGAAAAGCGCTTCATGCGTGTAGAAGAAAAAATAGGATACAACTGTATAAAACCCGTCATGTTACCGGTTTCACCGATAGCAACAAAAATATCCGACTCCTTATTGTTTATGCGATCCTTCAAAAAAGCTTTAGCGCCTTCGAGGTTCGATTCTTTTTCATAAAAAACACGATAGCCGTCAAATAATAGAGAAAGCGGCTCCAGGTCTTTGAGTGTGGCTTTGCGAATAGTAATGCCCATAAATGAATAATCCTTAATAGAAGGACCGGCAAGTTAAAAAGAGTCCTCATTTAAAGAAATCAGCCTTTAGAAAGATTTCTCATTTATTTTTTTCTCTCAGGCAACGTAACGGAATCCATTCCTGTCTTCCCTATACAAAACCATAAAACATGAAAATCATGAAAAAATCACACTTTTTACTCGCTTTAGTTTCCGCAGCCTGCCTTACTTTTACAGGATGCAAAAAAAACAAGGAGGAGAGTCCCTCTCCAGATTCAGAAACACTCACTCAATTTTTTGAAAAGCATGAAGTGAAAGAACAATCCTTCACTATCAACGTCGATGGAGAAAGTTCAGTTATCACGGGAGAACAAGGAACTCAGATCACATTTCCCCAATCCGCCTTCGTTACACAAAATGGAACCCCGGCTACTGGTCAGATAACTATAACTTTGACAGAAATCTATAATGCTTCTGACATGGTATTGAGCAACAGACCAACCACCAGTAATGGTCAATTGCTCGAATCCGGAGGAGAAGTCTATGTAGCTGCATCATTGAACGGTGAACCACTCCGCTTGGCTCATAGAAAAAATATCCTTCTCCAACTTCCTGCCTCCGAAGTAGAAGATAACATGCAATTATTTACTGGTTCCTTAAGTAGTGGAGTATTCAATTGGACTCCTCTTGAAACTAAAACAGCTCCCGCTCCATTAACACCAACTTGGACAAGAGATAGTCTTTCTACCTCGTATTATGATCAATCCAATTATATTTTTAGTGTCACAAAACTTGGCTGGATTAATTGCGATAGATTTTATTCTATACCGAACAAAACTAAAATAGAAGTAGAAATTACGAACAGAGGAGACATGGAACATACGACAGCCTATCTTGTCTTCAAAGATATCAATAGCGTCTCCCGCTTTTACGAGCATTCTTCGGAGGGTCATTTAAGGTCAGGAGATATCCCTGTAGGAGAAAAGGTAACTATTGTCGCTTTTAGCCTGAAGAACGGCAAAGAATACTTTGCTATGAAAGAAATTACCATCACAGAAGATTTATTCGTCCACATTGATCTGGAAGAAACGACAGAAGAAATGCTTCTCACATCACTTGAAAACTTAAACTAAAACACCCTGTTCGGCTATCCGTTGCTTACCGGCGGATAGCCTTCTTTACTTTTTAATTTGTTCATGACCTCAGACCAGGACCTCATAGAGGGTTGTAAGAAAGGCAAGCACAGCGCTTTTGAGGCTTTGTATACCAAGTATGCGAAGCGCATGATGGCTATTGCCGTGAGGTATTGTAACACCACATTTGAAGCAGAAGATATAGTACAGGAATCTTTCATCAAAGTATTTGAAAAAATAGGTGCATTTGAAAACAAAGGTTCTTTTGAAGGATGGTTAAAAAGAATCGTAGTCAATTTATCGATCAACAATTTCCATAAGACAAGTAAAGAACGGTTATTCGAAAATACTGCGGTAATTGAAATTCCAGACGAGCAAGTCATACCGGTCTTGTCTGAATTCTCAACTACAGATTTACTGGCAACGTTAAAACTACTGCCGTTAGGCTACCGTACAGTATTCAACCTGTATGTGATCGAAGGTTATTCGCACAAAGAAATTGCTGAGCTTTGCAAAATCAATGAAGGCACATCCCGTTCACAATTGGCCAAGGCAAAAATCTTGTTGAAAGAAATACTTCTAAAACACTCTTATGTAACGTATGGAAAATAAAGAAGACGACATAGAGCATTTGTTCCAAGAACGTTTCGCCAACGACGAAGTACCCCTTTCGCCGAGAGTATGGCAAAACATTAAAAAGACTTTGCCGGAAGACAAAGGCCCTACCGGTTTTATGTTTTCTTCAAACATGGTGCTATGGAGTATAGCAGGTATCTTTATGGTGTCAGTCGTCATCGGTTGTTTTCTTGTTCTGACTCCAAAAAATAATCACACTTCTATAGCTGTTCAAAAACAAAAATCTGTTAACAAAACAGACGGATACACAACAGCAGATGCAGACAGAAACAATCGTTTGAATACAACAAGTGTTAAGCATTTACCGCTGGATTCACTTTCTAACGCTGATGTTGATGCACAAACAATTCAAGCACCGAATCAAAAGAATAACAACGAGGATAAGAATGATAATACTTCCCAGGAATCAAAATCCAGCAAACATATACAAACAATAAATACTTCCCGCTCACATCAAAAAGGTGCTTCCATCTCTATGCTTAATGACAAGAATGCATCAACTGTAAAAAGTGAAAAAAGACATACTTCTTCTAGAACAGACAGATCCTTTGTTATAAACAACACTAATAGTAAAAGCAGAAATCATTCTACGCTAGCGCCCAATACTAACCACATTCTACACAAGCAAAAAAACAAGCGAGACCGCCTTCTAACAGGGAAAAACGGAAATGCCAAAACTGTTTCTATTGCCAATGAAAGCGCTGGTTCCTTTGATACACTCCATACTTTAAGCGATAAAACTGTAAACAAATTGGGTTTAACAGATCTGATCAGCAGCAAAACAAACACGCTAACAAAGAGTAGGGTTAATCAAAAATCACACGACAAGAAATCAATACTTCTTAACAATGATTCTTCCTTAGCAAAAACAAACGCAGCTGATGAAAGCAATGCGTCATTGTCTTCCAGCAAATCTGATTTTACGAAACAAAATACTACTGATAGTGTTTCATCGTCTGAAGATCAATCGTCCAGTGCGTTTAATCGCTCTTCCGTTATTCGCTCCGATTCTTCCCTGACCAATAGTTTTTCTACTGCTACCCCTAACATCCTCTCTTTTGACAGTCAAAAAGACAGTTTGAAAAATACCACTGATCTGATGCATCAAGAAACACTTGAAAATAATTCCGTCGAATCTAATCATTCTCCTGTTGTTTCCGATTCTTCTTTAGCGGATGGTTCTTCTGCTTCTCTTACAAGCATTTCTTCTGATCATGAAAAAGACCGTTTGAAAACCGGCAGTCTGGTCTCTCCTGCAACAAATAACAATACTCCATCAGATTCTACTGCTTTACAGAATAGTTCAGCAACTGATTCTTTATCCTCTACTATATCCCGTGCCTCTAACAATCCAATTACGGATAGTTTAGCCTTACCATTGGATAGTACACAAAACATCCACAAAGATTCTGTACTCGCAGAAGCAAGCACGAAAAATAAAAAAAGTAAAAACAATCTCTTGAGTCGATTTACTTTTGACATGATTGCTACAGCACTCTCAACAGGTGCCTCTACAAAGACAACTGCAACAGACAGCTTGAACCAAGCCGCCATCAGAGATAAAAACCAACATGACAAAAACAGTTTAGGTTATTCTGCAGGGATCATAGTCAATTATAAACTGAGTGATCGTATACAAGCTTCAGCCGGTATTTTGTACGCCGTATTTTCAGAGCAATACAATTTCAATTATAGCCTGAAGAAATTTGATTGGGTATACATCGATTCTAATTGGCAATACATAGAACAAGATTCCATCAATAGAGACACCAAAGCGAAAGACCAATATTCTTTTCTTTCTATACCGTTACAACTGTCTTACACCTTTATAGCGAAAGAAAAAATTCGCCTTTCCGCTACAGCAGGCATTCGAAGCAACATTTTGCTAAAAGGAGTTACTTACTTATCCAACGCAACAAAAAGCGATGTTACCGGAGTGCGGTCCGGATTCAACATCGTTTCATTCAGCTACCTCCTGGCTTTAGAGGCAGAATACAAACTGAATACACATACCGCCTTATTGTTGCAGCCCACTTTTGTATATGCCGCATCCTCTGTACATAACAAA
>Ga0247808_10000487_pt1 | contig 19518 bp, 12 predicted proteins | sample UWRJL089202R1_FD_179914 | JGI IMG/M metagenome (GOLD analysis project Ga0247808, IMG submission 179914) | Plant litter microbial communities from Arlington Agricultural Research Station in Wisconsin, United States - UWRJ-L089-202R-1 | ecosystem: Environmental > Terrestrial > Plant litter >... | reverse complement strand
GCGACCAGTTCTCGACGTAGTAAAGGTCGAGGCGGATACTGTCCTCCCAGCTGAGGTTGGAGCGTCCGCTCACCTGCCAGAGTCCGCTCATACCGGGCTTCATGATGAGGCGACGGTGAGCCGCGTCATCGTAGAGCGCCACCTCGGCAGCACGCTGTGGACGGGGGCCAACAAGGCTCATCTCGCCAAGGAACACATTGAAGAGCTGCGGCAGCTCGTCGAGCGAGTAGCGGCGCAGGGTGTGCCCGATCGGGGTGATGCGCGGATCGTTGGTGACCTTGAAAAGAGGGGTATCCGATTTGCCCTGAGCGTCGAGAAGACTTTCGAGCTGGTCATCGGCGTCCTGCGCCATCGACCGGAACTTGAGCATTCCGAACGAGACACCGCCGCGACCGATGCGCTGCTGGCGGTAGATGATATTTCCCGGGCTCGAGCGCTTAACGGCGATAGCAACGGCAATCAGGATTGGCGAGGTGGCGAGGATCAGGAGCGACGAGCCGACCATGTCGAAGACACGCTTGGAGAGTCGCTTCACACCCTCGAACGCCGGGTAGCTCACGTGAATGAGGGGCATACCGGCGACGGGACGCGAGTGGATGCGGGGGCCGGCGACATCCGTGAGGGCGGGAGCCACGATCAGCTCGACGGAGCGGGCTTCGAGTTCCCATCCGACACGGCGCATGTCCATCGGGTTGATTTCGTCCGCACCGGTGAGGATGACGGTCTCAGCTCCGAGTTCGTCCACCACTTCGAGGAGGTCCGTGTAGTCGCCGATAACGGGTACGCCGTTGACCGGACGTTTGTCGACCCGACCGTGGTCGATGAGTGCGCCAACCAGCTGGAGGCCGGTTCCCGCTGTGCGCTGGATCGTCGCGGCGACGTGGGCCGACTTCTGGCGCTCCCCCATAAGAAGGGAGCGAGACAGGTAGGTGCCCTTGCCCTGCTGGCGACGAAGCCACTGTCGCCACTGCCAGCGGGCGAAAAGAAGAAGGAGAACACCGGCGGGAAGTGCCGTCAGAAAGTACCCGCGGGCAAGGTCAATACGAAAGAGGAACGACACGATGGCGAAGAGGCCAAAAAGTCGGATTGTTGCGTCGGTTACGCGCTTGTACTCGAGGGTGCCGCTGCCGATCACCTTGTGATCGCGGGTGCCAAAGATGTAGAGCATCAATACCCAGACCGTTGCCAGAACTATCGACACAGCCGTATACCCGGAGCGAAGGGATTCGAGTTCTGAGGCGACCCCGACCGACTCAAACCCAAACCAAATGAGCTGGGAACCAAAAACCGCGATCAGAATCACAACAATATCGGTCGCAAAAAGTCGGGCGGCAAAAGCTCGCTGCCATTGTCTGCGTCGTGTTGTGGCAGTGAAATTCGCATTGCTAACCGCCACGCGTCGCACTCCATCCCCCTAGCCACCAACAACTCTCGGATTGAGCGGGGTCGACTACCTTCAATATGCTTCCACAGTTTCGCGAGAAACCTACCGAAATCTACCGATTGCCCTACCCCCGTTTGTGGGGCTAGTCAACGTCTTGCCTATCCACTCAAGTGTTTGCTCAAAACCGCTCGGGTAAGGTGGGGAGGTGAATCTCCCAGACCAGCCCCCCGCAGAGTCGCGCCCGTCGCGTGCAAATGGGCGATCTCGCCGCAGTCCCTCAGCTCGCCGCGGACTGCGCATCGGTGTGGTTGTTGCGCTTGTTGTTGTCATCGGTGCCGTCGCTTGGTTCGCGACGCGTGTGCTGATGGTGAAGGGCGAACTCGAAGCATCGCAGGCACTCGTTGCCGACCTGCAGACCCAGGCGTCATCGTTCGACGTCGCGGCGCTGTCTCAGACCAGCGAGGACCTTCAGGAGCACGCGTCTAACGCGGCCGCCGGCACACGCGATGTGACGTGGCGTATCGCCGAGGTAATTCCCGTTGTTGGTCCTAACCTTCACGCCGTTCGCGCAATAGCGGAGAGTGTTGACGATGTCGTCAGCCAGGTCGCTATTCCCGCTGTTGGCATCATGGGCGAGATCCGCAATGGTAGCGGCGCCGAAGGATTGAGCCTCGCACCGCTTGCTGGCGCCAAGGACGTCGCGGCGACCGCCCGCATTGCACTAACCGAGTCGCAGGAGCGAATGGCCGCCGTCGACGCCTCGTCCACGATCGGCCCCGTAGCGTCCGTTGTGGACCAGCTCAACGGCGTGCTCGCGGATGCCAATGACGCACTCGACAAGGCGGGCCCCGTGCTCGAGGCGTCGGGCGACATCATCGGCCAGAACGGCAAGCGCACCTATCTTCTGGCATTCCAGAACAACGCCGAGTCGACTGCACTCGGTGGAAGCGCCGCGTCGTACACCGTCGTCACGATGGAGAACGGCAACCTCCAGATCGCCGGCCAGGGCAACAGCGGCGACTTCAACGATCGCCTTGCGGTTAACGTGCCCGTCGACCAGAGCGCGGTCGACCTCTACGGCACCTATCTTCTTGACCACATCAACACGTCAACGAGCCGCCCCGACTTCCCCACCGCCGCAAGCATCATGTCTGCGTTCTGGGAACGGGACAAGGCCACCAAGGTTGACGGAGTGATCTCCGTCGACCCGCTCGCTCTCGGCCTTGTCCTCCAGGCAACCGGCCCTGTCGACCTCGCGTCGGGCGACGTACTCACGTCCGAGAACGCCGTCTCACTTCTTGTGAGCGAGATCTACGCCCGCTATGACAGCTACGTCGAACCCGAGAAAGTCGACGGCTTCTTCTCCGACGCCGCCGCCGCGATCCTCGGGAAGGTCACGACCGGCGACTTCGACTTCAAACAAATGGCAGCATCGGTCACCGAAGGAATCGACCAGGGCAGCATCATGATGTGGAGCGCGACGCCCTCCGAGCAGGCGCTGATGGATGGCCTGCGTGTTCAGGGCGTCATGCCCAAGGACAACGTCGAACAGACGGCGGTTGGGGTCTACTACCGCGACACGTCCGCCTCGAAGATCGACTACTACCTTCAGACCTCAACTAAAACAACGAGCGACATCTGCGCCGCTCCCGTGAACCCCACGTTCACAACCACCGCCACCCTGCACTCGAACCTCACTCTTCCGCAGGCGAACGCGCTGCCCGACTACGTCAAGAGCCGGCAGTGGGGTGGATCCAAGTTCCACACCGAGGTCTACTTCTACGGTCCGGTCGGATCGACCATCGCCAACTCGTCCGTTGATAGCGCTGGCCTCGGCACAGTGGAGTCCAAGCGCACCGACGACCTCGGCCGACCGGTTGTCGCCTTCTCCGCGTTCCTCGCTCCCGGGCAGAGCACGTCGGTTACGGTGAGCTTCACCGGAGCCCCGGGAGAGTACGGTCCGCTCGTCGTCCTCGGCACCCCGATGATCAACACCACTCCGATGACCATCGATCCCGCGGCGGTCTGCGGGTAGTCGCGGCACCTCGTCATCCCGAAGCCCACCAAGTCACGTGGGATGTCGGCATCAACGCCGCGCTCGTCCGCGCCGGGGCTGCCTCACTGTTGGCGCCCCGCCGACACTATTGCAGATCGCCAGGGTTGGGGATCGGGTGGATGACGCGGACACGTACCGCCATCACTCGCCGCACGGGGCACCGCCTCCTGTGAGGCACCATGCACAGCGTCGCGCGCCGCTCTTCGCGGTCGTGAGGCCCCCGGCGTGATCGCGACGCACCTGCGGCCGCTCGTCGTCCGCTCACGCCGTCACCGGGCAGCTAGCCCCGAACAGTCGTTCGTCGCCTCGCAGGGCGTGCTGGCAACGCGCGACCGATCATCGTCACTACTGCTGATCATCGCCGTTACCGCCGGTCATCGCCGCGATTGGCTGCTCCGCCCTCTGCGGTTGCGCGAAAAATGCGGCGGACCCCGGATGACGAATCGTCACCGGTTCAGCGGAGGGCTTTGACGAGCCGTAGCTGGTAGCTAGCGGAGAACGCTCACTTTTGACGGTGCAGGCTTCTCGGTCGCGGCTTCCTTCGGCGGACGGATCGGATGGGACGCGACGAGGTAAATCACTCCCGCAATCAAGACGGTAGCGATCATTAGCGAGCCACCCTGGTACGCGTCGCCTCGCAGCACCGAGAACAGAATGGGCGTCAGCGAAACCGTAATGGTCGCGCCGAAGAGTCCCTTGCGGGCAAAGCGGCCACGGGTCAGCGCGGAAGCGATGAGGGCGATGACGCCACCGGCCAACGCGACCCCGGGGAGCCCGAAGTTGCCATAGCCTTCGCCGATTGCGGAGAGGCTGGTCTCGACCTTCTGCTCGCCGTAGAAGCGGGGCACGTAGGTGCTGGTGAACCACGTGTTGCCGCCACCGCTGGGCTTACCTTCCCAGAGCGCGCGCGGAATGAACCATGCAGGAACAGCGGCGTAGGTCGCTCCGTTCTGGAACTCGAACGCACCGCCCTGGCTCTCGGCCTCGGCTTCGTTCAGCCTGATCAAACTGTCGAATGGTCGCGTTTCGGCCCCGCTGGTGAGCTGTTCAAGCAACACCCCCACCGGGTCGGTGGTCAGCTGATCAAGTGAACGGCCCTGGTCAAAGTTCGAGTTGCGCACGATGACGCTGTAGAAGATCGACACCACCATCAGTACAACAACTAGCGCGGCAATGGTGCGCAGACGCAGGGGCTTGGGACCGACCTGCTTGAGAATGATGAGCGGAAGAAGCACACCAATAACCAGGGGGCCACGGCCACCGGCGAGGGAACCACAGAGAATCAGGGTGCCGAGTCCGAACAGGTTGACCCAGTTGTACCAAATCGGAAGTCCGGCCTTGCGCCGGTAAATAACGTTGGCGACCAAAGCAACCTGAACGGGGACGTAGCCGAGGACAAAGAATGACTTTCCAGAGAGGAATTCACTCCGGCTGGCCAATCCTGAGAAGTAGACGACCGGGCCGCCCGAGCTGAGGATGATGTACCCGAGGGCGCCCAGAGCGACAACGCTGGATGCCACCACGGCGGCCTGGAGCAGTGCGGGGTTTACCTCGCGTTTTACTTTGGGAAACGGGGAAACGGTCAGCGTCATTTCTGTCCGCTGCCGGATGCCGGTGACGGCGTAATAAACAACGAAGAAGACGCAGAAGAAGATGAGGCACTGCACCAAGGCAGCGCTACCGGCCAGGACGAGGGTTGACGAGAAGTCCTGTGAGTCCGCCTTCGCACCCGGACTGGTGACCTGGGTTGTCATAACGGTGAGGGGGCGCAGCACAAACAGCAGTAGCCCCGACGCAGCGACGATCCCCGCGGGGGTCAGTGGATCCCGGAAAACCACGAGTTCTCGCACGAGTGCAGCGACGAGCACAATGGCGAGAAGTCCGATCATCGTCGGGTACGACACATTTTGGCCGAGTACCGAAACGGTGCCGACGGCCAGGACGATCGCGACGAGGAAGCCGACTCCATAGAGAACGGCGGCGTTGTATCTCAGTGACTCAACCATGCCGACGCCTCCTTGAGACTGGATCGGACCCTGTTGAGTCCCGCATCGACACGACCGGGATCGAACGCGCCCGTCGCCTCTCGTGCGGCAGAGGGGGACGGGGCCGATGTTACACCGAACTCGTCAACGAAGGCGACGACCTTGGCGGCAGAACCGACCGCGACAACGGGGGTGTCGACCATAACTCCCATGTACATGGCGTGCATCCGCGAGGCCACAACGGCCTGCGCAGAGCCGATGACCTCGAGGACGCCCGGCCAGGACTGCGCTCGGTCGAGGATGGTCAGCTCGGCGCGCACCGCGTCGGTAAGAGCGAGGTCGTCGGCGTCGGAACCCTGGTCCATGGAAACGAAAGAAACGGTTCCGAAGCGCTCGCGAAACGCCTCAACGTCCGCGACGGTGAGCAAGGCGGCCTCGCGGCGGTTGAACGCGAGGACAAGTCCGGAGCGTTCAGCGATCGGCGTGGCAAATTTCCGCACGGCCTCCGCCTCGAGCAGGCTGACGTCGCCGCAGACTGCGAGTTCGATGCGGGCAAACTGCTCGCCGCGTTCTGCCGACGCCGGGTCCCTCACCCACACTCGGGCCGCTCGGATGGCTCCGGCAACTGCGAGCCGCGCGCGCCGACGGGAAATCGGGTCAATGCCGACCCCGAAGATCACAAAACGCTTGCCGGTCAACCGCGCAACGGTGGCGACAACGAGGGCGAGGCGAGGCAGCCCGGCGAACGGACGCGCAGGCTGGTCGTCAGCAAGAAGTGTGCCGCCACCGAAAACAACTGCGTCCGCGCCACGGATCGCGCGGACAAGGGCGCGGATGCCGCCGAGGCGAACCCGGCGTTCGCCGGACGCAACACGCTCGCCGTCACCGAAGTCAGCGATGCGCACGTCGGCGCCGGTAGCTCGAAGCGCTGCGGCCAGGGCGTCGGAGAGGAATGCGTCACCGATGTTCTGGGGGTGGCCGTTGGCCAGTGTGCGGTCGGCGGAGACAATCAGGATCTTCATGCGAGGTTTTCCTTCTTCGCGCGAGCACGAATGAGCAGGGAGAGAACGATCGCGAGAAGTACCTCGCTGATGAGAGTGACGGCGGCCAGGGCCGTGTTGCCGAGCGCCACGCTGAAGACAATCGTGAGAGTGACGGCAATAACGCCGATCACGATGGTCGCGGTGAGGCGCTGGCTGATGTAGCCACGCCCCATCGAGTAGGCCACGAGCGCGTAGTTACCGAACTTGGGGCCAACAGACAGCGCGATGATGAGGAAGACGGCTGGATCGAACGCGTCGTCGCCGACGAGGCGGCTGATCAGCGGAAGGAACAGGGCGAGGAGGCCGGTGAAGACGAGTCCGGTCACAATGAACGCAGCCCAGTAGCGGACAAACGAATGCTTCAGGCCACGAACTCTGGGGATGAGCTGCTGCGACACCGTCGCCGGCACAACCTCGAGCGGCTGCACTACCCGATATGCGAGAGCGAGCGGCGCGATCGGTCCGACACCGAGAATGATGGTGCCGAGCACCAGGGGTGCCTGCGAGTACAGCGCGCTGAGCGATCCAGAAAGCCCAAACTGCGCGATGGTCCGCAGCATCCGGGGCGGCGCCTCGACTGTTGCGGCAATTGCGCGCCGGTTGGCAAGGAAGGTGTAGACGGCGATTGCGGTCGACGGGACCGCCACGATGGCGAGCACGTCCACGCGGTCGAGGAGCAGAGCTGCTCCGAGCACGGGAATTTTAGCGACAACGAGGGCAACGTCGGGCAACGCGTAGGAGCCGTCCCGTCCGAGGACAAGCTGGGGTGCCCGTGTGGTGCGTGTGACCGAGTCAAAGATCTGGCTCACAGCGAGTCCCGCCATGACAATGACGACGCTCGTCCCCCGCTCCGCACCTGCTGCGGTGAGTGTGATGGTGACCGCGGCTGCCGCTCCGACCGTGGCGAGCACGATGTGCACTGCCGTCGCCTGGAGGTGAACCGGGCGCCCCAGTCGGCCCTTCGAGAGAGACAGGAGGTAGTTGGTGGCGCCCGAGTCCGTGAGGATCGCGAACGAACTCAGAAGCGCAAAGCCGGCAACGAGCGTGGCCTGCGCGCCGCCCTCGGCAAGGGCGAGAAGAACAGCAAGGAGGACCAGCTGGAGGACTCGTGTCGAGCCCGCTGCAACAACGGGTGCGAGCAGGCTGAGGCGGGAGCGGCTCATCCCCTCGAGACTTCCCGGCAGACCGCAAGCACCGAGGCAGCACTGGTGTCCCAGTTGAATCGCTCGCCGAGCGCGGCCGCAACAGCGGGATCCACCCGCGGTACGGAACGGTCGATCAGACCCGCGACGCCTCGCGCGATGTCCTCGACAGAGAGGGGGTCGAAGTAGCCGATGGAGTCGCCACCGATCCAGCGGAACACGTCGATGTCGGAGACCGCCAGGCGCGCGCCAACGGACGCCGCCTCGACGATGGGAAGGCCAAAGCCCTCTGCGAGGCTGGGAAAGACCACCCCGCGTGCGTGGCGGTAGAGATCGGCGAGCTCGGCGTCGGTCACGTAGCCGGTGAGCACCGTGTCGGCGGGCCAATCGATTCCGACGTCGCGGAACACCGCGCTGCCACCACCAACAACAACCAGTCGTGCGTCGGCGCGGTGTGCCGAATCAAGCGAGGCGTAGGCCTCGATGAGTCGCGCCAGGTTTTTGCGGGGATCGAGGCTGCCCACAACAAGTACGTAGCCGTCTGACGCGAGGTCGTAGCGTTCCAACGTCGACGAGTCGTCGCTGGTCGCCGGCGCGGTGAATACACTGCTCGGTGCGTTCGGCGCCACAGTCACCTTTGCCCGGGTGAGGCCGGAGCGACGCACTTCTTCGGCAACGGGCTCGCTAACGGCAATAACGGCCTTGGCGCGCTTCAGCGTCGACTTGAGCAGCGGCGCATGGGACAGAACGTATTTGCGGGAGTACCACTCCGGGTGGGTGATCACAAAAAGATCGTGCACAACCACAACGTGGTGGCCGTGTGCCAACGGGGAGCGGCTGGTCAGGGTGAGCAGCACGTCGGTGCGCGCGAGAACCGGGAGGATGACAGATACCCAGGCCCAGGTGCGGAGAGTTGAGCGGGCGAACCATCCGGTGGGCTCGAGCTGTCGCACACCTTCGGTGGCGAGGCACTCGGCAATCTCGGTGGCGTACCGCTGCTGACCGGTCACACGTTGCGGCGCATAGGCACCGTTGACGGTGATCCGGCGGGCGCGTCCTGAGGTGCTCACTTGTGCGCCCCCACAACGACGGGGTTGACCCAGGCGAGAAGCTTCTCGCGGAAGATCGTGGAGTCGAACTCCGCGGCGCGAGCCCGGGCGTCGGCTCGGTCGAGAGCGGCCACTCGGCTAACAGCGTCGGCAAGCTCGGCGCGTGTCCACGCATCGATGTGCACACCAGTAACTCCGTCGACGACGGATTCGGTCGCGCCACCCTCGCTGTTGACGATGACGCGGGCGCCGGCGGCCATGGCTTCGACAGGCATGATGCCGAAGTCCTCAATGGGAGGAAAAACATACGCGAGCGCGGTTTGGTAGAGCGCATAAAGAAGCGCATCGGACGGCCGGTCGATGATACGGACCGGAACCGACGCCGACTCGGCAAGTGCGGCCAGCGCGGCGCGCTCGGGGCCACCACCGGCAAGAATGACGGGGACTCCCGCGGCCTCGCCGGTGCGGATGACGAGATCGAGACGCTTGTACGGCACAAAACGAGAGGCGCCGAGAAGGAACTCTGCGGGAAGCGACTCGAAGATGGCTAGGTCCTCGGTCGACAACCCGTCGACCCAGTTCCCATGCGCGCTGATCAGCGCGGCATCAACAGGCGGGTGAATCACGGTGGACTCGCGCCCCCAGGATGCGAGGATGCGGTCCTGCACGTAGGCGCTGTTCGCTGCATAGGCGTGCGGACGCGCGGCGGCAGCCCGGTCGATCGGCTTCAGCGCGGACGCTACGAGCTTGACAAGCCCGTGGCTGCCGCGCTCGTCGAGTTCCGGAGTCCAGATGTAGCGCGCAGGAGTGTGCGCGTAGACGAAAGTGGACTCCGCCCGGTGAGCCGGGTTTTTCCCACCAATGTGGTGGGCGAAAAGATGCGAGCTCACGACGACACGGTCGTAGCCGGCCGTGTTTGTGCGAGACCAGGTCGGCAACATTAGGGGAAGACCGAGGGCTTTGGACCGGCGTAGCGGGGTGCGCGCGATCCAGCTTTCGCGGCTGGTGCGATCGGGGTAGCGATCATGATCGTTCCACAGAGTGAAGAGATCAGCCTCAGGGAATGCGGCGACGATCTCATCAAAAACGCGCTCGGATCCGCCCGATTTTTCGATCCACTCGTGCACGATGAGATCAGTCACTGTGTCCATCCCCCGCCGTCGAAGCCGTGTTACGCCCCACCATGCTCGCAAGCGATCGCTGGATTGAGGCGCCCGCCGAGCGTATCTGCTCGGCCGAGGCGTCATAGGTCTCCTGCGACCGATGGTAGGGGTCCACAACGTCGTCGACAGCCGGGTCTTCGAGCAGTGCGGTCAGACCGCGGCTTGCGGCCGCCTCGGCAACCACGTGGCGCAGGAAGCCCGGGACTTCTTCACGACGGGTGGGCGCTGCCTCGGTTGAGGTCGTCGCTGCAACCTCCAGAAGCCGTGCGAGTTCGATCAGGGTGAACGTGCGGGGCACCGCGCGCGGTACAAGACGCACGATGGCGCTGCGATGCTCGCGGGCCATTCCGATGACAAGATCGGCCTCCTCGATTTGCGTTTCGACGAGGTCCCGGGCGCGATGCGGGGCCGGGTCGCCGCCGAGCTGCACGGTGATTTCGGCGGCCTGCTCGGTCATCGGGTGGCCGGACATCGCCCGCACACCGGCACTCGAGACGCGGATGAGGTCAGACAGGCCCGCCTTTTCCACGTTCGCCGCGAGGAGACGGTCGGCCATGGGCGACCGGCATACGTTGCCCGTGCAGACGAAGAGCACAACGAACGGCCCCGTGCGCACACGGGTCGCTTTTGCCTGAACCCGGTCCCGGAGACTACCCATCGGTCTAGCTCGTGCCGTCGGGAGTGTTTCCGTCGGTCGGCTCGTGGCGTCGACGCGCCTGCGTAGCCGGACGGAGGATGTTCTCGAGTGCATCGGGCTCACGCGCGAACGCCTCGTCGAACGGCGACGGGTTGCTCGTGGGCGCGACCTCGGACTCCGATGGTGTGTCTTCGGGCGTGTCCTCCGGCTCAGCGGCGTTCATATACGTCGAGCGCGATGTCGCGACCGGCATCTCCACCGGATCGGTCGAGATGTCGTCGCCATAGGTGTAGGCGTACTGGCCATACCCGTACGCATCGGCACCGCGGGTCGGAACGAAGGTCATCACGAGTCCGAGCACGTTGGCTTCAACGCTCTCGAGGATGCCGATGGCGCTTCGCAGCTGGTTCTTGTGAACCTTGCCTGCCGACGCAACAACGATGGCGCCACGGGTAGAACGGGCGAGAATCGCCGCGTCCGTGACAGGCAGCAGCGGCGGCGCGTCGATGATTACGGTGTCGAACTCGGCCTCGAGCGTGGCAATGAGTTTCTTCATGGCCGGGGAGTTGAGCAGCTCACTCGGGTTTGGTGGCACGGATCCCGCGGGGAGCACGTACATTTCGTTGTCGCCCCACTTCTGGAGTGCGTCGACAAGCTCAACGCGCCCGATCAGCACGTCAGTGAGGCCGACGGCCCCCTCGAGTCCGAGGTAGGTAGCCAGTCGCGGGCGGCGGAGGTCAGCATCGATGACAACAACGGAGGAGTTGCCCTGTGCAATGGCGATGGCCAAGTTCGAGCTGGTGCTCGACTTGCCCTCGGCGGCAAGCGACGAGGTGATAACAAAGCTGTGGTGGTTTTCACCGAAGTCGAGGAACTGGAGGTTCGTACGTAGGCTCCGGTAGGTCTCTGCCTGCGGGCTTTTCGGCTCTGTGTGCACCACGAGCGGTCGCTGCGAGGCCTTGGCGTCGTAGAACATCGCGCCAAGGATGGGCGCGGTGGTGAGCGCCTCGATGTCGTGCTGGCCGCGAATTCGGTTGTCGAGGGCTTCACGCAGGAAGGCGAGAGCAACACCAACGAGCAGTCCGACAATGAAACCGAGCACGATGGACAGAGGCACGTTCGGGGAGGTGGGTGCAGTGGGCGTTGTCGCCTCCTGCACGGTCGAGATCATTACCTGAGGCGTGCCGTCGGCTGCCTCGGGGGTGAGTGACGTGACTGTGGTGGCGAAGCTCTCGGCGATCGCGTTCGCGATTACAGCGGAGTTCTGAGCCGACGGGTCCGTGTAGACGATCTCAATGATGGTGGTGTCGAGGCGTGCGTTCGCGGTGACTGACTCACCGAGGGTGCTGGGTGAGACGGTCAGACCGAAGTCCTCAATCACGGGCTGGAGCACGGCGGAGGTCGTGACCAGGTCGGCGTAGGTCTTGACGGCCTGCTGCGTGTAGGTGTTGCCCTGCTGCAGTTCGGCCGTGGTCCCGGAGGACTGCGTCGACACAAAGACGCGCACGGATGCCGTGTACATCGGGGTCTGGAGGAGCGAGTACACAGCCGATGTGGCCACGGACACGAGAACGATCAGTGCGATCAGGATCCAACTCCGCTGGAGGATCAGAAGGTAATTACGAACGTGCACGGAGATGGCCCCTTCAGTAACGTGAAATGTCGCGGCTATTACCGGCATCTGTTGCTTGCGGTGTTGGCCCATAATGATGTTTGACGAGCAGATTCATCGCCCGTGAACATACAGCCAGCGGTACCACCGTAATGTACTGAGTGGTCTACGCTTACCCGAACCCGGTACGACGACCCAAATCACCGCCGCAACGGCGCCGCGATATCCGCCTCGAGGAGAACAACCATGTCCGCCACCAAGACTGATTCCCCGAGAGCGGCTATAGTACCCGGCTTGCCTAATAAGCACTTCCGGGGTGATATCGAGGGACTCCGCGCCGTAGCCGTGATCCTCGTCATCCTGGATCACCTCGTGGCGTGGCCCGGCGGCGGATTCATCGGCGTCGACGTCTTCTTCGTCATCAGCGGCTTCCTCATCACTGGCCTGCTTCTGCGCGACTACAAAAAGACGCAGACGATCGACTTCCGCAAGTTCTACGCGCGACGCGTGCGACGCATCGCTCCAGCCGCGACACTCGTCATCCTCACCACCGTCATTGTCGGGTTCTTCGTGGTCAGCATCGCCCGCGCGCAGGGCATCGCGATCGACGGCGTCTGGTCGTTCTTCTTCTTCGCCAACTGGCAGTTTGCGGCCAGCGGGACGGACTACTTCCAGGCCGGAGCAGCGGTCTCCCCGCTGCAGCACTACTGGTCGCTCTCGGTGGAGGAGCAGTTCTACCTCGTCTGGCCGTGGCTGACCCTCGTGTTGATCTATGTGATGCGAAACCGCCGTCGTGATGGCCGTCCGCGCTCCATGGCTCCGCTCGCGATCGTTTTTGCTGTGATCGTTCTGCTCTCGTTCGCGTGGGCCTGCTTCGAAACCGCGACCAACCCCACAGTGTCGTACTTCAGCACGTTCAGCCGCACGTGGGAGCTGGGCATCGGCGCACTCCTGGCCACGCTGGTGAGCCAGTTCGAGAAAATCCCCAACGTTGTGCGCCCGATCCTCGCCTATATCGGTCTCGCGGGAATCTTCGTCGGAGCCTTCGTTCTCACTGATGCCGTTGCGTTCCCCGGCCCGAACGCGGCCATCCCCGTGCTCTCCGCCGCCCTCGTCATCGCCGCCGGAACGGGAGGAAAGCAGCGCTTTTTGTTCCCCCTCGACAACCCGGTCACCCGCTACATCGGCCGCATTTCGTACTCGCTCTACCTGTGGCACTTCCCCGTGGTTATCTACCTTGGACTGTTGATCGGCACCGGAAACGCGCTGTACATCACCTTGTCGCTGGTCATCATGGTGGTCCTCGCAATCGCGTCGTTCCACCTCGTCGAAGACCCGATCCGCCGGTCGTCCTGGCTGGAAGGCAAGCCGCGCTCGCGCCGCATCAACACCAAGAGCAACCCCACCAAAATCGGTGTCGGCGGAGTTCTCCTCGCTGCGGGCGCGTCCGCCGCGATCATCGCCCTGGCCCTGGGGCGTGTTGCGCCCACCGAGCCCGCTGAGGCTCTTACCCCGGCCGCCACTGTCGCCCCCACGGCCGCCGCAGGCGGAACGGATGCGACCGAGGACCGGATCACGGCGATTCAGGAGGCGCTCCGCACCGAAGAATGGCCCGCGCTCTCCCCCTCGGTCGAAGCGTTCGGCACCAACGGCCGCTCCGTGATCGCCACGGAATGGCTGGTGGATGGATGCCTCGGCGCGGACGATGCCGAGATGGTGGACCCCATCGCCAACGTGCAGCACTGCGTGTACGGGAACCCCACGGCGGACGCGGCGCACACCGCGGTCGTCTACGGCGACTCCCAGGCCATCAGCTACTCGCCGGCCGTGCGCCAGGCGCTGGGTGCCGACTGGCAGGTTCGCGTCTACACGTTGGCCGCCTGCCCCACCGCGAACGCCGTGGTGACCAAGGTCGGAGGCGCCGCGTTCCCGGAGTGTGAATCGTTCCGCTCGTTCGCCATCGGTGAGATTAAGGCCCTCAACCCGGCTCTGGTGTTCATCGCCGAGGCTCTCGACAACAACCGTCTCGCGAGTAAGGCCGACGCCGACCGAGCGGTCGGCGAGTGGACCGACGGTCTCACCTCGACGATGACAGAGCTCAGCAGCGTTACAGGCGAGGTTCTTTACCTGGGTCGCCCTCCCGTGGGTTCGTCGCTCTACACCTGCCAGACGCCCGGCAGCGTGCCCGCTGACTGCGAGTACGAGACCACCGTCGGCTACGACAACCGCGTCGCGATGATTAGCGGTGTCGCCGAGACAATCGGCGGGAACATTAATTATGTCCGCACGGCCTCGTGGTACTGCAGCCAGGGTGTCTGCCCGGCCTTCATCAGTGGCACTCCCGTGCTGGCTGACGGGGACCACCTGACGAACTCGCAGTCGTTGCTCCTCGCGCCGCTCGTCGCTACGGCGGTGGCCAACGCCCAGGCCGAGTAATCACTCACAGAGCACGCCGGCAACGCCGGTCGTCGAGCGCCGCTACTTCTTCGGAAGCAGCGGCGCTCGCTGTTTGAGCGCACGCATACTCCCCTGTCGGCGGGTGTCACCCCGGAAAACCACTTCGGTGGGGTGTAGGCCGTCGAGTCCGTACGCGGACAACTGCCGCCCCAGGTCCATCGATCGACACCGCGACCCGGTGGCGTTGCTCGCAGAAGGAAGTAACTCCGAGTTGTGGCAGCGGCGGGCTGCGATGGCGTGTGACAGGCCCCATAACGGCAGCCGTTACTTCCTAACGTCTTTGAGCAGCGTGCACGACGCGCCGCTCGGACGCGAGCACATCATGTCTCCACTGCCGAGCTGCCCGGCACAGCGTGCCGGCGATACGGGACGCCGGACGCTGCTATTCCGGTTCGGGGTACTGACGTTCGACGACCGCGAGCAGGTAGGACTCCATGTCGGAAGCCATCACTCCGTAACCCTCTTTAGTCGTGTGTACGCCGTCGAGCCTGTACTCGGGCAGCCACTTCTGTTGAGGCGACCGGAGCTCGGCCCACGAGTCGTGGAAGCGCCATCCCTCGTCCTTCGCGATCTCAGCGATTGTGATGTTCAGATCGGCGATCACTTCCGGCGTCCCATCAAGAGGCGGGTCGGCGGAGAGTACAACTTCATCTGCGTCGATCGTTGTGGCGATTGTCTTGAAATCCTCGGCAAGTTGCTCGGTTGAGATGCCCTGTGCGGCGTTGTTGGTACCCGCCATGATCACGAGCAGGTCCACGTCAGCGATCGGTTGTGTCTGCTGGGCCATCACGGTGCTTGTTGCGCCGTCCCTCGCCCATCCGCCCACAAACTCAAACTCGCCGGAGGTGAGCTGGGCGACCCAGGCTGTGCCGTTTGCCACACCGTTCTCGAGCGATCCCTGAAGCCCTGTTGTGTTGGAGTCGCCGACAACCGCAATCCTGATTGGTTCAGGCGCTGTGGACGGACTCGGCGACGGCTCGGGACTCAGAGAAGAGCACCCGGCGACGATGACCACGCTCGCAGAGGCGGCGACGATCAGGGCTGCGCGGCGGAGGGTCATTGGTGCCTTTCTCAGGGAGTACAGGATGCCAAGGCTAATACGGACACATGTCGGACAGATGACGGCGAGGGGACGAGCGACGAAAGGGCAACCCCCCGCCGGTAACGATTTGGTCCACCGAGGCAGGCAATTGGGCCGATCACAGGTAGGTTGATGCGTATGCCGTCGAGTGTTCAGGATTCCCCTACGGCAACTGCTGCCCCCAAACGAGGAAAAATCGCCTTCCTCGAAGCGGTCCGCGGTCTCGCCGCGATGATTGTGGTGGTGCAGCATATCGCCGCCGCCCAGTACCCCGCGTTCGAACATTTTAGCCGAACCTACCTTGACCTCGGCCGAGTCGGCGTTGTGGCGTTCTTTGTGGTGAGCGGTTACGTCATCACCCTGAGCCTGGAACATCAGGCTCCCCGCACCTTCCTTATCCGCCGATTCTTCCGACTGTTCCCGCTCTACTGGCTGGTTCTCCTCGCTTTTCTTGTTGCGGGCTGGCTCGTTCCTGAGACGTCGACAGTCGAACTCACCGCGGTGATCCTGGGCACAAATGTTCTGATGGTGCAAGGAATTACTCCGATAGCGACGATCATCCCCGTTGCGTGGACCCTTGGCATTGAGCTGGTCTTTTACGCGCAGGCCTTCGTCGCTTCGCTCGCCCGCCGTGTCGTGCAGTCTGTGTGGCTTGGTTTTATGTGGCTCGGACTTTACGCGGTCGCACAGGTGGTCGGCCTCGTACTGGACCGCGACGTGCCGTCGTCGCCCTTTATGCTTCTGTTTACCGCCTCTCTCGGACACGCGCTGTACCTCCGCGACCAGTACAAGACCCGTCACTGGGTAGGTTTGCTTGCCGCGGGATCAGTCGTGGTTCCGCTATTCGCTTATCTTCGCGACGGCGTCGATCCAGAATGGCCCGCCTTGGTCTATTCCGTGTCGTTCTTCGGCGGACTCGTTCTGTTCGGGGCCTTCTACCTGCTCGCGCACCGCCCGGTCTCTCGGACTCTTATCTGGCTGGGTGGCATAAGCTACGGCCTTTATCTGGTTCACCCGCTTGTGTACCGGCTCATAAACGCCACCACCACCGTTACCCCACTCCTCAGCATCGCCGCGTCAGTTCTCATCACGATCGCCGTCGCGTGGGTTTTGCATCGATACGTCGAGCTGCCCTTCGTCGCCCTAGGTCGCCGACTCTCCAAACCGCGTCAACTCGACGCGACCCCGCCACACTCCTCCGCGTAGAAAGGGCGTCCCTGTGAATCGCCGACCACGGAAAAACCGCAAGGACACCAACGCCGAGGCCCTAATACAGGGCGAGTCATCTACTCTCGACCGCAGGCTCTTCGTCGCGGGCGGAGCGGTGGCCGCGATTGGCGCCGTCCGTCTCATTGGGGCAATGGACGAGGCGCCCGTTCCTGTGGCGACTACCCCGAGCGTTCCGCTTACCCCGGTGACCACCCCGGAGCCCTACCCCGTCGGCCTTCCCGTCGATCCCACCGAAGACGTGCGCTACCTGTCGCCGTACCAGTTCGGCATGGTGGATGGCGCTGCCGACAATACGACCGCAATGCAGATGCTTTTTGACACGATGGTCTTGAACCCCGGCGCGCGGGCGGTCCTTCCTGCCGGGATCATCAACGTGACCAACCTGCGAATCGACTACTCCGGGGTGGAGGAACAGCCGACGTCCGGTGCGCCGTACGGCTACGCCGGTCCCAAGATCGAGGGCAGCTCGAAGCGGGGCACGATCATCCACCAGATTGAGGGCACTAGCGGCGACCTGCTGACGGTGCAGGGGAAAACGGGCATTGCCTCCGGTCCCGCCAACAACAACAAAATCTCGGGAATGTCCCTCTCCAACCTGCAACTCGAGGGCGCATCAACGGGCGGTAACGGCCTTTACCTGCGGTCGATCGTCGACTCAAACTTCGACGACCTGACCATCAGCAACGCCGGCGGGTCTGGCCTTTACCTTGCTCGCGAAACGTTTATCTCAGGACAGGTCGACGAGTACTTCTACGGCAACCGCTTCTCGCATGTGAAGTTGCTCGCGAACGCCAATTGGGGTGTTGAGTGCTCGGGCACAAACGCCATCGCCTCGTCGTTCTACGACTGCGAAGCGATTGGGAACGCCGCGGGTGGGTACCGGCTCGCCCCGTCGGGAATGATCATGGTGCACTGCCTGGCGATCGGAAACGGCGTCGACGACGTTTCGGCGCGCGGTGTGCTCTCCCTCTCCAACTCCAACCCGCTGTCAACCAATAACGGTCTGACGTTGATCGGATGCCGCTTCGAGGGCAACTCCGGCGTCGGAGGCTACGAGGTCGAGATCCGTTCCGGTTCAGGGCACGTCATCACGGGTGCACAGTTCTTCGCTACCTCAGGTGCGACCATGCTCGGCATCGGTCTCGACACCAACGATGACCGAATGGTGCGCGGGCTCGTGGTCACCGGTGGCTATTTCGCCGGCGATAACCGCACGGGCTCGCAGCGTGTCGCCGTCCTCGGCCCGAGGGCGTCGAGCACATCCTTCGACAACCTCGGCGTAGACCCTAATCAGTTCACTGTCTCTGGGGCGGAGCTCATCGACGACGACTCTCGGGACCTGTGGGTGGCCAACCCCTCCGCATTCCGCGTGAGCAACGATGGAGCAGTTGTGATGTCGCCGCTCGCGCAGTCGCTTGTTGCCCCCGACACGGGAGCAGCACTCGGCGTTGTGACCGGCAACAACGGGAAACAGTCGCTTGTTGTGCGCTTCCCTTCCGGATCCGCGCAAGTCATCGCCAGCGAAGATTAACTTCGCACGGGTATCGCGAGGCAAATCGTTGTAGACCGCGGAGACGTATTTTAGTGGCGTTGTCTCAGCATCCACCTAGAATGGCCTTCCGGGGCGGATAAGCAAATGGGGGCAAGTCAGTGCGACAACTAATTACTCGATGCACTTTCGCACTTTGCCTGATCGCTGGCGGAGTCGGAGTGGCCGCGCCCGCCTCGGCATCCGTTGTCCCTGAGCCGTCGGAAACCTTTGCGGCGACATCCGTCGACCCCGCCCCCGTCGTGACCGAACCAACCGCTCCGCCAGCCGAGCCTGAGCCGACGGTGCCGCCAGCCGAGCCTGAGCCGACGGTGCCGCCCGTAGAACCGACTCCCGACCCCGTCCCGGCGCCGGAGCCCGTTCCGGTCCCCAACCCCGACCCCGTGCCTGCACCCGTGCCTGTACCCGATCCAGTTCCTGCGCCGGCTCCAGCTCCGGCTCCGGCCCCGGCCCCGGCCCCAACGCAGCAGACACCCTCCGTCTCAACCCCGAGCTCACCAGCCGCGCCGACCAACCCTCCGTCGTTTGTGCGTCCGTCCACGCAGGTTGTAACGCCGTCATCCACACCGACAGCCACAACGACGCCCACTCCGGGACCGACGCAGACCCCGTCATCCACTCCGACACCCACCTCCACGGCCCCCGCGGTGATTCTCCCCGGCACAGGCGGCGGCGACCTGATTGGTCTCTACCAGTACGGCGATCCCGGAGCGGGCCCCGACCCACGAGCTGCAGCCGCGCTCATCGCGAGTGCCCTGCTCGCGCTGGCAATTGCGGCGGTTGCTCTCCTCCGCCGTCACTCTGCATTTGGACGACCGTCCCTCCGAACGTCATTCAGACCCGTTGTTGCGAAGCGGCTCGCCCCCATCCGACCCGCCGGAAACGTTGCGACACCTCTCTCGGCCACCCCCGCCCTCGCGGTCGATGGAGGCGCGGCGGCGACGCTCGCTCAGAAATTCCCGGGTCTGGTGGAGAAGCAGCACGAGATTACCGATAGCGCGATTCCCGCACCCACCCCGAACGACGGCACAGGCGCAGCCCCCGTCCGATTCGCCGCCATCGCCGAACGCCAGCACGAAATCGCCGACAGCACCATCCCGGCACCGACGCCGGGCGATAGCAGAGGGGCG
>Ga0247808_10000486_pt1 | contig 19526 bp, 15 predicted proteins | sample UWRJL089202R1_FD_179914 | JGI IMG/M metagenome (GOLD analysis project Ga0247808, IMG submission 179914) | Plant litter microbial communities from Arlington Agricultural Research Station in Wisconsin, United States - UWRJ-L089-202R-1 | ecosystem: Environmental > Terrestrial > Plant litter >... | reverse complement strand
TGCAATCAGAGAGAAATCAAAATCTCTTGAAGTAATTGCTGACGCTCTAGCTTATAAAGCAAATTATGAGTGGTTACAATTCAATGACGAGAAAAAAACTGGTACTTTTACGACTGCTCCTGAGAGAATTCAGATTCCTGAGGACATCAAAGAACAGTTAATCGTCGAATTATACTCTAAATAATAATTTTTTCAAATTTTTGCTCAACCAGACTATGGCAATTTTAACATTTATAAAACCCGATAAAGTAATCCTTTTAAACTCGACTGATTTTAAAGGTCAATTTGAATTCAGACCTCTTGAACAAGGTTTCGGGCTTACAATCGGTAATGCATTGAGAAGAGTTTTATTATCTTCTCTGGAAGGATATGCTATTTCATCTATCAAAATAGAAGGCGTAGAGCACGAATTTTCAACTATACCAGGAGTGATCGAAGATGTTACTGAAATCATTCTTAATCTTAAACAACTTCGTCTTAAAGCGAAAACTGAAAACCCGGGAAGCGAGCAGGTAACTGCAAAAATCTCTGGTAAAGATGTTGTAACTGCTGGAGATCTAGGAGATTCAATCGTTAATTTTGAAATCCTTAATCCAGATTTAGTGATCGCAACTCTAGCTAAAGACGTAACGTTTGAAATTACTTTCAACGTAGAAAAAGGAAGAGGATATGTTCCGTCTGATCAGAACAAATCAAACAATGCTCCTGTTGGGACTATTGCTATTGACTCTATCTTTACACCTATCAAGAAAGTACAGTATAGTATCGAAAATTACCGTGTAGAGCAAAAAACAGATTACGAAAAATTAGTATTGGATATTGAAACTGATGGATCTATCACTCCTCAGAACGCTTTAACAGAAGCTTCTAAGATTTTGATCTATCACTTTATGTTGTTCTCCGATGAGAGAATTACACTTGAAACTGAAGCTGTAAAAGCTTCTATCCAATACGATGAAGAAACCCTTCACACAAGACAACTTCTTAAGTCAAAATTAGCAGATATGGATCTTTCTGTAAGAGCCCTAAACTGTCTGAAAGCTGCTGAAGTAGAAACGCTTGGAGAATTGGTATCTTTCAGTAAATCTGATTTGATGAAATTCAGAAATTTTGGTAAAAAATCTTTAACAGAACTTGAAGAATTGGTTCACTCAAAAGGACTTAATTTCGGGTTTGATGTTGCAAAATATAAGTTAGACGCTGATAAATAATCCTTACAATGAGACACGGAAAGAAAATAAATCACTTAGGGAGAACAGCCCCGCATAGAAAAGCAATGCTTGCTAATATGGCTTGTTCACTAATTGAACATAAAAGAATCAACACTACTGTTGCTAAAGCGAAAGCTTTAAGAGTTTACGTGGAACCACTCCTTACAAAAGCTAAAGAAGATACAACTCACAATAGAAGAACAGTTTTCTCTTACCTACAAAGTAAAGAAGCTGTCACTGAATTGTTCAGAACTGTAGCTCCTAAAATCGCTGAAAGAAACGGTGGTTACACAAGAATCATCAAAACTGGTTTCAGACTTGGTGATGCTGCCGATATGGCAATGATCGAGTTGGTAGATTTCAACGAGATCTACAATCCAAACGCAGAAGAGAAGAAAACAACAAGAAGAAGTAGAAGATCTACTGCAGCTCCTAAAAAGGAAACTACTGCTGTTGAAGCTACTGAAGCTAAAGTTGAAGAAACTCCAGCTGCTGAAACTTCTACAGAAGAAAAAACTGAAGAATAAGAATTCTAAGTTTTTAAATATAAAACCATCTCTTTTAGGGATGGTTTTTTTATGGGTTAATTTCAATAGTGTATTTTTGTAGATATATAAACCTTAAAAATAGTATTAATGAAATTACACCACAAAGATCTGCTCAAGGTCTTCTGTCTGTTTGTCTTGTTGTTCGGATTTTCACCGATGACATTCGCACAGACACTCAAGAATAATATAATCAAATCACCCGATGGGAAAATCGTCTTGGAAGTAGGATTGGACAAATCCAAGATCTATTACAAAGTTTCCAAAGAAGGAAAATCGATTTTAAATCCATCATTTCTAGGATTTGAATTGAAAGATGGTTCGCTTAAAGACAATCTTTCAGTCAAAAATATTTCCCATTCTAAGTTTGATGAGACTTGGAAGCAGCCTTGGGGCGAAGAGATCGAGGTACGAAATCATTACAACGAGATGAAAGTCTTGGTTAAGGACAATTCAAAACTTTCGAGAGAATTCATCATCGATTTTAAAGTGTTTGATGACGGCTTCGGTTTCCGATACGAGTTTCCTGAGCAAAAGAACCTGAAGGAATTTGTCATAATGGATGAACTAACGGAATTCAACTTCCCTGAAGATCACAAAACCTGGTCAATTCCTTACAATACAGAATTCTATGAAGGCTTGTTCAAATCGAATCCAATTTCAAAGTTAGATACAGTTGCAACGCCTTTGACAATGGAAACCAAGTCAGGCTTATTCCTGACTGTCCATCAAGCGAATCTAACCGATTATGCTTCAATGAATCTTGCGAAAGTTGGAAATTCAACCAAACTGAAAAGTTATCTCACACCTTGGGCGACTGGCGAGAAAGTATTTGCGAAAGCGCCTTTCAACACACCTTGGCGAACAATGATCATTGCCAATTCTGCAGGGGATCTGATGCTTTCAAGATTGATGCTGAATCTGAACGAACCAAACAAACTTGGAGACGTTTCCTGGATCAAACCAGGAAGATACATCGGCATCTGGTGGGCGATCCATATGGAAAAGTACACTTGGAAAGCAGGACCAAAACACGGTGCAAATACCGAGAATGTTTTAAGATATATTGACTTCGCGGCGAAACATAAGTTCTCAGGCGTTTTGGTAGAAGGCTGGAACAAAGGTTGGGAAGACTGGAAAGATTTCAAGTTTACCGAACCATATCCAGATTTTGATATTAAGAAAATTACAGATTATGCAAAGTCCAAAAATGTGACATTGATTGGTCACCACGAAACAGCAGGAAACACTGTGAATTACGAAAGCCAAATGAGCGATGCTTTTGCTTATTACAAAAAGTTTGGTGTTGATGTGGTGAAAACCGGTTACGTTGGTGGGAAATTGGATGGCAAACAACCGCACAGCAGCCAATACGGCGTTCGCCATTACAGAAAAGTAATTGAAGAAGCAGCGAAGCAAAAAATTATGATCGACAATCACGAACCTGTAATGCCCACAGGTTTGCAGAGAACACTTCCGAATCTGATGACGCAGGAAGGTGTTCGCGGTCAGGAATGGGATGCTTGGTCCAAAGACGGCGGCAATCCACCCGAACATACGACAATTATTCCTTTTACAAGAGGTTTGGCTGGTCCGATTGACTTTACGCCGGGAACTTTCAATTTCACAAATCCTGTCTTGCCAAATACGAAGGTCCACACGACCTTGGCGAAACAGTTGGCATTGTCGGTTGTCATCTACAGTCCGCTTCAAATGGCGTCTGATATGATCGAGAATTATGAGAACAACCCAGCTTTCGAATTCATCACCTCTTGCCCCACAGATTGGAGCAAAACGGTCGTTCCAGATGCGAAGATAGGTGAATTTGTAACGATTGCCAGAAGAGATAAAGAGACAGACAATTGGTTCCTGGGAAGCATCACCAACAAAGATGCAAGAACTGTAAAATTAGATTTGAAGTTTTTGGATTCAAATAAAAAATACAAAGCGAAAATTTTCCGTGATGGTAAAGGAGCCGATTACGAAACCAATCCTTACCCAATCATCATCGAGGAAAAAGAAGTGGACAGCAAAACTATCTTGTCAGTTGACTTGGCGAGAAGTGGCGGTGTTGCGATTATTTTGATGAAGCTTTAATATTAAATTTTAAAGTGGGAAAGCCACAGAGTGGCGACCTGTTAATAGAAAAGAATCGAACAAATATAAATTAAGGTCCAGAGGAGCGAACTGTAAAAAATTCTCGTGTGTTATCATAAAAAGACACGAGAGTTTTGTTCAAAAGACACGAGAGTTTTCATTAAAACACACGTGTCTTTTACAGAGCCTTTGCAAACGTCCTATTCATCGGACTTGTAAGAGGTCATTTTATTCAATTAAAAAATTATAAAAACAACAAAAAAGAGAGCAGGATTTCCCGGCTCTCTTTTGTTTTTCTAATCAATAAAACCATTAATTTTGCGTTTTAAATTTCATTAAAAACATTTATGAATCTAGTTCGAAAGTTTGTCGCCATCTTTTTATTAATGGTAAGTTTCATCGCCTTTTCTCAGGCAGAAAAGCCAGTTTACACTTTACCAAAGATCAAGTCCAATATCACTTTGCCCGTTTCGCTTCCCATTTCGGAAATCAATAGTTTGATCAATCAATCCGTGAAAGGTGTTTTGTATGAAGATCAGTCTTACACGGATAATAACAACGATCAGTTCAAAGTGAAAGTCGAGAAGCAAGGCAATATTGCTATAAAAGCTTTGACAGGAAATCGATTGATGATCTCTGTTCCGCTAAAGATCTGGGCAGACAAAGGCTACGGAACTTTTGGGTATTATGCTTACAAAGACACGAATTTCAATTTGATAATGAATTTCATTACGACTATTTCAGCAGCATCAGATTGGAGATTGAATACAAAAACCACGACGGCAGGATTTGCCTGGACTCAAAAACCGGTTTTAGATTTTGGGAAAATTAAAATTCCGATTGCACCTTTGATTGAGAGTACATTGAAAGAACAACAGAATAAATTCACAACAATTATCGATCAGCAGATTAAATCCCAATTCAACCTTCAGCCATATCTCGTGATGGCCTGGAATCAATTTTCAAAACCAATTAATGTATCGGAAGAATACAATACCTGGCTGAAGATATCGCCTCAAAGTACTTATATGTCACCACTGCAGGTTTTTCAGGATAAAATCAAAATGACAATTGGAATCGATCTGTATTCCGAAACGTATGTGGGCCAAGTTCCGTTGGCGACAAGAGATGTCAATACGGTTCCGAATTTTACATTAAACCCAAATCTTCCAAACATTTTCAATCTCCAGACGACTGCTCATATTAGTTTCGATGAAGCCACTAGGATCGCTAAACAACAATTTCTAAACAAAGAATTTGCGATGAGCAGCGAAGATAAAAAGGTTAAGATTACGGATATTTCGGTTTATCGGGAAAAGGAAAATATGGTAATTGAAGCGCAAACTTCCGGCGAAGTCAACGGTACGGCTTTCATCAAAGGAAAACCGTTTTATGATGCTGCGAATCACAAAATCAAATTGGATGTCACAGACTTCAATCTTAAAACAAAGAATTTCTTTCAAAAAGCTTTGACCGTTTTGTTTGAAGGCAAAATCCGAAGAATGATTGAAAATGATTACGGGATTCCACTTCTCGATATCGAGAATTCTTCCAGAAAAAGCATGATGGACAATTTCAACAAAGAATATGTAAAAGGCATCAAATTGCAGGGAAATGTTCTGGATTTGAAACCGACACAATTTTTACTTTCGGAAAAATATATTACGATCATTATAGATACCAAAGCGCAGTTGCAAATGAATGTGTCGGGATTGAGTTTTTAGCAATTTCTTGTTATTTAACATTTATCGTTAGTAATAATGCATAGAATAATAGGTATATTTGTTTTCAATAAAATTTAAAAATGAAGAAGACAGTAACTCTACTCCTTGCACTAGCTTATACTTGTGGTTTCGCTCAGGAATCTAAAGAATTGGCAAAGCTCAAAAAACAAACAAACGCTAACGTTACAATTAGTAACAGTACTTCTAATCCCAACTTTATCCTTTTCGGAAATGCCAATGCGCTCCAGTTGAAAGCTTCCGGTGCAAAAGCAAAAACTGCGGAATTCTTAGCAGAAAATTTTCAGGCTTTTAATCTGAAATCAGTTAATGATTTGATTTTTGTAGAAGAAACTAAAGATAATTATGGATTGAAAAATGTGACATACAGACAGCAGTACCAAGGTATTCCTGTTTATGACGGTGTTCTGAAGTTTCATTTTAATAAAAAGGAAGAATTGTCATCCGTCAACGGAAATGCAATTTCGAATATTAAAGTTAATGTGACGCCGGACATTTCTGCAGCAGAAGCAGAAAATATCGCAAAAAGTTTAGTTTCAAAACAGGATCTTAATAAGTCTAACAAGCCTTTGCAAACTGCAAAAAACAACTTGCTAATCTTCCCGAAAAACTTAGTTCAAGGCGGCGTTGTAACTTCTTATCTTGCTTACGAAGTAGAAGTTACCAATAAAGTAGATGTCAGAGAATTTCTTTTTATAGATGCTCATACCGGAGAATTGGTAGAGCAGTTTACAGGAATTCACCCAATTGATAGAAAACTTTATGAAACCAATACCAATGCTGCAAATCTCAAATGGAAAGAGGGCGATGTTTTTCCGGGAGCACTCAGCATCTGGCAGCAGAATGAAGTGACTACTTCTGAGCACGTTTACAATTTCTTCAAAAATGCATTCGGATATGTTTCTTATGATGCCGCAGATCACACGATGATAACGGTAAATAATGATCCTACGATCTCTTGTCCTAATGCAAGATGGAATGGGACCTATGCTGGGTATTGTGACGGCACGGCTACAGATGATGTGATTGCTCACGAATGGGGACACGCTTATACAGAATATACAAGTGGCTTGATTTATCAATACCAATCCGGCGCACTTAATGAGTCTTACTCCGATGTTTGGGGAGAAACTATCGACTTGATTAATAATTATCAGGATGAAGGCGAAAATCTAAATGTGAGAACAACCTCTTCCTGCACAGGATCTCAACGTTGGAAAATTGGAGAAGATGCATCGGCTTTCGGCGGCGCAATCCGTGATATGTGGAATCCTAATTGTAATGGCGATCCGGCGAGAGTTCTGGATTCGAACTACTATTATTGTGGAACTGCTGATAGTGGCGGCGTACATACAACGTCTGGTGTAACCAATCATCTCTATTCACTTCTTGTGGATGGTGGTACTTACAATGGCTATACAATGACACCGCTTGGATTTGTAAAAGCAGCTCATCTTTGGTGGAGAGCTCAGAAGAATTATTTGACGGCTACCAGTGATTTTGCAAATTTTGCAGATGCTTTGGAAGCAGCAGCTAATGATTTAATTGGAATCAATCTTCAGGGATTATCTACTACCGGTACAGCCGCTGGATTATCCGGACAGATTCTTAATGCTTCAGACCTGCAAAACATCAAAAACGGAATTCTGGCAGTGCAATTGAGATCTTCTCCTGCGACGCAATGTAATTATACACCGCTTCTGAAACCAGTTCCGGATCTTTGTGCAAGCGCAACTTCTAATCCTTTATTTAAAGAAACCTGGGAAAATGGATTAGGAAACTGGACGGTTTCTAATATGCCTACAAAACCTTCAACTTGGGAAGCAAGAGACTGGACTATTAAAGATAATTTACCAAAAGGAAGAACTGGAAAAGCAATTTTCGGTATAGATCCTATCAACGGAGATTGTGCATCAAACCTACAAAACGGTATTCTTCGTCTGGAAAGTCCACAGATTACGATTCCGGCTTTCTCTGGCGGAAAATATGAAATGGCTTTTAACCACTATGTGGCAACAGAATCAACGTGGGATGGCGGAAATATTAAGTACAGTTTAAATGGCGGTGCTTGGACACTACTTCCGATAGCGGCATTTACTCAAAATGGATATAATAGCACTTTGGACGGAACATCCAGCAACGATAATCCTTTGAAAGGTCAACGTGCTTTCACAGGTACAGATGGCGGTTCTCTTGGCGGAAGCTGGGGACAAAGCGTCATCGATCTTTCGAAAATCGGTGTGGTTTCAGGATCTAATATCAAATTCCGTTTCGAATTGGGAACTGATGGCTGCAACGGAATTGAAGGCTGGTATTTAGATGAGATCTATGTTTACAACTGTTCTACACTTGCTGTGGAAGATGCTCAGAAACAAAACGGAATCCAGGTTTATCCAAATCCAACTTCTGGTTTTGTAACGATTCAGAACAGTAAAAACTCAAACCTGAAAGATGTCGAGATTTATAATGTTGCAGGACAGTTGATCCAAAAATTCAATGTGAATAATGCTAAGAATGCTTCATTGGATATGAGCCAATTGCAGAAAGGAACTTACATCCTGAAAGTCAACTCAGAAACAGAAAGCAACTCTGTAAAAGTGATCAAGAAATAATTCAAGATCTTTAACCAATAAAAAAACGCTTATGAATCTCATAAGCGTTTTTTTATTTCATTTATTAAAGTTCATTAAAACTTCAAAGCTGTTTCCAGTGAAAGCTCCATCATCGTTCTCAAAGCATTTTCTCTCTGGTCTGCAGAGATAAATTCTTTAGTAGGAATAATATCAGAAACAGTTAAAATCGTTGCTGCATTTTTACCCAAATGTTTAGCATTGGCAAACAATGCAAAAGCTTCCATCTCTACTGCCGGACAATGATGTCTCACAGCAATTTCCGGAACAGCAGGATCTTTTCTGTAGAAGATATCGCTGGAATGGATGTTTGTTGCTTTCGCATCAAGTCCTAACTCTTCTGCGGTTTCATTAATTTTATTAAAAGCAGAGCCTTGGTTGGCGATGATATCTTCCTCAATTCCCCACGCAAATTTCGCGTAAGTACTTTCACTCGCTGCATTCTCTACGTTCAGGATGTCAAATAATTTCAAGTCAGGCGTGTAAGCCCCACAAGTTCCGATTCTGATAATCGTATCTACCTCATATTCTGTAAACAATTCGAAAGAATAGATTCCGATACTTGGGAATCCCATTCCGCTGGCACCAATGGTGATTTCCTTGCCTTTATAAAGTCCTGTGTAGAAAAAAATATTTCTCGTTTGGCTTACCAGTTTTGCATCGGTCAGGAAATTATCAGCAATATATTTAGCTCTCAACGGATCGCCGGGCATCAAAACGGTTTTAGCGATTTCTCCTTTTTTAGCACTAATGTGAACACTCATATTCAATGATTTTTTAAGACCGTGAATATAAAATTTATATTCCGATTACTGAAACCGATTTTTAAGAAAATTGGATCGCATTCCGGGCGCGGGCGGTTCGGTCACTTCACGGGGGCGTATCGGCGGGTTGACGGGGGCGGTCTCGTCAAGTAACGGGGGCGGTCCGGTGACTCATCGGGGGCGGTCCGGTGTGACGGCCGATCCAGAGAGACTTACAGAAGGCATTAATTCGGGTCGGATCAAGCAGAATATTTCTCCGAAAATCAGTGAATTTGATTACTTATATCTTTCAATAATTCCTGTTAAAAAAGGCTTGTACTTTTCACTCACAGGAATCCTTTCGTCGCCGATCATAATGCTGTTTTTGCCAACGCTTTGCAAATGCCGAAGAGACACGATATGAGAATTATGAACCCGGATAAAGTTCTCATAATTGATCTTTTCCATTATCGATTTCATCGTTTGATGCACGATCAGCTTCCGGGTATTGGTGTAAATAATGATGTAATCCTTTAGTGCATTGATTCTTGTGATCTCTTCGAGATTCAGTTTTACATCTTCATTATTGGATCTTACGAAGATGAAAGATTCTCTGACAGCAGCAGTCGTTTCCTGTAACAGTTTTTTATTATTTGTCAGATTATAGCTTTTATAAGCCGCCTTCAGGAACCGTTCGAAAGAGAAGGGTTTCAATAGATAATCTATCACATCCATCTCAAATCCCTGGATGGCACAATTATCATAAGCAGTTGTGATAATGACATTCGGGAGTTTGTTGAAGCTTTTCAAAAACTCGATGCCGGAAATGTTGGGGAGATTGATGTCCAGGAAAATTAAATCAACGCTTTTGTTCTGTAAAATACTAATGGTTTCCTGGATGTCGTAGCAGTTGGCCACAAGATTCAGGAAGGGGATTCTTGAGATATATTCCTCTATTACGTGGTGTGCTAATTCTTCATCATCTACAATTATGCAATTCATGCTAGTCCAGTTGAAGGGTTAGATTAATTTCGTATTCAGAACCATTATCGTTTATATCTAATTTATATTTTTCGGGATATAGCAGGTCCAGTTTCATTTTGGTGTTCTTGATGCCAAGTTTATTGTTGTCCGTTCTTTCACTCGGTTTCGTTTCGTAGAAATTCTTGACATTGAAGTTAAGAACACCATCTTTCAGATTAATCAAAATATCCAAAGGTCCTTTTTTGAAATCTGCATATTTGAAAGCATTTTCCACAAAGGTCAGGAGCAGCAGTGGCTCGATCTTGTACGCTTCGAAGTTTCCGTAGAACTGCCAGTTGATATTATTGAATTTATTAAATCTGATAGACTGGATCTCGATGTATTTCTTAATATTAATGATCTCATCATTTAGATTATTTTTCTGTCCATTCCTATCGTTCAGGACGTATCTCATAATATCAGACAAAATCAATATAACCCTTGGCGTATCTGTAGACTGAATGATGGAGAGGGAATAGATACTGTTCAGCGCATTGAAGAAAAAGTGAGGATTGATCTGTTCCCGAAGGATTTTCAGTTCGCTGGACTGTCTTTCAAACTCCAGTGCTTTGATCATTTTCTGATTCTCCAGCCATTTATCAACAAAGAAAAGCAGCGTGCTGAAAATGATAGAGAAAAGCCCTATTTTGAAAAAGATATCATGAAAACTGAGTCCATGTTCAAATGGCTTCATCATCCTCCCGGGTCGTGGGAAGTCTTTTGGGGGAAAAGGTGGATGATTTGGCATAAAGAAAACAAACGACCCAATGTAAAATATGATAAAAGTGATAACAATCGTGACTCTCGTTCTTGGTGTTTGCTTGATAATAAAAGGAAGGAATGCACCGTAATTGATGTAAAAAATGGAAATAAAAGCGAAGAAAAGCTTTATGTTCGTAAAAATGAGGAAACTTCCGAAGACGGAATAATCTACAATAAGTTTGAAAAAGATAAGAATTATCCAAATCACACAATGGTAAATGTAGATGGTTTTTATTCTTTTGAAGAGGCTTTTCATAATGCTAATTTATTCTTTTTTTAACTACAAAATTCCTCCGATAAAAAGTATCGAAGGAATTATTATTAATATTTTTGGATCCCGAATTCTATCTTCATTGAGTCCAGTTCATCTATCGAGATCCTAGGAAATGATGAGTTCCCTATTTTTCTTACCACCAGCTCAGCCGTTTTGCGAGCCTGCAAACTGTCTTTGAAAACCTGCTCTCCGGGGATTGCCGGAATATAGGGCTGAGTGATAAATATTTTTTTATCTTTTATAATCTGATAACCATAGCCTGTTTTCTCCTTGGTGATCTTTATATCAATGGTATCATTGTTTTTCTGACATCCAATGGTTATCAATCCAAAGATCAGAAGTAAGTTCCAAAAAGATTTAGTCATCTTCGTTTTCAGTTTCTGTTGGATGGAAAACCCAGATGTCATCAAAGTAAGAAGAGCCGCTGTTTCCCGTCAGCACATAACCGTAAGTCCCGAATGAAAATGCGCAGGCACTCTCTCTTGAGGAACCTTCAAAGGCTGTTCTCTCTGTCCAGTCATCTGTGTAAGGATTATACTCCCAAGTAGAACTGGAAACACCACTTACAGATCCGGTGGAAACGTAGCCCAATCCATTGGCTGAAAAAGCTGCCGGGGAAGATCTGTTTTGTGAATCGTCATCATTACTGGTGTTAGCTTTTCTGGTCCAGGTTTCTGCAGAAGGATCAAACGCCCAGAAGTCGGAAACCAAACTTCCGTTATTGGTTCCGAATCCAACGTAAGCAATGCCATTGATCACGAACGCAGCACCGTCTCTTCTTTTGGAACCGCCAAGACTTACGATGCTGGTCCAGGCAGAAGCAGATTCGTCATATTTATAGAAATCTTTTAATTCACTGCCGTCGTATCCTGTTCCTACAAAACCTTTATTACCAACACCGAAAGCAAGCGCAGCATATCTTTCTGATCCCGGAAGATCAGCTATCTGAACCCAGGAATTGGCGGAAGGATCGTATTTGTAGAAATCTTTTAATTTGTTGACACCGTCATATCCGGTTCCAACATAGCCAAAAGAAGTGGTTGCAAAACCAACTGCTGAACTTCTCTTCACACCAGGGAAGTCTGCTTTCTGCGTCCAGGAATTGGCATCGGGATCGTAGCTCCAAAGATCGTTGTAGTAATATTCGCCATCGTATCCTCCGGTTAAATATCCTTTGCCGTTTACCACAAAAGCAGAAGCATTGGAACGTGGTTTACCATCCAGATCGGAAACCCTTACCCAATTTCCTACCAACTCATCATCATCATCGTCATTATTACAGCTTGATAATAAAAACATCCCTGCAAAAGCAAGAAGTAAAACCGAAAGTTTTTTGTCCATTCTTATTTTTTGTGCAAATGAATTTCATTCTGATTGTATTTGAAAATTTTTTAGACGAACACGCTTTTTTTGTCGTTAAACGGTCATATTGTTTCGATACTTTATCATTAATTCTTTAAAACCTAATCTGTCTACATAAAAGGCTGAATTGTCGAAAACTAAAGGCTAAAGGAAGAAAATATTTTACCTCTAACATTTCCACAGCGTATGTTTACAGAAAAAAATGTACAAATATGTATTGTTGTGTGCTGCAATTCTACTTCTATTTTCCTGTGAAAGAGAAAGCAACACGTATGAAGTAGGAAACTCCCTGATGTCTGCCCAATCCAAAGTTGTAATGGTAGACACACTCACACTGAAGATGTCCACCATCATGAAGGATTCTGTGACCACATCTGGAAAAAGCGCCATATTAATAGGGAATATTAAGGATCACACATTTGGAAAGGTAAATTCGACATCAATGTTTGAGCTTACTCCTACAAATTATTCTTTGGCTGCTACAACCAATGTGGTTTTTGATTCTCTCGTGATGTATCTTACGAATAATGATTTCTATTATGGAGATACACTGAAGACTTTCAAGCTGGATGTTCATCCGATGATCGACAGGATCAAGCTCAACAGCAACGGTTATCTTTACAATAACAGCGATCGGAAATACTCATCTACTTCTATCGGTAGTGCAGAGTTCCTTCCCAGACCGAATACAGACAGTAGTTTTGTAAAAGTAAAATTAGATCAATCTTACGGTCTGAGTATCTTTAATCTTCTTAAAAGTAAAGATGCAACGAGTCACGAATATTTTCTTAATTTTTTTAAAGGTCTCGCATTGGTTCCATCTGATGACAATAATGCAATGCTACGTTTTGGGATCAGTTCTTCTTATGAGGCTCAGATTAGCAATGCTACAAAAGAAAAAGTATCAAATACTGTCCGGATGTATTACCACACAACTTCTGTAAACGGAACGGAAGAAGTAAAATATACGCTGGATCTGAATCCAAGTACAGGCTATCAATACAACAAAATCAAAAGTGATTTTACAGGCTCCGATCTTGCTGGTCTCACGCCAACAAATCCAATTGAATCTAAAAATATAGGAAACCGATCTTATCTGATGGCAGGAATTGGCGTTTACACAAAAGTCGAAATCCCTTATCTGAAATCTCTGAAGAATCTTTATACCAATTATAAAATCATCAGTGCAGATCTTGCGGTAAGTCCGGTGGCAGGCTATTATTCCAAATCATTTTATAACCCAACGCCGCTTTACTATTACGCAGGAGACAAGAAAAATAATATTACATCCACATTTTTGGAATCAGACGGAACAACGGAGATACAAGTCAGCCTGTCAGCTGATAGCGAGTTTCAAAGTGATTACAGATACAATTTTAATATGTTGAATTACGTCAATACCATCCTGGCGGAGACCTCTACCTCCAATTATAATATTTTGCTTTATCCTTCATCGTATGCCGATGTCTTATCGGGAAAAGCAGTTCTTGGAGATCAAAAAAATGCAACAAATCCTGCTAAACTCAAGCTTTACATTTTAGGCTATTAATTCAGAATTGTATGTATCAGAAAATTAAAATAATAATAGTTTTTGCAGTCATTTTTACTCAGAAATTAGCAGCGCAGGATTCTTCTCCTTATTCTTATTTCGGGATTGGGACTTTCAATAATGTCGATAATGCCAGAAATATTTCGTTAGGAAATACGGGGATTGCCCTGGAGTCTCCGGATTATATTAATTCTAAAAATCCAGCAGCAATCACCACGATAGGAATGCAGAATGTAATCTACGATGTCGGCGGAACTTTGAAATATGATAACATTTCCAGCAATCAGGGAAAAGATAAACGAATCAACGGGAATTTTACAAACTTAGGTTTGGCAATGAGGATTTCCAATAAAGTCTCCATTGGCGCAAGCGTTCAGCCAACGACTTCCTCAGACTATAAATTTGTTTCCACAATTCCAGTCGAAGGAACTTCCAGCACATATCCAATTACCTATGAAGGCAGCGGCGGGATTACAAATCTTGGTGTAACTGCAGGTTATAAAATTAATAACGACTGGAGTGTCGGCGGAAAAGTGAAAAACAACTTCGGAACCATCAGCAGGGTAGAAACGATTACTACAACTTCTGTCTTGGAGATCAGTAGAAATGTTAGATATACGGGTTTTAGTTACGGTTTGGGAACTCAGTTTAATAAATATTTTTCAAAAGAACGACTTCAGCTGACATTGGGTGCCATCGTCAATTTCAAAAGCAATCTGAACGCGAAAGGAGAAACAGTCTATTCAGAGAATAAAGATTATACCAACAGTATTACCACCAAGCTTTCTTCCAAAGATTCTACGTTGCCGTTGGAAATGGGAATTGGAATCAGTGTTTTGAAGAATGACAGATACCGTTTCAGTTTTGATTACACACAAAGCCAATGGAGCGAGGTTAAAAATACAATCACGACAGAGAAATATTACAACCAGAATGTTTACGGTTTGGGTTTCGAACTTCTTCCGGAAAGCAAGAATCCAAAAAATGTTGGAGAAGCTTTAATTTATCGATTTGGTCTTAATTATGATACAGGATATTATAAAGTTAATAATCGGGAAATCAACAAATTGGAAGCAACCGTTGGTGTTGGCGTTCCGATGAACAAAATAGTTTTGAACATTGGTTACGGCTACGGAAAACGCGGTGCCTTCAGCAATATCGCCATCAAAGAAAATTATCATATGCTCAACATCAGCATAGATTTTCTGGATAAATGGTTTGCCAAACGTTACATCAATTAATTTAATTTATATTATGAAAGGAGGAACTTATTACAAAGCGCCTCCTTTTTTATTTAATGTTAAAATCTGCCAAATTTGCTAAATCTGCGAGAATATTTATTTTAATAAATTTTCAAATTCCAAAATTTACAAACAATCCAAACCTAGATTTTGCCTCAATATCACCACTCGCAAGATTCGTATAAGCTGGCAACATCAACTCACTGCCGATGCTCCATTTTTTGTAAGAAGCTTCGAAACCGATTTTCCCGTAAAGCGCGCTTCCGGCTGTTCTCGGCATCACTTCGCCAAACTGTTTGTTCCAATCGTAAACTTCGCCTTGCAATCCCAATTTTCCGGAAATTATACTACTGTCATTTCGCCAAATCCGCTGAAATCCAGTCATTGCATAATTCCATTGATTCCCGAATTGGTAATGTTTTTTATTTTCTGTTTTGATGGTATAATCTGTATTGATGAGCAACGCGAAAAGATTTTTCTGAAATTTATAATTAAGAGCCAACTGATAATCCCAACTTCCCGTTCCCAACTGGAAACTCGGATTCACACCCGAAATTCCTCTCTCATCAAATTTTCCAATCGGGATTTTCACACCGAAACCACCATTCAATTGATGAAACGTATTTTTGGAATTAAGGATTTCATAAATTCCCATCAAACTTGCATCGCCGATTCCATTGATTCTAATGTTGCCTTGCAAAGTCTTTTTCTCGTGAAACTGAAACGGAAGACTTCCATAAACACTCAGTTTTTCCGTAATCGGAATCTTTCCCCAAATCTGAATCGTGTTGAAATATTGGTCTTGCGTCAACTCATTTGTAAAGAGATTGTCCTTCGCTTTGTAATGTTGCGAAAAATATTTGATGCCGAGGAACTGTGGATTCAACAAAGATTCGAAGCCGGACGAACCATTTCCAGCACCGCAACCACAAGCGTCACAAAATAATTCCTGCGTTTTTAAAAGATTTTGTGTGTCATATTTTGGAATATAAAGACTGTCTTTTTCCTTTGCGGAAATTGAAATATTAAGGATTGAAAATAGAATTAAAATAAGCTTCTTCATTATTCTGCAAATTTTTTGTTTTTGATAAAATTCCGGTCGGTCAAGGTTTTCAGGAAAGCGATGATGTATTGTTTTTCCAAGTTTGACATTGGAATCCCAATGTGTCCGTTTTGTTTTAAAATTGGGTCGAGGTCAGGTTGATTTTCTATATTATCGGAATAGAAATTAAGAACGGCTTCCAAAGAATAAAATCGGCCGTCGTGCATATAAGGCGCCGTCAATTCTACATTTCTCAAACTCGGAACTCGGAATTTCATATTGTCATTCCAATCCAAAGTCACACGATATCTTCCGCGGTCATCGTACTGCGAATTGTAATACATTCCTGTGTTCCGGTAACTTTCATCGGTGAATAATTCGCCGGAATGACAACTCGAACATTTGTTTTCGAATAAAGTTTTTCCCTGAGATTCTTCATTCGTAAAACTCGCTTTTCCTTTTTTGACCTGGTCATATTTTGAATCCGCAGAAACCATCGTGACCATAAACTGTGACAATGCTTTCAGGATTCTTTCGCCATTAATTTGGTCATCGCCAAAAGCCGATTTGAACATTTTTTTATAATTCGAATCCGCGCTTAATTTTGAAATCACTTCAGGAATCGAGCTGTCCATTTCAAAATCTGTGGTAATTGGAACTAACGAACGCTCATCCAAATTATGACTCACGCCGTCCCAAGTGTAATTTTTCAGCCAAGCCATATTCTGAATCGCAGGAGCATTTCGCATTCCCAATTTGTCATCGATGCCGTGGCTTACCGGATGTCCGTGATGCGTGAAAGCATATTCCTGAATGTGACAGAATCCACAGGAAATCGTATTGTTTCGTGATAATTTTCCTTCATAAAATAATTTCTTTCCCAACGCAACGCCGTTAACTGTGACCGGATTTTTATCTGTATCAAAAGCCAAAGCCGGAAAATATGTTGGGATTTCCAGATTGTAAGCTTTGTCTTCCTCGAAAACTTCGCCTTCAATTTCGCTGGAACAAGACATTAAAATTCCTGAAACGAAAACAAGGAAAATCCAAAGAGAACGAAATCGTCCTCTCTGGAATTGTTGAAATGGATTAATCATTATGAACGTGGTCAACTTTGAACATTTGGATTAAGTTGTTACTCACGCTCAAAAGATGCGGACTGCTTCCCATTGCCATATTATTTTCGGAATTCAAAGTTAAAGCTGTTTTTCCGCTTAAATATTGATTGAAGTCTGCCAAAATATGAATCGAAGGCGTGATTTCTTTGCTGACTCTCGCGGTTGTTGGCAAGTCTAAAACAACTTCTCTGTAAAGATTTGCCGTTCCGTTAGCTGTCGTGTCACCCATATTTCCGGTGTGGTTCATAAATTCTGTCTCGGCTGAAGTTGTACCGTATTTCCCTTCGATTCTTGCAAAAATATATCCTGCTGACCACGACCACGACATTCCTTCTTGTTTGGCTTTGTCCCAGAAAATGCCTTGTCCGTCTTGCCCGATCAAATAGGCTGTTGGGCTGATTCCCAATCCAAGTTTGATTTTTTTGTAGTTTCCTTTTGGGATTTCTGTGAGGTTGGCGTAGACAATTCCACCTTTTGCATCGGCTTGGTTGATGATGAAGGCGCCTTTGTCGGGATTGTTGTAATTGTATTTGAACTCGTTGCCGTTTTCATCGATGAGTGAAATATTGCTGATGACATATTTCAATGTGGAGAATTGGTGTTTTTGTCCGTTCGACGAGGTTTGCGTGGTTTGATTTAAAACAATATCTCCCAGATTGTTGAATCCGTTTTCGAATTTGATTTGGAGATTGCCGGGTTCTGTGTTTTGAATTTCGTCATCATCATTGTTGGAACAAGATGAGATTGTGATTAAAGTAAATGCAATAAGCAATAATGATAAAAATTTATAGATTTTCATATGATTTTTTTTGGTTGTCCGATAAAAAATATAAACAAATTGAAGAATTCAATGTTTATAAGATAAATTAACAGTTCGCTCCTATGGAGCTTTGTTTTTGGGACTTCTTTTTTTCTACTAACAGTACGTCCCGATGGGACTTTGCAAAGCTTCGTTAGAAGCGAACTGTTAATAGCAAATAGATATCAATAGAATTAAAGCTCTAGAAGAGCGACCTGATAATTGTATTTTGGTTTTATCTGACAATAATGATTTTTTTAGTTGAAACGTTGATTTTATGATGTATCTCGCGATAGGGATGGTAGCGGATATCCTTTTTGTCTTTTGAGCAAACATTGTTTTATAGACTCAATGTGATAAGACAAAAAGATTGGCTTCGCCGAACCGCTTCGTTAGGTTTGTAGAGGACAGCCCGACCCGAGCTATGGCCTTAGCTTTGGAGAGGGAATCGCCCAAATTAATATGTTCAACTAAAAAATTGGTGGTCTGAAAATGTGTCTCAGAAAGAGGAATGTGTAACCTGTTTTGTAAGTGAATGGCAGGTTTGGGAGGGAAAAATTGTGTTCGATTGAAGCTTTGAAAATCTCAGTCGGAATGTAGAAGTCCAATACTTTTTGGACCTGGTTTTTGCCTTTGGAAAGTGGGGAAGAATCGGATTCGCTGGATTTTGCGAGTTCTTTTCCGAGGTAGCATTTTCCGTTGCAATGGAGTTCTGGTCGCGCTTTGTTGATGCAGAGAACCTGGATTTGATTATAATTTACAACATATTCCGCCAGTGGAAATGCGGGTTTGCACACCAGATAAAGGATTAGGAATATGTTGCAAATTAATTTCAAGGAGAGATTATTTTGTAGCTTCTTCGTAGCGTTTGCTCACTTCTTTCCAGTTGGTCACGTTCCAGAATGCGGTCAGATAATCGGCTCTTTTGTTTTGATATTTAAGGTAATAAGCGTGTTCCCAAACATCGATGCCCAAGATTGGCGTTCCTTTGACTTCGGCAATATCCATCAATGGATTGTCTTGGTTTCCGCTGGAAGTGACTGCCAGTTTTTTGTCAGCCGTCACGACCAACCAAGCCCAACCAGAACCGAAACGGTCAGCGCCGGCTTTGCTCATTTTTTCTTTCAAAGCGTCCAGACTTCCGAAAGATTCCGTGATTGCTTTTGCTAATTTTGCTGATGGTTGCGTGTTTTTCTCAGGCGTCAAAACGGTCCAGAATAATTCGTGGTTGTAATGTCCACCGGCGTTGTTTCTTACGGCTGGCGTTTCTTTGGAAATGTGGGAAAGGATTTTGGTGATGCTTTCTTTTTCCAATGGTGTTCCGGCGATGGCTTTGTTCAGGTTGGAAACGTAAGCTGCGGCGTGTTTTGTGTAATGGATTTCCATTG
>Ga0247808_10000484_pt1 | contig 19540 bp, 17 predicted proteins | sample UWRJL089202R1_FD_179914 | JGI IMG/M metagenome (GOLD analysis project Ga0247808, IMG submission 179914) | Plant litter microbial communities from Arlington Agricultural Research Station in Wisconsin, United States - UWRJ-L089-202R-1 | ecosystem: Environmental > Terrestrial > Plant litter >... | reverse complement strand
AGTGCTAGTTTCGATGAGGGCTATGGCATCCCGGTTGCCGATGCGATGGCGCTAGGTGTTCCGGCTGTCATCACCGACATGCCTATTTTTCACGAAGTTGCCGGTGACGGGGCGCTCTATTTTGACCCGACTAACCCTGAAGATTACGCAAACAAGGTGAAAAAAGCATCGCACATCGCTACCTATAAAGAGCTATCCGCAAAGGGGATGACGCAAAGTAAAACATTCTCTTGGACAGATTCAGCTAAAGTATTGCTCAAAACAGCGCAATCCCTCGTAAAGTAATCATAAGCTAATATTTATTATACAACATTTATAGCCCTATTGTCAAGGTAGCTTATCTGTTACAATAGCTATAGTTATGGCACAAAAAAAGAAACGGACCACTCCGCAAGCAATCGTTAACCGACGAGCTTCTTTTGATTATGCACTTGATGATGAACTAACGACTGGTGTTGTTTTAACGGGCCGCGAAACTCGGGCCGCGCGCAACAGCAGGGTTCAACTTAAGGGCTCATTTGTGACGATACGCAACAACGAGCTATGGCTCAATAACGCGAGCTTTAGCCTAGAGCTCAATACTAAAGGCGTTAACGAAAGCACCGTCGATACATCGCCACGTAAACTGCTTGCTAGCCGCAAACAAATAGACGAACTCGCTGAACGAAAACACGAAGGCATGTCGATCGTCCCGCTTCGCCTCCTTACGAAAGGCCGCTACATTAAACTCGTTATCGCACTCGGTAAGGGTAAGAAAAACTACGACAAGCGACAAGCTATCAAAAAGCGCGACCAAGAGCGCGACGCCCGCGTCAAACTGTAAGAAGTGGTAAAATAAAAGTATGAAATTATACTCATGGAATGTAAATGGAATTCGTGCCGTCGTCAAAAAGGGCACCTTCCAAACCTTTATTGCCGAACACCAGCCCGATATTTTATGCCTTCAAGAAACAAAGGCTAAGCAAGAGCAAGCCGAACTTGACCTGTCCGACTATCACGAATACTGGAATAGTGCCGATAAAGCCGGCTACAGCGGAACGGCCATCTTCAGTAAAATTGAGCCTATTCAGGTTATTAACGGCTTCACGGATGAACTCGCCGAAAAGTACGGTCTGGCAGGCGATAGCTATGGCGACCCAGCAAAAGAAGGGCGCGTTATTTCTGCAGAGTTTGAGAAATTTTGGGTGGTTACCGTCTACACACCAAACTCAAAAGGCGACCTAAGCCGACTCGAACTCCGGCACCGTCAATGGGACCCGACCTTTCTTGAGCACGTTCAAGAGCTTGAAAAATCAAAGCCTGTGCTATTTTGTGGCGACTTAAACGTCGCTCACAACGAAATTGACCTTGCAAACCCAAAGCCAAACATAGGCAAACATGGCTTCACCAACGAAGAGCGTGCCGGCTTTGACGCGTTTGAGGCTGCCGGCTTTAGCGACACCTTCCGCACACTTTATCCCGACAAAGAAGATGCCTACAGCTGGTGGACACACTGGGCAAACGCCCGAGCTCGAAACGTGGGGTGGCGTATCGACTATTGGCTTGCCAGTAAAAGCATTGCCGATTCTATTAAGGGTGCTGCAATTCACGCCGATGTTATGGGCTCAGACCACTGCCCTGTAAGTATTGAAATCGATCTTTAGCCATGGACTATAGCTACTGGAAGCGCCAAACACCCGACGTCGCTATCTTCCCTGACATCGAGTGGAACAAACCCGAACAGCGAGCACATTCCGGCAAGCTCGGTATTGTGGGCGGCAACAAGCTTGGCTTCGCGGGTGTTGCCGAGGCATATTCAGTCGCCTCTAAAACCGGGGTAGGGTCGCTGCACGTATTACTTCCTGACGTTCTTAAAAAGACCATCCCGGCGGCGATTACTGATGCGTTGTTTGCGCCCACAAATCCGTCAGGAAGTCTCTCAAAAGATGCCGCCCCAGAAATGACAGCGCTTAGCGCCTGGGCAGACGGCGTATTACTCATTGGCGACGCCGGGCGTAGCAGCGAAACGGCAATTCTATACGAACAATTCATTCAAACCTACCCTGGCTTACTTATCATCACGCGTGACGCGGTTGATCTTGTGAAAAATAGCACACAGGTGTTAGTTGACCGACCAAAAACGCTTCTCATCGTTTCGTTTGCTCAGCTGCAAAAACTATTCCAAGCCGTTTATTACCCAAAAGTATTAACGTTTAGCATGCAGCTGACTAACTTGGTTGAAGCACTTCATAAATTTACCATTACCTATCCCGCAACAATTGCCGTATTGCACCGCGACACGTTTATCATTGCGCACGACGGCCAAGTCGTAACAACACCCTGGGCTAACCCAATGGCTATCTGGAGGGGTGATGTTGCCGCAAAAGCCGCATCATACTGGCTCTGGAGCCCCACCAAACCACTCGAGGCAGTAGCGACCGCGATTATTGCCAAATAGGCAATAATCTGGTATAAATAACCTTAGTTATGGACGCTGAACAATTTGCTAAAGGCTTCGAGCGCGACCCCCGCGACTACGCTAAACTCTCCGGGCAGGCATGGAGAAGTGCGCGCGATGAACTTATCGATCCACCTATTCGGTGGTCGCATTTTTTCTCACACCTTATGGACGGCTACCTTACCGGTAATTCAGTCGATATCGATGATGCTAATAAAAACATCAGTCTTTACACAGGTAACTCGACGCGTCATCTCCTTCGTAATATTACAGAAACAACTGAACGGGCGACGTTCTACAAACCAGCACTTGCACCACATCTTAATCGAATGAACTTTCACACCATGAACCAAGAAATGGGAGATTCATGGCGGCACCTCCTAGACCCAGAGGCAAATAAACCACTCGATTACATTAATCTTGTAGCCGTCCAGACTCGACTCGCCGTACACGCACTACGACTGGTTGAAACAAGGCGACGCTTCTACGATGACCTTATGACGCAAGAACCAGCAGCAACGCACGACGAGATGACGCTCGACCAGTCGTTCGTTGGCCGAATTACCGAAATAGATGCCGCAATCACACTGCTCCAGGTAGTCAAGACATTGCCGATCGATGAGGTAGAGCATCTCACCGTCTTACCTGCGCCAGGTAAATATGAAGGGTACAAAGGGAAAAGTTCCGACTTTCTTATGATCGATACCGAGCAGTGGCAAGCCCACGGCATCCAGGTGAAAACTCGCGTCTGGAACCCTGCGGATTACGACCCAGCATACGTTTCATTCATTGACGGTACCGTTGATCTTGGTAATTACAAGGAGAAAGCTTTATCTGACGGTAGGGTCAAGCGCCAGGCGGTACCAGGACTCATTTCAGCAGACTACCTCTTACACGACGAAGATATTGCTCGCTACAGCAGTTTCTCACGCATTCCAGAATTTTCTGGACTATTTGGGCCTATTTATCACGCACGCGAAACCGCCCGCACAATGCAGGTGCACATGGATGGCTCCCAACGAGTTGCAAAAGCCGCAGCTATTATCGGCCCGCGGTTATTACAAGCGCTCCACGCAACACCCCCGGACACACAAAAAGAGCCCGGCGAATCGCCGAGCTCTAAAGATAAGTAATCGATACTGGTGGGCGAGGGGGGACTTGAACCCCCACTCCATTGCTGGAACCAGATTTTGAGTCTAGCGCGTCTACCGATTCCGCCACTCGCCCATACACCATGCTGAACTATCGCTCAAACACTTCAAGTATTGTACAATAAAATGTAGTAAGAATACAGATATGAATCCTCAAAACGCAAGTCAGGGTGGAGACTCGCCGAACTCTCCAACCCCACGTGAATCTCAATCGGCCGCGGCGAATGTCATTCGTACGCAGATTGACGCCCTCTATGGAGATGAGCCCGTCGCGCCTACTGCGCAGACGCAAGAGGACGTCAACCCATATGAGCGCACCCACACGCCACACCCTCAACCCCAAGCCGAGCAATGGAAAGCGTACCACTCTGCATGGCAGACCTACTACCAGAAGTATTACGAGGCGTTCTATACGCACCAGCAAGCCCAGCAAAAGAAGCAGGCCCACGAGCAACCGGCACAGCAAACACACGCGGACGCCCAGTCTACTGGTCAGTCGCACGGTCAGCATACTAGTTCGTCAAACGGTTTCTTCTCTTCACAGCCCGAACCTACACCGCAGCCAACCCCCGAAGATATGTCAAAAGACCAAGCCTTATTCGAGCTTCGACAAAAGCTTCTCGGTAAAGTACAGTCGCGGGCTAAGAAAGTTCGTCGTAGCAAGCATTTTATACCAGTTGCTGCAGCATTAAGCGTCGTCCTTCTCTTCGGATTCCTGCAATATAACCGCGTGCTTATCGCATCGGTGAGCGCGTACGTTTCACCAGGTTCAATCGACCCGCAAAACATTGTCATCGAACCAACCAGCAGTTCAGCGGTTACGGCAGATCCTCGACTCATCATTCCAAAGATTAACGTTGATGTACCGGCAATCTACGACATCGGTAACGACCACAACTCACAAATGGCGGCAATGGAAAAGGGAGTTGCACACTTTGCTATCCCGGGCGCCAGTAGCCGTCCAGGCGAAGTAGGTAACACCGTTCTCTCGGGGCACAGTAGTAACGACCTGTTCGATGCCGGAGACTATAAGTTCATTTTCGCTCAACTCGACAAGCTAGCAGTCGGCGATACAATCTACACGCACTACCAGAGCGTACGGTACACCTATGTCATTACTAAAAAAGAAGTTGTTAAACCTTCTGAAGTGAGCAAGCTTGTCTATCCAACTGAAAAACCAGTCCTCACACTTATTACCTGTACGCCACTTGGTACCGCTATTGATAGGCTTCTAGTGACTGCAGAACAAATCAGCCCCGACCCATCTTCAGCAAACGCCGCTCCAGCAGGCAGCGGACAAGCCGCTGAAGGCGACGGCGCTGCTATTCCGGGCAACTCAGCGACATTGTTCGAACGCCTCTTCGGCGCCAGGTAAACGCCCTCATACTCAATAAAATATACTAGCAAGGTTGCTAGTATATTTTATTGTAAGACCGACCCCTCTGTGACTCTTTTGTTAGCTAAGAATCATCTTCACGCGTTGTAGGTGGAAGCCTTTTTCGTCTTTACCAATAGCATAGAAGAAGCGACCGTTTTGGCTTATACCGGCGTCGTAGCCAGGCGTCACGTTCATAATAGAGAAGACGTTGCTGCCGTTAAAGTCACGCATCGTGAGCGTGCCGCCATCATCATTCCACACATGTGCATCGTCAAGCCACTTGAGCTTCGACGCAGACTGGTCCTGAGGTACGACAACAGTGCTTGCAGCACTTCGCTTGTGCTCCACTTCATACCCCACAAAGTGCTCACCAGACTGGGCAACGACAAAGTCACCAGACGGACTGAATGAGAGATTCGATACTGCGCCCGTCACCGAGAACGTACCACTTTTAGAAAGGCTGCTGTTATCTTGAGCACTTGAACTTGGATACTTGCCCTTAAGAACCGTTACTTTATTTCCTTCGGCAATTGCAACGTAGTCATCGCTAAAGTATCGGCTTGCTGCGATTTTAAGAACAGCGTCACTTGAACTGACCGAGCGAAGAACATGTGAGCCTTCGTCACCATCACGGTACACACCGGCAACACGCTTCGTTGCATCAGTCGGGTCAGCACCGACGTAGCTGACAATGGTATTATCGAATACATTAAAAGAATCGACATGAGTGATGAACGCGCGCGACAGCGTTTCGGCTGAAAGGTCTACTTTACGAATCGTCCCGTCGTCGGTAAGCCCGTAGAGTACTTTGCCGCTAGTACCAGCAAATTGGATATCTTTAAAGCCCGTGCTAAATACCTGTGTAATGTTAATTGCCTGGGCCGCATTTTGCGTATCAAGCACAATCCATTCGGTTTGTTCCTTATATAGGTGCTTCACCAAAACGTAACGGCCACCGCTGTCCCATGAGACAGGGCTGAAAGAATGAGTAACGTCTGCAGTCGTTGCATCGCTGTATGCAGTAGCCGCGACTGAAAGTGATGATGTCTTGATTTGCTCGGAACGTAAGTCGACTAACTGAAACGTTGGCGCATCGGCACGCTCTTGAACTAACGCCCACTTGTTGTCAGGTGACATCTTTACGCCTGCAAGCGCGTCGTAACTCGCAACAGTTGCCACCGGTCGCTCATTTGGAACGAGCCGAGCATAGTCTAACCAGGTGAGAGTACCGGCCGTAAGGTCAAGCGTTCGCGACCAATCTTGGTAGCCATTTTTCGCGAGCTTTACGGTATGAACACCCGCCACAACAGTATGCTTCGCAGCGGTACGACTACCAATACTGTAGCCATCTACATATATATCAGCGCCGTTCGGTGTTGAATCAAACTGCAATAATGCGCCCTGTTCAATGCGACCGTTGCCGCTGTCAAGTCGGTAGCCCAGCATAAATAAGATTGCGACGGTTGCAATAATAATGACTGAGAGGGTAGCGATCGTCGATAGAATAATACGACGAATAATAAATTGCTTTTTGGTAGGTTTTTTAAACATAATCTATCTCCATAAAGTATAGCAAACTATTGCCAAATAACGATTAAAATTAGACTTGCATAAGCATCATCGAGGCACTAGTATAGAGAGTAACACTGCGTGGGCGTTCAAAATGTATCACCCCACCTGTAATAAATGCGAGAACATGCGAGGAACGTTTAATGGCACCACACAAGACTATTACCGTTAACGGCCGCGTCTACGACGCCGTTACCGGTCTTCCGCTCGATGCACCAACCGCATCGGCCGCGAAGGCAAAGCAATCAGCAGCACCGAAACCAGCTTCAGCTGCAGCATCGTCATTGACGGCCGCTGCTCGACCGTCCGGCGCACCTCGTCCGGATGTCGTGAAAATGACACCAACAGCGACTGCCCCTAAGGTAGCGGCACCGAAACCAGCTTCACACACCGCTCGCTCAACTACCTCTGCGGAAAGCGTTCACAGCACCATGCAGCGCTCTCAAACCCTTAACCGTCGTGCCACAAAAAAGCCAACACCGACAAATCGGCCTATCACGCGTCGCCCTGTTGCCGGTCGCCAAATGGACATCGCTAAAAGTGGCGATGTGACTCGATTCGCAAAGCACCCCGTGACGACCCAGGCCGCTCAGCCAGCAGCAAAGGCGGCTGCGAGCAAGCCTGCTCCAGTTGTCGCCGATAAACCCGCACAATCTCACCCACTGGCAGCACGCGCCATGGCTCGTAACAAAAAGGCGCCAACACCTGTCGCGAAGAAACCTAGCACGGCAAAAGAAGTCAAGAATGCCGCAATTGACAAAGCAATGGCCACACCGACGCAAAAACCCGCGAAAGATACCGAACCAAGCAAAAGTAAGCTCCGAAAGCTTATTATCATCAGCGCCATCATCCTTGTTGTCGCTGGCGCACTGTTCGCAGCGTACCGTTTGTTCCCGAGCATTTCAGTTGGTATCGCTTCAGCGCAGGCCGGCATCTCAGCAACCTATCCTGAATTCACCCCAGACGGCTATTCGCTCAGCCAACCCGTCACCTACGGTGATGGCAGAGTAGAACTCAAATTCCACTCAAACAGCAATGACAACTATTACACCGTCACGCAAACCCGCAGTTCATGGGACCCATCGGCAGTACTCGATAAAGTAGTTACCCCAGAAGCTGGCGCGGCATACGTTACAACTAAAGAGCGTGGACTCACTATCTACACTTACGATTCAGTCGCAACCTGGGTAAACGGCGGCATTATGTATAAAATTGATAGCAAGGCGCCATTGTCTGGCGATCAGATTCGTCGAATTGCTACTTCTCTTTAGTAACACCTACAAACGAAACGAACCGCCCCGAAGCTCTCACGGAACTAGCTTCACGCAATAAACCTTAAGGGTCTCTACGCCTTAAGGTTTTTTGGTTACGCGATAGTGTCCTTAGAGAACTTCGGGGCGGTTCGTTTTTAGTTTGACAGAGGCGATGCTATACTAAGAAGCAATTATGACATCTATTCGAACACGATTTGCCCCAAGTCCAACCGGTTTCATGCACGTAGGTGCTGAACGTACTGCATTATTTGCCTGGCTGCTTGCCCAACAGGCTAAGCTCACCAACGAAGGTGGGGGAGCCTTCATTCTTCGTATTGAAGATACCGACAAGGTTCGCGAAGTAGAGGGAAGTATTCAACAAATTGAAAAAAGTCTTACCTGGCTTGGCATTACTTGGGATGAGGGAATCGACCAGGGTGGTCCCCATGCCCCATACAAGCAATCCGAACGTCTCGCTATCTACAAAGAGTGGGCGCAAAAGCTTATCGATAGCGGCCGAGCTTACGCCGACCCATACACCCAAGAAGAGCTTGAGGCATTCCGAAACCAGGCTAAGGCCGAAAAGCGGCCGTTCCTTTTCCGTGACCACCGTCCAGAAAACCCACCCGTCTGGGATGGCACACAGCCACTTCGTTTCAAGTCTGATCCAAAGCCGTATACGTGGACCGACGCCGTTATGGGTGAGCTTTCCACTGGCCCCGATGCAATCGACGACTTCATCCTTGTTAAAAGTGACGGCTACCCAACGTATAACTTTTGTCACATTGTTGACGACGCCGTTATGGGTGTTACTCACGTACTTCGTAGTCAAGAGTTCATTAGCTCTACGCCTAAGTTTTTAAACCTCTACGATGCACTCGAGGTCGAACGCCCTGTCCTCGCAACGCTACCGTTTGTCATGGCAATTGATGGCAAAAAGAAACTCGGCAAACGTGACGGCGCCAAGGATATTCTTGAATACGGCAAAGAAGGATACCTCCCTGAAGCTATGGCCAACTTCCTTGCCACACTCGGCTGGAACGATGGCACTGAACAAGAAGTATTTACTATTGATGAACTTATCAAGAAGTTTTCACTCGACCGTGTACAAAAAAGCCCGGCTCGTTTCGACGAACAGCGCTTGCTATGGCTTAACGGCCAGCATATTCGCGCGCTGAATATCGACCAGCTTTACGAACGTGTTGCAGACTTTTGGCCCGAAAGCGCCGCAACTGCCCGCGACTACTACAAAAAAGAAATCCTCGCACTCGTACAAGATCGTCTCAAGACACTCGCCGACGTAGCGCTTCTTTCAAGCTACTTCTTTGAACGACCGACACCAAACTGGACAATGATCGACGAAAACAAGCAGCTTTCTAAGTTCACCCGTGAAGAGCTTGTTTCATTGCTGGGTGCAGCAACGGCAGCCTTCGAAGATATCGACTTTGATGCAGAGGCTATTCAAGAAGCCCTCAATATACTCCTCGAGACCACTGGTCAAAAGCCAGGCATTCTATTTAGCCTGATTCGGCTCTCCGTGTCGTGGGCACCCTTTAGTCCAGCGCTTAACGAAACGCTTGCAGCCCTTGGTAAAGCCGAGGTTATCACGCGTATCACCGAGTCTATTGCGGCAAGTACCGCCAAATAGGCTAAGAGCGTAATCTTTTTGCTATAATAGGCTTATGTTTAAAAGAAACAAAAAGCCGTCCGTTATCTTAGATTTGGACACCACCACAAACAAGCGAAAAAAATTCCCTCGGCTTCGAGCCTGGGTAGCACGACATAAAAAAGTATCAATTGCATTGCTTATTCTTGCCGTGCTTCTTATTGCATGCGGAACTGCCACCGCAGTTTATTTCTTAAACCAGAAACCCGAAGAAACAACGAGCATTAAGAAAAGTAAGCCGCCCGTTCCTGAGCCAGTTCATTTCTACTCACCACTAACTGGTGCAGAAGTTGAAAACGAGGCAATCACCAAGCAAGCTGCCACGGCAATTATGATCGAAAATAGCCCCGATGCGCGCCCACAATCAGGGCTTAAAAATAGTGGGGTAGTATTTGAAGCCATTGCCGAAGGGGGCATTACCCGTTTCTTAGCACTCTATCAAGAACAAAAACCGCAACTTATCGGACCGGTTCGCAGTGTCCGTATGTATTACGTCGATTGGCTTGCTGCGTTTAACGCCAGCGTCGCCCACATCGGTGGAAGCGCGGCCGCTCTTGCCGAAGTACGCAATGGAACCTACCGAGATATTGACCAGTTCTTTAACGCCGGTGCCTACTGGCGCGCCTCCGACCGCTACGCACCACACAATGTGTACACCAGCTTTGAACGACTTGACGCACTTAATGTCGCGAAGGGCTATACGACCTCTTCATTTACCGGATTTACCCGTAAAGACAGTGCTGCAAATCCGACACCAAACGCTACATCTGTTAATGTTTCAATTAGTAGCGCGCTCTACAATAGCAGCTACGCCTATGACGCCACGACCAATACCTACAACCGGTCTCAAGGTGGCGCACCACACCTCGATAGGGAAGCAGGGCAAATTAGCCCTCGTGTCGTTATTGTTATGAAGGTAAACGAAACAACTGTTATGGAAGATGGCGCTCGTCAAAACATCCAAGCGGTTGGTAGTGGCACCGGATACATCTTCCAGGATGGCCTCGCCCAAGAAATAACCTGGAGCAAAGCCAGTCGAGCAGACCAAATCAAATTCACCGATGCCGCCGGAGCCGACGTACCGCTCGCTCGCGGACAAACCTGGATCACTTCCGTGCCAGCTTCAACCGGTGGAGTCACCTGGCAGTGAAACCCCTCACAAAGCCACAACTCGTAAAAGACTTCTTGCCTCGCTTTAAGCGTGGCGCCGTCTTTTTAATTATCTTTTTACAGCTCCTCATGTTGATTGCTATTGCAGCGCTCCTCGCATCAAACGGCTTTTTCGAACATAATCCAACCGGCTTCGTGACAACACTCGTGGCCCAAAGCATACTCGGCGTTGTCGCCTCGCTTATTATTTATCGATTTGTTGCTCGTCCGGTGAAGTACTTACTTGCCGCACTCGTACATGTAGCTGGTGAGCCCACCTCAACAACACCACCAAACCCTAACGAAAAAGCCTTCGAACGAAATGGCTTCAAGCCAGTTCTCCAAGCCGTATACGAACTTGCATCAGACGCGAAAGATCCAATCCAAGAAGGTGCAAACGTGAGCGTTCAAGCTCGAACAAACAGCAAAAAGACGCCTGTTGTGAGCGCAACGCACACCGCACTCGACGCTGCGCTCGATCAATCATTATGCGGTTTTGTCGTGATGGACCAATCGCGCAGTATTATATACGCCAGCAAGGCGACACCCATTCGCGTTGACACGTCAGGTGTTGAATCGCTCGACCTACTCTTTAACGAAAGTGACACACTAGAGAACTGGTGGGATGAATGTGAACAATCGGCCGTCCATGCCGAAAAGACGTGGCCGCGCATTCCCAATAAGCTTCCCAACGAAGAAGATCGCCGTTTCTTCGATGTTATTGCTTCATACAACAAAGGTGCACAAAGCGAAGTTGTGATTACGCTCATTGACCGTACACACTTATACGAAGTAGGTGAGGAGGAGCTCGATTTCATCGCCTTCGCCGCACACGAACTTCGTGGCCCAATCACGGTTATCCGTGGCTACATCGACGTCTTATCAGACGAACTATCTGAAGTGCTACAAGAAGACCAAAAGGAGCTCTTCCGCCGCCTTAACGTGTCAGCAACACGCTTATCTGGCTACATTAACAACATCCTGAATACATCACGCTTCGACCGACGACACCTGCGCATGCACCTAAGCGAAACAACTATCAACGCGGTGTACGACACAATCCGTGACGATATGGACCTGCGTGCCAATTCACAAAACCGCGCCCTTACCGCACCAATCCCAGACGGGCTTCCAACAATCGCAGCAGACACCGCTAGTCTCGGTGAAGTATTTAGCAACCTCATCGATAATGCTATTAAATACAGTAACGAAGGTGGTGTCATTTACGTGTCGGCCGAGTCCAAAGGTGACACGGTTGAATTATCAGTTGAAGACCGTGGCATCGGCATGCCATCGAGTGTCGTCAGCAACCTGTTCCAAAAGTTCTACCGCTCACACCGCTCGCGTGAAACAGTAGCCGGCACCGGTATCGGTCTCTACATCAGCAAGGCTATCGTTGAGTCACACGGTGGCACTATCAGCGTCCGCAGCGAAGACGGCCACGGCTCAACCTTCACCGTGTCACTTCCAACTTACAAGACGGTTGCAGACAAGCTTAAGGCGAGCAATAATGGAAATGAAGCGCTTATTGGCAACGACGGTAGCTGGATCAAAAATCATAATATGTATAGGGGATAAACCGTGTCAATTAAAACAATTCTCATCGTTGAAGACGACCGCTTTATCGGCGAAATGTACGTGCGCAGTCTTAAAAAAGCAGGCTACGAAGTTGACTGGATGGTTGACGGTAACGACGGTCTGATTGCCGCCCGCAACAAATCGTACGACCTTTTACTCCTCGACGTTATGCTCCCTGAACGCAGGGGTACCGAAATCCTTGAAGCACTCCGTGGCGCTGAAGATCTTATCCCAAACTCAAAGGTTATTGTTCTCACCAACTTTGAACAAGACGAAGAGTCGCGCATGGCCATGGAAGCTCGCGCTAATGCGTATCTTATCAAAGCCGAGATTACACCGAACAAACTCCTCTCTGTTATCGAGCAGCTAGGCTAGCACACACCCATGGATCGAAACCATCGCCTCGATGCCCCGAATAACGAATCACTCGGAACAATCGAGCAGCTCAATGACCGCAGCGATCTTTCTGGGTTATACTTTTCGGCTCGAAAAGAGTGGGAAGGGAAGGCGATTATCTCCGACGACGAACGTCAGTCTCGGCAAGCCGAAGCACAGCTCGCAATTGCACTGTCTATACGGCCCTGGTTCATTGTTATCGGCACGCTCGTTCCACTGCCGGTTATTCTATTTATCATCCTCTCAGCGATCGCCACAACGCTCGTCACGAAAGATAACGCACAGTTTGCGCTACTGCCGATTATTTTAGGGATTGGACTTTGGTTCAGCGTGTCGTTTTTTTCACTGCGCCGTGTCCACACCATATTTTACGATCATACCATTAAGGCGACCCCGTTCGCAGCAGTCCTCGTCGCGCTCGTTGGCCTCAGCGCACAGGCTAGCTTCCTCCTAACGCGAAACATCCAGAACGAATCGTTCCTTACCAATACACTTATTGTCAGCGCCGGGACACTCGTCGCAAGTATCGTCATCAGCGGGCTACTCCTTATCATCTGGACCTCCCCCCGACTTACCGGAAACAACAAGGTGGGCGGAATCGTCGCGATAGCACTCCTTTTACTCGCAACCATCTTCGCTAGCACGTTACTGTAGCTGGACAGAGGCGGGGGATTTTGGTAAGATTGGTCGGTAGCGCGCAGAAAGCTCGTGGCCCATTTCTTCGAAATGAGGCACTCAGCTCGAAGAAACGAAAGCAAGCTTTTGTTTCCTACTCGCTTTCGTGGCCTCATCGTCTAACGGTTAGGACATCAGGTTCTCATCCTGGCAATCGGAGTTCGATTCTCCGTGAGGTCACCAAAAGAGAATTATCAATCAAAGCACCCTTATGGGTGTTTTGATTTACCCTTAAAATCAGCGGTAATGCGTTGGTTCCAAATTTTTCGCCATCGTAGCTCAAGCCAGCGGGAAAGAGCCATTTTTGGAACCGTGAGCGTATATTCGGATCATTTATTGATTCAAATGTCTGTGCAAGATTACCTAGCTTATCAAGGCCAAAAGCCAGTAATTCTTCGGCATCTTCATTGTCATTACTATATTGGTTCAATTTGATTTTTATCGATGCCTCTTCGTGTTCATATGCCGAAAGTTGTTCGCGTGTTGTTTGGTCCGGTAAAACTCCATTAATGTTCTTCTGGACCACAGTGCTCTTCTCAGCCTTAATAGCAACGAGGCGTTTGGACAGCTTGCTAATTTCTTTCTCACTTTTCTTATGCTCATCGCCAAGATTAAGTAAAATTGCCTCTTTGAGTGCTGCTTTGATGTCGTTCTTTATTTTAATCTGTTGCGAGTACTCACTAAACCGTGCATCCACTTGCGAAACACTGTAACTGATCTTTTGACCCCTACATTTCGGACAATGGTACTTAGGGTATACACCGCCGTTTCCCCTAGGGGAGCTGCCTGTCAGCTTATGTCCATTCTTGTCCATAAGTATTCCACGAAGTGGATAGAGGGGATTAATCTTGCTGTATTTGCTGCCTAGGTTCTTGTTTCCCTCAAGAATATTCTGAACTCTCCAGAACAAGCCTTCATCAATAAGTGGGAGTATCGATCGACTCTGCACAGATAGACCGAAACCTTCGACAAGACCAATGTAAAGTTTATTCCTCAACATTCTTGAAAAACTTTGTATCCTAATTGGCGGATAGCCATTGTCTTCAAGCAAGGAGTTAACGGTCCTCAGTGCTTCAGTTTCGGTACATCCAGCGTCAACCAGAGACCAAGCTGCGCTTAATGCCTCTGCATAGCCTTTACGGTTGTCGATCGCTATGTTCTTCGAGCCTTCAACCCTTGTATTGACGTAGCCAAGAGGAGCTTTCCACATCCAGCGGCCATCTCGTACTCCATCGACCATTCCGCCCTTGCTTCGTTCAGCTCTAACCTCATTATCGTACTGAGCAAAACTTGAAATGATTTTTTCCATGACACGTCCTGAAGGGGAATTGTCTATATTTTCAGTAAGAGACACTATCGTCACGCCTGCTTTGTCGAAGAACTCTTTCAAGACTAGATAATCACTCGTGTCTCGAGATAATCGATCAATTTTATAGATGAGTAATACATCTATTTCTCCTCGATGTGCAGAAACGTATTTCAAAATAGCCTGGAGCTGAGGTCTGTTTGTTGTTTTAGCACTTTCGCCACGTTCTTCGAAGTATTCTTGAACTATAAGATTATTTTCGGATGCAAACTCATAAGCACGTCTTTTTTGACTGCCTAAACTATTACCCTCATCAACCTGCTCTTTGGATGATACTCTAGTGTAAATTATTGCTTTTTTCATCTTGAGATCTTTTCAGTTCAATTATAATTTTTGCTAATTCGTTTACTTGCTTTGCAGCTTCAAGTCGTCTGGTAGGGTCTTTGATTTTTATTTTAGCAGCTATCTTCTTGATATTACTCAGGGTATCTAACTCCATGGAAATATTCCTTCGAGTTCTACCCAAGTACTTCTTGATATAAAACGGTTTTAAATTATCGTCATGCTAAGCGCCTGCTGTTATTAGCTCAGCGCAGTGCAGGTATTAATCCTTAACTTTTGTTGTTTTACTCGTTTTAATACCTACAACTTTTCCGTCACGTTTAACTACATTGAGACCAGCAAAATCTCCTTCAACCAACGAACCTATACGTTCGGCTAGTTCATCATCAATTGAGAGGGCTTTTTCAACATCAAATAAAACTTCGTTAGTAGATTTTGTACGACGAACAGTCATAGTTTCATTATTGCTTAGCTTCCGCATATTGATAATTGCTTCAAGTTCTGACTGACTAAGAGATTGCTTAATACGATCCTCATATTGCTGCTTGCCGTAATATTCACGAATTTCGATCGGTTTTTTTCCAAGTTTAATCCATAGTTGATTTACAAAATAGGAGAGTTTCAATTGAATCTCACCAGCTCCTCGAGTTGGAACCAGAAAATCAAGCTCTTCGCCCTCATAAAAGCTCATATAGGTCGGATCGAGGATAGCGCACGTGCTATTTGCTTTGATAACTATCGTCATCTCTACACCGCCCAGCACTGCCATAATACTATTTAGAGCGACTGAATTTTCATCATTCAGGAAAAGATTCGCAAATGGCTTTATTATTTCTGCTTTCAAACCAAATTTACGCATTTCAACGACAATGAGCATATATATATGCTCTGTCCAATTAATTCGCCTCCATCCTGATCCTTGATGGTCTCGAGTATCGTTCATTAACCCTACACTCTCTAGATAGTTGATGAACCGATAGTTTGAGCCTAGATCGGATGCCCGAAATACTGGGCTATATAACACTGCACGTGTCCGTGAATAACCTTCATTACTAGCTGAAATTAGCGTCCCGAGTAAAACATCACTCATTCCGAAGAATGAATTCTTTGGAAGTTTAAATATCCCATTTTCTAAACTCATATTATTCTAAATTATACACGACTGTATAATTTATAGCTATTACGTAAATACTACTTGCATCTGGTATAATGAACACGTTCTAAGTCGTTCAAATTCGTAATAAGTTAGCCCGGATTAATTCCGTGCGGTATTCGCCTATAAAAATGGGCACCGTGCGAAACAGTAGGTGAAAGCTTATTGCGGACAAACGACTTAGAACACCGTCACGGTGTCCTTTTTTATTTAGCAGGCCCTGACGCATAAAACTGCTAAACAAAAGGAGTGTCTCTTAAATGAAAAACCGTAAAACCTACAAAGTGCTAACCATAATTGGGACTGTGATGCCGTTTCCAATAAACCGTATGTATTTAGGAGAAAAATGGCTAGGTCGCTTAATAACACTAAACTATTTTTTCATAGGTGGATGGGCAGATTGCTTTTACATGGACAGGCGCTTCGACGAAGCAATGGGCAAACGAGGACTAATTAACACCGCCATTCGTAACTCACTTAACAACTAGTTGAATTTATCCTGTTTTCAGAAGTAGATCAAAATATTCGGTTCCTCCGAATGGTATTTCCGCAGACAATAGTTCAATGATGGCTAGAATAGTGATATAAAACAGACCATATTTTTGCTCCAAACTCGCATTTTTGTAAATTTAGATATTTTAATCATAATAAATTTTGATGGTTACAGAGGTCATTTTCCAAAAAAACGTGCAAAAGCATAACGTAGAGAGATTGGAGTAGGTTTGTGGTCTTCACATTGTTTTCATTTATTAGAAAAGGCTCAGGGGGGGGGTAGCTTCTTGAGTATTATACGATCGGAATGGCAATACTAAACTATAACGCTTGTCCTTGCGTATGTTTGAAAGATGCCCTATAAATATAATTAGAATTCGAAGGCCAATGCAAGTTGCTGCGGCTAAACTTTAGGGGAATGCAGCTATAGCGTCTACAGATACACTTTCAGTATTACCTAACCGGTCCGCTGGGTCTGCCATCCAGGGGTACATTTATCAATTTGATTACACTATTTTAAAGATACTTAAATCTGGTACTGGCACCGTCGTGGTTGAAGGGCTCGAAGACGTTGATGTGCATAGCGAAGAAGGTAGCATTGCAACTCAAGTTAAGTACTTTGAGAGCGGTCACTACGCGACACCAGCAACACTTCGCAAACCTATAATGTTAATGCTGGACGCGTTTGCGGCTGGCGCAGATTACAGCTTTATCCTACACGTATACTTTGGTGACGGATCAGTACCACCTGCTTCGTTTAGTGTAGAAGAACTGCGAACTTGCTTAACCGAGCACAAAAGGAAGCCAAAGCCCAAAATTATAAATCATTTTGAAAAATATTCAGAACAAATACTTGAGTCATTCATCACTAAGTTGACGATACGCGCCGGCCTGGCCCGAGATGAACAACTCAAACAAGTAGTCGAAAGTTTGGCACAAGCGTTGGGATGTCATGTCGATGAGGCAAGTGAGCTACATTATGGGAATGCCCTCAAAAGAGTACAAGACCTAGCAATGGCGAAAAAAACAATTGATCGTAAAACTAAACTAGCTGAATTCCTTGTTGAAATTAACAAACGATCATCACTTTATACAAGATGGCATGCGGAGGTCATTGGCCAAGACCGCTATGTAAAAGCATTGGCTGGACGTATCAAATCAAGTAATTCGCTTAAGGCGATACGCGAGAAAGCAATCGAGCTTACGGTCCAAGGTGGTAAACAACAACTCAGCGAACTTGCCGACCTCATTGAATACTTAGCGACTACTGCGTATGGAGTGCGTCGTCTATCAACCACAAAAGCTTGGACGATCTTGCTGAATGGAACTAAGAGCGAAATAAATACACTTAAATCTGAACTTTTGTCACGTGGAATTGTATACGAAGATGGGTTTGAAGATATTGAATTTCAACCCAGTGTTTTTGCTCGCAATCCAGTGATAAATACTACTGGTGGGAATATTTCTAAAACATCCTATGACATACGCTTGGTTAATATAGGTAACATCAATTCATATATCGATCATGGGTATAAGTTTGATATTGTTATAATAACAACTAAATTTAGTACGCGAGTATTAGCAAACGCGAGTAGGTTTGGACCGATTGAGCTACTTGGTTTGGAACAAAGTGATATAAAAAAGATATTGGAGTTAAACAGATGAGCGATATAACATCATTAGCGAAAGTTATAGCAGTAGGCCCACAAGTAATCGAAGTTGAAGTCAGCTCCACTGACGAATATGATAAGCTTGACGAAAAACTTGAGATTGGAAGTTATGTCACAATTTCAGACGACAACAATAAAAGTGTAGTCGCAATCGTACAGAGTTTTAGGATAAAAGATCAGCTGACCAAAACAGAAGAGGCCGAAATTACTATGCCAAAATTTGTACTTTCTTTACAGCCAGTAGGACGACTCGAAGGTGGAAAATTTAAGCGCGGCGGCAAGCAAATTACAATTCCACCCAAACGAGTTGAAATTGCATCACATGCACTACTTGAGGAAATCTACGGATCAATCGATCCTCAAAAAAAATTCAGTTTTGGCAACTTAGTGCAGGACGAAAAAGTACGCGTCAACATGGATGGCGACAAGTTTTTCGGTAAACACATCGGTGTAGTTGGTTCAACAGGATCCGGAAAATCATCAACAGTTGCCGCAATAATCCAAGAAGGTATCAGGCCAAGTGGAGCCCAAGGCGGAGCCGGGGCACTCAACAACTCGCATGTTATCATCTTCGATTTACATGGTGAGTACTCAGGGGCATTTCCTTCGGCACGCGTCATAGGTGTAGATAGTATCAAACTTCCTTACTGGCTAATGAACTCAGAAGAGCTCGAAGAAATGTTCATTGAAAGCAATGAACAAAATTCTCACAACCAAGTATCGCAGTTTCGCAATGCAGTGATCGAGAATAAACAAAAGCACAATGCTGAAGGCTCGGAAAAAATATCATACGATTCACCTGTTTATTTTAGTCTTGAAGAAGTAACAAATTATCTTACTAATCTAAACAAAGAGGTTGTTAGCAAACTAAAAGACGAGAATGTTCCTAAGTTTACTGACGGGACTCTCGTAGCAAATCGCGCTGAGCATTATTTCGAATCAGCGCGACAGTTCGTCGAGCTAAGCCAATCAGCCGCTTCTAAAGCAAGCCCTGGTCCATTTAATGGGGAGTTTAACCGTTTTCTGATGAGGCTTGAAGCACGAAAAAATGATAAAAGGCTCAACTTCCTTTTATCACCTACGAAAATCGATAGCACTGAGTATAAAACAGATGATCTTGCCGACTTACTATCTCAATTTATGGGCTATGGTGAGACAAAAAGTAATGTAACTATTATCGACCTCAGTGGCATACCCTTCGAAGTTCTTAGCGTTGTAGTCTCGCTAATTACGCGACTGATTTTTACCTTCAACTTCCATTTCAAACGCTTGAGCAAGCCAGGTGATCAACAATTACCATATTTGATGGTCTACGAAGAAGCTCA
>Ga0247808_10000483_pt1 | contig 19542 bp, 15 predicted proteins | sample UWRJL089202R1_FD_179914 | JGI IMG/M metagenome (GOLD analysis project Ga0247808, IMG submission 179914) | Plant litter microbial communities from Arlington Agricultural Research Station in Wisconsin, United States - UWRJ-L089-202R-1 | ecosystem: Environmental > Terrestrial > Plant litter >... | reverse complement strand
GACGTTATCGTATTATTAACTTATCTTTGCACAATGTTTAAAATTAAACACTTATCTATACTACTATTAACTGTTCTGGCATTGAGCATTGCCGGCTGCAAGAGCAGGTTTGAAAAAATCAGGCTGAGCAATGATGTAGCCAAGAAATATCAGGAGGCGATCAGATTGTATAATACCAAGAGCTATTCAAAAGCGCTTGTTTTATTTGAAGATTTATCACAGAAATACCGGGGAAGAGCGCAGGCTGAAGACCTGAATTATTACTATGCCTATACCTTATATAGATTAGGTGATTATACCACAGCACGTTTCCAGTTCAAGAACTTTGCCGACATCTATCCAACTAGTAAAAATGCTGAGGAATGCCGTTATATGTATGCCTATTGCTACTATCTGGATTCACCAAACTTTAGCCTGGATCAGGATAACACGTATAAGGCTATTGATGCCATGCAGTTGTTTATCAACTTATACCCAAAAAGTGACCGTGTACCGCAAGCTACACAGTATATCACTACCTTGAGAGCTAAATTGGAAGACAAAGCGTATACTAATGCCAGATTGTATTTCCAAATGGGTGACTACGCCATCGAAAACTATAAAGCTTCAGTAATTGCCTTGAAAAACACCGAGATAGATTATCCGGATATTAAATACGTAGAGGATATAGATATGCTGATTGTAAAATCGCAATACCTGTATGCCAAAAACAGTTATGAAAATCACCAGGAAGAACGCTTTAATGAAGCCATTGGTTATGCTGATGAGTTTCTGGAAGCACATCCTGAAAGTAAATTAACCCCAGAGGTTAAGACCCTGAAAAGCGACAGCGAAGCTGGTATTGTAAGCGCAAAACGTGTATTGGCCGATATGGCTGCACAGAATGCAAAATACAAAGCCATCCTGGACAAACAAGCTAAGAAAGACAGTACCACTAACACGATTAAAACCCCCAACAAATAATGAATACGAAACCCGCTATACCGAATACGACGGTTACCAGAAACGTAAATGATCTGGATCAAAAAACTGAAAACATTTATGAGTCTTTAGTAATTATTTCTAAAAGGGCTAATCAGATCTCCAACAACATGAAAGAAGAACTTCATGGTAAATTAGCAGAATTTGCTTCTTCTAATGACAACCTGGAAGAGATCTTTGAAAACAGAGAGCAGATTGAGATCAGCAAGCACTATGAGCGCATGCCGAAACCTTCACTAATTGCTATCGACGAGTTTTTAAACGATAAAGTTTACTACAGAAATCCGGCTAAAGATCCGCAATAATCAAGCAGCGTAATTAAATTGCACCAGATTGCATTAATGAACCATGCTTAAAAACAAGAACATTATTCTTGGCGTTTGCGGCAGTATCGCTGCGTATAAATCGGCCTTCCTGGTCAGATTGTTAGTGAAAGCTGGCGCAAACGTTAAAGTTATCCTGACGGCAGACGCAGCTAACTTTATCACTCCCCTTACCCTTGCCACTCTCTCTAAAAATCCTGTTTACACCAAATACTTCGAAGAAGAAACCGGTGTGTGGAGCAACCACGTAGAGCTGGCTATCTGGGCAGACTATATCATCATCGCGCCGGCAAGTGCCAATACTTTGTCTAAAATGGCTGGCGGCACCTGTGATAACCTACTTACGGCAGTTTACCTTTCTGCAAAATGCCCGGTACTCTTTGCACCTGCCATGGATCTGGATATGTGGAAACACGAAAGTACCCAGCATAATATCGAGCAAGTGCAGGGCTTCGGCAACATCCTGATCGCTCCCAACAGCGGTGAGCTTGCCAGTGGTTTAATAGGCGCAGGCCGTATGGCTGAGCCCGAAGAGATCGTAGATTTCCTGACCGCAACCATTAAGAAAGACCTTCCCCTATTAAATACGAATATCCTCATTACTGCAGGGCCAACACACGAAGCGATAGATCCCGTGCGTTTCATCGGTAATAAATCGTCCGGTAAGATGGGTTTTGCCATTGCCAGTCGCATGTACAGCCTTGGTGCCAACGTGACGCTGATCAGCGGACCTACGGCCGAAGTTTGTGAAGCAGGCATTAAGAGAATCGACGTAGTCAGCGCTGAAGATATGCATCAGGTTTGCCTGGAACACTTCCGTTCAGCTAAAGTTACCGTGATGAGCGCTGCTGTTGCTGATTACACCCCATTGCAGGTAGCTGCTCAGAAAATTAAAAAATCAGATCAGGACCTCAGCATTGCGCTGAAGCGTACTACAGATATACTCGCCGATCTGGGTAGTAAAAAACAATCCGGACAACTGCTTGTGGGCTTTGCCCTGGAAACGGAGAACGAAGAAGAAAATGCCATCGGCAAACTGAAAAGAAAACATTTGGATCTGATCGTGTTGAATTCGCTCAATGATGCCGGTGCAGGATTTCAGGGAGATACCAATAAAATCACTATCTTTAATCAAAGCCTAGAAAAAAAGACTTTTGATGTGAAATCGAAAGCTGAAGTGGCTAAAGATATCTGTCAGGAAATAATAGGCTTGTTATGAGGATCAGACCGTTTATATGTACCATAGTCTTGTTAGTCGCATCGCTGGCTGCATCAGCACAGGAATTAAGTGCGCGCGTGCAACTCCTTGCTCCTACCGTTCCCAATATCAATAAACGCAACCTGGAACTTCTCCAGACGACCATCAGGGATTTTCTGAACAACAATAAATGGACTACAGAGACCTATCTGCAGCAGGAACGTATCGAATGCAATTTCGTGATCACGATTACGGCCTGGGATGGCGGATCAGGCTACAAAGCAGAAGCACAGATCCAATCCAGCAGACCGGTTTACGGCACAGCCTATAACAGTACATTGCTTAACCTGAACGACAAGGATTTTGATTTCAATTACAATGACGGTCAGCCGATAGATTATTCTGATCAGAATTTCATCACCAACCTGAGCTCATTACTGGCTTACTATGCGTATACGATAGTCGGCATGGATAAAGACAGTTTCTCCAAAATGGGTGGTACTCCGCTCTATACCAAAGCACAGAACACGCTCAATATCGCGCAGACTGCAGGTAACGCTGGCTGGAAAGCTTTTGACGGATTACGGAACCGCTACTGGCTGAATGAAAACCTATTGAACAAAAGCTTTGAGCGCCTGAGAGTTTTCATCTATGAATACCATTCTGGAGGCCTGGACCGCTTCCAGGATAACAGTGTAGATGCTGCAAAGCGATTACTGGCAGCCCTGCCAGACCTGAAACAAATGGACAAACAGAAGTTGGGCTCCATCTTTCCCAATATGTATTTTGCCAGCAAGGCCGAAGAGGTGGCAAACATTTTTGCTACTGCAGATCCACAATCCAGGATCAAGGCATACAATCTACTGTCGGATATTGACCCGGCTAACATCAACAAATATGAGGCTTTAAGAAAGCCTTAAGCCCTATTTATAAAGCATTTGCAATTTATTTCAAAATAGTTATTGTTTATACGAATACATTCGTACATTTGATTACGAAACAATTCGTATAAACAAGAGATGAGTATAGCGATAACACCTAAACCTACCGAAAGCGAATTAGAGATCCTGCAGATTTTGTGGGAGAAAGGCGCCTGCACGGTCCGTGATGTTCACGAGATTCTTGAACAGAACAAAAATGCGGGTTATACCACTACTTTAAAACTCATGCAGATCATGTTGGAAAAAGGTTTGGTAGAACGGGATGCTTCGTCAAAGACACACATCTATAAGGCCGTGGCTAATCAGCAGAAGACCCAGCAGCACCTGGTCAATAAGATGATCGATAATGTCTTCAACGGATCAGCGGCCCGTTTGGTGATGCAGGCGCTTGGTAATCACCAGGCCAGTAAAGATGAATTGGATGCGATTAAGAAATATTTAGATGAACTAGGCAAATAAAATCAATATGGAACCACTATTGAACAACATCATCAAGGCCTTTGGCTGGAGTATCTTTCACTCGTTATGGCAAGGCGCAATTATTTATGGCTTTTTATTTTCAGCGATCCTGTTTATTCCGAGGTTTACCGCACAGACCAAGCACAACCTGGCTTTTGGATCAAGCTGCATCACATTCCTGAGTTTTTGTATTACCTTTTGCACCATCTTTGAAGTGCCAAATGTTTCAGCAGCACATATCGCTATAGCTACCGATGGCGTTCTGTTCTCCGATTATCTACCCTCTTTATCAGAGCGGATCAGTAACCAGGCCGAGCAATTCTTCCCTACCCTGCTTGCCCTGTATGGCATAGGACTGGGGATGCAGTTTGTGATCCTGCTGAACGGTTATGGCAAGCTGAATAAATTAAAAAAATCAGCAAAAACAGCTGTTCCTGACGCTTGGATGCAAATCTTTGGCCACACGAGGGAACGTCTGAACATCCGCAAAAAGGTAACTTTCTACCTGTCAGACCAGGTAAATGTACCACTGGTATTGGGGTTCTTGAAACCTATTGTCCTGTTTCCTGTAGCCCTGGCCAACAACCTGGATTTAAATCAGGTGGAGGCCATTCTGATCCATGAACTTTCACACATCAGAAGAAATGATTATCTGCTCAATATGGTGAAGACAGTGGTAGAAACCATCCTGTTCTTTAACCCATTTGTCTGGCTGATCGGCCGGTTTATACAGATAGAAAGGGAACATGCCTGCGATGATCTGGTAGTTGCTTTTACAGGCACTCCGGTAACCTATGCGCATGCTTTACTTAAGCTGGAATTGCTGCAGGATAAAAATAGCCCGGTACTTGCACTGGCCGCCACTGGTAAACCTCAATATTTATATCAACGTATTAAAAGAATCACGAACATGAAAGCAAACTACATGAATGTGAGGCAGCAGATCCTGCTGATCACACTGACCTTTTCTACCATTATCTCTCTGGCATGGATCAATCCAGAGAAAAGTAAAGCGGCCGTTAAAAAGCTGGCCGAGAAGGTTGCTTATAAAATGGATGTCTTCCTTCCGGAAATCACCATCCAAGGTTTATCAGCGGTACCAATCAAAACAAAAAATAGCTTCCCTACGGATACGATTAAGAAAAAAACAAAATTAAAGATCATTATTGAAAATGGCGACGGTATTCAAACCACATACAATTCTGTAGATGATCTACCAGACAGTCTGAAAAAACAAGTTTATGGTAAGGGAATTTATCTCGACGGCAAAAGGTTAAGCGCGTTGACTATTGATGGCAAGGGGGATACCACGCGTATAAATGGCTTAAACTTCAGAAAAGACATGTCTGTCTTTAAAGATGGCGTAAAAATTAAAGATCTAAAGCATCTGAATATCCGGGACAGTGTGTTAATCGCCAATATCCCATCACTCACTGGAAGTTTATTTAAAGAATTAAATAGTCCGGAAGCTAAGGAAAAGGTGCGCGGTCTGGCTTTGGAGATGAGCGGAGTCGCCGAACGTATGACCAAAGAGTTTAATACGCCTGAGGCAAAAGAAAAATGGGAAAAACTACAAATTGAGCTCAGAAAGAACAGTGATGAGTTTATTAAAAAATTCAACACTCCTGAAGAAAGAGCCCGCTTGATGAAACTGGTGCAGGATGCGCAGCGCAATACAGCGTATGTGGTGCAAGGATATCCGACCAAACTAGCCCTTAGGCTTGATACCAGCAAACATAAGCTGACTAAGATCCAGGTAGAGGACAACCTAAAACTACTAAGCTCTCCTGAATACCTGGAACTCCGCAAGAAGTTTGACCGGGAGGTTGAAGAACTTAAAAAGAAAAAAGGCATAGATAACAACAAATAATAGCGCTCGAATGATAGTAAAGGCGGAACCGCGGTTCCGCCTTTTTTGTGCAGAAAGAATAAACATGCATTGTGGAACTTTTGTTAATTTAGCATTGTATTATGCTACAAAAACTTTCCATTAATAACTACGCCCTGATAGACAGTGTTGAGCTGGAGCTCGACAAAGGACTGAATATCATTACCGGTGAAACCGGTGCAGGTAAATCCATTATGCTTGGTGCTTTGTCGCTGATATTAGGACAGCGGGCGGAGACCAGGTACTTCTTTAATCAGGAAAAGAAATGCGTGATTGAAGGGGTTTTTAAACTGACCGGCGATAAGCTAAAATCGGTCTTTGAACTGCATGACCTCGATTTTCACCACGAGAGTATTCTCCGTAGAGAGATTGCCATAGACGGTAAATCCAGGGCTTTCATTAATGATACACCTGTTACCCTTTCAGTGATGAAACTGATTGGCGAGCAGCTGATCGATATCCACTCCCAGCATGCTACACTGGAGGTCAGCGATGCCGGATTCCAGTTATCAGTACTGGACACCATTGCCAGCCATGATACCCTGCTGAGCAATTACCGCAGCGATTTCAGCGCCTATAAAAAAAATATCCGCGAACTTGCTGCCATGGAAACTGCGGCAGCAGAAGCACGCGGCAAACAGGATTATGAACAATTCCTGTTTAATGAGCTGGAAAACGCAAACCTTAAGTCGGGAGAACAGGAAAAACTGGAAGAAGAACTGGCAACGCTAAGTCATGCAGAACAGATCAAGCGCAGCCTGAGTATGAGTTACAGCTTGATCAGTGAGTCAGAAACAGCAGTAATTCCAATGCTCAAGGAAGCAGTAGTGCAGGTACAGGGCATTGAGAAATTCAACAGTGCCTATCTTGATCTTGCAGAACGCCTGAGGTCTACACTTATAGAACTCAAAGATATCGCAGACGAAACTGTAGCCCTCGAAGAAAATGTAGTCTACAGTCCTGCAAAAATTGAAGAAATCCAGACTCGTCTGGACCTGATCTACAGTTTGCAGCAAAAACACCGCGTAACTACCATAGAGGAACTGATTGGGATACAATCTGGTTTATCGGATAATTTAGCCGGCATTCTTTCCGGTGATGAAGCCATCGACGCACTTAAAGCTATCATAGAAAAATGCAAGACCGCCTTAGCAAGCACAGCAAGTAAGCTAACTACGAACCGAAGCAAAGCAATTACAGTTGCACAAAAGCAAATCGATGCCATATTAACCCAGGTGGGTATGCCGAACGCAAAAGTCAGCTTTCAGCAGGAGCAGCTTGCCGAACTGAACAAAGATGGTTTTGATCAGATTGCTTTATTGTTTTCTGCCAATGCCGGACAGGCACCTGCACCGGTAGGTAAAATTGCATCAGGCGGAGAACTTTCCCGATTGATGCTGGCCATCAAATCCATCATGGCTAAACATACCTCCCTGCCTACGCTGATCTTTGACGAAATTGACACGGGTATTTCTGGTGAGACGGCCCTGCGTGTAGGAGAAGTGATCAGCAATCTGGAGAAAAACATGCAGGTGGTCTGTATTACACATTTACCGCAGATTGCCGCCCAGGGATCGGCACACTACTTCGTATATAAAAATGAAGACAATAAACGGACAACAACAGGGATCAGGAGGCTAAGTAATGAAGAACGTGTGGCTGCCATTGCAGAGATGCTGAGTGGAAAAAACCCTGCAACTTCAGCATTAGAGAATGCCAGAGACCTTTTAGGTTATAAAAATCAATAAGCCAGGCTTGCCAAAAGAAAAAATTACTAACTTCGTTTGTTAAGTCAGGCTTAACAACAAAACAAAAAGTAAAACTATGTATAACTTATTAAAAGGTAAACGGGGCATCATTACCGGTGCATTGGATGAAAATTCTATTGCATGGAAAGTAGCTGAAAAAGCACACGAGGAAGGCGCGACATTTGTTTTAACAAACGCTCCTATCGCAATGCGTATGGGTGAGATCAATGTACTTGCTGAAAAAACAGGATCACAGATCGTTCCTGCCGATGCAACAAGTGTTGATGAACTGACCAATTTGTTTACCCAGTCTCAGGAAATTCTTGGCGGAAAGATCGATTTCGTACTACATTCTATCGGTATGAGTGTTAACATCCGTAAAAAAATTCCTTATACAGAATCGAATTATGACTACTTCATGAAAGGTATCGATGTTTCTGCGATGTCTTTGCATAAAATGCTTGCCGTAGCTAAAAAGATGGATGCTATTGCTGAAGGCGGTAGCGTTGTTGCCTTAACGTATATGGCTGCACAACGTACCTATCCTTTCTATACTGATATGGCCGACATCAAAGCGATGCTGGAATCTATTGCAAGAAGTTTCGGCTATCACTATGGTAGAGATAAAAAAGTACGTATCAATACGGTATCACAATCTCCTACAAAAACTACTGCCGGAACAGGCATCAAAGGTTTTGGTGATTTCTATGATTTCGCAGACTCTATTGCACCACTTGGTAATGCTGATGCAGAATCTTGTGCTGACTACTGCGTAACATTATTCTCTGATCTTACCCGCATGGTAACGATGCAGAACTTGTTTCATGACGGCGGTTATTCTTCTACAGGCGTAAGTAATGAGGTGATGGAAAGATTAGGTATCGAAAGCAAATCTGAATAATCATTTGTTAAAAATGTTAAAAAGCCCTGATGGGCTTTTTTTTATGCCAATAAAACTAACTAATTAGTTAATTTAGAGCTATGATTCATAAGTTATTTTTGCTGGTGCTGTTTTTAGGCATCGCCATACAGTCAGATGCACAAACTTTTTCCATCAGTGGAACGGTGAGAGACAAGCAGGGCACCTTGCCGGGAGCAAGCATCTATCTGAGTAATTACAAGAATGCGACATCGACTAATAGCGATGGAAAGTTTGTGTTAAGCGGTCTAAAGCCTGGGAACTATGATGTCCTGGTACAGATGATGGGTTATCTACCCTTCACAAAAAACGTGATTATCTCGGATAGATCTGTCAATATCGACATAGTCTTGAAAGACAATACCGTGATGCTGAACGAAGTTGTGATCCGTACAGATCCCAACAGAGAACGCTACCTGAATATGTTCAAGGAGTTTTTTATTGGTAAAACCCCTAATGCAGAAAAGTGTAAGATCCTCAATCCGGCTGTTCTAAATATCGATTATGACGGAGAAGCAAGAACTTTAACCGTTAAATCCAATGATTTCCTGATCATCGAAAATAAGGCTTTAGGTTATAAACTGAGGTATATGCTACAGTTCTTTGAGTATAACTACAATACGCGTATCGTCTATTACGCCGGTCTGCCAACTTTTGAAGATCTGAAAGGATCCAAATCCAAAATGCGGGGATGGGTAAAAAACCGGGAAGCGGCATATTATGGCTCCAGTCAGCAATTTTTTAAATCGCTCTATGCCGGAACGAGTAAAGAGGACGGATTCATCATCAATAAAATGATCAAGGTTCCCAACGATCAGCGTCCGCCAGATAGTATCATCAACAAAAACATCAAAAGACTCGGTAAATCCTTGCGCGGTACCATTCCATTGCCGGGTTCCTCAGCAAGCGACTCGCTGATGTATTGGAGTAAGGTAAAGAACATGCCTGCACACATCAATATCCTGAATCGTGCTGAAGTCCTTACCGATACCCTGGTTCGTCAGGATTATAAAAATCTGAAGACCATGAACTTCAAAGATCAGCTGTATGTGATGTATACTAAGGAAAGAGAATCTGTAGATTTCACCAACTTTTCCGGGCATTCGGTAAACCGACCGCTCGATATTCCTAACTACGAAATATCCATTATCAACATGCTGCAAGCCCCTTTGCACTTTTACGAGAATGGCGGCATCTACGAGGCTAAATCCATCTTATATGAGGGTTACTGGGCCTATGAAAAGATTGCAGACATGGTGCCTATGGACTATGTCCCCGTAACAAAAAAATAAAAATTACACACTTTCATTTTGCTATTATTTTTAGTAATTTTACTAAATGACAGCAGATGAGCAACAGGATTCGGCTTATTTTAAGGGGCGGGGCGCACAGTTCAATCCGCATAATCATTTTCAGAAAAACAGTTATGTCAAGGAGCATACTGAAGGCATCGATGAATGGGAAGAGTCTGATTCAAAAACCAGTTTTATCTTTGGCGATTCCAGGTCTATCGTGAACAAGGTGGCAAGCCCTGACGTGGGCATGGCCTATTCCCTGAATCCCTATCAGGGCTGTGAACATGGCTGCACCTATTGTTATGCCAGAAATGCACATGAATATTGGGGCTTTAGTGCCGGACTGGATTTTGAGCGAAAAATCATTGTTAAGAAAGATGCTCCCGAACTCTTTAAGAAATTCCTGAACCGTAAAGGCTGGGACGCCGCTGTCATATCCCTTTCGGGTAATACCGATTGCTATCAACCTGCAGAACGAAAGTTCAGGCTTACCCGGCAACTGCTGGAGATTGCATTGGCCTACAAACAGCCGATCGGTATGATTACCAAAAATGCACTTATACTTCGGGATCTCGATATCTTAAAAGAAATGGCGACTTATAATCTCATCAGCGTATATGTGTCTATCAATAGCCTGAATGAAGAGCTGCGTTTAAAGATGGAACCACGGACAACTACAGCTAAGCAGCGCTTAAAGATTGTTGAACAGCTAAGTGCAGCCGGCATTCCCGTCGGCGTGATGGTTGCCCCTACTGTTCCGGGGTTGAGTGACCATGAAATACCGAAAATATTGAAGACTATTGCGGAGTGTGGCGCCATTAGTGCCGGTTACACCATTGTGCGGCTTAATGGTGCTATTGGCCCGATCTTCGAAGACTGGTTACATAAAAACTATCCTGACAGATTTGACAAAGTGTGGCATATGATTCAGGCCTGTCACGGCGGACAGGTAAACGACAGTCGCTTTGGAGAGCGCATGCGCGGAGAAGGTAATATTGCAGAAATGATCAGAGATACCTTCAGGTTACACTGCCGGCTTAACAAGCTGAACACTACACTGGTAAATTTAGATTCCAGTTTATTTCGTATTCCCGGTTCTCAGCTCAACCTATTTTAAAAATGGGCATAAAAAAACCCGCTAATCAATAGCGGGTCTTTAAACTTATTCATGCCTAAGCACCTTCTTCTTTTTTCTTTTTCTTGCCTGAGCTTTTATTCACGACAACAATCTGATCACTTTCTTTATTGTAGTCGATCTCCAGGGTATCCCCTTCAGCGATCTCGCCTTTCAATATTTCCTCAGCAATTGGATCTTCCAGATATTTCTGGATGGCTCGTTTTAAAGGGCGGGCACCGAAATTGATATCGAATCCTTTTTCAGCGATGAAGTCTTTAGCAACCTCTGTCAATTTGATTTCGTATCCTAAAGTGTGAACTCTTCCGAATAATGATTTCAACTCGATATCGATGATTTTGAAGATCTCTTCTTTACCTAAAGTATTAAATACAACAACATCGTCTACCCTGTTCAGGAACTCAGGAGCGAAAGCACGTTTCAAAGCGTTTTCAATCACACCTCTGGAGTGTGCATCAACCTGGTTAGTTTTAGCTATTGTAGAGAAACCTACACCCTGACCAAAATCTTTCAGCTGACGGGCACCAATGTTGGAGGTCATGATGATGATTGTATTTCTAAAATCAACCTTACGGCCTAAACTATCAGTCAGCTGTCCTTCATCTAACACCTGTAATAAGATGTTAAATACATCCGGATGCGCTTTTTCAATCTCATCCAGCAGGATTACAGCATACGGTTTACGACGTACCTTTTCGGTAAGCTGACCACCTTCTTCATAACCTACATATCCCGGAGGCGCACCCACTAATCTCGATACAGCAAATTTCTCCATGTATTCACTCATGTCAATCTGGATCAGTGAATCATCACTGTCAAACATGAAGCGGGCTAATTCTTTGGCAAGTTCAGTTTTACCTACACCTGTTGGCCCTAAGAAAATAAAAGAACCGATCGGTTTTTTAGGATCTTTCAATCCTGCGCGGGTACGTTGTATCGCTTTAGTCAGCTTTTTGATGGCATCATCCTGTCCAATAATCTTGGTTGCAACAGTATCATACATGTTCAGCAATTTCTGACTATCAGTTTGTCCAACACGTTGTAAAGGAATGCCAGTCATCATCGATACCACTTCAGCTACATTATCTTCAGTAACCGTGTATCTTTTGGTTTTGGTTTCAGCTTCCCATTCCGCTTTGGCACGTTCCAGTTCTTCTAACAGATTCTTTTCAGTATCTCTCAGTTTAGCTGCCTCTTCATACTTCTGACTTTTTACAACTTTATTTTTCTCAACCTTAATATCTTCGATCTTGGTTTCGATCTCAATAATCTTTTCAGGAACGTGAATATTGGTTAAATGCACCCTTGATCCGGCTTCATCCAAAGCATCAATTGCTTTATCTGGCAGGAACCTGTCCGTAATATATCTTGATGTCAAAGCAACACAAGCATTAATTGCTTCATCAGTATACGTTACACCATGGTGATCTTCATATTTTTCCTTAATTCTGTTCAGGATCTCAATAGTCTCATCAGGCGTTGCGGGCTCAATCATTACCTTTTGGAAACGACGATCCAGGGCACCATCTTTCTCGATGTACTGACGGTATTCGTCTAATGTTGTAGCACCAATGCATTGGATTTCTCCACGTGCCAAGGCTGGTTTGAACATGTTCGAGGCATCCAGTGAACCAGAAGCGCCACCGGCACCAACAATGGTATGGATCTCATCGATGAACAGGATCACATCCGTAGATTTCTCCAGTTCGTTCATCACCGCTTTCATACGTTCCTCAAACTGACCACGGTATTTTGTACCGGCTACTAAAGATGCAAGATCTAAAGTAACAACGCGTTTGTTGAATAATACCCTTGAAACTTTACGTTGCACGATGCGCAGAGCCAGACCTTCTGCAATTGCAGACTTACCTACCCCAGGCTCACCGATCAGGATCGGGTTGTTTTTCTTTCTACGTGACAGGATCTGAGACACACGTTCAATTTCTTTCTCTCTCCCTACTATAGGATCAAGACGTCCTTCTTCCGCAGCCTTGGTCAGATCACGACCGAAGTTATCCAAAACCGGAGTTTTTGACTTAATGTCCGAAACCTTCTTAGGTCCGCTGAAGCTTTCTTCCTCACGGTAATCATCATCACTACCCGCCGAAGCGCTGTTCTGAGTCTCATCCCTGAATCCGTTTTTATTTACTTCTACTTCCTGTTTGAAAATTTCGTAATTGATGCTGAACTGCAATAAAATTTGAGAAGCAATGTTATCATCGTCGCGCAGAATGGACAACAATAAATGCTCTGTTCCTATCAGGTCGCTTTTGAAGATTTTAGCTTCCAAATAGGTTATTTTTAATACTTTTTCAGCTTGTTTGGTTAAGGGAATATTTCCCAGGTTAACCGTCACACTTGAGGTACCTCTAACAGCGTCTTCAATAGAACGACGTAATTTTGAAGTGTCAACACCAAGTGATCTTAATATTTTGATAGCCATGCCATCGCCTTCGCGAATCAAGCCTAACAAAAGATGCTCTGCGCCAATGTAATCGTGACCAAGTCTGAGGGCTTCTTCCCTGCTGAATGAAATCACATCTTTAACTTGTGGTGAAAATTTAGCTTCCATATCTACCTTTCTTTACCGGAATGCTCTAAACTATAAAATATGTTTATAAATAAGCGAGACCATTTTGATTATTTTATCAACAATTACGCCATACAGACAAACTAAAGTGGCGGCGTTTGCTATATCTATTTAAAGTTACTGGGTTTTGAATTCTGCTGGTTCTGATTATTTAACCTGCATTTTTTATAAATAGGCATTGAATACCTTTACAAGGTAGTTTTTTTTATTTTAAATCTACCAATAAAAACAGATTGTCCCAAAATTGTAATCATTTTATTGCAGATAAAAATCTGTCAATTTTGGTTAATTCTGTCATTTTAACAGCCGGGCAGTTAATTTTAAGCAGCAATGGCATTCTAAACAAAAATGCAGGGCTACACTATAGTATATATTGTTGTCGTAGTCTTTATATTTGCTTGCTTAAGTATAAACCATCACATGTCAGACGAAAAAATAATTTTCTCCATGGCGGGTGTAAATAAGATTTACCCCCCTCAGAAACAAGTATTAAAAAACATATATCTTTCCTTTTTTTACGGCGCCAAAATCGGCGTAATCGGACTTAACGGATCCGGAAAATCATCCTTATTGAAAATCATTGCCGGTCTCGACAAATCCTTTCAGGGTGAAGTTGTCTTTGCTCCGGGTTTTAGTGTAGGTTATCTGGCTCAGGAGCCTATTCTTGACGAATCCAAAACTGTCCGTGAGGTAGTAGAGGAAGGCGTTGCTGAGACGATTGCCATTCTTAAAGAATACGAAGCGATCAATGAAAGCTTTGGGCTCCCTGAAGTTTATGAAAATCCAGATGAGATGGATAAGCTGATGGCCAAACAAGGTGAACTTCAGGATAAGATCGACGCGAGCAATGCCTGGGAACTGGACAATAAGCTGGAACGTGCCATGGATGCGCTGCGCTGCCCTGACCCGGATGCCAAAATCGGGGTATTATCAGGAGGTGAACGCCGCCGCGTGGCTATGTGCCGCTTATTACTGCAAGAACCTGATGTTTTGTTATTGGATGAGCCAACGAATCACCTTGATGCAGAGAGTATCGACTGGCTAGAGCAATTCCTTAAAGATTACAAGGGAACTGTTATTGCCGTTACCCACGATAGATACTTCCTGGATAATGTTGCAGGCTGGATTCTGGAGCTTGACCGCGGAGAGGGAATTCCATGGAAAGGCAACTATTCTTCATGGCTGGATCAGAAAGCAAAGCGCCTGGCTCAGGAAGAAAAGACAGAAAGCAAGAGACAAAAAACATTGGAACGTGAGCTGGAATGGGTACGTATGGCACCAAAAGCCCGTCACGCCAAGTCAAAAGCCCGTTTATCCAATTATGATAAACTGGCTTCAGAGGATTCAAAAGAACGTGAAGACAAATTGGAGCTGTTCATTCCGGCAGGACCTCGTTTAGGTAATGTCGTTATTGAAGCCACTAATGTAAGTAAGGCTTATGGTGACAAGATCCTTTTTGAAAACTTAAACTTCTCACTGCCTCCAGCAGGTATTGTGGGTATCATCGGGCCAAACGGTGCTGGTAAGACTACACTGTTCAGACTGATTACTGAACAGGAACAACCAGATAGCGGCACATTCAGAGTAGGTGAAACCGTTGCACTGGGTTATGTTGATCAGATGCATAACGACCTGAATCCTGATAAAACTGTTTATGAGAACATCACAGACGGTCTGGACAACATACAATTAGGCAATAAAGCAGTAAGTGGAAGAGCCTATGTATCCAAATTCAACTTTAACGGTGGTGACCAGCAAAAGAAAGTCGGCGTACTTTCTGGTGGTGAAAGGAACAGGGTGCATTTGGCCATTACCTTAAAAAAGGGTGCCAATGTCTTGTTACTGGATGAGCCGACCAATGATATCGACGTGAATACATTGCGTGCATTGGAAGAAGCGCTGGAGAATTTCGGCGGTTGTGCTGTAGTGATTAGTCACGACAGGTGGTTCCTTGATCGTATCTGTACGCACATTATTGCCTTTGAAGGTAATTCGCAGGTTTACTTCTTTGAAGGTAACTATAGCGATTACGAAGAAAACCGTAAAAAACGACTTGGCGACAGTACGCCACACCGTCTTAAATACAAAAAACTGGCCTAAGCCGGTTATCAATATTAACCTCCAAATTGCTGGAGGTTAATATTGATACTTAATTGCAGATACCGGGTGATCTGGTTGTTCTTACTATCCGTGATCGAGTTGTCTGATACACTTCTGATCAGGTAATTTCCCTGGTTCAGCATATCATAAGCCTGCAGCTTGATCGTTCCGCGATCACGCTTCAAAAATGATTTCTCTACACTCATATTAATGAGAAAAGGATTTTTGGCTGCAATGGCGTAGCCAATGTTAATCCGCTTAAGTGCATCAAAACCGAGTGCATATCGCTTACCCAAAAAAGTCTTCATGCTCAGGTTAAATTCATAGACCTGAATATCTTTTAAATTCCCCAGGGCCAGGGAATACCTGTTACTATAATAATTGTAACTGGCATCGCCGGTCATAATCAGTTTCTTTTTATTCATACGGAGTAATACCGCCTGTGAGAAATTAAACCCTTTATTTTGATTCAGGATATAATCAGAATAGGAAACTGTATTAGCAAAACCGACATTCCCCCTAAACTCCAGGTTATAGGTGTTTTCTACAAAAGGCTGCGACCAGGAATATAAGCCCTCAAAACTGTAGGCCCCATCAGCATTCAGGAAATTTGTTTCCTGCTTCAGACTGTTCAGGGTATCAGAGACCAGCACAAGATTGGTTACCACCTGGTCTCTGATCACATTTCCGTTGATACCCAGCATCAGCGCAGCTCCGGTTTTCAAATCAGTCTTTTGATAAGACAGACCCGCAGCATGGGTAAAGGTAGAGCGCAGGTTGGGATTACCAACAATAACATTCTGCAAATTCCTGGTGTTTGGCACGGGTTGCAGCTGCGTGAAATTTGGCGCTACATTATTCCCGGTATACACCAGGCTCAGACTTGATTTCTCAGTCAGGATGTAACTTACATTGGCAACGGGAGCTATATTAAAGCCAGTATGACTGATGGTGTTTCTGGGTTGTTCATTCTTTACTGTCAGGATATTAGGCTGGGCAGTGAGCCCGAGGCTGTAGCTGATTGCTTCAGAGGCATAGCGATAGCTGGCACCAAGCAGATGGGCGCTATACCGGGATGTGTACTTCGTACTCAGTGAATCCACTACACGCCCTACCCGGTATAGGGTATTAACGCGTGTCAACAAGTCATTGACATTTTCTTCCATGTCAAAGGTATAATACACATCCAGACTTTTGGTCTTTGCGCTATCGGCCCTGGCACCGAGCGGTTCTGAAAAACGCACCGTCGCGCTTACATTTCTGGACCTGTTCCTGGTATCCACCAATCTGTTAAGCACAGAGTCTTTAACGGGAAGGTTGCCGCTATAATAACGGATCATGCTCAGTAAGTTTTCATCCGTATTGTTGATCCCATTCTTGGCCGTGAATCCAACAGATAGATTTCTGCCTGGTTTGCGAAGCCTGTAGGCATAAGCCAGGGTTCCGCTAAAATTTGGGGTGTACTGATCGGTAAGATTCTGGTTTCTGAGATTCTGCCTGATCACCCCGGTCTGTCTGGAGGTGGCATCAGAAGTATTGTTGCTGTTTAAAAATGACCCGATTACTGAAGCCTGGAAATAACTGAGTTTACCTACAGACTGTAATGTCCAGTTGAGGTTGTGTCTATTACTATTCGTCAGCCTGTTCACATCATTTTCGGTCTTAATAATCCCGAAAGGATTTACCGTTTCGATATAATCCAGCTGCGTATTTTCGTTTTTATTGTTATCAAAATTATACCCCAGACTTGCCGTTAAGCCCTCGCTGATTTTATCCCGGTAATTGATACCCGTAGCGATGTTCCGGTTCACACCGGCAGCATTATTGGTACTGATGACATTTGCCTTAATGCCGATCTGCTTCTTTTCCCGCCAGATATTCCCATTAGTCTGGAGGCCATAACGTTCATTTGATCCTCCATTAACTGACGTATTGCCAAAGTTACCTTTGTTTCTGCCGGGTTTAGTTACCAGATTCAACATCTTCTGTGATTCTCCCGTTTTGATTCCGGTGAAGTTGGCTTCATCACCGTAATCATTAATGACCTGCACCTTGGCAATCATATCTGCGGGTAGCTGACTGATAAAATCCTTTACATTGCTGGTGAAGAAATCCTCACCATTCATTCTGAGCTTGGTGATTACTTTGCCCATGGTAAGCGCCCTTCCCTCCCTGTCTATGGTAAGACCCGGCATCTGCCGCAAGAGCTCATCAACCCGGTCATTTTCCCTCACAGCAAATGCAGCTGCATTATATTCTATGGTATCCTTCATCAGCCGGATGGGAATCACCTGAGCCTTGATCACAACTTCCTTAAGTGTATGAGCATCGCGGTCAAGAACAACTATTGGTAAACTAATGGCACGCTGACCTTGGTCATAAATGTATTCCCGGATAAACGGCAGATAGCCAAAGGCTTTGATTTCGAGATTAATACGGATAGTAGCGATGCCAGAGAGATTGAATTTTCCTCTGTAATCTGTCGCAGTAATCAGGGTATCTTCACCCGAAACCACTTTAACGGTTGCATTGGGGATCGGCCTGCTCAGGGAATCCTTTACAGTACCGTTAATCCTGTTGTTTACCTGCCCTATAGCAGTGCCAACCAGTAAAAGGTTAAATAATAGGATCAGGTATACACGCATAACAAACCTTGCTATGCGAACATAGTGAAAAAAAAACTAAATACGATTACGCATCTCCTGCTTATTCTCCACCAATTTCGGTATTGTTTTCCTTAGGTAGACGCGGACCGCGTTTGTAGATCACCAGGCCATTCAGGAAGTTTCTCAGGATCTGATCTCCGCAGGGCTTAAAGTTCGGGTGGTCATCACTTCTGAAGAAAGATCCCAGTTCACTCTTCGTGATCTTAAAATTAACCAGCTCCATGATTTTAATAATGTCGTCGTTGGTTAACGACAATGCTACCCGTAATTTTTTAAAAATATCGTTGTTACTCATAATTACATTGCGATTTCAATCTTAATCTTTTTGTTTTTTATCCGCTCATCCGCCAGCTTTGCCAACACTTGTTTAACCATTTTTCGCTTAATGGCTACATAACTGCTGCTGTCTTTCACTTCAATAAGCCCTACATCTTCTTTTTGTAAACCACCCTTTTTAAGGAGCAGCCCAACAATATCAATCTTGTTGATTTTATCCTTTTTGCCTGAAGCAAAGTAAAGTGTCTGCCATTCACTGTCTCTTGGCGGAGAAAATTTTCCGGAAAGGGACTCTACTTCCAGTTCATTTTTCAGGAATGGATATTTTTCATCTTCCGTCATGATCAGGTACACCGTACCACTGGCATTCATACGTGCCGTACGTCCGTTTCTGTGCAGAAACGCATCTTCAGTATATGGAAGCTGATAATGAATAATATATTCTACTTCCGGGATATCCAGTCCGCGTGCAGCCAGATCTGTCGTAATCAGCATCTTGATACTGCCATTTCTAAATTTAAGAATAGCACGTTCCCGTTCATCCTGCTCCATGCCGCCATGAAAAATATCATGCGACAGGTCTTTATCAATCAACAGATCGCTGATGCGATCAACCGTTTCCCGGTGGTTACAGAAAATCAGCATGGTCTTGCTTCCAATTTTGCAGATCAGCTGAAATAAGGCATCCAGCTTATCCTCGGCAGTGGTATTCACTTTTTTCAGTTTCAGATTAGGAAGCACTTTTACATCTTTCAGGAAATTAACCTCCACCGGCTGATTGATCTTAACGAAATCAGGGATTTCATCCATTGCAGTGGCAGAGGTCAGAAATCTTTGTTTTAATGACAGGAGCTTGTGGATGATATAAGACATATCTTCCTGGAAGCCAAATTCCAATGCTTTATCAAATTCGTCCAGTACCAGACTCTGGATCGTGGACTCATCAAAATTCTCATGACGGATATGGTAGGCCAGTCTGCCCGGAGTGCCGATCAGTACTGCAGGCGCCTGTGCCAGGTTATT